>Ga0164290_1000100_pt1 | contig 313661 bp, 299 predicted proteins | sample Micstemetagenome_FD_108782 | JGI IMG/M metagenome (GOLD analysis project Ga0164290, IMG submission 108782) | Contaminated culture microbial community from soil near Moab, Utah, USA - Microcoleus steenstrupii SON62 (Illumina Assembly) | ecosystem: Environmental > Terrestrial > Soil > Soil crust... | reverse complement strand
TGACGCGGAAGCCGGTGCCCAGGCGGGTCATCGAGGTCGACAGGGCTTTCTGGGTACCGCCCACCGAGTTCTGTGCGGTCAGGGCGGCGGCGTTGGTGTGCAGGCTCAGCATGGAAGATCTCCTGGTCTATGTCGGCGGGTGCGGATCGGGCGTCATGCGCCCTCCACCCTGACAGGCGACCGACACCGACCCGGTCTTAAATCCGCCTCACCCCTTCGCTGCCGCGTTTGCCGCGCCCTCATGTGAACTTTCTCACGTGAATTCTTCCTTGTGGCCTTTAAGCGGTTATTAATCAATGGTTTGTGTCGTTCATGAAGTTTGTATTTACATGTAAAGTTCTCGCCCGCGGGGTCGATACATACACGTACGGTTAAGCAGCGCATGCTGTTCCACATAACACCTGCCGGGCATCGCTGCCGGCAAGACAAACAGGTAATGCGTGTATGGGATACGAATTCGCCAGCGCGATCGGCGCCAGCAAGGCACTGATCGAAGCCGACGCCACGAACATTGCCGCGAGCGCCGCCATGCCGCTCCAGGCGGCTTCCCGCTTCGGTGGCTCTGAGGGCGCAGGTTTCGCGAGCGCCATGCAGGACGCCGTGCAGCGCGTCGACGCGATGCAGCACGAGGCTTCGCAGCGGATGGAAGCGGTGGACAGCGGGCAGAGCGATGACCTCGTCGGCGCCATGCTGGCCAGCCAGGAAGCCAGTCTGTCCTTCTCGATGCTGATGCAGGTGCGCAACAAGGTTGTGGGGGCCGTCGAGGACCTCATCAAGCTGCCCCTCTGACTCTGACCCGGAACAGCCCACGTGATCGCAACCGTACGCGGCGGCCTGCAACGCCTGCGCGCCGGCTCCGGGGCCATGCCCTCGCTGCCGCCGGCCTTCCTCAAGAGCCTGGTTCCGCTGATGGTGATCGCCGTCGCCGTGACTGCGCTCGTCCTCATGTATCTGTGGCAGGACCAGGCCAGTTACAAACCCGTGTTCGGCGCCCGACAGAAAGTGGCGACGGCCGACATGATGTCGGTACTCGATGCCGAAGGCATTCCTTACCGCCTGCACCCGGAGAGCGGGCAGGTGCTGGTGCCGGACGCCCAGCTCGGCCGGGTGCGCATGCTGCTCGCCGCCAAGGGCGTGGCCGCGCAACTGCCTGCCGGCCTCGAACTGATGGACCAGAACGACCCGCTGGGCGTCAGTCAGTTCGTGCAGGACGTGCGCTACCGGCGCGGCCTGGAAGGTGAGCTGGCGCAGAGCATCCTGACGCTGGACGCGGTCGATTCGGTACGCGTGCATCTGTCCATCGCCCGCTCGACCTCCTTCGTCGCCACCGACGGCGAGAAGAGCACCGCGTCGGTGGTGCTCGGCCTCAAGCCCGGGCGCACGCTGAGCCCCGAGCAGATCGCCGCCATCATCAATCTGGTGGCCGGCAGCGTGTCGACGCTGGACCCGCAGCGCGTCAGCCTGGTCGACCAGGCTGGCAACTACCTGTCGGCGCGCGTCGATCTGAGCGACGGCTTCGAGACGCACGGCGGCAACGAGGCCGCACACCGCTTCCAGAACGAGGCGCGCGGCAATGTGCGCGACCTGCTGTCGCCGGTGCTGGGCGAGCACAACTACCGCGTCAGCGTGACCGCCGAGGTCGACAACGACCGCGTCGAGGAAACGCACGAGAAGTATGGCGAGGCGCCGCGCGTTACCAGCGAGGCGACGCGCGAGGAGCAGGACCGCAATCGCGTCGCGCTCGGTGTACCCGGTTCGCTCAGCAACCGCCCGGTCGCCGCACCGGCCGCCCAGGCGCCGGCGCAGCCGGGCGCCGCCGGAGAGCAGCCGCCGGCTGCTGCGGCTGATGCCGCCGGCGCGCGCAAGAACGCCTCGACCCGCCAGTACGCCTACGACCGCAGCATCACGCAGATCAAGCGCAGCCGCGGCCGGCTGCAGAAGCTCAATGTCGCCGTCGTGCTCAACAACGCGGCCGCGGCCGATCCGGCAAAGGGCTGGAGCGAGGCCGAGATCAGGAACATCGAACGCATCCTCGCCAATGGCCTGGGCATCAACGCCGAACGCGGCGACCAGCTGGTCGTGTCCTCGCTGAACTTCCCGGCGCAGCCGGAAGCGCCGGCCTGGTGGGCGCAGCGCGACAACATCGTCGATATGGGGTCGTGGCTGCTGTATGCCGTGGGCGGGCTGCTGGCACTGCTGTTCGTCGTGCGTCCGCTGGTGCGTTCGGCGCAGCAGCGCATTGCACCGGCCGCCACGCAGGACGACGACATTCCGGTGCGCGATGCCACACCGGACGCAGTGCCGCCGGCCGCCGGTGCGGCGCCCGCTCTGGCGCTGGATGGCGCCGGTGCCGCGGACGGCAGCCCGGTGGTGTCGCTGCTCGAAAACTACGACCTGCCGCCGCCGGGCTCCCCGGTCGACGTGCTGGTCGAACATCTGAAGGTCCTGGCCGGCAAGGAGCCGGAGCGGGTCGCCGAAGTCGTCAAGCAATGGGTGCAGAAGAATGGCCGATCCGAACAACCCGCTGAGTAATCCCATCATCCCGTCGGGCAGCAATCTGAGCCCGCTCGAGCAGGCCGCCATCGTGCTGCTGAGCATGGGCGAGGAGCCGGCGGCCGGCGTGCTGCGCTGTCTGTCGCGCGAGGAACTGCTCGAAGTGACCGGCGTCATGTCGCGCCTGAGCGGCATCAAGGTCGAGAGCGTACGCACCGCGATCCAGCGCTTCTTCGACGAGTACCGCGAACAGAGCGGCGTGCATGGCGCCTCGCGCGCCTATCTGAAGCGCTCGCTCGATCTGGCGCTCGGCGGCGAGATCGCCAGCAGCGTGCTGAACAGTCTCTACGGCGACGCTATCCGCCCGCTGATGGCGCGTCTGCAGTGGGCGTCGCCGAAGTGGCTGGCCGACTTCATCGCCGACGAACACGTGCGCATGCAGGCGGTATTCCTCGCCTTCCTGCCGCCGGCGCTGGCCGGCGCCGTGATCGACGCGCTGCCGGTCGACGGGCGCGACCTGCTGCTGCTGAACGTGGCGCGGCTGAAGGAGATCGACCACGAACTGCTGGTCGAGCTGGAGGAGCTCGTCAACCGCTGCCTCGCCAGCCTGGGTTCGCAGAGCGCCAGCGTCGAGGGCACGCGTCAGGCTGCGGAAATCCTGAACCGGCTGTCCGGCAACAAGCAGCAGATGGTGGAACAGCTGCGCGCACGCGATCCGCAGGTGGTGTCCGAGATCGAAATGAGCATGTACGACTTCTACATCCTGTCGCGCCAGTCCGATACGGTGTTGCAGCGCCTGCTCGAAGACGTGCCGCTGGAACAGTGGGCGATTGCGCTCAAGGGTGCCGAGCCCGAAGTGCGCGACGCCATCATGCAGACCATGCCGCGCCGTCAGGCGCAGAGCTTCGAGGACACGATGCGCCGCACCGGCCCGGTGCCGCTGAGCCGCATCGAGCAGACGCGCCGCGAAATCATGGCCCAGGTGAAGACGCTGGTCGACGCCGGCGAGATCGAGGTGCAGCTGTTCGCCGAGGCCGTCGTCGAATGAGCGGCGTGCGCCCACACCGCTTTCCGCCGCTGGCGCAGATCGCCGCCGGCCGCGCTGACGGACAGTCCGCCGCGCAGTACCAGCAGTCGCTGGCCGACGGATTCCGGCAGGGCATGGACGAGGGCTACCGCGTCGGCCATGAATCCGGCTTCGCCGACGGCCTGGCCGAAGGTCGCGAAAGCGGCCGCCAGGAAGGCCTGCAGGGGGGGCGCGAGGAGGCGATGCGGCAGACGCTGGCTTCGTTCGAACAACTGGCGCGGCCGCTCGACGCCATGCTCGAACGGCTGCAAGGCCTGCAGGCGGACTACCAGACCGCACTGCGCAAGGAGGTGGTCGACCTGGTGGCGCGCGTCGCCCGCCAGGTGATCCGCTGCGAACTGGCGCTGCAGCCGGCGCAGCTGCTGTCGCTGGTCGACGAGACACTGGCGGCGATGCCGCCGACCCGTCAGGGCATCGAGGTGCACCTGAATCCGGAAGACCTGAAGCGCATATCCGAGATCGACGCGCCGCGTGCCGCGCGCTGGCATCTGGTCGCCGATCCGCGTCTGGAACTGGGCGAATGCCTGGTGAAGGCGGGCGATCACGAAGCCGACGCCGGCTGCGCGCAGCGACTGGCCGCCTGCGTCGAACAGGTGCGCGCACAGCTGCTTGATGGCGTCGACCCGCCAGCGGCGGCGATCGAAGCCCCCTTCGCTGCGGAGGCCGCATGATCACCGACGTGCTGCGCCGTCTGGAAATCGGCGACGTGCCGGTGGCTACCCCCACCGGTCGCCTGGTGGGTGCCTCGGGCCTGCTGCTCGAAAGCGCCGGCTGCCCGCTCTATACCGGCCAGCGCTGCCAGATCGAAACGATGGACGGCGGCTGGCTGGACGCCCAGGTGGTGGGCTTCCGCGACAAGCTGTCCTTCCTGATGCCGTTCAAGAAGCCGGTCGGCCTGACCACCGGTGCCCGTGTGCTGCCGGTGCAGGACAAGCTCGATCTGATGATCGGCCCGTCCTGGCTGGGGCGCATGGTCAACGGTCTCGGTGAACCGATAGACGGCCTCGGCCGCCTCGGTGGCGAACATCCGCTCGACCCGCATCCGCCGCGGGTGCATCCGCTGAAGAAGAAGCGCGTATCCGAGCCGCTCGACGTCGGCGTGCGCGCGATCAACGGCATGCTCACGCTGGGCAAGGGCCAGCGCGTCGGCCTGATGGCCGGCAGCGGCGTCGGCAAGAGCGTGCTGCTCGGCACCATCACCCGGCAGACCGCGGTGGACGTGGTCGTCGTCGGCCTGATCGGCGAGCGCGGTCGCGAGGTGCGCGAATTCGTCGAACTGTCGCTCGGCGAGGAGGGGCTGAAGAAGGCTGTCGTCGTCATCGCGCCGGCCGACGAATCGCCGCTGATGCGACTGATGGCGACCGAACTGTGTCATTCCATCGCCGCCCATTTCCGCGACCAGGGCAAGGACGTGCTGCTGCTGGTCGATTCGCTCACCCGCTACGCGATGGCGCGGCGCGAGGTCGCACTGGCACTGGGCGAGCCGCCGGCCACGCGCGGCTATCCGCCGTCGGTGTTCTCGCTGCTGCCGCAGCTGGTGGAGAGCGCCGGCAACGGCGAGAACCCGGTCGGCAGCATGAGCGCGATCTACACCGTGCTGGCGGAGGGCGACGACCAGCAGGACCCGGTGGTCGACACCGCCCGCGCCATCCTCGACGGTCACATCGTGCTGACGCGCGAACTGGCCGAACGCGGTCACTACCCGGCAATCGACATCGCCGCGTCGATCAGTCGCTGCATGGCGCTGGTGGTCGACAAGGCGCATCTCAATGCCGCACGCAGGGTGAAGGAAATGGCGTCGCGCCATGCCCAGGTGCGCGACCTGATCCCGCTCGGCGCCTATGTTGCCGGCGCCGATCCGCAGACCGATCACGCGGTGTCCCTGTATCCGGACATCGAGGCCTATCTGCGCCAGGGCGTGGCCGAAGCGGCGCCGATGGCGCAGTGCGTGGCGCGCATGCTGGAGCTGGCGGCATGACGACGAAGACATCCATTCGCACGCTGGCGAGACTGGTGGACGTGCGCGAGCGCGAGGTCGACCGCCTGCAGGCCGACATGGCCGGCAAGCTGGCATTGCGCCAGCGCTATCTGGGCAATATCGAACGGCTGCAGTCGCTGTGCGACGGCGTGCCGCAGACCGGCTCGCTGCACCCGCTGCTGTCGATGAACAGTGCCGGCTACAAGCAGTCGGTGGCCGACATGGTGGTGGTGCACCGGCAGGAACTGGCCGCCCACGAGATCGAGATCGATCTGGCGCGGCGCGAACTGGCGCTTGTTTCGCGCCGCTGCGAAGTGCTCGACCAGGTGCTGCTGCGCCAGCGCAGCATGGCCGCGCACGGTGCGCGCGTCAGCGAACAGAAGCGGCAGGACGACATCGCCGTCCAGGTGTGGGGGCGTGCGCCGTGAGCGTCCGTTCCGCATCGATTTCAGTTTTTGTTCACGCCGGTCGCCTTGAACGGTGGACGCGTCCGCTAACCGTTCACAGGAGCCAGACATGAGCACTTTCGATCCCGTCACCACCGCCTCGCAGCTTGCGACCGCCTACATCAGCGCGTCGCAGACCCAGGTCGACACGCAGAGCAAGAAAGCGCAGGCCACGACGTCGGCGCTGACCAAGCTGCAAAGTGCGCTGCAGGCCTTCGACAGCGCCTTGTCGACGCTGTCGTCGAAGAAGGGCGTCACGCAGAACACCGCCACGCTGAGCAGCACCGGCGTCGGCACGGCGAGCGCTTCGCCCGGGGCGGTGGCGGGTGAGTATCCGCTGTTCGTCGAGCAGGTCGCCAGCGCCCACCAGGTGGTGTTCACCGATCTGCCGGCGGTGCCGGTGCCGATGAGCGGCATGCTCAGCATCAACCTCGCCGGCGGTGCGACCATCGGTGTCGATTTCTCCGGCGCCGACATGGACGCCGACGGCACGCTGTCGCAGACCGAGATGGCGCGCGCCATCAATCAGGCCAGCGGCAACCAGGGCAAGGTCACGGCGATGGTGATGACCGCCGGCGGCCAGACGCAGCTGGTGCTGTCGTCGACCGAAACAGGTGCCGACGGCCAGATCACGCTGGACACCAGCGGCCTGCCCGCTGGCGCGTTCAAGGATTCGCTCGACAATGGCAGCGAACTGACGGCGGCGCGCGATGCCGTCGTGTGGCTGGGTGCGCAGGGAAGCGGCGTGCGTCTGCAGCAGGCGTCGAACACCTTTACCGCCATCCAGGGTGTGACGATGAACTTCACCCGCGCGATGGCGGCGGGCGAGGCGCCGCTGACGCTGAAGGTGGCGGGCGACAGCGGTGGCACCGCGGCCAATGTGCAGAGCTTCATCGACGCCTTCAACAAGCTGAAGACCAGCCTGGACGAGCTGACCAGCACCGGCGATGCCGAAAGCGGCGTCGCGGCGGCGGCTTTTGCTTCCGACTCCGGCATACGGTCGCTGCGCAATCGGCTCGACAGCCTGGTCCGCCAGGAGGTCGGCGGCTTGCGCCTGATGGATTTCGGCGTCAGCGCCGACCGCAACGGCAGGCTGTCCCTTGACTCGACCAAGCTGGACAAAGCGATCGCCGCCAATCCGGATGCCATCGACAGTCTGTTCGGCAGTGCCAGCACCAGTTCCGGCAGCGGGCTGCTCGGTGGTTTCGCCAGCTATATGGACGTCTGGCTCGACTCCGCCGGCGGCCAGATCCAGCGCCGCAAGGACACGGTGCAGAGCCAGCAGAAGGCGCTCACCACGCGCCAGACCCGTATCGACCTGCAGTACGACAACGCTTACCAGCGTTATCTCGTGCAGTTCACGCAACTGCAGTCGCTGCAGTCGCAGATGGGGCAGACCACCAGCATGTTCGACGCGCTGTTCGCGAGCTCGTCGGCCAGCTGAGGACTGCCTGTCCGCCAACGAAACCGGAAACCCATGCCTTGAACTACGACGCCTACCAGAGCTACCACGCCGTCAATCTGAATGCGCAGACGGCGCGCGCGACCCCGGTGCAGCTCGTGCTGATCCTGATGGACGGCCTGCTCGAGGAGATCGCGCGCGCACGCGCCCACATCGAAGCCGGGCGCTACGAACAGAAGGCGCTCAGCCTCGACCGCTGCGTCGACATGCTGAACGGCCTGGCCAGTTCGCTCGATCCGGACAGCGGCGGCGACGTCGTGGCCAATCTGGACTGGCTGTACGACTACTGCGCGTGGCGCCTCAGCGAAGGCGGCATCAAGCTCGACACCGCACCGCTGGACGAGGTGAGCGGCTTGCTCGGCACCTTGCGCCGCGGTTGGGTCGGACTGGCGGACGGACATGACTGACCGCCATACCTTCGCCCGCATCGCCCGCCGGCTCGAAGTGGCCGCGCTGAGCGATGACTGGGCCACGCTGGCGGCCGCCGATCGTGAGCTGGCCGCCGTGCTGCAGGGCGTCGCCGACCGACGCGATCTGTCTCTGGCCGATCGCGATGCGCTGCTTGCGTTGCGCAAGGCACACGACGGCGCGCTTGCACGCTGCGTCGAAGCGGGCGAACGCCTCGGCGAACGGCTGTCCGAACTGGGCGCCGGGCGTGACGGCTGGATGGCCTACGCATACGACCTCGAACTTTCCGGTAGCCACTCATGACGCAAAACATCCTCACCCTGGGCAGTGCGGCGCCGGCAACGCTGCCGACGTCGGCACCGGCGCTGCCTGCACCGTCGGCCGGCCTTTTGCCGAAGTCGGCCACGAGTGCACCGCAGGCCTTCGTGGATCTGTTCCGCGCGCTCGGTCTCGCGTCGCCGGACGTCGTCGTCGGCGAAGCATCGACGCAGCGGACCGACACCGATATGCCGGGTGTGGACCGTGCTGCCTTCGATGCCCGCCTGCCGTCGCAGTCATCGCTGCCGGCCGCGCTGCACGCGAGCAGTGGCATCGCCGAACACGACTTGAGGGCCGACGAAGTGCAGTCCGGCGAAGCCCCGGCACTGCCCGTCTCTGCACTGGCGGTGCCGCTTCCGTTGCCGTCGCAGCCGCTGCAGTCCGCCCCGGCCGCCGCAGCCGGCCGCGCGCTCGCACCGGTGGCCCCTGCCGGTGGCGCCGCAGCTGTGCTGCCGTCGCTGCCGACCGACGGACCGCGCGCTGACGTCGTCGAGACCGTACAGCCGGTGCCGCAGTCGGCACATGGTCTGCAAGCGGCGGTCATGCCATCGGCACCGGCGTCAGCCGAGACCGTACTGAAGCTCGTCCCGGCATCGCCGCACAGCTGGCAGCAGCCGCTGACCGATGCATTGGGCGAACGCCTGCAACTGCAGACCGTGCAGCATGGCGAGCGGGCGGTGATCCGCCTCGACCCGCCGACGCTCGGCCGCATCGAAATCATCGTGCAGCAGGATGTGGGAGGTGCGCTGCAGGTGCATCTGAGCGCCAGCAACGGCGAGGTGCTGCGACAGCTCCACGCCATCGGCGACAGCCTGCGCGCCGATCTTGGCCAGCGCCATGCGCAGGGCGACGTAACCGTGGTCGTCGCCGAATCCGGTCGCGATGCCAACGGCCGCGACGCCGACGGCCGCTCACGCTCGGGACAACAACAGCAGGGCAGGGACGACGAGAACCCGGGTGAGGCACTGGCCGAGGCACAGGCCGGGGCCGAGATGTCGCGCTTCGCTCTGGCGACGGACGGGAGCTGAATCCGATGAAGAAGGCGATCATTTTCGCGGTGGTCGGCGTCGTGCTGGCGGCGGCTGGCGGCGGCGCGGTCTGGTGGTTCGGCATGAAGGACGCTGGCGGCGCAGACGCTCAGGCTGCGGTGCCGAAGGAGGCCGTGCCGCAGAAGTACGTGAGCCTCGACAAGGTGGTCGTCATGCTGCGACGCGCGCCGGAGGAGAACGTGACGCGCTACATGTCGATGGACCTGGTGTTCACCACCGCCATCGAGAAGGAGAAGGACACCAAGGAGCACCTGCCGCTGCTGCGCAGCATCGCGGTACGCGCGCTGGCGTCGATGACCGCGCAGCAGGTCAGCGCGATGACCATCGACGAGTTGGCGGCCGAGGTCAACCGAGCCTTCACGGAAGACTACGACAAGGCGCATCGCAGCAAGCCCTTCGTCGAGGCGATGGTCGGCAAGCTGATCGTTGAATGACATGGACATGCATTCGGACTACGCCGAGGTGAGCAGCGCGGCGGCGCGCACGCTGGACGCCGCCGAGGAGCAGCGCTGGCTGGTGGAGTACGCGCCGCTGGTCAAGCGCATCGTGCGCCAGCTGCTGTCCCAGGTGTCCGGAGCGATGGACCGCGAGGACATGGAGCAGATCGGCCTGCTCGGCCTGCTCGAATCGCTGCGCCGCTACGGTACGCCCGACCAGGGCTTTGCCGGCTACGCGGCGCTGCGCGTGCGGGGCGCCATCCTCGATGAACTGCGGCGGCAGGACTGGCGGCCGCGCACCGTGCGCCAGGACAGCCACCGCACCCGCGACGCGGTGCGCGCGCTGACCCGTCAGCTCGGGCGCGAGCCGACCGAGGCGGAAGCGTGCGCCGCGCTTGGCATCGAGGCTGACGCCTTCCAGGCGCACCTGCTGGCCGAGAACGCGGAAACCATCGCCAGCTTCGACGAACTGGTCGGCGAGATGCACGAGATGGCGGCTGCAGGCCAGACGCCGGAAGAACAGTTGATGACACGGCGCAGCCTGGCCCAGGCGCTGACCCGGCTGGACGAGCGCGAACAGCGCGTGATCCAGCTCTATTACGAGTTCGAACTCAGCTACCGCGAGATCGCGGCGGTGCTGGACCTGACCGAAGCGCGCATCTGCCAGATCAACAAGGGCGCGCTCAGGAAAATGAAGGCATTCCTCGGCTGACCGCCCGGGAAAACGAAGAGGAAACGAATCATGCAGTCCATCGTAGGCGTCGCCATCATCCTGATCAGCGTGTTCGGCGGCTTCATGCTGCATGGCGGGAAGCTCGCAGTGATCTGGGAGCCGATCGAACTGATCATCATCGTCGGCGCCGCCGCCGGCGCCATCGTGCTCGGCAATCCCGGTCACGTGCTTAAGGAAATGTGGCTGCAGCTGCGCAAGGTGATGCTGCGGCGCAAGCAGGGCGAGGAGTTCCAGCGCCAGCTGCTGCTGCTGATGTACGAACTGCTGCAGACCGCGGCCGGCGGTCTGAAGGCGCTGGACGCCCACGTCGAGGCGCCACACGAGAGCGAGATGTTCCGCCGCTATCCGCTGATACTCGAAGAACCCAAGCTGCTGCACTTCATCGTCGACAACTTCCGGCTGATGGCGATGGGCAAGATCAACGCGCACGAGCTGGAAGGCGTGCTCGAACAGGAAATCGAGGCGATCCACGAGGAAATGTCGCAGCCGGCGCGCTCGCTCGGCAAGATCGGCGAGGCGATGCCGGGCTTCGGCATCCTGGCCGCGGTGCTGGGCATCGTGATGACGATGAACGTCGTGGCCGACGGTGCAGGCACCGGCGAAATTGCGGTGCGCGTCGGCTCGGCCATGGTTGGCACCTTCATCGGCATTTTCTTCTGCTATGGCGTGCTCGACCCGATCAGCAACATGATGAAGCAGCTGGTCGGCGAGGAGCTTCAGGCCCTGGAGTCGGTGAAGGTGGTGCTGGTGACCCATGTGTCGGGCAAGCCGCCGCTGCTGGCGATCGACGCCGGTCGTCGCCTGGTGCAGCTGAACATCAAGCCGAGTTTCGCCCGCCTCGAAAGCTGGATCAATGCGATGCAGGGCGCCGGCGATCCGGATGCCACGCCGCGCCGCCGGGCCGGAGACAAACGTGTCGAAGCCTGACGCGCATGGCGCAACCGTCGTCAAGCGCGTGTCCGGAAAGGGACACGAGGAGTCGCACGGCGGTTCGTGGAAGGTCGCCTTCGCCGACTTCTGCCTGGCGCTGCTCTGCCTCTTTCTGGTGTTGTGGCTGCTTGCCTCGCGCGAGCAGGAATCGCTGGAGCAGGTACTGCGCGCATCCGACAGCAGCCGCATCGACGAAGGCAGCGGCCTGATGGCGCAGTCGCTCGGCGGCCCGCGCGGCAGCCTGATCGAGCGCGAGCCGATGCCGCCGCGCGAGGGCATGTCGGCACCTGGCGAAAGTGCGGCGCGCGGCGAAACCGCACCGGCGGACGGGCCGCGCACTGCGCGCGTGCGCTACGAATCCGTCGCCGATATGGAAGCGCTGGCGCGCGTGATGAAGAAGATGAGCGCGGACGCCGGCCTCGAAGGCAATCTGCAGTCGGTGGTCACGCCCTACGGTCTGCGCGTGATGCTGCACGACACCGACCAGCAGGGCATGTTCGACCGCGGCAGCTCCTTCGCCACCGAGCGCTTCCGCAAGCTGCTGCGTTCGCTGGGGCCGCTGTTCGCGCAGATGGAGAACCAGATGCTGATCGTCGGTCACACCGATTCGGTACAGTATGCGAATCGCGATCACGCGGCGTTCTCGAACTGGACGCTGTCGAGCAACCGTGCGCTGACCGCGCGATCGCAGTTGCTGGCTGGCGGCATGCCGACCGGCAGCGTGCTGCAGGTGGTCGGCATGGCGGATCGCGCGCCATTGAATACCGAGGATGCGACGGCGGGCGTGAACCGGCGCATCGAACTGTTGATACTCACCAGCCGGCAGGCCGAACTGGTGGCCGCGATGTACGGTCTGCCGAACGAGCGACTGCCCTTTGCCGAAGGCGCGCACGCGGCCATGCCGGATCGCGCGGCCCTGGAAGAGCTGCGCACTCAGTTCGCCGCGCCGTCGGCCAGTCAGGTGCGCTGAGTCGCGCGGGAACAAGTGAGCTTGCATGCGAACACGATCGAGAGGACATCAGATGAGAATCACAGGCAGCGGTGCAGCTGGCGTCAACGCGCCAGGTTCGGTCAGCGGTAACGGGCCGGTGGAGGCGCCGCAAGCGGTCGCGCCGGCGTCGCCCGCGAAGTTGCAGTCGTCGACGCTGCAGCCGGCGATGGAGGCGATGCGTGCACTGCCGGAAATCGATCAGGCGCGCATCGATGCGCTGCGCGAGGCGCTGGCACGCGGCGAGGTGCCGTTCGACGCGGACAAGCTGGCCGGCCTGATCGAACGCTTCCACGGCAGCAAGGGATGAAGCGCGGCGAGGCCATCGCCCGCCTGCTGCGCGACGTGCTCAGCGATGTGGCGGACTACGGCGCGCTGCGCCTGCTGCTCGACAGCCAGTTCGACGCCGCGCTGCGTCACGACGCGGCGGCGCTGAGCACGCTGGCGGCCCGCATCACCGATGCGGTCCAGGTACTCGATGCCAGGCGCCGGCTGCGCGCCCGTCTGGTGGCTGGCCTGTATGGAACGGAGGGGCGCATGGAACATGTGTTCGCCGAACTGCCGGAGGACAACCGCGAACGCTGCCGCGCGATGTGGACCGGGCTGCAGGCACGGGTCGCCGACTGCAAGCGGCTCAATGCGCGCAACTGCCTGCTGATGACCGACCAGTACGAAATCATGCAGCGCGTGCTGCACGGCGAGGACCAGACCTATGCTCCGGCCTGAACCGGCGCGGGCGCTGACGCCCAATGTCGAACCGACCCGTCCGGCGGCGCCGGTCGGGGTCGCCGGTCAGTTCGCGCCGCTGTTCGGCGAAGTGTCGGCCGAGGTCGACCGCTTCATCCGCCAGGGGTCGGCCGGTGCTGCAGACCTCATGGGCAGCACGGCCACACTCAGTCCGGAAGCCCAGCTGCTGCGCAACGCGACGCGGACCGCGGACGCGGACACGCCTGCGGACGAGGCTGGGCGCCGCGACTTCGTCGCCGGCATCCGCCCGTGGGCGGCCGAGGCGGCGCGCCGTCTTGGCGTCAGTGCCGAGGCGGTGATCGCGCACGCGGCGCTCGAGTCCGGCTGGGGCCAGAAGCCGCTGCGCGCGGCCGACGGCACCGACAGCCACAACCTGTTCGGCATCAAGGCGGGCGGGGCATGGCGCGGCGCCACCCTGGAGGCGCGCACGACCGAACATCTGGACGGCGCCGACGTGTCGGTCAGTGCGTCCTTCCGCAGCTATGCCGACGGTGCCGGCGCTTTCCGCGACTACGCGCGCCTGCTGCTCGACAACCCGCGCTACACCGGGGCGCTGAATGCAGGCGACAACGTGCAGGCCTTCGCCGACGGGCTGGTGCAAGGGGGCTACGCGACCGATCCGGCCTATGCCGACAAGCTGGTGCGGCTGGCCGGACAGATCCGCATGCGGGGCTACTGAGCGGCGCGCGTGACCGGCTCGACGTCGCCCGCGCCGCTGACGCGCGCGCGCAGAACGTTGCCGGACGACCGGTTGCGCACACGCACGACGTCGCCGATGCCACCCGAGTCGAGCGCCTCGCCGGACACCTGGACTTCGATGCCCTCGTTGCGCGCGACGATGCGCACCTCGTCGCCACGCTTGACCAGCAGCGCGGCCGCCAGCTGGCGTTTGCGCAGCAGGTCGCCAGCGCGCAGCGGACGGCGTCCGGTCATGCCGATCACCTCCGACGGATCGGCGAAGAAATCGGCGACGGCGGTCACGTCGCGCGCGTCGACGTCGATGTCGGCGTCGCCGATCGGATGTCCGGGCGCGATATCGGTCGCCGCGACGACTACGTCGGCGACGATGCGGGCGCGTGCCTGCACCTTGCGCGTCCAGCCGCCGTCGTCGCTGCAGCGCGCGGCATAGCGCAGGTGCGACGGTGATTTCACGTCCAGCGCCGCAACCTCGATGCGTCCGGCGCAGGGCGGCGGCGGCTTGTAGGGCGGCTGCACGGTCACGCTGATGCGCGCGTCGGTCAGCCCCATGCGCTCAGCCTGCTGTTCGAGCTGAAGCCGGGCGGCCGCCTCGACCTGGCGGACGATCTGTGCGGTGCCGTCAGCCTGCGCGGCAGCGGGCAGGCAGGACAGTGCGACGACGACGGCGAGCGCGTGACGCATGCTGTTCGGGTGAGTCTTTCGGTGCATCGGGGTCTCCTGTGGCCGGTGAAGGTAACAGCAATGCGGGCGTGAGAAATATCCGCATCCGGGGCCTCAAGTTCGCCGGCGGATTGTCGATGGTGTCCCTGAACTATACGCATACGCTTAATAAACGCCGACAGGATGGACGGCGGTGTCGCATCGCTGCGACGCCACCGGTCACCTCGTCAGCGATCCAGACAGGAGCCGACATGGGTATCGATTTCGGGAAGGCGCTCGGCGTGCATGGCCAGGCCCTGCAACTGCGTGCCGAGCGCACGCGGGTGATCGCGGAAAACATCGCCAACCAGAACACGCCGGGCTATCAGGCGCGCGACGTCGACTTCGCGTCCAGCCTGCGGCAGGCGATGGCGGGCGAGGCCGGCGGCCTGTCGCTCGACAGCGAGGGCGGCGAAACGCTCTATCGCGTGCCCTATCACGCGGCGCAGGACGGCAACACGGTCGAGCTCGGCGTCGAGCAGGCCGCCTTCTCGCAGAACACCTCGGATTTCCAGATCAGCCTCACCTTCGCCAACATGAAACTCAAGGGGCTGGCGAAAGCCATCGCCGGACAATAGCCATGTCATTCCGCGACATCACCCAGATCGCCGGCTCGGCCATGGCGGCCCAGACCGTGCGCCTCAACACCATCTCCAGCAACCTCGCCAACGCGCACTCGGCGTCCGGGTCGGAAGAGACCGCCTACCGCGCACGCAAGCCGGTGTTCGCCACGCTGCTCGGCGGCGAGGACATCGGCGGCGCGCCGGCGGTGGCCGGCCGCGTGCAGGTGCTCGACGTGGTCGAGAGCACCGAGCCGCTGCGCTCGGTGTACGAGCCGGACAACCCGTTGGCCGACGAAGACGGCATGGTGTTCTACACCAATGTGAATTCGGTGGCCGAGATGACCGACATGATGTCGGCGTCGCGGGCCTTTGAAACCAATGTGGAGGTGCTCGGTCGCGTCAAATCGATGCAGCAGGCCCTTCTGAAACTCGGAGAAGGGTGAGGCCATGCAGACCAGTCAGGTAGTAGGCGGCAGCCAGGGCAGCGCGTCCGACGCGGTGCAGGCGGCGAACGGCGAACAGGGTTCGCCGACCGAACTGTTCACCAAGCTGCTGGTGGCGCAGATCCGCAACCAGAACCCGCTGGAGCCGACCGACCCGAGCGACTTCGTCAATCAGCTCACGCAGCTCAGCCAGGTCGAGTCGCTGCAGGCACTTGCCCAGCAGACCGGCGCCAATGCGTCGGTGCTGTCCAGCCTGCAGGTGCTGGCGCTCGGCGCGCAGGTCGGTTCGGAAATCATGGTGAATACGGACACCGTCGAGGTCGGCAGCGAGCCGGTCAGCGGCGCTTTCACGCTGGCGTCGTCGAGCGCGCGCACGACACTCGTGCTGAGCGGCCCGGACGGCGTCGAGCGCCGCATCGAACTTGGCACGCGGGCAGCCGGCGAAGTGCCGTTCGAACTCGATCCCGCCGAGCTCGGCCTGCCGGCCGGCGCGCACACGCTGCGCGTCGAGACCGAAACGGGCGAGACGCCGGCCACCGAGATTGCCGGCCGGCTGCTCAGCGTGCGCATGGCCGGCAGCGGCAATGTCGCCCTCAACGTCGCCGGCCTGGGCGAGGTGTCGCCGGCCTACATCACACGTTTCAACGGCCGTCCGGCCACGTCGGTCAACTGAGAGAGAGGATACGGTCCATGAGTTATGAAATCGCGCTGTCCGGCATCAATGCGATCAACACCCAGCTCGAAACCATCAGCAACAACATCGCCAACACCGGCACTTACGGCTTCAAGTCCAGCCGCGCCAACTTCGCGGCGATGTATGCCGGCACCCAGCCGACCGGCGTCGAGGTGGCTTCGCTGACGCAGAGCATCGACATCGGCGGCGGCGTGCTCACCACCGGTCGCGGACTCGATGCGGCGATCCAGGGCCGTGGCTTCTTCGTGACGCGCGATACCGCCGGCGCCTCGCTGTTCAGCCGCGTCGGCATCTTCTCGACCGACAAGGACGGCTATGTCGTCGACACCTTCGGCCGCCGGCTGCAGGGCTACGAAATGCAGTCCGGCAGCACCACGCTGGGCGCCATGGGCGACCTCAAGGTGCCTGCCGGCCAGGTGCCGGCCAAGCCGAGCGATACGCTGCAGTACGTCGGCAACATGTCGGCCGACTGGGCAGCACCGGCGGCCGCGCCTTTCGATCCGGCCAATCCGCTCACCTTCAACAGCTCGCAGGTCGCGGTCGTATATGACTCGCTGGGCGGCAAGCACAGCGTCGGCCAGTACTTCGTCAAGACCGGCACCAACCAGATCACCGCCCACTACACCTTCGACGGTGCGGCACTGCCGACGACGACGGTGATGGACTTCAACACCAGCGGCGCGCTGGTCACGCCGGCCGCACCGGTCGCGCTGGCGCTCGGCACGCCGGCGGGTGCGGCCGCGCTGAGCGTGGACATCGACTACACCGGCACCACGCAGTTCGGCGGCGACGCCACCGTGCGGGTCAATGCCGCCAACGGCTACGCGTCGGGCACGATGATAGGCGTGCAGATCGCCGAGGACGGCTCGGTCATCGCGCAGTACAGCAACAACGTGAAGGAACCGGTCGGCCGCATCGCGCTGGCGGTGTTCCCTGACGAAGCTTCGCTGACCCCGGTCAGCGACACCAGCTGGACCAGTTCGTCGCTGTCCGGCGATCCGCTGTATTTCACGCCGGGCACCGGCATGGCCGGCTCGCTGACCGGCGGTGCGCTGGAGCAGTCGAACGTCGACATGACGTCGGAACTGGTGAGCCTGATGTCGGCGCAGCGCAACTACCAGGCCAACAGCAAGGTGATCTCGACGCAGACCGAAATGATGCAGTCGCTGATGCAGGCGCTGTAAATGAGAGACCCCCACGCTCACTTCGTTCGCTGCCGTCCGCAGGGGCTGCGCTCGTCCTTGGGGCGGCCCGGCGGACGGCGCGGTGCCATGTGTATGCTATTTGGATTGCGCGACGCGCAGTGGAGAGACTGAGATGGATGCGCTGATCTACACGACGATGAGCGGCGCCGAACGGGCGCTGCACGCGCAGCAGGTGCGTGCCAACAACCTCGCCAACGCCGATACGCCCGGCTTTCGTGCCGATCTCGAAATGTCGGTCAGCGAGGCGGTGCAGGGCTACGGCTACGACGCACGCCACCTCGGCCGGCTGCGCGCGGACTCGGTGTCCAACCGTCAGGGCACGCTGAAGCAAACGGACCGCGAGCTCGACGTCGCCATTTCCGGTGACGGCTACCTCGCCGTGCAGTGGGGCGATGGCGAGGCCTATACCCGGGCCGGTGCGCTGACCGTCGATGCCGAAGGCACGCTGACGGTGAATGGCCGCGCGGTGATGGGCGAGGGCGGCCCCATCGTGCTGCCGCCGTATTCACAGCTGGCGATCGGCGAGGACGGCACGATTTCCATCCGTCCGCCCGGCCAGCCGCTGATGCAGCCACTGGAACGCCTGAAGCTGGTGCGCCCCGATCCGGCAACGGTGATCAAGAACGAGGCCGGCCTGCTGGTGAGCCGCGGTCAGGACGAGTTGCCGGCCGACCCGACGGTGCGTGTGCGCGCCGGTTTTCTCGAAGGCAGCAATGTGTCCGCCGTTGAGGAAATGGTGGCGACCATGACACTGAACCGCGAATTCGAACTGCAGATGAAGCTGTACAAGGCCGCCGACTCGATGGCCGAAACGGGCAACCGCCTGATCCGCGAATGACGACCGGCAGCACTGCCGACACAGGAGAAACGACATGAATCCCGCAATGTGGATCAGCAAGACCGGCGTGCAGGCGCAGGACGCGAAGCTGCAGGCCATCGCCAACAACCTGGCCAATGTGAACACGGTGGGCTTCAAGCGCGACCGCGTGCTGTTCGAGGATCTGTTCTATCAGATCGAACGCGAACCGGGCGCGCAGCGCGACGACAACACGGTGAGCCCGGGCGGCGTGCAGCTCGGTACCGGTACCCGCCTGGTCGCCACGCAGAAGGTGTTTACCACCGGCAATCTGCAGACCACCGGCCAGTCACTCGACGTCGCCATCTCCGGCATCGGCTTCCTGCAGGTGCAGCGCCCGAACGGCGACATCGCCTACACCCGCGCCGGCCAGCTGCAGAAGAACGCCGAAGGCCTGCTGGTGACCGCGCAGGGCCTGCCCATCATTCCGGAAATCAACATCCCGCAGAACGCCACGGCGATCACGATAGGCGAGAACGGCATGGTGTCGGTCACCGTGCCGGGTCAGGCCGCGCCGCAGGAAGTCGGCCAGCTCACGCTGGTGAGCTTCGTCAATCCGGCCGGCCTGCTGGCCATGGGCGACAACCTCTACCAGGAGACCGCGGCCAGCGGTGTGCCGACCGAAGGCAACCCGGGCGAGGAAGGCCTGGGCAAGCTCAAGCAGGGCGCGCTCGAAGGTTCGAACGTGCAGGTGGTCGAGGAAATGGTGGACATGATCGCCGCCCAGCGCACCTACGAAATGAATACCAAGGTGCTGTCGGCGGCCGACAACATGATGCAGTACCTCGCCCAGGCCGTGCGCTGATGCGTCACCCGGCCCGCGTCCTCGCGCTGCTCGTGCCCCTGTGCCTGACGGCCTGCGCGAACCTCGAACACAAGGCGCCGCCGCTGGCCGAGGCCGACCGCCTGCCGCCGCCAGTGCAGCCGCCCGCGGCCGGCGCTGCGGGCGGCGTGTTCCAGCCCGCCTCGGCCTGGTCGCTCACCTCGGACAGCCGCGCCTTCCGCACCGGCGACGTGGTCACCGTGGTGCTGCAGGAAACGACGCAGGCGAGCAAGGCGGCCGGTACCACCTTCGGCAAGGAAAGCGGTGTCGCGATGCAGCCGACGGTGATCGCCGGCAAGCGCTTCAAGACCGACGTCAGCGTCGACGCGCAGTCCGACTTCAAGGGCAACTCGACCAGTTCGCAGCAGAACCGGCTGCAGGGCTCGATCACCGTCATCGTGCACGAGGTGCTGCCCAACGGCCTGCTGCGCGTCAGTGGCGAGAAGACGCTGTACCTGAACCAGGGCGACGAGACCGTGCGCCTGCAGGGCTACGTGCGTGCGTCCGACATCAGTTCGGACAACACCGTGTCCTCGCAGCGCGTGGCCAATGCCCGCATTTCCTATTCCGGCGAAGGCGTGCTGGCGGACGCCAACAGCCCGGGCTGGCTGCTGCGCTTCTTCGTCGGCGCGCTGATGCCCTTCTGAGGATGAAACGATGATCTTCCGCCGGACGCTTGCCGTCCTGTTCTGCCTCGTGGCCGGCGCTGCATTCGCTGCGCCGAAGGCCGCGACGAATGCCCGTGCTGCGGCCGTACCCGCTGCACCCGCAACCCAGCCGCTGCGCAATCTGGTCAGTGTCGAAGGCGTGCGCGAGAACCAGCTGATCGGCTTCGGCCTGGTCGTCGGCCTGCATGGCACCGGCGACAGTACGCAGGTCAAGTCGGCCGGGCAGTCGGTGTCCAACCTGCTCAAGCAGTTCGGCCTGAAGCTGCCGGAGGGTACGCAGAGCCGCAGCAAGAACGTGGCCACGGTCATGGTCAGTGCGGTGTTCCCGCCGGGCTACCGCAAGGGGCAGAGCATCGACGTCACGGTGTCCTCGCTCGGCGACTCGAAAAGCCTGCGCGGCGGCACGCTGCTGCTGACCCAGCTGCGCGCGGCCGACGGCGAGATCTATGCGCTGGCCCAGGGCAATCTGGTGGTCGGCGGCCTCAGCGCGAGCGGCCGCAGCGGCTCCAGCGTGACCGTCAACACGCCGACCTCCGGACGCATTCCGAATGGCGCGACAGTCGAGCGCGAAATCATGACCGATTTCGATGTGCGACCGACCGTGCTGCTGAGCCTGAAGCGACCGCATTTCCAGACGGCGACCAATATCGTCGGTGCGATCAACGGCCGTTTCGGCGAGGTGGCGTCGACGCGCGATGCCACCGCGATCGAAGTCGTGGCGCCGGCTGACCCGACGCAGCGGGTGGCCTTCGTTGCCCAGCTCGAAGCGCTGCCCGTGGTGGTCGGCGAGACGACGCCGCGCGTCGTGTTCAATTCGCGCACCGGCACCGTCGTCATCGCCGAGGGGGTGACCGTGCGTCCGGCCGCGGTGTCGCACGGTTCGCTGAAGGTGATCATTTCCGAGAGCTCGAACGTGAGCCAGCCGGCACCGCTGAGCCGCGGCGAAACGGCGGTCACGCCGCGTTCCAAGGTCGAAGTGGAGCAGGGCGACGGGCGCATGTTCAACTGGCCGGCCGGTGCCAAGCTGCAGACCATCATCGACACCGTGAACAGCATCGGCGCGACGCCGGACGACATCATGGCCATCCTGCAGGCGCTGGACCAGGCTGGCGCGATCGATGGCGAACTGATCGTGATCTGAGCATGAACATCCACGACATCGCATCGTCCTCAGCGCCAGTCCAGACGGAGGCGCAGACCGTGCCGGTCGCACCGCAGGTCGATCCCGCCCTGCTGAAGAAGGCGACCGAAGCGGCCATCAAGTTCGAGAGCTTCTTCATCAGCGAAACGTTGCGCCAGATGCGCCGCAGCACGCGCGAGATGGCGGGCGAGGACAGCATTTTCAAGGACCGCGTGAACGAGGACATGCTGGACCTCGCCGACGGTCTGGTCGCCGACGCGATGGCTTCGCAGCGCGCTTTCGGCATTGCCGACATGCTGCTGCGCCAGTTGCTGCCGCAGCCGGCGCCGGTTGCGTTTAATGCGCCGGCGCCCATGGTCGCCTCCAGTAAAGGGGAGCACGCGGAAAGCGCTCCCGGCCACGCAACGACCCGGAACAACCCATGAGCCTGATCAACAACGCATTGACCGGAACCCTGGCGGCGCAGGCCGCGCTCAGCGCCACCGGCCAGAACATCGCCAACGTGATGACGCCCGGCTACACCCGGCAGGCGGCGGTGCTGGCTTCGGTGCAGCCCATGCAGAGCGGCGCGCTGTCGGCCGGCAGCGGCGTGGCGGTGTCGTCGCTGCAACGTTTCAGCGACGACTACAAGAACCTGCAGATGTGGCAGGCGGCGTCGGAGCTGTCGAACCGCTCGACCCGGCAACCCTATCTCGACCAGCTCGAACAGGTGATGGGGGACGACGCGTCCGGCATCAACAACGGTCTGGACGCCTTCTTCAGTGCATTGAACGCGGCCAGCGTGGAGCCGAGCTCGGTGCCGCTGCGCGCGCAGGTGATCACCGCGGCGGACGCGCTGGCCCAGCGCTTCAACAACCTGACCACGGTGCTCGCCAACCAGCGCGCCTCGATCGCGCAGCAGCGCACGACGCTGGTGGCGCAGATCAATTCCAGCACCGCGTTGATCGCCGATCTGAACAAACGCATCTCGCTGGCCGAAGCGGCCGGCGTCAATGCTTCCGGCCTGATGGACGCGCGCGACCAGGCGATCGACGGGCTGGCCGGCATGGTGTCGATCCAGGTCGTGAATCATCCGGACGGCTCGCGCAATGTGTCGCTGAAGAGCGGGCAGCCGCTGGTGGTGGGCACCACGGCGTCGCGCCTCGAAGTGCAGGACACGCCGGCCGGCACCCAGGCGCTGACGCTGAAGTTCGCCAGCGAGGTGTTCGCCGTGCGCGACGAAGGTCTGGGCGGGCAGCTCGGCGGACTGGCCGATTTCGAGTACGGCACGCTGATTCCGCTGCGCCAGTCGATCGGCGACATCGCTTCCGAGATTTCCACGCTGATGAACGCTCAGCTCGGTGCCGGCTACACGCTGGGCGGTGCCGCGGGCGGTCCGCTGTTCGTCTATGACGCATCGAGCTCGACCTCGATGCTGTCGGTCGCGCCCGGCGTGCTGCCGCAGGACCTGGGCTTCTCGTCCGACCCCACCAAGCCCGGCAACAGCGACAACCTGCTGGCGATGATCGCGCTGCGCAATCAGCCCATCACCGTGACCTCGCTCGGAACGGTACGGGTCGGCGACGCCAGTACGCAGCTGATCGGCAAGCTGGGTATGGACAGCCAGCAGAACCAGGCTTCGCTGACGACGGCGACCACGGTGCGCAATCAGGCCGAGGAAAGCTGGAAATCGACCAGCGGCGTGAACAACGACGAAGAGGCGGTGAACCTGATCCAGTTTCAGCAGATGTATCAGGCCAATATGAAAGTGATCACCGTCGCCAACGAGCTGTTCGACAGCACGCTGGCGATGATGGGTTGAGGAGACGGACATGCGGGTCGCCAGCACACAGTTCCACGCCACGATGAATACCGCTCTGCAGAACGCGAACACGCGACTGGAGGGCATCCTGCAGCAGATGTCGAACGGCCTGCGCGTGCAGAAGCCGTCGGACGACCCGATCGCCAGCGTGCGCATCGCCCGGCTGACGCGCGAGGAGGCGGCGCTCGACCAGTACCTGGAGAACATCGGCGCGCTGCGCAGCCGGCTGGGGCAGAACGAGGAACTGCTGGACGGCATGAGCCGCGACGTCATGCAGGCACGCGATCTGATGGTGTGGGCGGCCGACGGCACCAACACTACGCAGGACCTGCAGGCGATGAGCACCTCGCTGGTCGCGCTGCGCGACAGCCTGATGTACTCGGCGAACAGCATCGACCAGGAGGGGCGCTACCTGTTCTCGGGTACGGCAACCGCCACCGCACCGATCGCCTTCAATGGCGCGGCGGCTGCCGGTACGCGTTACAGCTTCGCCGGCAACACCGATCCGCAGCGCGTGGTGGTCGGCAACGGCGTGACGCAGGACGCGAACGTGCATCTGCAGGAGATGGCCGATGTGCTGAACCGGCTCGATCTGGCGATCGACGCGCTGCAGACGCCAGGTGCGACGGCCAACGATCCGGCGGTGCGCTCGGTGCTGGTCGCGACGCTGAACGGACTCGATACCGGGCTGGATGCGGTCAGCGCTAAGATCGCCCGCCTCGGCGGCGCGCAGACGACGCTGGAGACGCTGGAAACCAATCACGCCAACGTGAGCCTGTCGAACAAGCAGGCGATGATCACGCTCGGTCAGCTCGATTACGGCGACGCGGCGGTCAAGCTCAATGGCTACACCACCGCGGTGCAGGCGACGCAGAAGGCCTATGCCAAGGTCAGCGCGCTGTCGCTGTTCGACACGATCTGATCTTCCGTACGCACTGAATGCAAATCGGTCCTCATCTTTCTTCCGCCCGTCCGGTCGATGCGATCGGCCCGGGCAGGGCGCATGCCGCGGGCAACGCTGCGCCGCCGACGCGCGAGACGCCGCGGACGCGCAATGAAGAACGCGCGCCGGCCGGATCGGCCGGGCTGAAGACATGGAGTCCGCGCTTCAATGAGCAGGTCGGCAAGGCGCAGCTTGCGGCCGACTATCTCGATCGCGGCATCGGCCAGCTGAAGTCGGTACGCAGCCTGCTTGGTCAGCAGATCGGGACAGGAGAAGGGGACGTCGTACTGCAGCGCCGGATCGGTCAGTTCGCGGCGCTGTGGCAGTCGCGTCCGGCGCAGACGGCCGGCAGCCTCGACCCGACGCTGACGTTCGACGCGGTCAATCCGCCGTTGCGTCAGTTCACCGTACGCGGACTGGACCTGGCGTCGCTGCGCGAGGGCGACAGCGAGAACCTGAGCTTTTCGGTGGCGGGAGCCGGCCGACGCACACCGTCGGTCGCACTCGAAGCGGGTCTTCCGGACGTGGAGATCGTGCGCCGCATCGATCAGGCGCTGGCGTCGACCGGTGTGCGCGCGACTGCCGACGACCAGGGCAGGCTCGTCTTCAGCGTGGCCGAGCAGGCCTGGCCTGGCGTGCGCGACACGCTGATGTTGCGCGGCGGCGGCATCCGCTGGCCGACCGGCCAGTTCAGCCGGGTGCAGGCGGAAGCACTGCCCGACGGTATCGATCCCGTTCGCTGGTCGGTCGAGGACGCCGACGCCATGCGCGCGACACTTGCCCAGGCAACTCGCGCACTGGACGCTTTCACGCTTGCCCGCCGGCGGGTCGATGAGGTGCTGCTCGACGCGGTGCACAGTACCGGTGCCGTCCTCCCGCAGAACGCCGCCGAACGCGCGGCGGGCTTTGCCGACGCCTTTGCCGCGCTGGGCGAATCGCGCAGCTATCGTGCCCTGAACGAGTTCTCCGGCGCCTTGGCGGGTATCCGGCGGGAGCGCGTGCAAGCCCTTCTTGCTGTCAGGTGAGAACACCTCCGGCATCGTAAGGCGAGGGAATATTTCCGGAATTGACGGGTGCGGAAACGATTGTCGACAAACTGTACTGGTGTAAATCGAGGCAATTTCATTACACTTTCCCGGTACGCGCTGTCTGACCAACGTTGTTCAGCCCATGCCAAACAATTCAAAACTCGCGACCCCGGAAAAACGCTCGCGGATACGTGGCCAGGAAGGCAAGGCTAGGTTTCGCGAACAACTCCTTGCCGAAGCCAAGGACATCTACAGCCGACAAGGCTACGAAGCCGTATCGGTACGCGCCGTCACCAAGGCGGTCGGCATTTCGCCGATGGCTTTCTATGGCTATTTCGTCAGCAAGCAGGATCTCGTCAAGCACATCTGGCTCGACTTCTTCTGCGAGCTGTTCGAGTGCCTGAAGCAGGCGAGCAACGTGAGCCAGTCGCCGGTCGAGCGGCTCAAGGCCCACGTGGATGTCTATCTGGACTACTGGGAAAGGCATCCCGAGCGCTATCGCATGGTGTATCTGTCGACCAGCGTGGACGACGAGCGAGAGCGCATTGTCTTCGACGAAGAGGATGTCGTCGCGCAGCAACTGCTCAGCCTGACCCGCGAGCGGGTGAGCGACTGTGCATGTGGCCGTCCGATCGCCGCAGAGCAGATTCACCTGCATAGCGACCTTGTTTTCCTGAAGGCGCTGGGTTATCTGCACGGCGTGCTCACGGTCGGGCGTTACCCCTTCGCGGACCTCAAGCGGATGCGTGGCTGCCTGATAGACGACATCGTCGATGGCGTGGTGCGCGCAACGGCGGCCTAGACGCCGCCGCGGCTGACTCACGCCGCACCTGCGGCGTCCGCGCCAGGCGCCCGGAGCGGGGCGCTCGTCTGACAGCGGGATGCCCGGACGACATGTTCCCGCGGCGCTGAACAGTGCGACCGGCCTGCCTTTGGGCCATCTTCGGCCGCCATCCTTCGCTGGCGCGCGGTGTCCGTCCTACACCCTGTCGGAGCACGGCTACATCCAGATGTCACGAACTTGCCAGACTGCAGGCAAGGGCATCGTCACGGTGCCGGCCAACCACAGGAGGTTCAAAGTGACTCTCAACAGATCCATGGTCGTACTTGCGCTCGCCGCATTTTCCGCGTCGGCCTACGCCGAGCCGACATATCCGAACAAGCACCAGAAGGAAGTGATTCCGGAGGCGCAGCAGTCCGACAGCCAGAAGAAGTTCGAGCCCGAGCAGGACAAGGGCAGCCAGTCCTCCCAGTATCCCAGCAAGCACTCGAACGAGACGGTGCGCGACCGCGATACGAAGAAGAAGGCTTCCGAACGCGCCAGCGAGCGCGAACAGAACGCCTCCGGCCAGACCATCCCGGAACCGCGCAACTGACGTGACCGCGGCGCGACCGGCCGCTCGCCGGTGCGACGGTGAGCGGGCCGGTCGATCGCTATCCAGCGGGTATGCGGATTGCCACCTCGGGACCATGAGCCGCGCCGCCGCGTTCCAGCGCGTCACGGCGACGATCGATCCCGGAGGAGAGGCGCGATGGAACCGCTCGATCTGCTGCAGTGGCCAGCGATGGCGACGACCCTGATCGCGGCCTGGCTGGTCGCCTCCACGTCGGCACGCCGACGCAAGCAGGGCTTCTACTGGTTCAGTGCCAGCAACGCGCTGTGGGCGGTGTGGGGTCTGTATGCCGGTGCCTACGCACTGGTGCTGATGCAGTTGGGCCTGTTCGCACTGAACGTGCGCGGGATGGTGAAGGCGGCCCGCACCGCCAGCATGGGCGCACCGGTTGACCGTCCCGACGGCTCGCCGGATGCGTCCCACTTATGAGGAGACGGGTTCGATGGCGTCATACAGGGTTGCACTGATCCCCGGCAGTCTGCGCAAGGACTCATTCAATCGCCGTCTGGCGCTTGCCATCGGCAAGCTGCTTCCAGACGGGTTCGACACCGTGATGGTGGACATCGGCACGCTGCCGCTCTATAGCGAGGACGACGACAACGCGCCGACTGCGGCGGTCAGCCGCTTCAAGGCGACGATCGCCGAGGCGCAGGGTGTGCTGTTCGTGACGCCGGAGTACAACCGCTCGATCCCGGGCGTGCTGAAGAACGCGATCGACCACGGCTCGCGACCCGCCGGAAAGAGCGTGTGGGCCGGCAAGCCAGCCGGCATCGCCGGCATTTCGCCGGGCTCGCTCGGCACGGCGCTGGCGCAGCAGCACCTGCGCAATGTGCTGTCGCATCTGGACATGCCGGCGCTCAATGCGCCGGAGCTCTTCCTACGCTATCGCGACGACCTGTTCGACGCCGACGGCGCGCTGGCCCGGGGCGCAAGCCGTGACCTCGTCAGCACCTGGGTGCAGCGTTACGCCGCCTGGGTACGACAGCACGCCGCCTGAGTCCGGATGTCACGCCGCATCGCGGCGCACGAACCGGATCTGCGCGCGGCAGCGCCGGCATCCGCCCGAAATCGATCCGCGCATCGTGGCCGTTGCGCTGCAATGTCGTGTACTGGAGCAGGAAGCCGAGCGACGTCGAGGCAAGCGCGAGCACCGTGTCGTCACCCGGGCAGCGATGATGCTGACGGATGTCTCCGCTGCCCTGGGGCACGAAGGCGAATGCGGGCCGCCGCCTGTCGTGCCGGGGTGAAAAATCTGCGACCGACATGTAATTCGTGCCGGCTGATCACCGCCCTTTCACGCGGTCCTTCTCTCCACGCGCCAGCCTGCTGACGGGAACCGCGGTTGCTTCGTGCCGGCGGTCACCTCTTTCAGCGGAGCAGGTCATGAGCGTGAAGCAGCATCAGCAGGCCACGTCGGGCCACGATGGCAGACTGCAGGGCAGCCTGAAGGCGTCACGGCAACACGGTGGTCAGTACGACGGGCAAAGATCCTCGCAACCGCACGGCGGCCCGCTGCACGCCGAGGACCCGCCGTCGGTGCGGCCGCCCGCGCCCGGCTATTCCGCAGCGGACATCATCGCCGCGCACGACGCGTATCTCGATGGCGCGCCCCTCGCTCCGCGCGAGCTTGCGGGATGGCGCTGGATCGAGGAGAACCATCGCTGCAATACCGCGCTGTGGCGCGAGGAGGACAAGGCGCGGCGTACCGACGTGCCGGACGCCGAAATCGTGCGTTGCAAGCGCAGCATCGACCGCTTCAACCAGCAACGGAATGACGCCGTCGAGGCGCTGGACGAATGCGTGCTCGGCGCGCTGGCCGGCACCGTCAAACCCCACCCGGACGCACAGCAATCGAGCGAGACGGTGGGCGCGATCATCGACCGCCTGTCCATCCTGTCACTGAAGATCTTCCATATGGGCTTGCAGACGCGGCGCGCCGACGCCAGCACAGAGCACGTTGCGAGTTGTTGCGCCAAGCTCGACGTGCTTGTCCGGCAGCGGCGCGACCTGGCGGCCTGCCTCGACAGTCTGCTGGAGGGATGGGCCAGCGGACGCGTGATCTTCCGCACCTACCGCCAGTACAAGATGTACAACGACCCGGCGCTGAATCCGGAGTTGTACGGACGCAAGGACGCTCCGGTCGGCGCGTCGGCGCGTGACGGGGAGCGGACATCAGCGTCGATGCCGTCGTCCCGACCTGCAACCGTGGTGCCGCACGGGCTGTCACGATGACCGCGCTGCCCGGGCAGACGCACACGCGATTGCGTGTCGGCGTGCCGGATCCGGGCGAGCGCGAAGCGGCGGTCACCCCGGGCGAACCGAGGGCGGTGTTGCGCGTGTTCCACGTGTTGGGCGTCGTGGCTCGGCCTGCCGTGACGGCTCCTTACAGCGGTCACGGCCTCGTGCCAGCGGGCGCCTGCTATCGGGGCGTGCCGATCACGCTGGGCAGGCGCGGCATCGACGCACCACTCCTGCTGCGGGAGCAAAGCCGGTGAGTGCGGTGCTGCATCCGGCGGCGGACGACGGCCTGGACTTCGGGGCGGTGGAGCGCATCGCCGTGCTGCGCGCCAATGGCCTCGGCGACTTCATTTTTGCACTCCCTGCGCTGCGCGCGCTGCGGCTGCGCTTTCCGGACGCGCAACTGGTGCTGCTCGGCAAGCCCTGGCACAAGCGCTTCCTGACCGGCCGCGGCCCAGTGGTCGACGACGTGGTGGCGCTGCCGCCGATCACCGGCGTCGGCGTGCCGCCCGAGCAGGGGGCGCGCGAGGACCCGCGTGCCATCGACGCCTGCATCGCCGGGCTGCGCGAGCGGCGTTTCGATCTCGCTTTCCAGATGCACGGCGGGGGCCGCTACTCGAACCCCTTCATCGGGCAGATCGGCGCGCGCCACAGCTTCGGCCTGAACACGCCGGACGCCGTCCGCCTGGACCGCTCCGTGCCCTACATGAGACTGCAGAACGAACGTCTGCGTCTGCTCGAGGTGGCAGCGCTCGCCGGCGCCCATACCTGGGAACTCGATCCGCGGCTGCCGGTGCTGGTGCGCGACGAGGTGGAACTGGAGTCGGTCCTCCGTCTGCCGGACGCTCCGTTGGCGGTGCTGAGTCCCGGCGCGACCGACCCGCGACGACGCTGGCCGCCGGCACGCTTTGCCCGCGTCGGTGACGCGCTGTCGGATGCCGGAGCGGTCGTGGTGGTGCAGGGTGACGCCTCCGAGCGGGCGCTCACCGCCGCCGTGACGGCGGCGATGACGCGACCGGCGATCGACGTCGGCGGCAGACTGTCGCTCGACGGGCTGGCCGCACTGCTGGGTCACGCCTGCATCGTGGTCGGCAATGACAGCGGTCCACTGCATCTTGCACAGTCGGTGGGCGCGGCGACCGTTGGCCTTTACTGGCTCGTCAATCTCGTCGTGTCCGGTCCGCCGACCGCGCAGCGGCGTCGTGTCGCGCTGTCCGCCACCACCGACTGCCCGGTTTGCGGCCGCGACAACGTCGCCGTGCGCTGCGAGCACGACCCCTGCTTCATCGATGACATCAGCGAGGACGAAGTGCTCACGCTGACGCTCGACCTATGGACGCAGGAGCGCCGCGATCGAGCAGTACGCGAATCTGTCGCATGACCTCCGCCTGACCCTGATCGGTCGTCGTCCCGTCGTCCGGGGCCATCACACAGCGATGGCGCATGCGGTCTTCCGGCGCCCAGCGTTCGAGCTCGGAGCAACGGAAGACGACGACCGACGGTGTGCGCAGCGCGGCCGCAAGGTGCGACACACCGGTGTCGTTGCACACCAGCAGACGGGCGCCGCCGATCAGTGCGGCCAGGGCGCCCGCGCTGATCGGCGACGCGGCGTCGATGGCCGAAACGCGCATCGCCTGGCGCACGCGCGCCGTCAGCGCCCTTTCCTCACCCGATCCGGTCAGCACGACCGTCCAGCCGGTCAGCGCGTGCACGGCGTCCGCCACTGCGGCGAAGTGTTCTGCCGGCCAGCGGCGCCGCGGGTCGCGTGCGCCGGGGTGGATGCACACGTAGGGGCGGCCGGCAAGCGCGAAAGCGATACCGCTGGTCGCCAGTTCGGACCGGTCCGCCGGCAGCAGCGGAAATTCCAGCCTGCGGTACGCCGACGGCGCGCCGAGGTGGTCCATCAGTGCAAGCAGCCGCCCGACCTCGCTGCCGCGCGTCGGGTAGGGCAGACAGCTTCCGTTCTCGTCCGGCTGGCCGAAGCCCGCCTGGCGCGCAGCGCCGAACAGCGCCACGACGGGGTTGGAAAGCCCGCCGCTGCCGTGCATCTGGATGGCCAGATCGAAACCTCGCGTCTGCGCCTCCGCGACGAAGGCGGGGATCGCCGACAGATCGGGTGCCCGTTCGGGCAGACCGGGAAAGCCGGGGAAGGCCAGGAAGTCGTCGATGTAATGCGGAAACCGTGCGGCGAGTCCGGCGGCCCAGGGCAGGCCGACCAGTGTGATCGCTGCGTCGGGACAGCGCATGCGCAGCGCGCGCAGCGACGGAATGGCGCACAGCATGTCGCCGAGCTGAAGCGCCCGGAACACGACGATGTTGCGCGGACGGATGCGACTCAGAAGCGGTGCGTGCATGACGGTTCTCCGGTGACGGACCGCGATGCCTTGCAATTGGCGGACCGAGGGCGGACCAAGAGCGGACCGGGAACGCCGATTGCTGCGCTCGCTGCAGTCCCGCGTCCGTCGTGCCGCCGCCTCGAGTGGTTGCGGCGGTCGCGGCTCCGCGGCTTCACGTGGCGGCAAGGGCGCCGCACTGGCGAAAGGACGGGCGATGACGGACAAACGAGAAGACACGATGCCGGCCGGCTGGTCGCAGCTGGCGGGATTTCCCGGGGGCGGCATCTTCGGTCGCGGCCGGCGCGGCCGCCTGGCGCCCGTGTCGGTGTCGCGCCCTGTCGGCGCGGCGCGTCCGCCCGACGGCGCGGTGGGCCGCACCGCCTTCGCGCGCGAGCTGCTCGCCGGCCTGCAACAGCCGCGCAAGACGACACCGTGCAAATATTTCTACGATGCATGTGGCGCCGCACTGTTCGAACAGATCTGCGCGCAGCCGGAGTACTACCTGACACGGGCCGAACTGTCGTTGCTCACCCGCCACGCGACGCGCCTGACCGAGTGCATCGGCGAAGACGCGGAACTGATCGAGTTCGGCGCCAGTTCCCCGGTCAAGGCGTCGGTGCTGCTGCACGTGATGCGTCATCCGGCCGCCTACGTGCCGGTCGACATTTCGGGCGGGGCGCTGCTCGAGACTGCGGGTGCCATTTCGATGGCTTTTCCCGGCCTCGACGTGCGCCCGCTGATGGCCGACTACACCGGCGACACCGCGCTGACGCACGCGCTCGACCCGGAGCGTCGGCGGGTCGGCTTCTTTCCGGGTTCGTCGCTGGGCAACTTCGAACCGGAGGAGGCGCTGGCCCTCCTGATCCGCCTGCGCAAGCTGCTGCAGGGCGGTGGCCTGCTGATCGGCGTGGATCTGGTCAAGGACCCGAGCCGGCTGCACGCGGCATACAACGACGCTGCCGGTGCGACGGCCGCCTTCAACCGCAACGTGCTCGTGCGCGCGAATCGCGAACTGGGTGCCGACTTCAGGCCGGAGCAGTTCGCCCACTACGCCTTCTATGACCCGGTCGCCCGGCGCGTCGAGATGCATCTCGTGAGCCTGTGCGATCAGGATGCCCATGTCGCCGGACGCCGGCTGCACTTCGACGAGGGTGAATCGATACGCACCGAGTATTCGCACAAGTACACGGTGCAGGCGTTCCGCGCGCTGGCCACCCGGGCCGGCTTCCGCCCGCGGCTCAGCGCCATCGACAGCGAGGGCCTGTTCAGCCTGCACTGGCTGGAGTCGCCCGCCTGAGCGGGCTGCGGCCCCCTTTCCCATCCGTCACCACAGGAGCTGCCATGTTGCCGACCACCGCCGAACGCGTTCCGATGAACACATCCGAAGCCGTGAACGAACTGATCCGCACACGCACGCTGAGGAATCTCGACCGTGCCGCGCTCGGCGACCGCGGCACGATAGATCGCAGGCTGGCCGAATTGGACAGCGAGTGGGACATCGAACGCTGCCTCGAGGTGAACGCAGCGTCGGTGTCGATCGCTGGCTGCCTGCTCGGCTTGCTCGTGAACAGGCGCTTCTTTGCCGTGCCCGCGCTGGTCGGCGGCTTCCTGCTGCAGCACGCGCTGCAGGGCTGGTGCCCGCCGCTGCCGCTGATGCGCCGCCTCGGCGTGCGCACGCTGACCGAGATCGACGACGAGCGGCAGGCGCTGCTCGCACTGCGCGCCCGCAAGTCGGTCGACGGGCTCGGCCGTACCTTGCGCTGAGGGCGCCGCATGACGGAATCCGCAGGCAAGGCAGGCGGCAGCCTGTTCAGTGGTCACGACATCTACCTCTTTCGCGAAGGATCGCACGCGCGGCTGTACGAACGGCTGGGCTGTCAGCTAGATCCGCCGCCGCCCGGCGAGGGCGGCTGCAGCGACGCGCGTTTCGCCGTCTGGGCGCCGAACGCCCGGGCGGTCGAGGTGGTCGGCGATTTCAACGGCTGGTCGCATGGCCACCCGCTGCAGGCGCGGCTCGACGACTCCGGCATCTGGGAAGGCTGCGTGCCGGGCGTAAGCCGGGGCGACGCTTACAAGTACCGCATTCACCGCGCCGACGGTCATGTCATCGACAAGGCCGATCCGTTCGCCTTCTTCTGCGAACAGGCCCCCGCCACTGCGTCGCGCGCCTGGCGCTTCGAGTACGACTGGAAGGATGCCGCATGGATGGCGTCGCGCGCGGCGCGGCAGGCGGCCGACGCGCCGATCAGCATCTACGAGGTCCATCTCGGCTCGTGGCTGCGGCCGCACGAGGGCACGCTGCCGACCTACCGCGAAATCGCGCAGCGGCTGGCCGACTACGCCTGCGACATGGGCTTTACCCACGTCGAACTGATGCCGGTCAGCGAGCATCCGTTCTACGGCTCCTGGGGCTATCAGTGCACCGGCTACTTCGCGCCAACCTCGCGCTACGGCACCCCCGAGGACTTCATGTTCCTGATGGACACGCTGCACCAGGCCGGTCTCGCCGTCATCCTCGACTGGGTGCCGTCGCACTTCCCGGCGGACGCGCACGGTCTGGCGGTGTTCGACGGCACCCACCTGTACGAGCACGTCGACCCGCGCCAGGGCTTTCACCCCGAATGGCATTCCTGCATTTTCAATTACGGCCGCCACGAGGTGTGCGCCTTCCTGCTGTCGAGTGCGCTGTTCTGGATCGACCGCTACCACATCGACGCGCTGCGCGTCGACGCCGTCGCCTCCATGCTCTACCTCGACTACGCGCGCCGCGACGGCGAGTGGGTGCCCAACCGCTACGGCGGGCGCGAGAACCTGGACGCGGTGGCCTTCCTGCGCAGTCTGAACCAGGCGGTCGCGCGCGATCACCCTGAGGTGCTCACCATCGCCGAGGAATCGACCTCCTGGCCCATGGTGTCGCGCGCGGTGCACCTCGGCGGCCTGGGCTTCAGCCAGAAATGGAATATGGGCTGGATGAACGACACGCTGGCCTATCTGCGTCACGACCCGGTGCACCGTCGCTTCCATCACGGCGCGGTCACCTTCTCGATCTGGTACGCCTTCCAGGAGAACTTCCTGCTGCCGCTGTCGCACGACGAAGTGGTGCATGGCAAGGGCTCGCTGCTGTCGCGCATGCCGGGCGACGAGTGGCAGCGCTTCGCCGGCCTGCGCGGCCTGTTCGGCTACATGTGGGCGCACCCGGGCAAGAAGCTGCTGTTCATGGGCGGCGAGTTCGGCCAGTGGCGCGAGTGGGCGCACGAGGGCCAGCTCGACTGGCCTCTGCTGGACCACCCGCTGCACGCCGGCCTGCGCCGCTGGGTGGCCGATCTGAACCGCATCTACCGAAGCTGCCCGGCGCTGCACGAACTGGACTTCGACGCCGCCGGCTTCCGCTGGGCGGTGGCCGACGATGCCGACAACAGCGTGCTCGCCTTCCTGCGTCTCGCGCGCGACGGCCGCTGCCTGCTGGCCGTCTGCAACTTCACACCGGTGCCGCGCACGCACTACAGCGTCGGCGTCCCGCACGGTGGCAACTGGCGGGAACTGCTGAACAGTGACGCCGCACTGTACGGCGGCAGCGGCGCCGGCAATCTCGGCGGCACGCAGGCGGTTCCGGTGCCGATGCACGGGCAGCCGTGGTCGCTGAATCTGACGCTGCCGCCACTGGCGGTGCTGTGGCTGGTTCCGGAGGACGAACACCATGGATCATCTGCCTGATCTTCCGGCCGAGGGCCGCATCCGCGCCGTCGTGTCCGACCTGACGCCGGCGGTCGACGGGGGCCGCTTCGCCGTGAAGCGCAGCCTCGGTGAAACGCTCACGGTGGAGGCGAGCTGCTTCGCCGACGGCCATGACGCGGTGCTGGCGCTGCTGTGCTGGCGGCGCGACGACGAGAGCGCGACGACCTGGCATGCGGTACCGATGCAGCCGCTGGGCAACGACCGCTGGCGCGCGACGCTGCGTCCCGATCGCTGCGGGCGCTGGTGGTATTCGGTGTCGGCCTGGGTGGACCCCTTCCGTTCGTGGCGTTCGCAGATGGCGCGCCGTACCGACGACGCCGACATCCGCCTCGCCGCGCTCGAAGGCGCCTCGCTGGCCGAGGCGGCGGCCGTGCGTGCGGGCGACGCGCTGGCCGACCGCAACCAGCTGCTGCGCTGGGCGGAGCGACTGCGTAATGACGGTGCGCACGCCGACGCACCGGCGCTGAAGGCGCTCGCTCTCGACGACACGATGGCCGAGGTCGCCGGCCGCCATCCCGACCGTCGCTGGCCGGCCGTCCATGCGCCAATGCCGCTCGATGTCGACCGCGCACTGGCGCGCTTCGGTGCCTGGTACGAACTGTTCCCGCGCTCGCTGGGCGAGGGCGGCCGGCACGGCCGCTTCGACGACGTGATCGCGCGGCTGCCGGCGATTGCCGCGATGGGCTTCGACGTGCTCTACCTGCCGCCGGTGCATCCGATCGGTCGGGTGCGGCGCAAGGGGCGCAACGGCGTGGTTGTCGCCGGACGCGACGAGCCGGGCAGTCCGTGGGCGATCGGTGCAGCCGAAGGCGGCCACACCGCAGTGCATCCGCAGCTCGGCACGCTCGACGATTTCCGCCGTCTGGTCGGCGAAGCGGAGCGCCATGGCGTCGACATCGCGCTGGATATCGCACTGCAGTGCGCGCCCGATCATCCGTGGGTGACCGACTGTCCGCAGTGGTTCCGTCGTCGCCCGGACGGCAGCGTCCAGTACGCCGAAAATCCGCCCAAGAAGTACCAGGACATCTATCCCTTCGATTTCGAGTGCGAGGACTGGCGCGGTCTGTGGCAGGCGCTGGCAGCCATCTTCCGGCACTGGATCGCGCACGGCGTCAAGGTGTTCCGGGTGGACAACCCGCACACCAAGTCCTTTGCCTTCTGGGAGTGGCTGATCGGCACGCTGCGCCGCGAGCATCCGGACCTGGTGTTCCTGTCCGAGGCCTTCACGCGACCGCAGGTGATGCACCGCCTGGCCAAGCTCGGCTTCAACCAGTCCTACACCTATTTCACCTGGCGCAACACGCGTGCCGAACTGACCGACTACCTCGAGGAACTGAGTGCAGGGCCGGGGCGCGATTACTTCCGGCCCAATCTGTGGCCGAACACGCCCGACATCCTGCCCGAGTACCTGCAGAGCGGCGGCCGGCCGGCCTTCGTTGCACGCCTCGTGCTGGCGGCAACGCTGGGGACCAGCTACGGCATTTACGGGCCGGCCTTCGAGTGCATGGACGCGCGCCCGCGCGAGCCCGGCAGCGAGGAATATCTCGACTCCGAGAAGTACCAGCTGCGTGAGGGCGGACACGCCGACGGCGACGGACTGGCGCCGCTGATCGCCACCATCAACCGCATCCGTCGCGACAACCCGGCGCTGCAGTTCCCGGGCGGCCTGCGTTTCCTGCCGGTCGACAACGAACAGCTGATCGCCTACGCGAAGCACGATGCGGCCAGCGGCAACGCCGTCGTCGTCGTGGTCAATCTGGATCCGCATCACGTGCACACCGGCTGGCTCGAACTCGATCCGGCTGCATACGGCGGCGGTGACGACGAGGGCAGCGTGCAGATGCACGACCTGCTGGGCGGCGAGCGCTATCAGTGGGCACCGGGACGCAACTTCGTGCGGCTCGATCCGCAGCGCCTGCTCGCGCACGTGTTCCAGGTGCGGCGGCGCGTGCGCAGCGAGCGCGACTTCGACTACTACCTTTGACCGGAGGCGCCATGGACCGCATCGATACCGGGGCCGCCGGCCCGCTCCACCCGCAGCGGGCCGATGACCCACTGTGGTTCAAGGATGCGGTCATCTACGAACTGCACGTCAAGGCCTTCTTCGATTCCAACGACGACGGCGTCGGCGATTTCGCCGGCCTGACGCAGAAGCTCGACTACATCCGCGATCTCGGCGTGGATACGCTGTGGCTGCTGCCCTTCTACCCGTCGCCGCTGAAGGACGACGGCTACGACGTGGCCGACTACCACGGCGTGCTGCCGGCCTACGGCACGCGCGCCGACTTCCGCCACTTCGTGCGCGAGGCGCACCGCCGTGGCCTGCGCGTGATCACCGAACTGGTGATCAACCACACCTCGGACCAGCACCCCTGGTTCCAGGCAGCCCGCCGCGCACCCAAGGGGTCGTCCAAGCGCGACTACTACGTGTGGAGCGATGACCCGGAACGCTACGCCGGCACGCGCATCATCTTCACCGACACCGAAACGTCGAACTGGACCTGGGATCCGGTGGCCGGCGCCTATTACTGGCATCGCTTCTTCAGTCACCAGCCCGATCTCAATTTCGAGAACCCGCGCGTGCTGCGCGCGGTGCTGCGCACGATGCGCTTCTGGCTGGACATCGGCGTCGACGGCTTCCGTCTCGACGCCGTGCCCTACCTTCGCGAACGCGAAGGCACGAGCAACGAGAATCTGGCCGAGACGCACGCCACCATCCGCGAAATCCGCCGTGTCATCGACGAACACTATCGCGGCCGCGTCCTGCTGGCCGAGGCCAACCAGTGGCCGGAGGACGTGCGCGAGTACTTCGGCGACGGCGACGAATGCCACATGGCCTATCACTTCCCGCTGATGCCGCGGCTGTTCATGGCGCTGGCGCAGGAGGACCGCTACCCGGTCACCGACATCATGCGGCAGACGCCGGACATTCCGGAGAACTGCCAGTGGGCCATCTTCCTGCGCAATCACGATGAACTGACGCTGGAAATGGTGACCGATCGCGAGCGCGACTACATGTGGCAGTTCTTCGCCAACGATCCGCGCATGCGGCTCAACGTAGGCATCCGCCGCCGGCTGGCGCCGCTGCTGGAGAACAGCCGCGACCGCATCGAACTGATGTCCTTCCTGCTGTTCACGCTGCCCGGCTCGCCCATCGTCTATTACGGCGACGAACTGGGTATGGGGGACAACGTCTACCTGGGCGACCGCAACGGTGTGCGCACGCCGATGCAATGGACGTCCGACCGCAACGCCGGCTTTTCGCGCGCCGATCCGCAGCAGCTTTACCTGCCGCCCGTCATGGACCCGGTCTACGGTTACCACGCGATCAATGTCGAGGCGCAGGCGCGCAACCCGCATTCGCTGCTCAACTTCACCCGCCGCCTGATCGCGATGCGGCGCAGCTTGCGCGCCTTCGGGCGCGGTTCGCTGGTCTTCCTCGAACCGGGCAACCGCAAGGTGCTGGCCTATCTGCGGGAGTATGTCGACGAGCAGGGCAACGAGCAGCGCGTGCTGTGCGTGGCCAATCTCGCGCGCACGCCGCAGGCGGTCGAACTCGATCTGTCGCGGCACGAGGGCCGGGTGCCGATGGAGATCAGCGGACGCGCGGCCTTTCCGCCGGTCGGCCGTCTGCCCTATCTGCTCACCTTGCCCGGCCACGGCTTCTACGCCTTCGAACTGTCGGCGCAGGCGCCGCCGCCCGAGTGGCACGAGGACCGCATGCCGCAGCCCGATCTGCCCATCCTGGTGCTGACCCACGGCTGGGAAACGTTCGTCGGCGGCGACGGCGGCAGTCCGGTGCGCAGCGTGATCGCCCGGCGCAACCGCGAACGCCTGCTCGATGAAGCGATGCTGCCCTTCCTGCGCACGCGCCGCTGGTTCGCCGCAAAGTCCGCGACGCCGACACGGGTAAGTCTGGACGAAGTGCGCGAGTGGCGTGCCAACGGCGGCTCGTGGCTGCTGTCGGTGCTGCGCGTCGACTTCGCCGAGGGGCCATCCCAGTACTACTTCCTGCCGCTCGCGACGGCGTGGGAGGACGAGGCCGACTACCCCGCCGACCGCGTCGGCGGCGCGGCGCTGGCTCGCGTACGCGAGCAGGCGCGCATGGGTCTGCTTTACGACGCCTTCGCCGATATGCTGTTCTGCCGTGCTTTCGCCGACGCGCTCGAACGCGCCGACACGTTGCCGCTGGCAGCCGGCAAGCTGGTTTTCCAGCGCGAGGCGGGCTGGTCCGAACTGCGGCCGGCGCCGGACGACGAGGTCCGGCCCGCCGCGGCCGACCAGACCAATACCGGCGTGTTCATGGGCACGCGTCTTTACCTGAAGGCCTACCGGCAGCTGCAGGCCGGACTGAATCCGGAGATCGAGATCGGCCGCTTCCTTGCCGCACGCGGCTTTCCGGGTACCCCGCAGCTTGCCGGTGCGGTCGAGTACGAGGCCGCCGACGGCCGGCGCTGCGCGCTGGCCATCGCCCAGCAGCGCGTCGACAACCAGGGAACGGCGTGGGACTACGCGCTGGAACACTTCGCGCGCATGTTTTCCAGCGATGCCTGGCCGGGCAGCGTCGAACCGATGGACGAGTATCCGGGGCTGAACCGGATATTCATGGTGCAGATGAGCGCTCTCGGCCGGGCTGTGGCCGATCTGCACGCCACCCTGGCCGATGCCGGACGCGATCCCGCCTTCGCGCCGGTACCGCTCGCCGCCGCCGAGGCGCAGGCGATGCGCGAGCGCGTGCTGCTCGAACTGGAGCGCAGCTTCGTTCAGCTGGAGGGCGCGCGCGACCGCCTCGATCGCCGGATCGCCGACGACACCGCCCTGCTGCTCGCCCGGCGCGAGGTGCTGCGGCAGCAACTGATGGCGCTGCCGCTCGATGCGAGCGCGATGCAGTGCATCCGCATCCATGGAGACCTTCATCTCGGTCAGGTCCTGCGTGCGCAGGAGGCCTTCATCATCGTCGACTTCGAGGGCGAGCCCGCGCGCCCGGTGGAGGCGCGCCGCGGCAAGCAGCCTGCGCTGCGTGACGTCGCCTGCATGATCCGCTCCATCGATTACGTGATCCGGACGGCGGCGCAGCGTGTGCTGCGCACTCAGCCCGAGCGCGCGGGCGAACTGGCGACGATGGCGCCTGCGGCCTGTGCCGACGCGGTCGCCGTCTTCCTGAATGGTTACTCGGGCGGAAGTTCTCTGCCCGCGGCGGCCGGCGATTTCCTCGAACTGTTCTCGCTCGAACGCCTGCTCTACGAACTGCGCTACGAACTGGACAACCGGCCTGACATGGTCGGCCTGCCGCTGGGCGCGCTGATCGAAGCGAGCGGCGCGGAAAAAACGTTTCCCGCGCTGTAATTCCTACCGGACGCGGCGCGTCGGCGCCGGACCCGCAGTCGGCTGCGGCGGGAACACCCCTTGCAGGCATCCGGACAGGCAGCGCTTCGCCGCTGCATTCCGACATGTGTTTCTTCGCAAGAAGTGGAGACCCCAGATGAATCTTCTCGACCACAAGGGCGTGCCGCTCGACAAGCAGGGACTGACCTGGAAGGAGATGGCGGGCCAGCCCATCAGCAAGCTCGACGACGAGGCATTCACGCGCGTCCGCATCATCCTGATGAACGGCATCGAACTGGATGCCCTTCGTCTGTCGCATATCGGGGCGCGGATGAATGCCGATCTGCGATTGCCGCTGGCGCGCGTCCGGCGCATCGAACAGCACCAGGCGACGGCGGTGAGCTGGCTGATCGGCGCCGATCACTCGCCGCTCGAAACCACCATCGCTTACGAGCAGGTGGCGATCGAAGTGACGGCTGCCGTGGCGCAGCAGGAACCCGATCCCTATCTGGCGCAGGTGTACCGCTTCGGCCTGCTGGAGGACTTCGATCACCTGTACCGCTATTCGGCGCTGCTGGACCGGATGGAGGGCAAGGACGCCAACAACATCCTGCAGGGCAATACCGACATCGTGCCAGGGCGTCCGACGGTGGACGAACACCGCGCACCGGAGGACGACCTGCGCCACCCCTATACCGCGAAGGCCGATCTGCTGTCGAAACTGCATGCGACGCTGATCACCGCGGCCGAGTACCAGACGCACGACTTCTACATGACGATAGGCCCGACCTTCGCCGACCCGGTGGCGCGTCAGCTCTACGCCGAGATCGCGTCGATCGAGGAACAGCACGTGACGCAGTACGGTTCGCTGCTGAATCCGCGGCAGAGCTTCCTCGAGCTGTGGCTGCTGCACGAGGCGGCCGAGGTCTATGGCTACTACAGCTGCGCGCAGTCGGAAAGCAATCCGCGCCTGCGCGCGCTGTGGGAAAGATTCTGCGATTACGAGCTGGGCCATCTCCACCACGTGTGCGAGCTGATGAAGCAGCACGAGCGGCGCGATCCGGCCGAGGTGCTGTCGCGCGAACTGCCCGCGCCCTTGCCCTTCCACAGTCAGCGCGAGTTCGTGCGCGAAGTGCTGGCGACCGAGGTGGACCTTCGCGCCAGCGGGCCGGATTTCGTGCCGGTCGAGCAGGAAAACCCGGCGTCCATCGCCTATCGCGAGCGCGTCAACGCCGACGGCTCGCCGTCGACCGAAGTGGCGGCCGCCTATCACTGGACTTCGGGCACCGAACTGAACCGTCCGCTCGCCCGCGCCGCGTGACAACCTGCCGACAGGAGTACGAAACATGGAGAACGTGACCCGCAGCGGTTTCAACCGTACCGGCGCGCAGACCTCGCTGCACACCGTGCAGAACATGCAGGCCTTCGCCGACGAACAGTCCCCTTCCGGACCTTCACACATCGATGGCGTACTTGAAGGGCGTTCGATTGCCTCCGTCCGCGCCGAATTCGTCCACGCCGCCGAGCGTATCGGCTCGGTGCCGATACCCACCACGCTGACCGGTGTGCTGGCGACCGGCCTGTCGAAGCTGACCGGCCATCGCCCCGAGGTGCTGGTCGACAAGCTGGGCGAGCGGCTGGCTTTCGAGCGCACCGGCGTGCGCCTTTACCAGGCCCTGATCGACAAGGCCGAGGCGGTGCAGGCAGACGTCGCGCTGCCTTTTACGATCGGCGAGCTGAAGCACATCCGCGACGAGGAACTGGAGCACATGCACATCGTTACCTCGGCGCTCGAAGGGCTGGGCGCCGATCCGACCGCCCAGACCCCGTGTGCCGACGTGGCCGGCGTCGCCAGCAGCGGCGCCATGCAGGTGCTCAGCGATCCGCGTACGACGATCGCCCAGTGCCTCGAAACCATCCTGTCGGTCGAGCTGACGGACGGCGCCGGCTGGGAACTGCTGATCCGCCTGTCCGGTTCGGCCGGCCAGGATGACCTGATCAAGCCCTTCAGCGAGGCGCTTGCCCGCGAGCAGGTACACGCGCAGCAGGTGAAGGGCTGGCTGGAACGCGCCGTCGTCGATGATCTGGACTGACGGCACCCGCGGCCCACAGGCTGCCTTTTCTCAGGAGGACGAACAGATGACCACATCGAGTACCCGTGCAACCGAAGCCACGCCGCGCGCGACCGACGAAGTGAAGGTGTACGCCGGCGACGCGGGCCATCCCATCGTGGACGACTACGGCGGCGACGCCGGCGAGGAACTGATGGGCAGCGAGGCGACACGGATGCAGCGCTGTCGCGAACAGCTTTCGCACATGAGCGAGCACTGCCGCGAGCGGGTGCAGGCGCGTCCGTTCACCGCGCTCGCGCTGGCGTCCTTCGTCAGCGCAGCGGTCGGTGTCTGCCTCGGCATGAAGATGCATCGCAGTTCGCGCTCGCACTGGCGCTGACACGCGGCGACCGGAATCGGACGAGGAGGAGAGACCCGTGATCAATGGCAACAACCTTGCAGGCGGCGTGCCCCCGCAGGAGCAGGACGTTCAGCCCGGTCAGGAATTGCCGATGCAGCCGCCGCCGCGCGACATGATGGAGGATTACCGCGGCGCGGCGAAGCTGCGCGACCGCGTGGCCCTGGTCACCGGCGGCGACAGCGGCATCGGTCGCGCCGTGTCGGTGGCGTTCGCGAAGGAGGGGGCGCACGTGGTGATCGCCTACCTGGACGAGCACGAGGATGCGCAGGCCACGCTGGCCGAGGTCGAAGAGCAGGGGGTGCGTGGACTTCTCCGCGCCGGCGACATCGGCGACGAGGGCTTCTGCCGCAAGCTGGTGGACGACACGATTGAGCATTTCGGCCGGCTCGACATCCTCGTGAACAACGCCGGCGAACAGCATCCCCAGCCGAGCCTGACCGACATCACGACGGATCAGCTCGAACGCACCTTCCGCACCAACATCTTCGGCATGTTCCACCTGACGCGTTTCGCGCTGCCTCATCTGAAGGAAGGCGCCTGCGTCATCAACACGACCTCGGTCACCGCCTACCGCGGCAGTGCGCACCTGATCGACTACGCCGCCTCCAAGGGCGCCATCGTGTCCTTCACCCGCTCGCTGTCGGCGGCGCTGGCCAAGCAGGGCATCCGGGTCAATGCCGTCGCGCCGGGTCCGATCTGGACGCCGCTGATCCCGGCGACCTTCGACAAGGACGAGGTCGCGTCCTTCGGGACCGACGAGCCGCTGGGCCGGCCCGGTCAGCCGGAGGAGGTGGCACCGAGCTACGTCTTCCTCGCCAGCGCCGACTCCAGCTACATGACCGGGCAGGTGCTGCATCCCAACGGTGGCGAAATCGTCAATGGCTGATCCAACCAGAGGGGAAATCCATGGAAACGAATGACGCGACGGCATCGAGCGCAGGCGCGCCGCTGGCGACCGAAATGCAACGCTGCATCGACACCTGCTACGAATGTGAGCGCATCTGCCTGCACATGGCGACCGGTCATTGCCTGTCGCTCGGCGGACGGCATGCCTTGCCCGAGCATGTGAGCACCATGCTCGTGTGCGCGCGCATGTGCGGGACCGCTGCCGAGGTGATGGCGATGAACTCGACCCTTCACCGCCAGGTGTGCGCCGTCTGCGCCGACCTGTGTGATGCCTGCATCACCCGTTGCCGCGACCTCGACGACATGGACGCCTGCATCGAGGTGTGCGAGCGCTGCAAGAGCGAGTGCGAGGCGATGGTCGATGCCTAGTCGGGCCCGCCTGGGCGCCGTGGTGGCGGCCCTTCGTCGTGCGCGGAACGTCGATTGCATGAATGGGCTGCCCCTGTCGGGGCATCCCATCCCAATCGCAAGGAGCGAGTCATGGAAACAAGAACCGTTGAATCGATTCAGTTCGGGGCCGAGGCGATGCCGCCGCACAGCGGCATACACTGGAGCGCAATCTTCGCGGGACTGGCGGTAGGGCTGTCCGCCCATCTGCTGATGATGCTGATCGGCATCGCCGCCGGTTTTGCCGTGTACGGCACCGGCGAACGCCCGGACGGCGGCAGTATCTCGATGGTCGCAGCAAGCTGGAACACCTTCAACATGCTGGTATCCGCCTTTGTCGGCGGCTATGTGGCGGCGCGCTGCTGTGCGCTCAAGCGTGGCTCGGACGGCTTGCTGCACGGCATCGTGTCCTGGGGGGCGACCATGCTGTTCTTCGCCATCCTGACCGGTTCGCTGACCGGCAACGCGGTCACCGGCGCTTTCGGCGTCGCCTCGGTTCGCTCCGCAGCGGTGGCCGAGGGGGCGGCCCCGTCGTCGATCGGCCAGCTCATCGACCGCGTCAATGCCGGCGACCGTGAAGGTGCGGTGGCGCTGATGCGCGATCGCTTCGGGCTCGCCGACGAACAGGCGCAACAGGCGGTGGACGAAGCGATGGCCATGCTCGGCCCGGACGGCACGCGCACCGCCGAGGGCCTGACCGACGCGGCGAAGGCCGCGTCCATCGTCAGCACCTGGCTCAGCGTGGCGATCCTCCTGTCCTTGCTGTCCGCCGCGGCCGGCGGCGCGCTGGGTGCGCGCAGCACCCGCAAGCGCTCCCTTCCGCGCGTGCAGACAATGCGGGCAACCGTGTACGGCGACGGGCAGCCGTCGCATATGCGGGGCTGAGCATGACGCAGTCCGGATCTCCGGGTGGTGGCCCCGCCGGCCACGGACCCACGCAGCCGCCCGAGGCGGGCGAGACGACGTCGATCGGCAGCGACCCGCCGGACGGTGGGGGCGATGCGCTGCCGGGCAGTGCGACGAGCGTGGGTCGCGACGCCGGCGGCGGCGGAGATCGCCCCGCACCGGCGTCGTCCGGTCTGCTCGATCTGACGGCGCTGGTCGGCGCGACCGTGCTCGGACCGGCGGACACGACGCTGGGCCACGTCGGTGGCGTGCTGGCCGACCCGCATTCCGGGCGGCTTGCCTATCTCGTGCTGACGCCGCTGCCCGGCCTGATCGACGGGCCGCGTGCCATTCCGTGGTCGGTGGTCGCCGCCCATCTGTCCGACGGGCCGCTGCATCTGCCGTACACAGCCGACACGCTCGGTATGGCGCCGGCGCTGGACAACGGGCGTGTCCCGGATGCCGACGGCGACTGGGTGCAGCAACTGCACGAGTTCTTCGGATGTCGCCCCTACTGGGTTGCCTGAACCTTGCAAGGGGGCCTGGCGGCGGCCCACGCCTCAGCGGCCGCCACGCCTCGACAGCAGCGTATAGAAGCTGTACTCGCGCACCCGGCCCTGTCCCCCTCCGCGTTCGTCGCCATCGTCGCCGCAGGGCGCGTGCAGTGCACCGCGGCGGTGGCCGGCGGCGGCCTGGCCGCTGCGCTGCTGGCGCAGCAGAACGCGCGCGGAATAGAGGTCGGCGGCGCGGGGCAGCATGAAGCTGCCGGCGGACAGCAGACGCGCCGGCGCGCCGACGTAGATGTCGCGGCGTGGCTGCGTGGCCGCGTACAGCAGCGCTTCGGCCACCACGTCCGGTGCGTACACCGGCCCGGGCAGTTGCGGCTCGACGTCCATGAAGTTCGCCGCGTGACGGGGCAGCGGCGTATCGACCGAGGCCGGCCTCACCAGGGTCAGTGAAACCGGCGCCCCCTCGGCTTCGAGTTCGGCGCGCAGCGAATCGGTGTAGCCCCGCACCGCGTGCTTCGACGCCGCATAGGCCGCCTGCAGCGGCAGGCCGGCGTCGCTCGCCTCGCTGCCGACATTGATCAGCGCACCGCCGCGGTCCTTCAGCGTTTCGAGCGCGACGACGCAGCCATGCACGACGCCCCAGAAGTTGGTCTCGAACAGTCGGCGCATGTCGGCCAGCGGTACGTCGGCGTGCCCGCCGAATATCGCTACGCCGGCGTTGTTGATCCAGGTGTCGAAACCACCATGCGCATCGATCGCCGCGCGGGCGATCCGGCGCACTTCGTCCAGATGTCCGACGTCGGCGACGACCGGTGTCACCGCGTGGCCGACCTCGCGGAACTTGTCGGCAATCGCGTCGAGCGCGGCGCCATCGCGCGCAGCGATCACCACTCGGGCGCCGCGCTGCGCCGCCATCCGCGCGGTCGCCAGGCCGATACCGCTGGAGCCGCCGGTCACCACGATCACCTGTTCGGCGACCGGCTTCAGCACGAGGCGGTCAGTCATGTGGAGGCCGCCGCCGGCAGGTCGGCATGCAACGGCCGCAGGAAGAGCGGGCCGCGGGCGATGACGACGACACGCTCCGGTTCGGGCGTCGGCATTGGCTCGCGCACCGGACTGTTGCCGGGTGACGGATCGATCACCGGATTCGGGTCGGGAAGCGGCTGCGGCGGCTGCGGTGGTTGCCCGGGCGGGGGCTCTCCCGGCACGGGAGGCGCCGGGTCGGGCTGGTGTGCGTATCTGCGGATGCCGAGGTCGTGGGGCACAGGCTTTCTCATCATCGTGTCCTCCGTGGAATGGACCGGCGTATGCGCAAGCGGCGTGCCCCGGCGGTGCCGGGCATCGTGCTTGCAGGCCGGAGGGCGTGCAGGCAAGGAACTGCGTCAACCCATTCACTGAAGGAGACAGGACATGCAAGTGCGTGAAGCGATGACAAGCGACGTGAAGCTGGTGGACTCGCACCAGAGCATCCAGGACGCGGCGCGAATGATGGCGGAGTGCAATGTCGGTTCGCTTCCTGTGGGCGACAACGGACGGCTGGTCGGCATGATCACCGATCGGGACATCGCAATCCGGGCGGTCGCCATCGGCAAGGCGGCAACGACCGAGGTCGGTCAGGTCATGAGCAAGGCGGTGAAGTACTGCTTCGACGACGAGGACGTGTCGCACGTCGCGCAGAACATGGGCGACATCCAGCTTCATCGGCTGGTGGTCCTGAATCGCGACAAGCGTCTGGTCGGCATCGTCGCGCTGGCCGACATCGCGAACTGCGAAGGCGCAGGCCCGGCCGGCGAAATGGTGTGCGGCATCTCGTCGCCGCAACAGTCCGCCGGTCGCAGCGCGCCTGCCCATCACTGAGCCCGGGCGCCGGTAAGGCTTACACCGGCGCGCAAATTTTTCACCGCGGTTCCGCCCGGAGCGACGGCGTTCGCCCGGTCGCGGGCTGCACGGCAGGTATGCGGATTGCTCGGCGGAGGGCCCAGGCGCGAGCCGACAGCGGAACGGAGTGATCATGCTTTATTACGCAGCCATTTTCCTGGTGATCGCGATCGTCGCCGGCCTGTTCGGTTTTGGCGGCATCGCCTCAGGCGCGGCGGGTATCGCCCGTCTGCTGGTCTATATCTTCCTGATCCTCTTCGTCGTTTCGCTGGTGTTCGGCGTCCTGCAGTAGAGGAGATTACGAATGAAGGTCCATTCCATTCTTGTCCCGGTCCTTGTCGCGCTGGCGTTCGCCGGCTGCGGCGAGCGACCGGATGCACCGCCGGCCGACAGCGCAACCGTGCTCGAACCTTCCCGGCCGGCCACCGCGGCGGCTGTGCCGGCGCCCGCCGATGGCGTGCTGAAGACGCGCGTGGTCGAGGCGCTGCGCCAGGACAGCAGCCTGCACACCGATTCGATGATCGTCACCGTGCGTGAAGGTGAGGTGAAGCTGAACGGTGTGGTGCCGGCGGAGCAGATCACGCGCGCCGACAGCGTCGTGCGCAAGGTCGACGGCGTGCGCGTCGTGATCAACGCACTGCGGCCGACCACCCCCTCTTCATGACCCTGCAGTTTTCCAACCCGAGGATTTTCACGATGAAGAAGAACGGACAAACCTTGCTGGCCGTCGCTGCACTGCTGGTCGCCCTGGGCGGCTGCTCGGCATCAGGAGGCGGAAAGTCGACCGGTGAGTACATCGACGACGCGACCATCAGCACGCGGGTGAAGGCACGATTGATCGAGGACGACCAGGTCAAGGCACGCGAGGTGACGGTCGAGACCTATCGCGGCGTGGTCCAGCTGAGCGGCTTCGTGTCGTCCGAGGCGGAAGCGGCACGCGCGGTCGAGCGCGCCCGCAGCGTGCCCGGCGTGACCGGGGTGAAGAACGACATCCGCATCAAGCCTGCTCCCTGACCGGACGCCGGATCGCTGATCGGCCGGCAGCCTTGCTCGCCGGCCGACAAGGAGAGGGCGCGTGCTGCTGCTGAAGGCTGTCCATCTGGGCGCATTGATCTGCTGGACCGGTGTGCTGCTCTACCTTCCGGCGCTGCTGCACGCGCTGGCCGGGCGTGACGGTGTGCTGCTGCACCTTCGCTTCGCACGTCTGGTGTTCGTCGCCGGTGCGACGCCGGCTGCGCTGCTCGCCATCGTGAGCGGCACCGCGCTTTTCGTCGCCGACACGATCATCGCACCGTGGCTGGTACTCAAGCTCTGCCTGGTGGCCGGCGTCGTGCTCTGTCACCTGGTGTCCGGCCTGATGATCCTGCGCGCCGAGCAGGTTGCGCCGCCTTCCGGGCGCCATGCCTCGGCCGTCGGCGTGCTGACCGTGCTGCTGGTCGGCGCCACCTTCTGGCTGGCGCTCGCCAAGCCCGTCTGAGATCAGGAGATGTCCGTTGTCGCTGCCGTCCTTTCAATGATCTTCGGCCGGCGCGATCCGGTGCGCGACGCCGACCGCGTGCTCGTACACCAGTCGCCCGCCGAGCCAGGCGGCGAGACCGGTTGCGGCCGCGCTGCCGAGCGACAGCGCCAGCGCCGTCTCGGGCTGTCGCGCATGTTCGCCGGCGAAGCGCAGAAGCCAGTTGCAGGTGGCGAGCGACAGCAGCATGACGGCGGCCAGCGCGTGTGCCCAGGCGCTGATCTTCTCGCGGATGCGCCGCACCGCCAGCAGGTCGATCAGGCCGACCGCGCTGGCAAGCCAGCCGCCCCCGGCGCCGACACCGGCGAGCCAGATGCCGGCGCGCATCCAGAACGGGTCGCGGGTGTACAGCCACGCGAGGTCGGTGGCGACCAGCCCGAGCAGGGCGGCCACCGGAATGTGGATGAGCATCGGATGCAGCGGATGTTTGCCGAGGGCCGCAAGGCTGTGTATCGGCTCCGGCGATCCGGACGGAAGGCGGTCCGGTGTGCCGTCCGGCAGTGTCGCGTCCGGCGCGTGGTGACGGGTGTCTATGGGGGGAGCGGGCGGAAGCGGTGCGGTCATCCGGTCATCCTCGTGCTGGGGCGAAAATTGCTGTTGTGCGCAGGCCTGCTGCCCGCGGTTGCCGCGGCGGTCGAGGGACCGCTGTCGGTCCTCGACCCGGCGGGGCCGGCTGCGCGCGAAGCGGCCCTGTTGTGGTGGTGGATGCTGCTCGTCGCGGTGCCGGTGTGGGCGCTGGTGTGCGGGCTGTGGCTCTGCGCCAGCCGCCGTTCGCCGACCGCCGCACGCACGGGTCAGCAATCCTCGGGCCTGCGCTGGCTGCTGTTCGGTGGCGTGCTGCTGCCCGGCGCGAGCATCGCTGCGCTGCTTGCCTGGGGCATTCCCGCCGGGCAGCGCATGGCCTATGCCGACGCCAGCCCGCCGACGCTGACGATAGAGGTGACCGCGCGGCAGTGGCAGTGGGACGTGCATTACCCCGACAACGGCTTGCGCCTGATCGACACGCTCTATCTGCCGGCGGGCGAGGTGGTCGAGATCCGGATCGGCAGCGCCGACGTGATCCACTCGTTCTGGATTCCCCGCCTCGGCGGCAAGATGGACGCGGTACCCGGCCGTCTCCACCGGCTGCGCCTGCGTGCCGACACGCCGGGCGAGTACCACGGGCAGTGCGCCGAATACTGCGGCATCGACCACGCGTTCATGAGGTTGCGCGTACAGGTGCTGCCGCGGCAGGCCTTCGCCGCGTGGATGGAGGCGGCGCGATGAGCGGCGCGACACCGGCCGAAGGCCTGCACGCGGAACTCGACGCGGTGTGGGCGAACGGGCGCGGCTGGCGTGCACCGGTCACGGTCAGTCACGGCGCCCTCGGCCTGCGCTTCATGTACACCGGCATGGGCTTCTTCCTGTTCGGCGGCCTGCTGGCCATGCTGATGCGCGCCCAGCTGGCGCTGCCGGGCCGCGTATTCATGCCGCCCGACGTGTATGCCCAGGTGTTCACGCTGCACGGCAGCGTCATGATGTTCCTGTTCGCCACGCCGGTGATGGAGGGGCTGGCGGTCTATCTGCTGCCCAAGATGCTGGGCGCGCGCGACCTCGTGTTTCCGCGTCTGTCCGCGTTCGGCTACTGGTGTTACCTGTTCGGCGGCCTGATCCTGATCTCCAGCCTGTTCCTCGGCGTCGCGCCCGACGGGGGCTGGTTCATGTACCCGCCGCTGACCGGCGCGCAGTACAGCCCGGGCCCGAATACCGACATCTGGCTGATCGGCATCACCTTCGTCGAGATTTCGGCGGTGTCGGCCGGTGTCGAACTGGCGGTGTCCATCCTGTATGCGCGGGCACCCGGCATGAGCCTCGACCGCATGCCGCTGTTCGCCTGGTACATCCTGGTCATGGCGTTGATGATCATTGCCGGCTTCCCGCCGCTCATCCTCGGCAGTGTGCTGCTGGAGCTGGAGCGGGCGGCCGGGCTGGCCTTCTTCGATCCGACGCGCGGCGGCGATCCGGTGCTGTGGCAGCACCTGTTCTGGCTGTTCGGCCATCCGGAGGTCTACATCATCTTCCTGCCGGCGGCCGGCATCGTATCGACGCTGGTGCCGGTTTTCGCGCGCCATCCGCCGGTCGGCTACCGCGCCGTCGTGGTCGCCGTCATCAGCACCGGCTTCATCAGCTTCGGACTGTGGGTGCACCACATGTTCGCAGTCGGCATGCCGCTGCTGTCGCAGGCCTTCTTCTCGGCGTCGAGCATGCTGGTGGCGATACCCACCGGCGTGCAGGTGTTCTCGTGGCTGGCCACACTGTGGCGCGGCCGACCGGTGGCCCACGTGCCGATGCTGTGGCTGGGCGGCTTCCTGTTCATCTTCGTCGCCGGTGGGCTGACCGGCGTCATGCTCGCACTGGTGCCCTTCGACCTGCAGGTGCACGACACCCAGTTCGTGGTCGCCCATCTGCACTACGTGCTGGTCGGCGGCATGCTGTTCCCGCTCATCGCCGGCCTCTATTACTGGCTGCCTCACTTCTCCGGGCGCATGCCTTCGCTTGCGCTTGGCCGCTGCGGCTTCTGGCTGGTGTTCATCGGCTTCAATCTGGGCTTTCTCGTGATGCACTGGACCGGACTGCTGGGCATGCCGCGGCGCGTGCACACCTATGCGTCCGGCCTCGGGTGGGATCTGCCCAACCTGCTGTCTTCCATGGGGGCCTTCGTGATGGCGGCCGGCGTCGCCTGCGTGCTTGCCGACCTGCTGCTGCATGCCCGCTACGGCCCGCCTGCGCCGCCCGACCCGTGGGGCGCGGATACGCTCGAGTGGGCGATGCCGACGCCGCCGGCGGCATACAACTTCGTCAGCCTGCCGACGGTGAGCAGTCGTCATCCCTTGTGGGACCAGCCGGATCTGGCGAGTCGTCTTCTGCGCGGTGAGGGTCTGCTGCCCGGCGCGCCCGGGGGGCGACGGGAGACGCTCGGGTGCGATCCGGTCAGCGGCGAGGCGCGCAGCGTCATCGTGCTGCCCGGCAATACCTGGTTGCCGTTCGCCGCCGCCGCGGTCATCGCCATCGTCTGCATCGCGCTGCTGATGAAGATCTACATTGCCGTGGCGATCGCCGCGGCCGCCGCGCTCTGCATACTGTTTCACTGGTCCTGGCAGAACGGCGTCCATCCGCTGCCTGGCGACGCCGCGCCGTCCGGTCTGCCGCTGCACGTGCTTGCCGCCGACGGGCCGGGGCTGCGCGGCATGGGGCTGACACTGGTCGCCGACGGTGCGCTCTACCTGTCGCTGCTGTTCGGCTGGTTCTACCTGTGGGTGGTGCCCCCGTCGGCGGTGGCGCTGCTGTGCAGGAACGGCGGCCTCTGGGCGAGCGGCTCGTCGGCGTCGCTGCTGCTGCTCGCGGCCGCAGTGTGCGCGACCGGCGCCGCGCTGGTGCTTCGCGGGTCGGCATGCCGCCTGCGCCGGGGCGAAAGCCGGCATCTGTCTTCCGGGATGCTCGCGGCGACCGTGTTCTGCGTGGTGGCGGCAGTTGCGCTGGCAATCGCCTGGAGCCGGGCCGGACTGGTGCCCGCGGTCGATGCGCGCGATGCCGCGGCCGCGGTGGTGCTCGGCTGCAATCTGGTCCACCTGCTGCTGGCGGCCATCGTGCTCGCGCTGCAGGTCGCGCGGGTGCGCTGCGGACGGGTCGGCGCGCATGCGCCCTACGAACCGCGCGTAGCCGGACTGCTGTGCGGCTACAACGCGCTCGCCCTGTGGGCGGCCTGGGTTGCACTGGTGCCGTTTCCGCAGGCCTGGGGCGGTACGTGACGGCCGGCCGCGTGGTCTGTCATGTGGCACTGGGACCGCTGCTCTGGGGGGGCTGGTTCGTCGCGCTGTATGCGTTGCAGGGTCTCCTGTGCGCACGCCAGGTCGAGGAGGGCGGCGTGCGGCTGACCCTGATGGCGCTGAGCACATGCGCGGTGCTGGCGTCGTCCGTGCTCGCCGGTCTGTGCCGGCGACGTGCGTGCGACGCGGCGCTCGTACCGGAACTGCGCTTCACCGCCGCGCTGGCCGGCGGCCTGCACGGTGTGTCGGCCGTCACCATGCTGGTGATCGCCGCACCGCTGTTCTGGGTGGCGCCGTGTACCTGATACGGGCGTTGCTCGTGGCCGCGTGGTCGCCAGCGGCACTGGCGCACGCCGAGGCCGCCCGCGGCGCGGCCGGCGGGGTGACCGAAGCCGTCGGCGCGCTGGTGCTGGCCGCGATCTGGATTGCCTATCTGGCGGGTGCCCGGCGCAGGCATGCGTCGCGTCGCGCCGCTGCCTGTTTCCACGCAGGGCAGCTCACCGTGCTGCTCACGGCCTTCGGTCCGCTCGATGTGCTCGCCGCCGACAGCGCGGCGCTGCACATGACGCAGCACATGGGTTTCATGCTGGTCGCGGCGCCGCTATGGGTGCTGGCCAATCCTCTTCCGCAGTTCCGTGCGCTGACGCGCGGCCACCCCGCCGGCCTGTGGCGACGGCTTGCGCGCATCGGGCATGCCCCGGCGGCATGGGCGGTGCTGCACGGCGCCACCCTCTGGCTCTGGCACGCGCCCGGGCCTTACCGGCTGGCGCTGGCCGATCCGTGGTGGCATCTGTTCGAGCACGCGAGTTTCCTCGTCACTGCCGCCTTCTTCTGGGCGGCGACGCTGCATGCCTATCCGCCGGCGCGCGGCGCGGCGCTCGTCGCGGTGGCGGCGACCTTGATGCATACCGGCCTGCTGGGAGCGCTGCTCACGCTTGCGCCCTTCCCGCTGTATGGAAGGGGCAGTACCGAAGATCAGCAGCTTGCCGGCCTGCTGATGTGGGGGCCGGGCGGACTGTTCTATCTCGCGGCCGGCGCCTGGATCACGCTGCGCTGGTTGGCGACGCGGCAGGTGCCGCTGCGCGGATGAATGACCGTCAAGGCGTCTGCGGTGCCTCGACGCCCTGCAGTTCGACGTCGACGCTGGCACGCGCTTCGACCGGCGCGGCGATGTCGATACGCGTGCCGTCCAGTCCGCGCAGGTCCAGTTGCCGGCGCACGGCTTCGGCGCGCTGCTGCGCCAGTGCGGCAACGCTGTCTTTCTGCGCCGGCTGCCCGGCGGCGAGTTGCGCGAACAGCGCGCGGTACCGGGCCGCCGCACCGTCGCCATTGTCTGCCTGCGCGGCGGCCGGCAGACGTGCGGCGTGCAGGCGGGCCACCGCCTCTTGCACCGCCGGGTCGCCGAAGTCGAGCAGTCCGCCGTCGTCGGGCACGCCGGCGAGTTGCGCCACTTCGCTGCGCAGCGTGGCTTCACGCAGCGCCTGTCCATCGGCGTTCGCGTCATAGGCCGGACGCAGGCGCACGCCGAGGCCGGGGCGCTGCACCAGTGCGTCGGCCAGCCGGTAGAGCTTTTCCTTCTCGCCGGCGGCAAGACGGCTGCTGCCGGGGTCGAAGTCGATCGCGCCGGACAGTGCGTCCTCACTGCCGAGCAGTCGGCCGAGCAGGCGGAACGGCGCGCCGACGATGCGTTTGACCGTGTTGTCGATGACGTCCGCCACGACGCCGCGGTAAAGGATGCGCGCGTCGTCGACCCTGCCGCGCACCGGCACCTCGACCCGCGCCCGTCCGTCGCGGTCCTTCAGCAGCGCCAGGGCCAGTTCGAGGCCGCTGTCCGTGAGTCCGCCTGCGCGCACGCGGTCGCCCAGCGTCACGTTCTGCAGCGTCACGATGTTCAGACCGTCCAGTTCGCGATCGCGGATGCGGTAGCGAAGGTCGAGCCAGAGCTTGCCGGCGGCGATCTTGCGTCCGGCGAAAGTGGCGCTGTAGGGCGACAGCAGCGGCATGTCGATGTTGTCGAAGCGCACGTGCAGGTCGGTCATGTCGGCCAGCGCCGAAGGTCGTACGCGCCCCTGCGCGCGGGCCTCGCCGTGCGGCTGGATGCGGCCGTGCGCCTCGACCGTGGCCTCGCCGTCGGGCCGGTTATCGACGCCCAGCAGGCGCGCGCTCACCTCGGTCACCCGGGCGGAGAAGGGCAGCACCAGGCTGTCGTCGGAAAAGTCGAGCGTGCCGCGAACGATGTCGAGGCGGTCGATGCGCATCGGCATCGGCGCCTTCGATGCGCTTGATCGCGTAGTCGGGGCGGGCGCGTGGGTGACGCGGATCTGGCTCAGATTGAGCTGGCGTGCTTCGTCGATGGCGATCCGTCCCTGCGCGTCTTCCAGTGTGAGACGGGCGAGGTGCAAGGCGCCGGGCTGCCTCTCCAGGCGGCCTTGAGTCCGCACGCTGGCCGCTTTCAGCAGCGTTTCGCCGCCGTCGGCATCCTTCAGGTGCAGACCGGCGAGTGCCGCCCGGCCGTCGACGCGCAGCGCCGGTCGGCCGCCGTGCCGCAGTCGCAGATCGGCGTCGAGTCGCCGTGCCGACACTTCGAGCGGAGACATGCCGCGCAGCAGCGGCGTCATGCGGTCCAGCGGCAGTGCGTCGATGCGCAGCCGCGCGTTGGCGCCGCTGCCGTCCTGCCGGGCATTGCCGTCGACGCGCAAGCGGCCTTCGCCGGCACGCAGGTCGGCGCTGTAGGACAGCGGCGTGTCGGCGCCGCGCGCCAGGCCGCGCACCTTCGCCTGGCCCTTCAGCGTGATCAGCGTCGTCTTCCGTTGCGCTTCGGCCACCTGCAGCGTGAGCGCGTTCAGCGCCAGTTCGTCGACGCGGTAGTCCCAGCCGCTGCGGCCGCCCGTCGCGGGCGACCGGCGGCCGCTGGCGCCGTGAGGCGGCACCAGAGCAGGCCGTCCGCGGGCATCGAGCTCGACCTGCAGCAGCAGGCCGTCGATATCGACGTGGCGGGCGGACAGGCGGCGCGCCGCGCTGTCCAGGTGGGCGCCCTGCAGCGCCAGCGCCGACGCGCCGACGGGCGCTGCGTCGCCCGCCTGCAGGCGGGCGCCAGCGAGCACCGCATCGATCGCGCTGGCCGATATCGCGACCGGCGACGTGGCGATGTTCAATTGCAGCTGGCCCGTCAGGTGATCGGCACCGATGCGCAGCGGCACCCTGAGGTCTTCGTAGCGCAGCGCCAGCTGTTCGGCTGACGTGTCCGCCAGTTCGATCCGCCACGATGGCTTGTCTGCCGACGCTGTGGCGGGGCCGGTCAGACCGCTCCAGTTGAGCCGTCCGGCGGCGTCGCGGAGGACGTTCAGCTGGCCCGACTGGAGGCGCACGCCGTCAAGGTGCAGGCGACGAGCGCCCGCAAGGCATCGCCCGCCGGCGATCGACAGGCGTTCGACGGCGAGCAGCGGCGCGCCGCCCTCGACCGGCGTCAGCTCGAAGGCGTGCGCCTCCACCTGCAGCGCTTCGAGCACCAGCGTCTGTCGCAGCGGGGCGCTGAAATCGATGCTGTAGTGGGCCCGCGCGTCGAGGCGACCCCCGCTGACGCGTGCCGCCGAAGCCGGCAACAGTCGTTGCCACCAGAAGCCGGCGTTTGCGTCGCTCAGCCGCATACGGCCCTGACTGGCCAGCGCCGCCGGCCCGAATTCGCCGTCGAGTTCGAGCAGGCCGTCGTCGGGCAGCGGCGCGTGCACACGGAAGCGCGCCGGTGCGGCGCCGACCGCTGTGGACAAGTCCGCCAGTTCGGCACGCGCGTCGCGCAGCACGAGCGCTTCGGTGAGCGGGCCGGCGCGCACGCTGAGCGAACGGAGCGTCAGCGTCGCGCGCGCGATGTCCACCGGCGGCAGACGCGGGGCCATGCCCGCCTTCCGCGACGTCGTCGCCGTGCTACCCGGGTCCGCAACCGGCGCGTGCTGGACGCGGATGTCGACGCCATCCAGCGTCAGTTGCGACACCTGCCAGCGACGCGCGAGCACGCTGTGCCAGGCGATGTCGGCGCGGAGCTGCCCGATGTCGGCCGCGACGCCGGCTGCCGCCGACGACAGCGCGACGTCGCGCGCTTCGAGCGTGAGCCGGAACGGGTGGATGAACAGCTGGCCGATGCGCAGCTCGATGCCCTGTCGTTGCAGCACGTCCGGCAGGCGGCGCTCGATCTGCGCCGGCAGCCACAGTGCGAGCAGCGCGGTGTAGAGGGCAAGCAGCGACCCCAGGGCCGCGACCAGCAGCACCGCGCGTCGGTAGCGGCGGCGGGCACGCGCTCCGCTCATCTGCGGGCTCCGGCGGCGGCGTCGCTGCCACGCACGATGACGAGCAGCGAGGCGGCCAGCGGCGTGGCGAACAGCACGCCGAGCGCGCCGAACAGCGCGCCGAACACGAGCTGCGCCGAGATGGTCGCCACCGGCGGCAGGTGCACGCTGCGGAAGTCGATCAGCGGCGACAGCAGGTAGTTCTCCGCCGCCTGCACCGCCACGTAGAGCAGCGCCACCGACAGCGCAGTCGACGGGCTGACCGCGAGCGCGACGATCAGCGCCGGGCAGGCCGCCAGAGCGGGGCCGATGTAGGGGACGAAGTCGAGTGCAAAGGCGATCAGACCGAGCGCCAGCGCCAGCGGCATGTCGAGCAGCCAGAGGCCGATGCTCACCGCCACGCCGACCAGCGACATTTTCAGGAAAGTGCCCAGCAGCCAGCTGCGCAGCGCATCGACCAGCAGGTCGATGCGCGCTGCGGCCTGACGGCGGCGCGCGGCCGGCAGCAGTTGCAGCAGGCCGCGGCGGTACACCTGCGGCGTGGCCGCGCCGTAGAGGCCCATGAACAGCACGACGAGGAAGCCGGCGACGATGCCTATCGTGTTCGAGAACAGTCCGCGCAGACCGGGCAGCCACAGTTCGCGATCGGGCACCAGCGTCCGCAGGTTCTTCTCGGACAGCAGTACGCGCGTCCAGTCATAGAGCTTGAAGCGGGCGCGCATCTGCTCCCACGCCTCCTGCAGCCGCGGCCCGAGCTGGTCGATCTGCGTTGCTGCTTCGGCGCCGAGCAGGGCGAAGCCGAGGCCGAGCAGCGTCAGCATGGACAGCAGCACCACGGTGAGCGCAACCGGGTAGGGCAGCCCGGTGTGCCGGCCGAGCAGCGCCGACAGGCCGTGCAGGAAGATGCCGAACAGCACGCCGGCGAAGATGAGCAGCAGCACATTCGCCAGGTTCTCGATCAGCAGCGCCGAGGCGAGCAGTGCGAGGCCCACCAGCACCGGTCGCGTCAGAAGCGGGGCCGGCGCGTGCCGCTCCGCGTGGTCCGCTGCGCGGGACGGTGTCTGGCGCCGCCCGGGCAGCCGCTTCGCCCTCATGCGTTCAGCCGCCGTGAGCGGTCGGTCGGGATGCGACGGTCGGCACCGACCGGCATGGCAGGCCGCAGCTCGCTGCAGACGCCGATAATCCGCAATGCATGAACCGACTGCGGCGCATGAGCCGGCGCCTCGCGCGAGCGCGCTTCGTCGACACCACCGCCGGGGTCGGTCGGCGATACGGCGTCGGCGCTGATGATGGCGCCCGCGGTGGCGCCCACTGCGCCTTCGCGCAGGCAGGGCATGTCGGGCGCAGCGGCTGCGTCGCCGAACGCCAGCGCAGCGCACAGAAGGAAGAGCGTGCAAGGAGCGGATCGCGTGGCAGGCATTGGACACTCCCGTCGAGTCAGGTGAACACGGGGCAGCAAGCGGTGTGCCCCCGGGTTGCCGCGTCAGTGCAGCTTGATCCGCGGTCGGGCGCGTCGGCTCAAGCATTCGCCGAGGGTGAGCGCCGCCGTGCGCAGCGGTCCGAGCAGCACGGCGAGGTGGCGGCGATGCAGCAGCCAGTAGCCGAGGCGGGCAGCGGCGCCGCCGAATATGGCGCTGCCGCCGCCGGCGTTCAGCGCGCCCACCGCGCGATCGCGTCCGAGCGTCACCAGATTGCCGCGTTCGCGGTAGTGAAAGTCGGGCAGCGACTCGCCGCGCAGCCGTCGCTGCAGCGATTCGGTGAGCAGCGCCGCCTGCTGGTGTGCCACCTGCGCCTTCGGCGGCACCGGCGGTGCGTCCGGGTCGGGGCGGCAGCTGGCGCAGTCGCCGAGCGCGAACACGTCGTCGTCGCGCAGGGTCTGCAGAGTCGGTCCGACTTTCAGCTGCCGCTGCGGCGTGAGGTCCAGTCCGTCGGTCTGCGCCAGCACTTCGGCGCCCTGCACGCCGGCGGCCCAGACCACCAGGTCGACGTCGATCCGCGAGCCGTCGCGCAGCAGCAGCGCGTCGCGGCGCACCTCGGCCACCTGCTGACCGAGGCGCAGCGTGACACCGCGTTGCTCCAGATCCTGTTGCGCCCGCTCGGCCACCGCCTCCGGCAAGGCTGCGAGCAGGCGCGGACCCGCTTCGACCAGCGTCAGCTGCAGCGGCTGCGCGAGTTTCTGCAGGCGCAGACCGTAGGCGGCGATGTCCGGGGCCGCGGTGCACAGTTCGGCCGCCAGTTCGACGCCGGTGGCGCCGCCACCGACGATGGCGACCTGTACCGGCCGGCCGGTGCCGAGATCGGCGCGCGCGCACAGCGCCATCAGGCGACGGTGGAAGTGCTCGGCGTCGTCCGGGGTGTTCAGCGACAGCGCGTGGCGCCGCGCGCCGGGCGTGCCGAAGTCGTTGTCGGTGCCGCCCACGGCCAGCACCAGCGTGTCGTAGGCGACCGACCGGCGCGGCGCGATCTCCATGCCTTCGTCGTCGCACAGCGCGGCCAGCCAGATGCGGTGCGGGCCGCGCTCGACCGACTGCAGGCGTCCCTGGTGAAACCGGAAGCCGTGCAGCCGCGCCTGCTGCCGGTAGTCCAGTTCGTGCTGCTGGCGGTAGCGGGTACCGGCCGCGATCTCGTGCAGCAGCGGCTTCCACAGATGGGTTGCCGCCGCGTCCACCAGCACGATTTCCGCTGCGCCGCGACGTCCTGCCGTGCGCCCGAGACGCGCTGCCAGTTCCAGCCCGCCGGCACCGCCGCCGACGATGAGGATGCGGTGGTGCTGCTGTGCCTGCCGACGCGAGGCCAGCAGGGAGGTCGGCGGAAGTGTTTCGTACGGCAGGCGGTTCATCCGCGATCCTTCGGCAGTGTCGGGGACGACCTTCCCAGCAACGGCGGTGCCCGCCGCGGCGCGCTGCCGCCACTGCTCAGCGTTGAAAAATGTGCAGGCCGCTTGCAAGAACCTCCGCCCGGTGCGCCGCGGCACACGCTTGCGGTGAAGGCATCGCGCTTGCTGTGACCCCCGCGGCCCCGACGGGTCACCCCTACAATTTTCACGAGGACGCGAACATGACCCCATTGAGACCGGAACAGGTGGCCGCTCTCGCAGAAATGCTCGACGCGGGCGAACGTGCGCTGAAGTCGGACGTCCATGCGCACGTCGCCAACCTGCGCGATACCCGTCCGCCCGGTCTCGAGGCCCCGGCGGGCGACGCGGCGGACGTGGCCGAGGCCGGGCAGCTGCGCGAGAACGACAGCGTGGCGGTGTTGCGCGACGTGCGCGCACTGCGCGACATCGAACTCGCGCGCGAGCGCATCGACGCCGGGTTGGCCGGCGTCTGCGTCGATTGCGAGCTGCCGATTCCGTTCGAGCGCCTGCGCCTGCAGCCGGCGGCAGTGCGCTGCGTCGAATGCCAGGAGGCGCTCGAACGGCGCAGCGCGCGCCAGCCCGACGGCTCGCCGACGCTGCAGGTCTGACGCGACGTTCCGGTGTCAGCGCTGGCGCGTCGCAATGGCGCGCGCCAGTTCGACCTTGGTCATCGTCGAGCGGCCGCGCACGCCCAGTTCGCGCGCGCGTTCATAGAGCTCCTGCCGGGTGTGTCCGTACAGGTCCACGCCGCCGAAGCTCTCGCCGCTGCCGTGCGCGGCGCGCGGGTCGGACGGGCCGGCGTGGTCCTTCGGTTCCCAGTGGTCGCCGACCTTCTCGAAGCGGTGCTTGAGCGAGGCAAAGGCGGTGCGGCGGGCGCGCTCGCCGGGGCCGTAGGTGCGTTCGGCGCTGGCCAGCGTGTGCGCCCAGGTGCGCTGCGCCTCGGGTGGCGAGCGGCGCAGCGTGGCCGGCAGTTCGGGTGTGTTTCTCTTGGGCATCGCAGTCTCCTTCGTGCGGGCGTGTGGCGGGACGGGTGGCGCGAGCGGCATCAGCCCTCGTGCAGTACGCTGGCAGGCGGCGCGGTGGCGGCGACGATGGCTTTCACCGGCAGATGGTCGGACGCCACCCGCGCCAGTGGCGAGCGGTGCGTCGAGAAGGCCAGCAGCGTGTGGCGCGGCCGCACCCACACGCGGTCCAGCGCGAACACCGGCAGGCCGGACGGAAACGAGCGCTCGGCCGGCGAGTGGCCGAGCATGCCGTGCAGCCAGCGCAGCGGCCGGCCGAGCGGCAGCCACTCGTTGATGTCGCCGAGCACGATCACCTTGCGGTCGGCTGGCAGGTCGTGCAGCAGCTGCAGCATGCGCCGGACCTGATAGCGACGTTCGGCCGGGCGCAGCCCGAGGTGGGTGACGATGACGCGCACGCATTCGTCCTCGACCGCGAGGTCGACGGCCAGCGCTCCGCGTGCCTCGCGCCGTCCGTAGCTGAGGTCGTAGCGCTGCACCGCCAGCACCGGCCGGCGCGTCAGCAGCGCGTTTCCGAAACTGCCTTCGTGGCGGATGATGGTGTGGCCGGCGTGCGCCGCCATGCCGGTCGCTTGCGCCAGATAGTCGAGCTGCATCGATTCGTGATGGCCGTCGGCGAGGTTGTCCACTTCCTGCAGGCCCACCGCGTCGCAACCCAGTTCGAGGATGACCTGGGCGACGCGCGCGGGGTCGGCGCGGCCGTCGCGGCCGACGCAACGGTGGATGTTGTAGGACGCGATGCGCAGGCAGTCCTGCCCGAGCGTGTTGTCCAGATTGCGCCAGTCGACGAGGCCCGGAGTGCGTGTCGCCATCAGCGCTTCTCCACCGCCTGTCCGGCTCCGTCCCGGTGTTCCTTGACCAGCCAGCGGCGTACGAACAGTGACAGCAGCACGATGCCGACTGCGGCGGTCAGCAGCAGGCCGTAGTCGATGCGGCCGGGGTCGTCGAGCGCGGCTTCCAGCTGGTCGCCGAACACGGTGGTGGCCAGCGTTCCCGGCAACATGCCGAACAGCGTGCCGAGCAGGAAGGGCGCCAGCCGTATGCCGATGGCGGCTGCCACCACGCCTTCGATGGCGAACGGGGCGATCGGCACCAGCCGCAGCGCCGTGATGGCCAGCAGGCCGCGCCGGCGCAGCGTCTCGGCGATGCGCGGCAGGCGAGGGCCGGCAATGCGGTGCACCGTTGCTTCGGGCAGCAGCAGGCCGACCGCATAGGTCGCGAAGGCGGCGATCAGGATGCCGGACAGCGCGAACACGAAGCCCTTCTCCGGGCCGAAGGCGATCACCGCGGCCAGCGTGATCAGCGGTCGCGGGAACATCAGCAGACAGGCCGGCGTGTAGGCCAGCAGGATGAGCATGGGCGCCCAGCTGCTGTCGGCCATCGCGCGCGCCCAGCCGGTCACCCGTTCGGCATCGGCGACCTCGGTCAGCGGCGTGTAGCGCCACACCAGCGCCAGACCGAGCAACAGCAGCATGACGGCGCCAGGCAGCGCCACCCGTGCGATGGCGGCGCGCGACCAGCGACGCCGTCCGGTGGCGGGCGGCCGCGAGGGCGTGGCCTCCTCATCATCGTCCTCCGGTGCTACCGGCGTGCCCAGCTGCAGTTCGGGGCTGAAAGCTTCGACCAGCCGGTCGAGCGTGATCGGTTGCTGCGGATCGCCGACGCGGGCCAGTTCGATCACCGCCTCCGGCCAGTCGGGCTGGCGGTTCAGTGGCAGCAAGGTGCGCGTGCGGCCGGACAGCGCTTCGATGGCCGGGCCGAGCGCGCCGTGCGTTTCGAACGCGGCGACGACCGCCGCGACCTCGACATCGAGGTGTTCGGCCAGCAGGCGATGGCGTACTTCGCGGATATAGGCCTGCACCCGCGTGTTGCCGCGCGCCTCGATCACCGCGTCGCATTCGCTGTCCATGCCCATCGAGCGGTTGCTCAGATTGGCCGAGCCGACGCGCAGCATGTCGTCGTCGACGATCATCAGCTTGGAATGCAGGTCTATGCATACCTTGTCGGCCAGCCCGTCGATGTGCGGATAGAGGATGCGGAAGCGGCCGTGCCGGTCGGCGGCGCTCAGGCGCTCGACCAGGCGCGTGCGCAGCACATGCATCGTGTGTTCCTCCAGCCAGCCGTGGCTGAACAGGCGGACCACCACGATCACTTCCGGCCCGTCCGGCTCGGCCAGCCGCGCCGCCAGCGCTTCGCCGACACTGCCTGCGGTGAAGTACTGGCTTTCGATGTAGATGCGTTCGCGCGCGCTGGCGATCATGTCGAGGAAGAGCTGCTCGACCTCGTTGACCGGCGGTGCGTCCGCCTGCGGCGGCAAGGTGCGCGCCAGCGCCACGTCGATGCCGGTTAATTCGGGCCGCACGCTGTCCGGCCACGGATCGCCGGCGTCCCTCGCTTCGGGAATGCGGTGGCCGGTGGCGGCCAGCCAGCGCTCGCGGGCCACCTCGCCGATCGCGCGCGCGGCCTCGCCGTCGAACATCAGCATCAGGTCGTGAAAGGGCGGATAGGCCTTGTCGGCGCATTCGCGGCGGCTGTCGTCCGGACGGTGGGCGGGTGTGTCCCAGCGGCGGACGGTGAGATCGAAGCCGCCGACGAAGGCGAGCGTGTCGTCGATGACGACGATCTTCTGGTGGTGTGAGGCGCTGACCGGGTGCGTGTTGTCGTAGCAGAAGTGCACGCGCCGGTGCGGCTTCCAGCCGAGGCCGAGACGGGGCGGCAGTTCGCGGTCGGTGCCGAACACCATCGGATAGTCCCAGTCGAGGATGCGCACCATCAGACGATGCCGCCGCCGCGCCAGCCAGTTCAGGAACTCGCCCAGCCGCGCTGGCGGCGCGCCCGGTGCCGCCGGGTCGAAATGCAGCCGGGTGCGGCTGTCGAAGTCCCAGGCGAGGATGGTGATCGAACGCTGCGCCCGTTCGGCCGCCTGCATGAAGGTGCGGAAATAGGCTTCGCCGTCGATCAGCAGCGCCAGGCGGTCGGCGCGGCCACGTGCGAAACAGTTGCGACCGGGCACGCAGACGCTGTCATGGCCGGCCGGCGTCGGCGGGACCTTGTCCGGCGGCACGTCGTCGTGCGGGCGCGGCGGGGTGGTGAGGAAGGGGCGCTCGGCGTTCACGGCTGACGATGGAGTGGAGTCGCCCAGCCTCAGCAATCGACATGCCGGGGCGGCCTGAGGGGGCTGCGCCCCGGGAACGCCGATTGCACGCGCTGAACGTTCGCCTAACCTGTGCGGGGCTCCGCGATGAAGAAGAACCTGGAGATCGTGATCGTCACCGATACCTATCCGCCGGAGGTCAATGGCGTCGCGCTGTCGATCACCCGCGTCGTGCGGCATCTGCGCAGTGCACGCCACCGGGTTCGCCTGGTCCGCCCGCGGCAGCAGGACGAAGCCGCCAACGAGGGCGACCTGCTGGTGCGCGGCCTGCCGCTGCCGCGCTATCCCGGGCTGCGCTTCGGACTGCCGGCCTGGCGCCGGCTGTTGCGGGCGTGGCGGGAGGACAGGCCGGACGTCGTGCACATCGTGACCGAAGGGCCGCTCGGCTGGTCGGCCCTGCTGGCCGCCCGCCAGCTCGGCGTGCCGGTCACCAGCGATTACCGCACGCATTTCGACACCTACAGCAACCATTACGGCCTGGGCATGCTGTCGGCTCCGGTGCGGGCGGCGCTGCGCGCCTTCCACAATCGCACCGATCTGACCTTCGTGCCGACCGCCGCACTCGAAATGCAGATGAAGCGGCAGGGCTACCGCCGCCTGGTCCGCGTGGGGCGGGGCGTCGATACCCGGCTGTTCAACCCGCAGATGCGCAGCCTGGAGCTGCGCACCGGCTGGGGGGCGAAGCCGCACGATCCGGTCTTTCTGTACGTCGGCCGGCTGGCCCCGGAAAAGAATCTCGAACTGGTGCGCGCCGCCTTCGACGCCATCCGTGCTGAGCAGCCGGACGCACGCCTCGTGTGGGTCGGCGACGGGCCGGCGCGGCGGCGCATGGACGACGGTCGGCCCGGTGAAATTTTTACCGGTGTGCTGCACGGAAGTGAACTCGCGGCGCACTACGCGTCGGCCGACATCTTCCTCTTCCCCAGCGTCAGCGAAACCTTCGGCAACGTGCTGCTGGAGGCGATGGCCAGCGGTCTGGCCATCGTCGCTTTCGATCTGGCCGCCGCGCGCGAGCACATGACGGACGGCGTGGACGCCTGTCTCCTCGTGCCCGCCTGCGAGGGCGACGAACTGCGCGCCGCCGCGGCCTTCATCCACGCCGCCCGCCGGCTGGCCCGGCAACCGGATCGCCGCCGTCATCTCGGCCGCGCTGCGCGCGAAACCGCGGAGGGCCTGACCTGGCCGGTGGTGCTCAACCGTTTCGAGGCGCATCTGCATGCCTGCGCCGCGCAACCGAAAGCCGCGCTCGGTGTCGCGGCCGCCCATTGAGCGGCCGCACCCGGTCGCGGCCTTCGATGCCAGCTGTGTGCAGCGGCTCAACCGGCTGCTCGACCACCGACCCTGCCTGATCGCCGCGCGGGCGATCAGCCGGCTCGGCGATGGCGAGGCCTGGCTGCTGCTGATCGCACTGCTCGCAGTGATGCCGGGCGGCGCCGGAATGCGCTGCGCGCTGCACCTGCTTGCCGTCGGTGCGGCGGGTCTGCTGATCTACGGCCTGCTCAAGCGGCGCACGGCGCGTCGCCGGCCCTGCGTGTCGCTGCACGGTCTGCATCTGTGCATGCCGCCGCTCGACGAGTTCAGTTTCCCGTCCGGGCATACGCTGCACGCCACGTCATTCGCGCTGGTCGCGCTGCACCACCTGCCGGCGCTCGGGCTCGGGCTGCTCGCATTCGCTGTGCTGACAGCACTGGTGCGCGTCATGCTCGGGCTGCATTACCCGAGCGACGTCGTGGCGGGTGCGGTGATCGGCGCCGCAGTGGCTGTCGTGTCGCGGTGGCTGCTGCCCGGCTGATCAACGCCGTCGGGTTGCCGTCCTGCCTTCTGCTGTCCGTAGCGCGGGTGCCGAGCGCGGGCGCGCCGCCTGCAGCGGTCCGAGCAGCTGTTCGAGCGTGCGGGCGTAATCCTGCAGCGTCATCGCGAGCCGGCTGCGAATCAGCGTTTCGAGCAGACGCTGTGCCTGACCGAGCACGGCCGGATACTGCGCGTCTGCCGGATGCAGCGCGAGCTGTACCGGGTCGGCCGCCGGCAGCCGGCGCTGGCCCTGCCAGACCAGCGACGCAGTCCGGCGCAGTGCACTGCGCGTGCTGTAGGTGATCACCGGCATGCGGATGGCAAGGTCGGGCTGCAACAGGTGGAAGTGCGTCGCGGTGGTCGTATAGCGGAAAGGCGTCACGCGGAGCGCACGCCAGGCGCCGGGTCCGAGCAGCCAGGCCGGCGCGACGAATCCTTCCACCGGCCAGTTGCGCTGCTCGAACCACTGCCGGCCCGCCATCAGGCGGGCGTGCGCGGGCGCCGCGCTCAGCATGGCGAACTCGCCTTCGTCGGCGGTGAGCACCCGCCTGCGCCACCAGTCCAGCGGATTGCGCGGCGGCGGACCTTCGTCGAGATGCACGTGGCCGTGCAGCACCAGTTCGTGCCCGCCCGCGCGGCAGGACTCGATGGCGTCGCGATAGGCAGGCGGCGTGTCGTCGCCCTGGCCGTGGTAGTCGGGCACCAGCAGCAGGCTCACGTGCAGCGGAGCGACCTCGGCGACGGCCTCGAGCAGGCGCTCGCATTGCGGCCAGGTGGACGGCGCGACGTCGTGGATGGAGACGCAAAGTACCGGCGGCGACAGGTCGGGCAGCATGATGGCTGATCTGCTAGGCATGGGGATCGGCTCCGCGGCAGGCGGCGTAGTAGGTGCGGCCGAGCGTCGGCAGCACGTAGCACCAGTCGTGGCGCTCGGCACGCAGGCGCGCCGCCTTGCCCAGCGCCACGCGATCGCGCGCGAGCACCGCCCGCACGCCGTCGGCCATCGCCGCGGCGAAGCGCTCGGTTCCGCGCTGCGGACTGCCGGCATCGGTGCGTGCGCCCACTGCGTCGTCGACCAGTTCCGCCTGTCCGCCGGTGCCGGCGACCACCGCCGGCACGCCGCAGGCCATCGCCTCCAGCGTCGCCAGACCGAAGGTCTCCTGGTCGCCGGCGTGGACGAAAACGTCGCAGGCCGCAACCAGCGCGGCGAGCTTGCGCGGGTCCGACTGAAAGGGCAGCGCGCGCACCGCCCGATGGTGTGGCGGCATGCCGTCGCCGATCAGCAGCAGCACGTGACCGTCGCCGAGCAGATCGAGCATGCGGTAGAGCACCGGCAGGTTCTTTTCCGGACCGAAGCGGCCGAAATAGACGAGCAGGCGGTCATCCTCGGCCAGGCCCAGCGCACGGCGCAGGCCCTGGTGAGCGCGGCAGGGGTGGAAGGCGCGGCTGTCCACACCCAGCGGCTGGTGCTGCACATGCTGCACGCCCATGCCGCCGAGCCGCTCGGTCATGCAGCGGCTCGGTGCGAGTACCAAATCGAAGCGCGCGTACAGCCGGCGCACATAGGCTTCGGCAGCACGTTCGACCCCGGCGCCGGCCAGCCGCCCGAGCATGCGCGGCAGGTCGGAATGACAGAAGCCGATCACCGGTACCCCCAGCGCCTGCCCGGCGTCGACGGCCGCCCACGCGAAGTGGTAAGGGTCGGCGGCCTCGATCAGGTGCGGTCGCAACGCTTTCAGTGCACCGAAGGCGGCGCGCGTATTAAGCGGCACGCGGTAGCCGCGCGAGAACGGCAGCGGCAGGCTGGGCACCTCGATCAGCCCGTCCGCCTGCCGTGCCGCCGGCCCTTGCGCGTAGCGCGGCAGCACGAGCGTGTGGCGGAACTGCTGCTGCGTCCGCAGCCAGCGCCGCTTCTCGCCCAGATAGCGACGCACGCCGCCGCTGTGACTGGCGTACAGCATGGTGAGGTCACAGACGTGCAGCGGAGTCATTCCGGCGCACGCGCTGCTCACGTCTGTCCCGGCTGCACGTGCTCGATCGGCTCCCGCGGGTCGAAGTCCACCCACTCGCCGTCGGCCCAGCGGCCTTCGGTGCGGTGCACCTCGCGTGCGCCCCCTTCGTGCAGCAGCGCGATCGCTTCGTCCGCCGCGCCAGGCCGGTCCACATTGAGCGCAATCATCGGTCCGCCCTGCGGTTCGGCCGGATGTTCAACCGAGGCTTCTTCCGGGTCCGGCGCCTGCATGCCGCGCAGCGCGCCCACCAGTGCACCGAGGTAGGCACCGACACCGGCGCCCGCCAGCGCGCCGACCGGGCCGCCCACGCTGCCGATGGCAAAACCGGTGGCGCTGCCTGCCGCGACGCCGGCGCCGCCGCCGACCAGGGCGCCGACGGCGGCGGTGCGGCCGGCACCGGAAGCGCCCTCGTCGCTGACGGCGTCGCCGCCCAGCCAGTAGAGCCCGCGCTGACCGGGCGGGTTCAGGAAGTAGGTGGCGTAGTCGTCGGCGCCGAAGCCGCGCGCCGGCAGCGTATCGACGACGGCCTGCAGCTGTTCCACCGAATTGAAGTGTGCAGCGATGATCTGTGTCATGGGTGTCTCTCCTATGGCTGAGGTTGGACGGCGGCGCTGCTCAGGCGGCCCGCGGATGCTCGGCCGCGTGGGCGGCGCGCCGCAGTTCCACGCTCGGAATGCGCATCAGTGCGCGGTACTTGGTCACCGTACGCCGTGCAAGCTGCAGGCCCTGGCCGGACAGCAGATGGGCGAGGCGGGCGTCCGACAGCGGCGCGGCCGGGTCTTCGGCGGCGATCAGTTCCCTGATCAGCGCGCGGATGGCGGTCGGCGAATAGGCACCGCCGTCGTCCGCCGACAGCTGGCGCGAGAAGAAATGCTTGAACTCGAACAGGCCCTGCGGCGTCGCCATGTACTTGCCATTGGTGACGCGGCAGACGGTGGACTCGTGCAGACCCAGTTCCACCGCGATGTCCTTCAGCGCCAGCGGCTTCATCGCCGCGTCGCCGTAGCTGAAGAACACCCGCTGATGCTCGACGATGGCCGAAGCGACCCGCTGTATCGTCGAGAAACGCTGTTCGACGTTGCGCATCAGCCAGCGCGCTTCCTGCAGCAGGCGCGAGAACGAGCGCTCGCCCGGCTCGCGTCCGCCGGCCAGTTCGGCGTAGGCGCGGTTGATGCGCAGTCGCGGCTGTACCGCCGGGTTCAGCGTCGCCTGCCAGCGACCGCGACGGCAGGTGACGATGACGTCCGGCACGATGTAGCGGGTTTCGTCCGGACCGAAGCTGCGGCCGGGCCGCGGATCCAGCGTGCGGATGAGCATGCGGGCGCCGTGCAGCCGGCTTTCGTTCCAGTCCAGCTGCTGCTGGATGCGCGTGAATTCGCGCGCCGCCAGCAGATCGAAGTGGTCGCGCACGAGCAGCAGCGCGTCGGCGCGCCCCTGGGCTTCCTCGGATAGCGCGTTCAGTTGCAGCAGCAGGCATTCGCGCAGTGATCGTGCGCCGATGCCCACCGGTTCGAGCTGCTGCACCAGGCGCAGTGCGGCCAGCAGTTCCTGCGGCGCGACCTCGTGCTCGGGCGCGATCAGCGCCGCCAGTTCGTCCAGCGGCGTTTCGAGATACCCGGCATCGGTCAGCTCGTCGATGATCAGATCGGCGAGCGCGCGGTCGCGATCGCTCATCGACGACAGCTGCAGCTGCGCCCGCAGATGATCGCGCAGCCCGGTCGGCGCTTCCGCCCATTCCGTCCAGTCGGTTTCGTCGTCGTCGCGCGAACCGGCCGTGGTGCTGCCGTACGCGGCGTCGAACTGGACCGCCGGTTCCTCGGCGTCGTCGCGCCGGTCGGCGGCAGGCGCGTTGTCCGGCCCGTCGTCCGGCGTGGCGGAGGCGTTCGGTACGGCGCCGGTCACGGTCGGTGCTGCGGTGTCCTCTTCGAGAAAGGGGTTGCTGCCAAGAGCCTGTTCGACTTCCTGCGTGAATTCCAGCGATGACAGCTGCAGCAGGCGAAGCGCCTGCTGCAGCTGCGGCGTGATGGCGATGTGCTGCCGGAGTCTGAGTTCCATGCCGAGGCTCATTCGGTGTCCTTTCGGTTTCGGGTGTCGTTGTGCTCGGTGGCGGGCCGTTGGATCAGGACACCTACCTGCAAGAGATATGCCATCGACAGAATTACGGCTGCATGGGCGATGCCCGTCGGACGACGTGGGCGAGGCCGGAAGTATTTACATCCGGACAGTAAGAATTGCGTGCGTTTTGCATGCCGGGCGAGGCCGATGTGGCGTCCCGACGCCTTCGCAGCGCACCCCGCGGGCGGCGGCCGCGACCCGCGCTTCCGCGCTGCAGAAAGGTCCGTACCACGGTGGCGATCGCTGTTCCGGCATCGGTTTGGGGGCCCCCGGGCAGGGCGGGCACGGAAACTGCAGATAGGGGGGCCGGCAGCCGTCACGCGCTACGCCGCCGCATCCATTCCCGTGGTCGGCCCGGGCCGCGCCGCCACCGTTCCGAAGGAGGTACCGATGAACACCCCTGCATCCACAACGAATGTCCGCACGACGACATTGATTGCCGCGATCGCACTCGCCGGCGTACTGACTGCGTGCGAACGCACGCCCGAGCCGCCGGCGTCGGCGCCGGCCGACACATCGCGCGCTGAGGGCAACGCTCCGCCGACCGACCTCGGCCCGGGCAGCGACGCGTCGCCGCCGCCGTCGAGTGCGGCGCAGACCGCTGCGCCAAGTCCGGAGGACAACAGCTTCGTCACGGCGGCGGCGGCTGGCGGGCGTGCCGAGGCGGAAGCCGGACGGCTGATGGCGGGGCGGGCCGCCGATCCGCAGGTGCGCGCCTTCGCCGAGATGCTGGACAAGGAACACACGGCGGCCAATACCGAGCTCGAACGCATCGCCGGTGCCCATGGCATCCCGCTGCCGCAGGGCATGGCGCCGGCCTCGCGCGAGCACATCGAGGAACTGAAGACGCTGACCGGCGCCGAGGCCGACGCCGCCTTCCTGCGCCATTTCGGCACTGCCGCGCACGAGGACACGATCGCCCTGTTCGAACGCCAGGCGAAGTCGGGACAGGTTCCCGAACTGCGCAGCTTCGCCGCCGACACGGCGCCCAAGCTGCGCGAGCACCTGCGCCTGGCACGCCAGCTCGAAGAGCGGCTGGCGACCGATGGAGGTACCCGCTGAGTGGACGTCGCAAGCGACTTCCTGCTGGGTCACCCGTGGCTCGGCCTGCTTGTTCAGTGCGGGCTGGCGGTGCTGATCGGCCTCGCGCTGCATGCGGTGATCGACCGCATCGCGCGCCGGCTGGCCGCGCGCTATGACATCGCCGAACGCATTGTCGTGCGCACGCGCGGTCCGGCGCAACTGCTGCTGCCGCTGCTGTTCGTCCACCTGTCGCTGGCCGACGCGACCATTCCGGTCGGGCTGCTGACCGGCCTGCGTCATCTGCTGTCGATCGCCATCGTGCTGGTGGTCACCCTGTTCGCGGTGCGCTTCATCAGTGCGATTGCCGACGTGATTGAAAGCCGGCATCCGGTGACCGACGCCGACAATCTTCACGCACGCAGTGTGCAGACCCAGGTGCGGGTGCTCGCCCGCACGGCAATGTTCATCGTCGGCCTGCTCGGCGTCGGCTCGGTGCTGATGACCTTTCCGAACGTGCGGCAGATCGGCGCAAGCCTGCTGGCGTCGGCCGGTCTGGCCGGCATCATCGCCGGCCTGGCCGCCCGGCCGGTGCTCGGCAACCTGATTGCCGGGCTGCAGATCGCGCTCACCCAGCCCATCCGTGTCGATGACGTCGTGATCGTCGAGAACGAGTGGGGACGCATCGAGGAAATCACCGCCACCTATGTCGTGGTGCGCATCTGGGACCAGCGGCGCCTGGTGGTGCCGCTCGAACATTTCATCCTGAACCCCTTCCAGAACTGGACGCGCACCACCTCCGATCTGCTCGGCGCGGTCTATCTGTGGGTCGATTACCGCGTACCGGTCGAACCGCTGCGCGAACGGCTGCGCGAGATCCTCGATGCCTCGACCGAATGGGATCGGCGGGTGTGCGCGCTGCAGGTGACGGACATGACCGATCGCGCGATGCAGCTGCGCTGCCTGATGAGCACGCAGAACGCCGGCGCAGCGTGGGATCTGCGCTGCAAGGTGCGCGAGCAAATGGTGGCCTATCTGCAGAAGGTGTCGCCCGAATGGCTGCCGCAGATCCGCACGCGCCTGCTCGACGGCGCGCGCAACGACGACGATGCGTCGGCCGGTCCGTCGCGGCCGCGCATGGACGCTTACTCGGAGGCACCGGCGCCATGAGGACCTTTCTGTGCGGCCGATGCAGCAGTCCGGTGTTCTTCGAGAACACCGCCTGCGTGCGCTGCGGCGTGATGCTGGGCTTCGTGCCCGGAGAGCTGGACATGGCCGCCTTCGAGGCGGGTCCCGACGGACGCTGGGTGCGCCAGGGCGGCGGGGCGGGGGAGGGCAGCCGCTGGAAGCCCTGCCGCAACTACAGTGAGCGCCAGCGCTGCAACTGGATGATTCCGGCCGACGAAGACGCCGATTTCTGCCTCAGCTGCCGGCACAGCGAAGCCACCGAGGTGACCGCCGACCCGGCCTGCGACGAACTGGTGCGTCGGCTGGAGGCGGCCAAGCGTCGGCTGTTCCACTCGCTGCTGCGTCTGGGGCTGCCGGTGCTCGATCAGCCGGGGCGGCGCGAGCCGCTGTTCCGCTTCCTGTCGCGCAAGCACATCGGCGGCGCGGTGACCACCGGCTATGCCGACGGCGTCATCACGGTGGACGTGATGGAAGCCAACGACGCCTGCCGTGAAGCGCGCCGGATCGGGCTGGGCGAGCCCTACCGCACGCTGCTCGGTCATTTCCGCCACGAGATCGGGCACTACTACTGGGACCGCATCCTGTCGGGCGGACCGCGCCTGAACGACTTCCGCGCGCTGTTCGGCGACGAGCGCCGCGACTATGCCGAGGCGCTGCGCGATCACTACGACGAAGGACCGGCGCCGGACTGGAGCGAGCGCTACATCAGCGCCTACGCGTCGGTGCACCCGTGGGAGGACTGGGCCGAATCGTTCGCCCATTACCTGCACGTGTCGGACGCGCTCGACACCGCTGCGCACTGGGGTTTCTCGCTGCGACCGGGCGTGGTAACCGGCGGCGGCAGCGTGGAGGCGGCCGCGTGCAGCGACGAGCGGCCCTTCCGCGACGTGCTGGTCGAGCACTGGCTGCCGCTGTCGCAGTTCCTGAACAGCATGGGGCGCAGCCTCGGACACGGCGACGCCTACCCCTTCATCGCTGCGTCGCCGGTGCTCGACAAGCTGTGTTTCGTGCATGACTTCGTCTGCGCGGCGGTGCCGCAGCCGGACGCGGTGCGGAGGTGCGCATGAGCCGCGCCGACCTTGTCCGCTTTCCGCTGCTCGAGGCCGGGCAGCCCTATCCGCTGGGTGCGACGGTGACCGAAGAGGGCATCAACTTCGCCGTTTTCTCGGCGCACGCGACGCGTGTCGACCTGTGCATCTTCGACGAGGCGGGCCGCATCGAGGTGGCCCGGCGCGAACTGCCCGAATTTACCGACGAGGTGTGGCACGGCTTCCTGCCCGGCGCGAAGGCGGGCCTCGTCTATGGCTACCGCGTCCATGGACCGTGGCAGCCCGAGGAGGGCCACCGCTTCAATCCGCACAAGCTCCTGCTCGATCCGTATGCGCGCGAGTGGGTCGGCCAGCTGCGCTGGTCGCCGGTGCTGTTCGCCGGCGACGCGGCGCCGAGCGGCGCGCTGCTCGGCGTGGACAAGCGCGACAGCGCGTCCTACATGCCGAAGGCGCGCGTGGTGGCCGACCTGCCGCCGCTGTCGCAGCCGCGACCCGCCGTTCCGTGGGACCGCAGCGTCATCTACGAATGCCACGTGCGCGGCTTGACGCGCCAGCATCCGCAGGTGCCCGGCCGCCTGCGCGGCACCTTCGCCGGGCTGGCGCACGACGCGGTGATCGCGCATCTGGTGTCGCTCGGCGTGACGGCGGTCGAACTGCTGCCGGTGCATGCCTTCGTCGACGACGCGCAGCTAACCGACCGCGGCCTGCGCAATTACTGGGGCTACAACACGCTCGGCTTCTTCGCGCTGGAACAGCGCTACCTCGGTGCCGGCGGCATCGGCGAGTTTCGCGCGATGGCGGAGCGGCTGCACGAGGCGGGCATCGAACTGATTCTCGACGTCGTCTACAACCATACGGCCGAGGGCAACGAAATGGGCCCGACACTGAGTTTCAAGGGGCTGGACAACGCCTGCTGGTATCGCCTGAATCCGGAGAACCGGCGCCACTACATCAACGATACCGGTACCGGCAACACGCTCAATCTGAGCCATCCGCGCGTGCTGCAGATGGTGATGGACAGCCTGCGCTACTGGGTCGTGCAGATGGGCGTCGACGGCTTCCGCTTCGATCTGGCGACCATACTCGGGCGCGAGGCCAGCGGCTTCGACCAGGGCTGCGGCTTCTTCGACGCGATGGCGCAGGACCCGGTGCTGCAGCACATCAAGCTGATCGCGGAACCGTGGGACTGTGGTCCCGGCGGCTACCAGCCGGGCAACTTTCCGCCGCGCTGGGCGGAGTGGAACGACGCCTTCCGCGACACGGTTCGCTCGTTCTGGCGCGGCGACGAGATGCAGGCGGCCGCGCTCGCCACGCGGCTGACCGGCTCGGCCGATCGCTTCGACCAGCGCGGGCGGCGTCCGTGGGCCAGCGTCAACTTCGTCACCGCGCACGACGGCTTCACGCTGCACGACCTGGTGTCGTACAACCATAAGCGCAACGACGCCAACGGCGAGGACAACCGCGACGGCCACGACGACAACCGGTCGTGGAACTGCGGCGCCGAAGGACCGACCGACGACAGCCGCGTGCTGACGCTGCGCGAGCGGCAGAAGCGCAACATGCTGGCCACGCTGCTGCTGTCGCAGGGTACGCCGATGCTGCTTGCCGGCGACGAGTTCGGGCGCAGCCAGCAGGGCAACAACAACGCCTACTGTCAGGACAACGAACTGAGCTGGCTCAACTGGACCGGGCTGGACGATCCGGCGGGCGAGCAGCTCAGCGCCTTCGTGTGCCGCCTGCTGAAGCTGCGCGCCGCGCTGCCGGCGCTGCGCATGGCGCGCTTTGCCACCGGCGGCGATCCGGAGAGCACCTTCCGCGACGTCGTTTGGCTTCGCTCGGACGGTGAGGAAATGCAGGCCGGCGACTGGAACGACGCGCAGATGCGCTGCTTCGGCATGCGCGTCGACGGCCGTGCGCTGCGTCTGCACGAACCCGATCCGGCGACCGAAACGCTGATCGAGCTGGTGGTCAATGCCTCGCCCGAGGTCGTCGGCTGGACGCTGGACGACGGCGACAGCGAATACCCGTGGCGGCGCCTCATCGACACGTCGAGCGGATACGTCGCCGCGGTCGAGCGTAACAACGGTCGCGTGCTCATCGCCGGGCGCTCGCTGCAGCTGTTCGCCACCGGCCTGACCGCCGGCGGCGAGGAAATGCTCGCTGCGCTGCAACGCGCGCTCGACGGGGTCGATGCCTCGGAGGCGGTGTCATGAACGCCGTCATCCGCACCGCAACGCTGCAGAACCGCTACCTGCGCCGGCTGCGCAGGGGCGACGGCTTCGTCTACGTGACGACGGCCGGACGCCCCTATGTCGACCGCGAAGGTCTGGCGCGCATCGCCGCGCTGGCGATTCCGCCCGCCTATACCGACGTCTATGTCAGTCCGGACCCGGACGCGGAACTGCAGGCCTTCGGGCGCGACGCGCGCGGGCGGCTGCAGTACCGCTATCACCCCGACTTCGTCCATCGCAACGCGCTGCGCAAGTGGCGCCGCCTGTCGCGCTTCGCCGACGCCCTGCCGCAGATGCTGGCGACGGCCGGCGCCGACCTGCGGCGCAGCGGCCTGCCGCAGCGCAAGGTGCTGGCGCTGATGACGCGGCTGCTGCACTCGGTGTACTTCAGGGTCGGCGACGAGAGCTATACGCGGGCGCACCGCAGCTATGGCCTGACCACGCTGTGCAAGCGCCACGTCGCCATCGAGGGCACGCAGGCGGTGTTCCGCTACCGCGGCAAGCACGGTGTGCACCAGGAACAGGTGGTACGCGACCGCGGCGCCGTTGCGGTGCTCGGCCGCCTGCTCGAACTGCCGGGCAAGGCGCTGTTCCAGTACGAGGAAGGTGGCCTGCGCCGACCGGTGCGCGCGGCGGAACTGAACGCCTACATCCACGAAACGATAGGGCCCTTCTCCAGCAAGGACTTCCGCACCTGGGGCGGCACGCTCAAGGCCGCCGAGTTCCTGACGCGCCAGGGGCCGCTGGAGGACGCCCAGTCGGCACCGCGCGTGCTGCTGCGCTGCGTGCGCTCCGTCGCCGCCAGCCTGGGCAACACGGCGCCGGTCACCCGGGCGAGCTACATCTGCCCCGTCATCTTCGATCTTTATCTGTCCGGCATCGTGCTCGAGGACTACGCGTCCGACGAGCCCGAAGACGGATTGTCGCGCAGCGAAGCAGCGCTGCGCCGGATGCTGGCCAGTACGCCGGCCCGTCGTGCGGTGCGTTCGTCGCCGCCCGGCGACCGGCGCGTGCAGTCCGGCGAGGCACGCCATCTGGCGCGTGTTCCGCCGAAAAGTGCGCAATCCGATCGCCCGGTCGCGGATGCGGACTCACGTGGAGGTGAATCATGATTTCCGGGAAATCCATTCTTGCATTCGTGATGGCAGGCGGCGAAGGCGGCCGTCTCCATCCATTGACGGCCGAGCGCTCCAAGCCCTCGGTCCCCTTCAACGGACGGCACCGCATCGTCGATTTCGTGTTGTCCAACCTGGTCAATTCGGGCATCAACTCGATCTATCTGCTGGTGCAGTACAAGTCGCAGTCGCTGATCGAGCACATCCGGCGAACGTGGGTCATGAGTCCGCTGTTCCCGAACCAGTTCATTACCGTCGTGCCACCGCAGATGCTGCACGGGCCCGAGTGGTTCCAGGGCACGGCCGATTCGGTCTACCAGAACCTGCACCTGCTCGATCGCGTGCGGCCCGATCTGGTGCTGGTGTTCGGGGCCGACCACATCTACCGGATGGACATCCGCCAGATGGCGCGCCATCACCTCGAAACCGGCGCCGATGCGACCGTCGCCGCCTTGCCGGTACCGGTCGAGAACTCGGCTTCCTTCGGCATCATCCGCACCGATTCCACCGGCCGCATCCGCGACTTCCAGGAAAAGCCGGCGACGGCCGAGTCGATGCCGGGGCGCAAGGGCTATGCCTTCGCGTCGATGGGCAACTACATCTTCAATACCGAGGCGCTGGTCGAGGCGCTGACGCGCGCCCATTCGAAAGGGGGTCACGACTTCGGCAAGAACCTGCTGCCGGCGATGGCGGAAACGCACCGGCTGATGGCCTACGACTTCTCGACCAATGTGGTGCCCGGACTGCGCGACTGCGAGGAGGTCGGCTACTGGCGCGACGTCGGCACCATCGACGCCTACTACGACGCGCACTTCGACACGCTGGGCGAGGACCCGCGCTTCTGCATGTTCAATTCGCGCTGGCCCATCTTCGCCGCGCCCGATCAGACGGAGGCGGCTCAGGTGCTCGACGGCCACTTGCGCACGGCGTCGATCGCCGCCGGTGTGCTGATCCGCCGTGCCGTCATCCAGCGCTCGATGCTGCGCCGGGACGTGGTGGTGGAGGAGGACGCCGAGGTGTCCGATTCCATCGTGATGGACCGCACCGTGATCGGACGCGGCGCGAAGATACGGCGCGCCATCATCGATCAGAACAACTTCGTGCCGCCCGGCATGCGCATCGGCTTCGACGAGGCGGAGGACCGCGCCCGTTTCCACGTCAGCGAACGCGGCATCGTCGTCGTCGGGAAAGGACAGCTGACGCCATGACGGAACTGCGCAGCGCCGGGCCCGGGGTCCGCAGCGTGGAAACGCTTTCGTTCGTCCACCACATGCCCTTCGGCCCGTGTCCGGCGAATGGCATCGACGACAGCCAGGGTTACCTGTTCAGGCTGTACGCGCCGGCGGCTGCCCAGGTCGAGGTGCTGCTCGCCACCGCGGACGGGCACCAGGACGCACATCCGTGCCGGCGTGCCGACGACGGCTGGTGGACGCGTACCGTGCCGTACGCCCGTACCGGCGACCGCTACCGCTACCGGGTGGACGGCACCGAGGTGCCGGACCCGGCGTCGCGCGCCAATCCGGACGACGTCGGCGGACCCTGCCAACTGGTCGATCCGGCGCGCTTCGAATGGCAGGCGGCCGAAGCGCAGTGGCAGGGGCGGCCGTGGTGCGAAGCGGTGATCTACGAACTGCACGTCGGCACCTTTACGCCAGAGGGCAGTTACGCCGCCGCCGAGGCGCGGCTCGAAGAACTGGCGGAGCTCGGCATCACGGCCGTTGAACTGATGCCACTGGCCGAATTTCCGGGGGCGCGCGGCTGGGGCTACGACGGCGTGCTGCCGTTTGCGCCGGAGTCGTCCTACGGCACGCCGGACGCGCTGAAGCGCTTCGTGCAGAGCGCGCACCGGCTCGGGCTGATGGTGCTGCTCGATGTGGTCTACAACCACTTCGGGCCCGAGGGCAATTACCTGCATCTGTACGCGCCGTCCTTCTTCACCGCGCAGCACCAGACACCGTGGGGCGCCGCCATCGACTACGAAGGCGAAGCCCGGGTGCGCGAGTTCTTCATCCACAACGCGCTCTACTGGCTGGAGGAGTTCCGCTTCGACGGCCTGCGACTGGACGCGGTGCATGCCATCATCGACGGGTCGAGCACGCATTTCCTCGAAGAGCTGTCGCGACGGGTGCGCCGCGAACTTGCCGACCGGCGCATCCACCTGGTGCTCGAAAATCCGCTCAACGGCGCGCAGCGGCTTGCCGGAGACGCCGACCCGGGCCGCTACGAAGCGCAGTGGAACGACGATTTCCACCACGCCGCCCACGTCATCCTGACCGGCGAGACCGACGGCTACTACGGCGACTTCGCCAGCGCACCGGTGCACCACCTGGCGCGCTGCCTGCTGCAAGGCTTCGCCTACCAGGGCGAACATTCCGCTTTCCACGGCGGGCCGCGCGGCGAGCCGAGCTGCACGCTGCCGCCGACCGCCTTCGTCTGCTTCCTGCAGAACCACGACCAGATCGGCAACCGTGCGCTGGGCGAGCGGCTGGCAACCATGGTGCCGACGCACCGGCTGCGCGTACTGGTGGCGGTGCTGCTGCTGTCGCCGTCGCCGCCGCTCATCTTCATGGGCGAGGAGAGCGGCGCCACCAGCCCCTTCATGTACTTCTGCGACTTCGACGGCGAGCTCGCGCGCAAGGTCAGGGAAGGGCGGCGCCGCGAATTCGCCGCCTTCGCCTGGCCCGACGGGCCGCGTACCGTTCCCGATCCCTGCGATCCGGAAACCTTCTCCCTCAGCAGGCTGGACTGGCGCCAGCGGGAAGAGGCGGTCGGCCGGCAGTGGCTCGCCTTCTATCAGTCACTGCTGACGCTGCGCCGCGAACGGGTGGTGCCCTGCGTTCCGCTGCTGCAGACCGGACGCTGCAGCAGCATGCTGTTCGGCGACACCGCGTTCGAAATCCGCTGGTCGGGCGAAGGCGTTTCCCTCGTCATGCAGGCCAATCTGGGCGATGCGCCCGAGGCCGTGCCCGACGTACCGGGGGCGCAGCCCTTTGCCGCCGTCGGCGGCGGTGGTGACGGCGAACCCGGTCTGCCGCCCTGGTCGATGCGGATGTTCGTGCTGCATAACGGGGCGGCGCAATGAGCGGAGCTTTCGCCGCGCTGTGCAGCCGGCTCGGCATTGCGCCGGATTTCGAAGATGCCTGGGGACGGCGCTTCGAGGTGCCGGAGGAGAGCCGCCTGGCGCTGGCGGCAGCGCTCGGACACCCGCTGACCGGCGGCGACCCGGACCGCGCTGCCGTCGCCGCCCTGGCGGCGCTGGACGATGCCGTTGCCGCCCGCGTGCTGCCGCCGGTCATTGTGCTGTCGCTGGGCGAAGGACCGCTCACGCTGACGCTGCAATCGGAAGAGGCGGTGCGCGCTGGCGTGCTGCATTGGCGGCTGGTGCTCGAACAGGGCGGCGAACGCCGCGGGCGCACCGCGCTCGGACGTACCGAGGACGGCCGCACCGCCACCGTGGCGCTGGACTCCTCGTTGCCCGCCGGCTGGCACCGGCTGTCCCTCTATCTGCCGGGCGCGACGCCGCGCCTGCTGGTCGAGAGCACGCTGGCGCTGTGTCCGGCCGCCTGCGTCCGTCTGCCGCGCGAAGGCGAGGGCGCGCGACTGTGGGGGCCGGCGGTACAGGTGTATGCGCTGCGCTCGCCGCACAGCTGGGGCATGGGCGACTTCGGCGATCTGCGCCGGCTGATTGACCTGGCCGCCGACGCCGGCGCCCATTTCGTCGGCGTCAATCCGCTGCATGCGCTGTTCCCGCACGACCCCGAGCGGGCGAGCCCGTACAGCCCGTCGAACCGCGAATGGCTCAATGTGCTGTACATCGACATCGAGGCGACGCGCGACTTCGGCGAGTGCGGGGCGGCGCAGGCGCGCGTCGCCGATCCGGCGTTCGCGGCAAGGCTCGACGCCCTGCGCGCGACCGAGCTGATCGACTACCGCGGTGTGGCGGCGGCCAAGCTGGAGGTGCTCGAACTGCTGTATGCGCACTTCCGGCGCGAACATCTGGACCGCGGTACGCAGCGCGCAGGCCTGTTCCGCGACTTCCAGCGCGAGGGCGGGCGCAGCCTGCGCCTGCACGCGCTGTTCGACGCGCTGCAGGCGCACTTTCACGCGGTCGATTCGGCGGTCTGGGGGTGGACGCTGTGGCCCGAGCCCTACCGCGACGTCGGTGGCGAAGCGGTGAGCGCCTTCATGCTCGAGAACGAGGAGCGCATCGAGTTCTTCGAGTACCTGCAGTGGCAGGCCGAAGCGCAACTCGCGACGGTGGCGCGCAGGGCGCGTGCGCGCGGCATGCGCATGGGGCTGTACCGCGACCTCGCTGTGGGCGTGAACGAAGGCGGTTCGGAAACGTGGATACGGCCGCATCTGCACGCGGCCGGCGCACATGCCGGCGCGCCGCCGGACGAACTGAATCCGGCCGGCCAGGACTGGGGCTTCCCGCCGCTCATTCCGCAGCGGCTGCAGGAAGACCCCTCGTCCTTCCGCGCCGTGCTGGCGGCCAATATGCGGCACGCCGGCGCACTGCGCATCGACCACGTGATGAGCCTGATGCGGCTGTTCTGGCTGCCATCCGGCGGCATGGCGCGCATCGGCGCCTACGTCGCCTATCCGATGGACGATCTGTTCCGGCTGCTTTGCCTGGAGAGCGTACGCAACGAATGCGTCGTCATCGGCGAGGATCTGGGCATCGTGCCGCCGCAGGTGCGGGCAGCGATGGAGCGTTACGGGCTGCTGTCCTACCGGCCGCTGTATTTCGAAAGCCGCGACGGCGTGTTCCGTCCGGCGCGCGGCTGGCCGGCCGACGCGCTGGCGGTGGTCGGCACGCACGACCTGCCGACGCTGAGCGGCTACTGGAGCGCGCTCGACCTGCAGCAACGCGATGCGCTCGGCCTCTATTCGGACCCGGCACTGCGCGAACGCCAGGCGACGCAGCGCGAAGCCGACCGCTGCGCGCTGCTCGACGTGCTCGAGGCGGAAGGCCTGCGCCTGCCGGACGACGCCGGGTCGGCCGCCCACTCGGCCGATCCGGCGCTGATGCTCGCCATCCACCGCTATCTCGCGCGCACGCCGGCGGCCATGGTCGCGGTGCAGCTGGAGGATGTGCTGGGGCAGGCGGAATCGGTCAACCTGCCCGGTACCAGCGAGGATCGCTGGCCGAACTGGCGGCGCAAGCTGGGCTGCGATCTGGCCGACATCGGCGGCGATGCGCGCTGGTTCGCGCTGGCGGCGGTGATGAATGCCGAGCGTCCGGCGTCGGCGCTGCCGCTGTCCGGCGGCCCGCCTGACTTTCAGCCGCGCGAGGCCGACGTGCCGCGCGCGACCTACCGCCTGCAGTTCCACGGCGGCTTCGGCTTCGCGCAGGCGGAAGCGGCCTTGCCCTATCTCTCAGCCCTGGGCATCAGCCACATCTATGCCTCGCCCTACCTGAAGGCGCGACCCGGCAGCAGTCACGGCTACGACATCGTCGACCACGGCGCCCTCAATCCGGAGATCGGCGACGAACAGGACTTCGACCGCTACTGCGCGCGGCTGGCCGAGTACGGCCTGGGCCAGCTGCTCGACGTCGTGCCCAATCACGTCGGCGTGCTCGGGGGCAGCAACGACTGGTGGCTGGATGTGCTGGAGAACGGCACCTCGTCGCCGCACGCCCACCACTTCGACATCGACTGGAATCCGCCCTTCCCGGAGCTGCAGCGCAAGGTGCTGCTGCCGGTGCTCGGCGACCAGTACGGCCGGGTACTGGAGGCAGGCGAGTTGCAGCTCGCCTTCGACGAGACGAGCGGCGCCTTCTGCGTGCGTTACCACGAGCACGTCTTTCCGGTCGATCCGTCGGACTTCCCGGCCATCCTCGAAGCCGGCAGCGCCGACGCCGGCGAGGACTGCGGCGTCGAGCTGGAGACGCTGATCATCGCGCTGGCCCATCTGCCTGCCCGCGACGCCGAGGCCGGTCCGCTGCGCGACGAACGTCTGCGCAATGCGGCGCTGTTCAAGCGTCATCTGGCGGCGCTGCACGCGCATCTTCCGGCGGTGCGCGCGCGCGTCGAGGCCGGCCTTGTGGCGTTCAACGGCACTCCGGGCGAGCCGTCGAGCTACGACCGGCTGGACGCGTTGCTGTCGCGTCAGGCCTACCGTCTGGCGTCGTGGCGCGTTGCAGCCGACGACATCAATTACCGCCGCTTCTTCGACGTGAACGATCTGGCCGCGCTGCGCATGGAGGAGCCGGCCGTATTCGACGCGACCCACGCGCAGATACTCCGCTGGGTGGCGCAGGGCAGGGTGACCGGCATGCGCATCGATCACCCCGATGGACTGTCAGATCCGGCCGCTTACTTCAGCCGCCTGCAGAAGCAGTACGCCGAGGCGCGACGCCGTGCCGACCCGACCGTCGTCGAGCCGACCCTCTATCTCGTGGTCGAGAAGATACTGGCCGAGTTCGAACCCCTGCCGGCCGACTGGCCGGTGCATGGCGCGACCGGCTACCGCTTTGCCAACCTGTGCCACAGCCTGATGGTCGATGCGGCGCAGGAGGCGCGTTTCACCCGGGTCTATCGCGCGTTCGCCGGAGAGGCGAACGACTTCAGTGGCGTGCTGCGCGACGCGAAGCACCTCATCATGACCCATTCGCTGCCGGGCGAACTGGGCCGTCTTGCCGCGCAATTGCACGCGATCGCGCAGTGCGACCGGCGTACGCGCGACTTCACGCGCAGCCGCCTGCGCAGCGCGCTGGGCGAAATCATCGCCGCCTTTCCGGCCTATCGCAGCTATATCGGTCCGGCCGGTCATTCGCAGCACGATCGCCGTCTGGTCGAACGCGCCGTGGCCGAGGCGGCGGCGCTCGGACTGGCCGGCGACGCGAGCGTGCTGCGCTTCGTGCGCGACGTGCTGCTGGGTGCGCCGACCGAGCCCGACCCGTCGTTGCGCGCGCTCAAGCTCACCTTCGCCTGCCGCTTCCAGCAGTTCACCGCGCCGGTGATGGCGAAGGCGATGGAGGACACCGCCTTCTATCGTTACAACCGGCTGGTTTCGCTGAACGACGTCGGCGGCGACCCGCGTACCTTCGGCATCGGCATCGACGACTTCCACGGTGCCAACGAGCGCATCGCGTGCACCCATCCGTTCGGCCTGCTCGCCTCGTCGACGCACGACAGCAAACGCTCGGAGGACGTGCGCGCGCGCATCGACGTGCTGTCCGAAATGCCCGGCCCGTGGCGGTTCGCGCTGCGCCGCTGGCGCGGCATCAACCAGCGGCGCAAGAGCCGTCTGGGCGACGGACTGGCGCCGTCGGCGGACGACGAGTACCTGCTCTACCAGACCCTGATCGGCGTGTGGCCGTTCGACGCGGCCGGCGACGATGCGCCGCCGCTGCGCGAGCGCGTCGAGGCCTACATGATCAAGGCGGCGCGCGAAGCGAAGCGGCATACCAGCTGGATGAATCCGGACCCCGCGTACGAAGCCGCTCTGGCCGACTTCGTGCGCCGTCTGCTGGCGGGCGACGCGACGCGCAACGCCTTCCTCGCCGATTTCCTGCCGCTGCAGAGGACGGTGGCGCTGTTCGGCGGTTACAACAGCCTGTCACTGCTGCTTCTGAAGCTGACCGCGCCCGGCGTGCCCGACACCTACCAGGGCTGCGACACCTGGTGCTTCACGCTGGTCGATCCGGACAACCGGCGGCCGGTGGACTTCGCACGCCGCAGCCGCATGCTGGCGGACCTGCAGGCGCGCTGGCCGGACGGCGCCGATGCCGCGGGCCTGCGCGAACTGGTGGCGACGATGGCTGACGGCCGGATCAAGCTCTATCTGCTGTGGCGCGCGCTGCAGATCCGACGCCGCTTCGAGCGCACGCTGCGCGAAGGGCGCTACATGCCGCTGGAGGTCGAAGGTCCGGTGGCTCATCACGTGATCGCATACGCGCGCGTGCTCGGCCAGCGAGTGATCATCACCATCGCGTCGCGGCTGCTGTTCGGCCTCACCGGCGGCGACCCGCAGCGCGTCTGCGAACGCGAGCTGTGGGCGAACACCCGGGTGGTACTGCCCGCCGGCAGTCCGCAGCGCTGGCAGGACGCCTTCGGCGGCACCGTCGTCGACACCGACGGCGGGGCGGGACGCCTCGACGTAGCCCCGCTGTTCGCCGCCTTGCCGCTTGCCTTGCTGGTACCGCAGGGTCTGGAAGAATGACCGGGGGAATGACCGCGGCGACGCCGCAGGCCGGCGACGCCTCATCGCGGCGGCAGTTGCGCCTCGACCGAGCGGGCGGCGCCGAGCAGCGGCAGCAGGCAGTCGGTCACCAGCCACAGCGGCAGCCCGGTCATCAGGCCACTGTGCCGCCCCTTGTCGCGGAAGGCTGCGAGAAAGCGCGCAGCGTGAGCCGGCAACAGCTGGGGGGCGATGCCGCCCGTCAGGAAGACGCCGCCGGCGGCCAGCACGGTCAGCGCATGATCGCCAGCGACGGCGCCGTAGCAGTCGACGAATACTTCGAGTGCCCGCATCGCCTGCGGGTCACCGGCCGCGGCGCGGCGCCACACTGCTTCGCCGTTGTCGTCCGCGCGCACGGCCGTGCCGCGCCGGTCGCACAGCCAGTCGTGGATATGGACCAGGCCGGGGCCGGACACGACGTGCTCGGCGATCACCCGCCCGGTCTTGCGGTGCAGGTAAGCCCACAGTTCGGCCTGTTGGTCGTTGGTCGGGGTGAAACCGACGTGACCGCCCTCGCCGGGGACGATCACGCAGCCCGCGCCGGCGGGCACCCGGATGGCAACCCCCAGTCCGGAGCCGGCACCGATCACCAGCTGCGGCGCGCCCGGCCTGACCGCGCCGGTCTGCAGCGACAGCAACCCCTCGCTGCCCAGTTCACCGATGCCGTGGGCGCTGGCTTCGAAGTCGTTGAGCAGGCGCACCGGCGCACCGCCGAGCACGATGCGCAGCGCCGCCTCGTCGACCGACCACTCGAGATTGGTCATGTCTACGCGCCCGTCGATCACCGGTCCGGCAACGCCGAAACCCGCGGCTTCGAGCTCGACGGCGTGGCGCAGCGTCTGCGCGGTCGCCGCGAAGAAGTGATCAAGCATGGTCGGAAGGTCGGGCCACTCGGCGTTGGTATAGCGCTGCGTGCGCACGAAGCTGAACCGCGCTCCGTCGACCCGCTCGACCAGTCCGATCAGGCTTTTGGTGGCGCCGATATCGCCGCACAGAATCATTGCAGTCTCCTTCTATCGATTGTCGGGGCGGCTGGCGCTGTGCCCGCATGCACCCGGAGGTCATTTTCATGAAAGCCGGAAAGCCGTTCCGCGTACTGTTCGCCACGCCGGAGTGCGCGCCGTGGGTCAAGGTGGGCGGGCTGGGCGAGATCAGCGCTGCACTGCCGCCCGCACTGCGGGCCCTCGGCCTGGATGTGCGCGTGCTGCTGCCGTGCTACCCGTCCGTCCGAGCCTGCGCGCGCGGCGCGCGCAGCGTCGCCACCGTCGACGCCGAGTTCGGGCTGCCGGCGGCGCGGCTGCTGCGGGCCACACTGCCGGGCGAGGTGCCGGCGCTGCTGCTCGATTGCCCCGCGCTCTACATGCGCGACGGCGGGCCGTACGTCGATGCCGACGGTGCGGACTATGCCGACAACGCACTGCGCTTCGGCCTGCTGTCGCGCGTCGCTGCGCGTCTGGCGTCGGCCGCCAGCCCGCTGCGCTGGCGTGCCGACGTGCTTCACTGCAACGACTGGCCGACCGGCCTGGCGCCGCTTTACCTGAGCGGCCTGCCGGAGCCGGCAGTCAGCGTGTTCTCCATCCACAACCTCGCGTTCCAGGGGCTGTTCCCGCTGTCCGAGGCTTCGTCGCTGGGCATTCCGGCAGGCGCCTTGCACAGCGACGGCATCGAGTTCTGGGGACGGCTGTCCTTCATGAAGGCGGCCCTGCGTCACGCCGACCGCTTGTGTGCGGTCAGCCCGACCTACGCGCGCGAGATTCTCGACGCCGAGCAGGGCTGCGGACTGGACGGCGTGCTGCGCGAGCGGGCGGACGATCTGGTCGGCATCCTGAACGGCATCGACAGCGCGGTGTGGGACCCGGCCACCGATGCCCACCTGGCCCGGCGCTACGACGCGCGTGCGCTGGCCGGCAAGCGCGTCAACAAGCGGGCGCTGCAGGCGGAAATGGGGCTGCAGCAGAACGACGATGTGCTGCTGTGCGGCATGGTGACGCGGCTGACCGGGCAGAAGGGCGTCGACCTGGTGCTCGATGCGCTGCCCGCGCTGCTCGAACGACCGCTGCAGCTCGCTCTTCTGGGCACCGGCGAGGCGGCGCTCGAACGGGCCGTGGCGGACGCGGCCGCACGGGCACCGGGTCGCGTTGCGGCATGCATCGGTTTCGACGAGGGACTGGCGCACCGCATCGAGGCGGGCGCCGATGTGTTCCTGATGCCGTCGCGCTTCGAACCCTGCGGTCTGAACCAGATGTACAGCCAGCGCTACGGCACGCCGCCCATCGTGCGGGCGACCGGCGGACTGCGCGACAGCGTCGCCGATTTCAGCGAGGCGGCGCTGCGCAGTGGCGAGGCGACCGGTTTCGTGTTCGACGAGGCGAGCGCCGACGCGCTCCTCGCGGCGGTGGACCGCGCGCTGGCAGTCTACGGCCGACCGACACAGTGGCGAGCGCTGTGCCGCAACGGCATGGCGCGCGCCTTCGGCTGGGATCGTCCGGCGCTGGCCTACCGGACCCTGTACGAATCGGTACGCGCGCGCCGCTGAACGCGCGGGCGCAGTCAGGCGGGGCGACACGGGGAGCATCGGGTCAGCGCACGACGTCGTCGAACACGCGCTGCCAGTCGGCCACGAAGCGTCCGATCGCGAACCGCTCGCGCGCGTCGTGCCGGGCGCAGGCGCCCATCGCGGCGGCTTCCGCCGGGTCGGCAAGCAGTCGCCGGGCAGCGTCCACCAAAGCTTGCGGATCGGTGGCGAGGCAGCCTGAACGACCGTTGCGGACGACCGTCACCAGTTCGGTGGTGGCCAGTCCGACCACCGGCAGCCCGATCATCATCGCTTCGATCGCCGACAAGCCGAGACTGGTCCAGCGCACCGGATGAAGGTAGAGACGGTAGCGGGCGAGAAAGTGCGGCAGTTCCGGGTTGGCGATCTCGCCCAGTCCGCCGCACTGTTCGGAGCCCATGCCGACCAGATCGATCTGCAGCGACGCGCGCATCTGCTGGAACACGTCCAGCCCGAGCCGGCGGCCGCGCCGTGCCAGGTTGTTCACGACGGCGATGCCGCGCGGCAGTTCGCCGGTGCAGCGCACCGCGTCCGGCACCATCACGCCATGCTCGATCACGCAGGTTGGCGTGCGCCCGCTGTCCCACATCAGCGCGTTGAAGGCGGTTACATGGACCAGCAGCACGTGCGGATCGCTGACCGGGTGGCGCGTGTCGGTGGGATGCTGCTGCGGCGGATCGTGTTCGAGGTAGATGCGCGGCAAGCGCCGCTGCGCCTCGGTCAGGTAGCGGTGCTGGCCTTCGTTCCAGGCGGCCGAATCCTGGAACAGGATGCAGTCGAACTGCGTCGTCGCCAGCGCGTCGACCGGCACTTCGACCACGTTGTCCCCCCACGGCAGTGCGCCGGCCCGGCCGCTGTAGCCGGGGCTGCGCTGCGCATCGACCGGCAGCAGGAACACGTGCGGCACCTGACTGAGGTAGTACATGTAGTTGCCGTGCACATGCCAGGTCAGTATGCGTAGCGGTCGCGCCATGTCACTGTCCGTCCGCAGCAGGGGTGGGCGATGTGCGGGCGCTGTCCGCGCCCCGGTCGAGCAGTTCGCGTGCGGCGGCGGCGACGCGCGCCGGGTCGAGCAGACGCAGGCAGGCGTGATGGTGCTGTGGACAGACGCTGCGGTAGCACCAGCGGCACGGAACGTCCTCGTAAAGGACGCGGTGCTCGACCTGCCACGGCGCGTGCTGCGGGTTGGTCAGCGCATACACGTCGACCACCGGCGTGCCGACCGCCGACGCGATGTGCACCGGTCCGGTGTTGTTGGCGATCAGCAGCGCGGCGCCGTCGATGACGGCAGCGAGTTCGCCGAGGTCGAGCACGCCGGCCAGCGTGGCGCTGCCGGTCGAGGTCTGCCGCCGCACGTCGCGTATCGTCTCGCTTTCATCCGTGGAGCCGGTGAACACGATCTGCAGGCCGTCCTCGTCGGCCGGCTCGCCGAGGTGTTCGAGCACGGCCGCGTAAAGCTCCGGCGGGTAGCGGCGCGACGGCGCGCTGGCGCCCGGATGCACGACGATGTAGGGCTGCGCGGGGTCGATGCCGGCGGAACGCAGCAGTGTGTCGGCGCGCGTGCGGTCGTCGTCGCGGATGTGGAAGGACAGGTGGGTGTCTTTGGTGCGCGCGCCGATCGCCTCGACCAGATCGAGCTGGCGCCGGACCTCGTGGCGCAGCACCTCGTGCGGCTCCGGGTCGATGATCCAGTCGCTCAGCAGGTGATACGGATTTTCGCGGCTGTAGGCGAGGCGCAGCGGAATGTGCGCGAGCCAGCAGAGCAGGGCGGCCGGCAGCGCGCTCTGGCTGTACACGGTGAAGATGACGGCCGCGTCGAAGCGTTCGTTCCGCAGCGTTTCCGCCAGCGCCTGCAGTTCGTCCGGCAGCAGCGTGCCGCCGGGCAGCCAGGGCGGGCGCGCCTGCAGTACCGCGTCAACCTCTTCCAGGTGCGGCTGCAGCGCCTTGCCGGCGGCGCCGGCGAGCAGCGTAAGGTGGCGCCCGGGCGTGGTCTGGCGCAGCGCGCGCAGGGCGGGGGTGGTCATCAGCACGTCGCCCATATTGTCCAGCCGCACCGCGAGCACGCGGCGCGCCGCCCGCCAGGCGTCGAGATCGCACCGCCCGCGCAGCGTCTCGCCGTGCGACAGCTGTCCGCCGACAGGCGGCGGGGCGGGGGTCAGGCGGTCCATGACTGCGCTCCCGCCGGCATCGGCGTGTCTGTCGCCCCGCGATCTTCGACCAGGATGTGGTCGGCGGCGTCGCGCAGCGTGTGCGCGATGTGATCGGGCCGGCGCAGCGGGCCGTCCACCCATTCGGTTTCCGAGCCGACGTCGAGCAGTATCGTGCGGCAGCCGGCACGTCGCCCCGCCTCGACGTCGTCGAGAATGTCGCCGATCATCCACGACGACGCGAGGTCGATGCCGTGCACCTGCGCGGCGCGCTGCAGCAGCCCGGGCAGCGGCTTGCGGCAGTCGCAGACGCGTGCGCCGTCACTGACCGACGGATGGTGCGGACAGTGATAGATGCCGTCGAGCACGACGCCGAAGGTCGCCAGCCGTTCGAGCAGCGCCGAAAACAGCGTCGCGATGGCCTGGTCGTCGAACAGGCCGAGCGCGATGCCGGGCTGGTTGGTCACCAGTATCAGGCGGTAGCCGGCGCGCTGCAGGCTGAACAGCGCCCCGCCGGCGTCTTCGCGTATGCGCAGGTGGGCGGGGTCGACGTTGTGCGGCACGTCCTCGACCAGTGTGCCGTCCTTGTCGATGAATATGGCGCGGCTCAGGGGACGGCCCGGCGTGGGGCGACTTACGGCCATGACGTCTCTCCCATCGGCAGCACCGATATTTCCGCGACCACGCTCTCGGGCGGCAGCGTCAGCACGTTCACGACGGCCGCGGCCACCGCTTCCGGCGCCTGCAGCACCTTGGGGTCGAGATCCGGAAAGCGTTCGAGCAGGAAGGGGGTACGCATGCCGCCGGCGATGACCGCGGTCACCTTGATGCCGAGCGGCCGCAGTTCGGCGTGCAGCGCGTGGGAGAAGCCGAGCAGCGCCCACTTGCTGGCGTGATAGGCCGAGGCATTGGGCCAGGCGCGCTTGGCCGCGGTGGAGGCGATATTGATGATGTGGCCGCCGCCGACCGCCTTCATGTGCGTCAGCGCCCGTTTGCAGAACAGGAAAGGGCCGCGCAGATTGGTCGACATCACGTGGTCCCACTGCGCGATCTCGAGCTCGGCCAGCGGTAGCGTGTAGTCGACGCCGGCGTTGTTGATCAGGATGTCGAGCGCACCGAAGCGCTCGCGTGCGTGTTCGAGGCAGCGCTCGACCTGGTCGGCGTCGCCGACGTCCACCGCACAGTGACTGCTTTCGAAGCCGCGCTCGTTCAGCTCACGGCTCGCCTGTTCGACCGCGTCGCTGCGCACGTCGATCAGCACGACGCGCGCACCAGCCTGACAAAGCGCTTCGCTGAGCGCCCTGCCCAGGCCACGGGCAGCGCCGGTAACCACGGCGGTGCGGCCTTCGAGAGGTCGGGCTGGCCTCATGATCCGGCCCTTTCCCGGAAGGTGGGTGCGGTGCGCGTGCACAGCTCCTCGTAGATGCCGTCGAGCGAGGCGGCCACCCGCTTCCAGGTGAAAGCGCCGCGGACGCGACGCAGGCCGGCGGCGCCGAAGCTGCGCGCGCGCAGCGGGTCGTCGTGCAGCCATTTCAGGCGTTCGGCGAGCGCCGGTGGATCGTGCGGCGGCACCAGATAGCCGGTCTCACCATCGACCACCGTGTGGCGGATGCCGCCGACATCGGCGCCGATCACCGGACAGCCGCAGGCCATCGCTTCGAGCGGGGTGATGCCGAAGGGCTCGTACCAGGGGGTGGTGACGAACACGTCGGCGGCGCAGTAGTAATCGCTCAACGCCTCGCGCTCGCGGCGGCCCGTGAACAGCGTCCGGTCGGCCACGCCTTCCTCTTCGGCGATCGCGCGCAGACGCGCGATTTCCGGCGTGTGGCGGGGATCGGGATCGGCGTGTTCACCGCCGACGACGAGCAGCCGCGCGTCGATGCGGTGTTCCCGCTTCAGCACGCCGAGGGCGCGGATCACGTTGTCGATGCCCTTGCGCGGCACCAGCCGGCCGAGCTGAAGCACGACGAAGTCGTCGGCCGGCAGGCCGAGCCGTTCGCGCGCACGGCCGTCGCCCGGCCCCAGTTCGCGCGTATCGACCCCGCAGGGGACGATCGCGATGCGCTCGCCATCGGCGCCGTACAGACCGGTCAGGTCGGCAAAATCCTGCGGACACTCGGCGATGATGCAGTCGGCACGATCGACCAGCGCTTCCTCGATCGCGATCCGTTCGTCCGGAAATCCGTCGGCGCTGCCCTGATGCAGTCGGCGGACGCGACCCAGTGCATGGAACGTGACGACCAGCGGCACCTGCAGTCGATCGCGCAGGAAGAGGCCTACCTGCCCCGACATGAAGAAGTTCGCGTGCAGGATGTCGTAGCGCCACGACCGCTGTTCGCACCAGCGTGCGATCCACGACGCGAAGGCCGGCATGCAGGGAAGCAGTGCCTCCTTCGGCACCGGTTGCGGCGGACCGGCGTCGACCTGGATGACGCGCGTGCCGGGCGCCAGTACCGTCACCGCAGGGGTGGATGGGTCGTCGCGCCGCGTGAACACATCGACCCGGTGACCCAGTGCGGCCAGCTCGCGGGCGACGAAGGCGACATAGACGTTCTGTCCCCCGCTGTCGGCACCGCCCTGCGAGGCGAGTGGTGAAGCGTGTTCGCTGATCATTGCGATGTGCATGGAAGCTCCCGGCCGACAAATGCGATGCGGGTGTGGGGCAATCCATGTGCCCGTGCGAATCGACGTCGAGGCAGACCAGGCAGCGCGGCGCGGCCCGTTCGCTCATGTAAGTTGAGCCCGACAAGGGAAAGAATTACCCGCTGCCTCGGCACCGACGGACGCCGACGGCGGGCGGGGAAAACGCCCCAGCCCGCAGGTCGATGTCCCTCAAGGCGTAACAGGATGATGAGCGGCGTATCGTCAGATCACGGGCGGTAACAATCCGTTGGAGTCGAGCGCCGAAGGGGCATGACGGGCAGTTGCGGCGTCGCGCCGACGCGCATCCGGACGTAGTTCATTAACCTTATTTAACAATTACCGGGGCATGTCGATTGGGCCGTGCAGCATGCTGAGAAGCCGCGTACGCTCCGGTGCTCCTCGCCGGACAGATGCCGATGCGAAGGTCGAGATCGGCGCCGCGGGCTCCCTTTTCACCCGTCCGCCGGAGGCCGCATGCCCCGAGTCCTGCTCGTAGATGACGATCCCGAGGCGATCGAATGGCTGTCGGAGCTGATCCGCAGCGAGGGTTACACCGTCGCTGCCGTGGATTCGCTCAAGGCAGCGCGCATACACCTCACCCGTTCGACCCCTGAGCTCATCCTGACCGATCTGATGCTGCCCGATGGTCAAGGCATCGAACTGCTCGCCGATTTCGGCTCCAGACCGGCGCCGGCCATCGTCGTCGTGACCGGTTACGCGAGCATAGAGAGCGCCATCGAGGCGATGCGCGCCGGTGCCACCGATTACCTCATCAAGCCGCTCGACCATCAGCGACTGCGCGGCATTTTGAGCCGGATGCCGAAGACCGAAGTGCTGCGCGAGGAGATCGGCGAGTTGCGCAGCGAACTGATACGCCTCGGACGCTTCGGTCACATGCTCGGAAATTCGCCGGCGATGCGCCGGATCTACAACCAGATCGACCGCGTCGCGCCGACATCGGCGACCGTGCTGCTGATCGGCGAAAGCGGTACCGGCAAGGAGGTCGTTGCGCAGACGCTGCACGATCTCAGCCGACGCAAGCGCCAGCCCTTCCTGCCACTCAACTGCGGCGCCGTATCGCCGCAACTGATCGAGAGCGAACTGTTCGGCCACGAGAAGGGCAGCTTCACCGGCGCCGACCGGCAGCACCGCGGCTTTTTCGAACGGGCGCACGGCGGTACGCTGTTCCTCGATGAAGTGACCGAAATGCGCCCCGACCTGCAGGTCAAGCTGCTGCGCGTGCTGGAGACAGGCACCTTCATGCGCGTCGGTACCAACGATCCCATCGTCACCGATATCCGGCTCATCGCCGCCACCAACCGGGTCCCCGAAGATGCGGTGGCGGAAGGGCGTCTGCGGGAGGATCTCTATCATCGCCTGAACGTGTTCCCCATCGTCCTCCCGCCGCTGCGCGAACGCGGCACCGACATCGAACTGCTGGCCCAGCACTTCCTGACGGAACTGAACGAGCGCGAGCACGAGAACAAGCGCTTTTCGCCGGAGGCGATCGCGTCGCTGTATGCCCACTCCTGGCCAGGCAATGTGCGCGAGCTGAAGAACTACGTCCATCGCGTGTTCATCCTGGCGGACGAGGTGATCGAACCCGATCTGGCGCCGGACAATTTCACCCGGGCATCGGCCGGACCGGTGCTCACCATACGCGTCGGCACGCCGCTGGAGGAGGTGAACCGGCGGGTGCTCGAAGCGACGCTTCAGGAATGCGGCAACGTGAAGCGCAAGGCGGCCGAGGTACTCGGCATCAGCCTGAAAACCCTCTACAACCGTCTGTCGCTCTACAACTCGGCACGCGTCGAAGAACTGGAAACCGAAGGCGATCTGGAGCACAGCGGGCAGGAGGAGTGAGGCGCTTTCCGGAGCTGCCCGTCCGCGAAGCCCGCACAGAGGCGCCGAACAGGAGTCATCCGATGAAACGAAACCGAGCGCGCGCAGGGCGCGGCAAGAAGACCGTGCATGGCAGCACCGACGTGGATCTGACCCGTCGCCGTCCGCACGAAGAAGGACTTTCTCTCCCCTACGAGCGGGACGAGTCGCCGGACGAGACGGCGGGCAGCGAGCCGCGCGCCATCATCGATCAGGCTGCGCGCGACGTCGCACGCGGGCTGGTCGACACCGACCGGCGCGGCACACCGTCCGACGTGCCCGGGCCACCGGTTGAGCCGGGGCAGGCCGACGTGACCGGCGATGGCGTCGATGTCGGACGCGTCTCGCGCACGCGCGGTCGCGGCCGGGAGGGGGCCTGACCGGGGCTCCGCCCGGGAACATGGTTTGCTGGACCGCCGTACCGCCGCATCTCGCAGTTCATTTTCCCGTCGCGGCGGACAACTGCTGGAGGACGTGAACGATGAGCAACGTTACGCATGAACCCCTGATGAGCGCGGCCGAGGCCGAATCCCGTCTGGATGCCCAGGTCAGCCGCCTGAAAGGCGCGCTGACGAGGGCGGCCGACAGCGGCCGCGAATTCGCGCATGACCTCGCCCGCGACGAAGGATGGGTCGGTGAGGGCGTGCGCTGTGCGCGCAAGCATCCGGTGGCGGCGGTTGCCATTGCCGCTGCGGTGGGACTGCTGCTCAGCCGTGTCCTGCGCTGATGGGGCCTGACGCGACGGGCCGGACCGGCGGGCACGCCGTCGAGGACCTCGGGCAACTGTGGCGGCGGACCTGTTCGCTGGCCGCTGACTTCGGCTTGCTGGTCGCCCTGGATCTCCGTCGCTCGGCGCGCCGGGCGGTCGAGGCGCTGTGCATCGCCGTCGTCGCCTCGGTGCTGTTCGCCGTCGCGTGGATCGCCGTGATGGCCGCGCTGATAGGCCTTTCGGCGGAGCCGCGTGCCGCGTGGGCGCACGGCATGCTCGGCGCCGGCGCCGTCAATCTTTCGCTCGCCGTCGCGATGGGGTTGTGGGTCCGCAGCAGGCTGCGCCGGCTGCCGCTCGCCACGTCGATCCGTCAGTTGCAGGGTATCAAGGAAGGGGGGGTGACCGCGGATGGCTGACCACGAAGCGCTCGAACTGGCGCGCGTCGCGGCGCGCGTCGACGCGCAGCGGCGGGCGCTGCGTCAGGCCGTCGACGAATGGGTGACCGCGCGCCGCGAGGCCGTCGTGTCCGTGCAGGGGCTGGCGGCAGTGGCCGCGTCCGCGTTTACGCTGGGTACCGTACTGCGCGGCCGGCGCCCACAGTCTCCCGTCCCGGCCGGCCGCTTGTCGGCCTTGCTGGCAGTGGTGCTGGCGGCGGTGCGGATCCACCGCGGCTATCGCGACACCTTCCCGCGTCACGGGGCACCCTGGCGGAAGGGTCGTCAGCGCTCTACCGGGGCGCCCTCGGCCGGATGAACGGCCCGGCTGACGCGCAGGGGGCGACGATGGCGCAGGCCGAACCGACCGGGCGCGTATTCCCGGTCGCGGGTCGACGCATCGGTTCGATCGGCCGGCTGGGTGCGGTCAGCGATGCCAGCGCGCTGGTCGCGCTGATCGCCCTGATCGGTTTCGTCGGCTGGGCGCGCGATTTTCCGGCGCCTTCATCGCTGACGCTGTTCTTCCCCACCCTGATGCCGAGCAGCCTGTTCCTGCTCGGGCTGGTGGCGATTGCGCTGCGCGAGTTGCGCTTCGGTCACCGCGCTCGGATGCGGTACACGGTTACGCTGGCGTCGGCGGTGATCGCCTTCGTGTCGCTCACCCGGCTGGCGGTCGACCTCGACTTTCTCGATGCGCAGACCGAAAGCCTGCTGGTCGGGGCCTTGTTCTCGACGCAGTCATCGCCGGTCACCAGCCTCAGTTACGTGTTGATCGCTCTGTCGATGGGTCTGGCCGCATTCGGCCATCCGCTGGCGCAGCGGGTGTCGGGCTGGTGCGGTGCCGCGGTCGCCGGTATCACGCTGGTCAGCCTGTGTGTCATGACGGTGTCGCTGTTCGGCGAGAGCCGGCCGCTCGACCTGGACATGAAGTTCCCGGTGGCGCTGGCGCTGTTCGCGGCCAGTACAGGCCTGCTGTCGCTGCGCTCGGCGGACATTTTGGCGCAGCGAGACGGCGATGCGCCCGGCCTGTCGGTCGTCCGCAATCTGGCCCCGCTGGCCGTGGTGCTCCCGCTCGCGGCAGTCTGGCTGGAAGGTGCTGGCAGGGGGGCTGGACTGCTCCAGCGCTTCGAAGGCGTCGGCGTCGTGGTGGTGACCCTCGTCATCGCCAGCCTGACGCTCATCGTGTGGACCGGACGCAAGCTGGATGACATGCACGATTCGCGGTCGCGCGCGGAACATCGCGCCGACACGCAGCAGACCTGGTTCGAGATCACACTCGCCCACCTGGGCGAGGCGGTGATCACCGTCGACGATCAGCGCCGCATCGGTCTGCTCAATCCGGCGGCGGCCGCGCTGCTGGGTGTCGACGCCGGCGACGTGGTGGGCAAACGCATGGAGGATCTGGTTCCGCTCGTCGAGGGGCGCACCGGCGTGCTGCTCGACTATCCATTGCAGCAGGCGTTCGAGGCGGGCGCGCCGGTCACGCTGGAGGGCGAGCCGGCCCTGCGCAACGCCGCCGGCCGCCTGCAGCCGATCGAGATCACCGCTACGCCGATACTGGACGCCGAACAGCGTCTGGTCGGCGGCGTGCTGGTGCTGCGCGACGTCAGCGCGCGGCGTGCGCGCGAGCAGGCCGAGCGCGAAGTCTTTGCCGCGCTCGACCGACGGGTGGCGGAGCGTACCCGCGCCCTCGACCGCACGACCTCGGTGTTGCGCGAGAGCACCGAACTGCTGCGCACGATTGCCGAAACCACGCCCGAGCAGATCATCGCGAAGAGCCGCGACGGCGCGATCATGATGATCAACCCCGCGGCACTGAAGCTGATGGGGCTCAGTCGTGCCCAGGTGATCGGCCGCCGGGAGGAAGACCTCTTTCCCGATTCGGCCGACATGCGTCGCATCGCGCAGCACGACCAGGAGGTGATGGAGACCGGGCGCCCGGTGGTGGTCGAGGAGCGACGCCACACCTCGGCCGGCGAACGCACCCTGCTGGTGACCAAGTCGCCGCTGCGCGACGCGAGGGGCGAAGTGGTCGGACTGGTCGGCGTGTCGAAGGACATCACCGAGCGCAAGCGGGCACACCAGGAACTCGAACAGCTACTCGACGCCGAGCACCGTCTGCGGGGCGAGGCGGAGCGGGCGAGCCGGGCGAAGGACGAGTTTCTCGCCATCGTGTCGCACGAACTGCGCTCGCCGCTGAATGCGCTGAAGGGGTGGGCGCAGGTACTTGCCGGCGTATCGACCCCGGATCCTGCGCTGCTCGGCCGGGCCAGCGACGCCATCAAGCGCAATGTCGACCATCAGGTGCGGCTGATCGACGATCTGCTGAGCACGTCGCGCATCATCAGCGGCAAGCTCGACCTCAATTGCGAGCGCATCAATCTGGTCGATGTTGCGGCCTCTACGCTGGAGACCTTTCGCGTGCAGGCGCACGAAAAGGGCGTCGGCCTGCGCTTCGAATCGGAGCACGCGGTGGTTCCGGTGCGTGCAGACTACGACCGGATGCAACAGGTGCTGAGCAACCTGCTTTCGAACGCGCTGAAGTTCACTCCGGAGGGCGGCTCGGTGCAGGTGTTGCTTGCGCTGACCCGTGACACCGTCGAAATGACGGTTTCGGACACCGGCATCGGCATCAAGGCGGATTTCCTGCCCCATGTCTTCGACCGCTTCAGTCAGGCGGATACCTCGATGACGCGCCGATACCACGGTATGGGTATCGGCCTGGCGCTGGTCCGCAATCTGGTAGAGCTGCAGGGCGGATCCGTGCGCGTGCGCAGCGACGGCGAAGGACAGGGGGCGGCCTTCGTCGTCCAGTTGCGACGCTTGCAGGCGCACGAGCATCCGTGTCAGCCGCCGACGCTGCTGCCGCCGGGGCGACGGCTGGAGGGGGTCAAGGTGCTTCTGCTCGACGACGATGCCGACGCCTGCGACTTCATGCTGCTCATTCTGTCAAAAGCCGGCGCGCGCGCGCATGCCGTCGATTCTCCCGACGACCTGCTGGCCGCCTTCGACGATGACGCGGGCGCCACGGCGACGGTGCTGCTGCTCGACATCGCCATGCCGCGAGAGAGCGGGTTCGAGGTGCTGCGGCGCGTGCGGCAGCAGTGGCCCGCACGGCGGGTGCCGGCCATAGCCGTCAGCGCGCTGAGCTATCTGGACGACTCGCTGCTGAAGAATTCGGGTTTCGAAGCGCTGGTCAGCAAGCCCGTCGACGAGAGGGAATTGATCGATGCGATCGCCTCGGTGCTTGACGCGCAGGCGGCGGCAAAAGAACGGACCGGGACGCCCGGATGATGCGATCGGCCCCGACGCCGCTGCGCACTGGGGCAGATCGGCTCTGGGCGGCGTTGCGCGGCTGGATCGCCCACGACGCGCCGTCGATGTCCGCCTCGATCGCGTTCTTCGCCGCCTTCTCGCTGGCGCCCATCCTTGTCGTCGCAGTGTCGGTCGCCAGTTTCTTCTTCGGTGTTGAGGCGGTTCAGGGCCGCCTGTTCTCGAGCATCGAATCGGTGGTGGGTGCGGCCGGGGCCGAGGCGGTGCAGGCCATGCTGGCCAACGCCTGGCTGAGCGGCGACCAGGGGTGGAGCGGTGCCCTGTCGCTGCTGGCGGTCTTCGTCGGCGCGACGGCGACCTTCGCCGAGCTGAACAGCGCGTTGAATCGCATCTGGAACGTCGACCCGTCCCGACGGGTCGTGATCGGACTGCTGCGCGTCCGGCTTCTGTCGTTCGGCATCGTCATCGGCACCGGCTTCCTGATGGTGGTGCTGCTGATCGCCGACGCGCTGCTCACGCACGCGCAGGCCTGGCTGTTGGGTGGACGCAGTGCGCTGCCGCTGCTGCAGCAGGTGCAGCAGTGCGTGTCCTTCGTGTTCCTGTGCGTCGCCTTCAGCGTGTTGCTCAAGGTATTGCCGGACGTCTTCGTCGCGTGGCGCGAGGCGATCACGGGCGGCGTCGCCGCGGCCGTGCTGTTCGCGATCGGAAAGCATCTTTTCGCGCGCTACCTCGCCTACGCCGGCACCGCGAATGCCTTCGGTGCAGCCGGCTCGCTGGCGGTACTGATGATGTGGCTGTTCTTCTCCGCGGCGGTCTTCCTGTTCGGCGCCGAACTCGCGGCTGCGTCGAGGCGGCCGGCGGACAAACCGGGCTACATGCCGATGTAAATGTTGCCCGCCGCCGCCGCCGGCCTGCCTCGCGTGGGCAGGGCACGCGGTTTGCCACTCTGCCGGAAGACGGGAGAGGTTGGCAGGCGCTGCATCGTGCGGGGTCGTCCTCTCCCTCCCGGTCGTACCGACCGGAAAGACAGAGGAGATGAAGCCATGAGATCGCAGCATTCGCGGACCATTCCATTCGGACCCGAGGAGGACAGCACGCAGGACCGCTACCGCTCGCAGGGGGCGGAGCGCGGCATCACCGGTGCCGACTACCGGCGTTCGCGCGGCAACTGGGACGACGACGTCGAAGGCGGCCGCAGCACGGGGCAGGACACGCACCGCGGGTGGTCCGACCCCGGTCTGCCGCATGCGGACAGCTGGCGCCGTGGCCGGGAGGATTTCGAGCGCAGCGGCCCGGGCGGCAATCCGGACGAGCGCGGCGAAATGTTCGCCCGCGCCCGCAGCGGTGCCCGTCACGAAGGCGAAGCCGAGCACCCGATGCAGCAGCGCTATGCCGGCTACGGCGGCTACAACGGTCCGTCCGGGAACTTCCCCGGTCGCGACTCCGGGCGTGACGACTACGGCTACGGCTGGAACCGCGCGCACTCCGGCGAACGCTTCGAAAGCAGCAACGACGAGTCGGAGCGCTTCTACCCGCAGGGCGGCGGACGCCAGGGCGGCAGCCGCGAGCAGGGGCACGACGAAGGTCGCGCCTGGCCGTGGCGGGCGCCGTCCGACGAGACCGGACAAGGCCGTGCGAGCCACGGAGCACCGCACGCCGACATTCATCGCGAGCGCAAGGGCCCGAAGGGCTACGCGCGCTCCGACGAGCGCATCCGCGAGTTCATCTGCGAGCGCCTCGCGCAGCAGCACCGGCTCGACGTCAGCGATGTCAGCGTGTCGGTCAGCGACGGGTGCGTGACGCTCGAAGGCACGGTGCCGGACCGCGGCATGAAACACGCCATCGAGGACGCTGCCGATGGTTGCTGGGGCGTCAAGGATGTCGAGAACCGCATCCGCGTCGCCTCCCATCTGCGCGGCATCCAGGCGCTGGGCGGCGACGACGTCGGACGCACGATGAGCGAGTCGGCCAGCGAAGTGCTGTCAGGCGACGCCGCGGCCAGTACCCCCCGGAAAGCGAAGGGCTGAGTACGGCCGCGCTGTTCCATCTTGATCGATCAACCACAGACGGAGGTTACAACCATGCTTACATCCCAATCCCTTACCGAGTCGGGCGCCAAGATCGTCGGTACGCCGAGCGACATCCCCGACGGTCCCGGCCCTGAAGTCATGGCGTCGAGCACGCTCGAGGACGATGACGTCGTCAATCTTGCCGGCGAAGACCTCGGCAAGATCAAGGAGATCATGATCGACGTCCCGCGCGGCCGGGTGGCCTACGCGGTGCTGTCGTCCGGCGGCTTCCTCGGCATCGGCGATCGCCTGTTCGCCATCCCGTGGGGCGCGCTGAAGCTCGACGTCGAGCGCAAGTGCTTCATCCTCGACGTCGACGCGGAGCGCTTGAAGAACGCGCCGGGCTTCGACAAGGACCACTGGCCGTCGATGGCCGATCCGGTGTGGGCGAGCGAGGTGCATACCTACTATCGCCAGCGCAACTACTGGGATCCCCTTGACGAGTGAGCGGCCCCGGGCCGGTGCCGCCTTCGCGGTACCGGCCCGATCGGGCGCAGCCGTCGGCGACGGTCACGGACCGTCGCCGACGTTGTTCGTGCTCCGCCTGCTCGGTGCGGCCGTATGGCGGCACCGACGGCGCACGCTGGGCGCATTCTTACTGGTACTGCTGGCCAAGGCGGCAGCCGTGCTGGTACCGCTGTCGCTGAAGGGCATCGTTGACCAGCTCAGCCAGGTCCCGGCACCCGCCGCGCTGTCGGTCGCGCTGGTGGTCGGCTACGCCATCCTGCGCTTTCTCGGTTCCTTCTTCAGCGAGCTGCGCGACGTGCTGTTCGCGCGTGTCACGCAGCTCACCGCATCAGGCTTCCTGCTGCGCGTGTTCGCGCACCTGCACCGTCTGGGCACCCGCTTCCACGCGCGCAGCCGTATGGGCGGGCTGGCGCGCGACGTCGAGCGCGGCTCGGCCGGCGTCGGCTTTCTGCTCGGTATCGGCCTGTTCACCATCGTGCCCACCCTGGTCGAGATCGTCGCCGTGATGGCGATCATGAGCGCCCACTACAGCCAGGTCTTCACCCTCATCATCCTGTCGACCTTCATCGCCTACGCGTCGTTCACCGTCGTGTTCACTGAACGGCGCGCCATCTTCCAGCGTGCCCTGAACGAACTCGATTCGAGCGCCAACGGCACGCTGGTCGACAGCCTCGTCAATCAGGAAACGGTCAAGCACTACGCCAACGAAGGCTTCGAGGTGCGTCGTTTCGGCGGCATCCTCGACCAGTGGGTCGAGGTCGGCGTGCAGAACCAGAAGGCGCTGTCGCTGCTGCACATCGGCCAGAGCGCGCTGATCGCGGTCGGTGTCGCGAGTGTCATGCTGATCGCGGCGCGCCATGTGTTCGCGGGAACGATGTCGGTCGGCGACCTCATCCTGGTGAACGCCTACATCATCCAGATCTGCCTGCCGCTCAACTCGCTCGGTTTCGTGTTCCGCCAGGCGCGCGACGCCGTGGTCAACGCCGAGCGCATGCTGCGACTGCTCGATCAGAAGCCGGAGATCGAGGATTCGCCGGTGGCACCCGACGTGAAATTGAGCGGTGGCGCGGTGAAGTGCGAGCACGTGAGTTTCGGCTACGAAGCGAGCCGGCAGGTGCTGTGGGATGTGTCCTTCACGATACCGGCCGGCGGCACCGTCGCCGTCGTCGGCGGCAGCGGTTCCGGCAAGTCCACGCTGGCACGGCTGCTGTTCCGCTTCTACGACGTCGATGCCGGGCGCATCACCATCGACGACATCGACATCCGTGCGATGCCGCTGGCGTCGCTGCGAGCGGCGCTCGGCATCGTGCCGCAGGACACGCTGCTGTTCAACGACAGCATCGCCTACAACATCGGCTACGGTCGCCCGGGCGCCACCTTCGACGAGATCGTGGAGGCGGCTCGAGCGGCACACGTGCACGACTTCATCGCCGGCCTGCCCGAGGGCTACGACACCCTGGTCGGCGAGCGCGGCGTCAAGCTGTCTGGCGGCGAGCGGCAGCGCATCGCGATCGCTCGCGCAATGCTGAAGAATCCGCCCATCATGGTGTTCGACGAAGCGACCTCGGCACTCGATACCCGCGCCGAGCGCTCGATCCAGGAAGAGCTGGACCGGCTGGCGCGTACGCGCACGACGCTCATCATCGCGCACCGGCTATCCACCGTCGTCGACGCCGACGAGATCCTGGTGCTCGAACATGGACGCATCGTCGAGCGCGGCACCCATGATCATCTGCTGTCGCTGCAGGGACTTTACGCACAGCTGTGGTCGCTGCAGCGGCAGCAGCAGCAGGTCGAGAGCACGGAGCGTGATCTTGCCCTGCAGTCGATCAATCTCACCGCGCTGCTGGCGGGCGTGGTGGACGGCCTGCGCGCGGAGATCGATGCCAGCCAGGCCGGTTTCTTCAGCACCATCACCGCGGACGCGCTGCGGGTTACCGGCAATCCCGGCCGGTTGCAGCAGGCGATGTGGTCGCTTGCCGCGCACGCGGTGGCGAGCAGCCCGCGCGGCGGCCGGATCGAGTCGCGCATCGAGCAGATCGGCGAGCGCGCACGCGTGAGCTTCATCCACGCAGGCCTGCCGCTTCCGAACACCGGCGCGCCTGCCGGCCTGCTCGATGCACATCGTCTGGCCGCCGTTCTCGAACAGCACGGCGGCCGTTACGACACCGCGGAGGCCGGCCCGGGGCTGATCGACGAGTACATCGAGTTGCCCTTGCGCGGTGCGGCCGACGTCCCGCGCATCCTTGATGCGCCGTCGGCGCCCAGGCTGCCGGCGCCTCTGCCGGCGATCAGCGGCGCGCGCGTACTGGTGATCGATGACAGCAGCGACGGCCGGCAGCAGATCGAATCGGCGCTGCGGGCGCAGGGCGTGCTGACGCTCGGGCATGCGTCGGGTGCGGCCGCGCTGGAGGAGCTGTCGCGGCTCCCGCGCGACCGCTGGCCCGATCTGCTGATCTGCGACATCGCGCTGGGCGAGGAGGACGGGCACGAGGTACTGAGGCAGCTGCGGCGCTTCGAGGCGGAACAGGGCTTCACGCTCGAACAGCGGCTGCCGGCGATCGCGCTCAGCGGCTACGACACCGCCGACTACCGGATGCGCGCGCTGCTGGCCGGCTTCCAGATGCAGCTGAGGAAGCCCGCCTCGACCGAACAGCTGGTCGGCGCGGTGGCCAGCCTGCTTGCCTATACAGCGACCGCGTCCGACCGGGCCTGGCTCGGTGACCTTGCCGCACATGCCGAAGGCGCCGGCGGCACTTTCGTGAAAGGAGATATCGATGACGCATCCGCACGATGAAGCGGCCCGCGGTGGTGGCGTCTACCTGGGGCGCGCCGCGGCACGCGAGGCGGTGGCGCTGGTCGCACCGATGATGGAGGGTGCGCTCGGCCGGCGCGACGTCGTCGGCAGCGGGTTTCTGTACGTGGTGGTCATGGACCCGGCGTGCGAAGCCGGCGCTGCGAGCTTCGAGGAGGCCGTGCTGTACGAGCAGGGCTTCGGCGACCGCACGCAGTGGGACGCCGATTACGCCGCCTTCGCGCGGGCCAAGGCAAGGTTGAGCTGGCTCACCGGACGGGACGGGCGGACGGTGCAGGCGCTGCTGCCGCACCTGCTGCGCGACGGCGACACGGCGCTCAGCGGTGGCGTCTGCCTGGACGGCATCGTGGTCGGCGTGAGCGGTGCCTTCCCCGAGTTCGACGAGCTGTTCGCCGGCGCGGTGGCTCTTGCGCTGCGCGCACTGGCGCGCCAGGCGCGGCAGGCGGACAAAGCGACGACGCTGCGCGCGTCGGCCGAACGGACCCGCTGACATGGACGGTCTGGCCGATTTCGCCCTCGCGCAACTGGTCGACGGACTAGGGGACCCGCAGCAGGCGGTGCGCGCGCTGCTGCGCGTACTGGTCGCCCTGTGCTGCGGGGCGTGTATAGGCTATCAGCGCGAGCAGGTCGGCAAGGCGGCCGGTCTGCGCACCCACATCATCGTCGCCGGCGGTGCGGCGGTGGCGGTGGCTGCGGCGTTCGAGTCCGGCATGGAGGATGACGCGCTTTCGCGTGTCATCCAGGGCCTGCTGACCGGCGTCGGCTTTCTGGGCGCCGGCGCCATCCTCAAGCTGCGCGAGGTTCCCGACGTGCGTGGTCTGACCACCGCGGCAGGCATCTGGATGACCTGCGCGATCGGTGTCGCGGCGGGGCTCGGGCGCTTCGCCATCGCCATTCTCGCGACGGCGGCGACCTGGTATGTGCTCAACAGCCTTCAAGCGTGGGAGCGCCGCAACGGAGAGGAGGAGGCGGACAGGGCGCCTTGACGCCCGCTCGCCGGCCGGGGCCGGGAATGCTGCTTGCAGGATGCGGCAGGTGCCGTCGGCTGGCGGCGCGGGGGGCCGCGCGCTTCTGCAGAAACAGCGATGTGCCGGTGTCCGGACGGGACGGAGCGGGTTCATCTGCGGCGAGCCCCTCTCCTTTTCCACGACTGTGCTGACCGGGAGACGCCCATGGGAGCGAAAACCATCATCGCCTGCCTGTTGCTGGCGCTCGCGACCGTGCTGGTCGCGAAGGATGTGCGCGACCCCGTTGGAACCATTACCGATGCGCCCGCCGCTGCGCGACCCGGCAACGCCGGCTCCGGCAAGCCGCTGTCGCGGATCGACAGCGGCTTCCTGATCGACGCCGCGCGCAGCGGCCGGGCCGAGATCGAGGCGGCCGAACTGGCGGAGCGTGTATCCAGCCACGCCGACGTGAAACGCTTCGCCCGCCGCATGATCGAGGAACACGGCAAGGCCGCTGACGATCTGGCGGCACTGGCGAAACTGAAGGGCGTCGAACTGCCGGACACGCCCTCGGTCGCGCAGCGCACGGAGCTGACGGCCCTCAAGGCGCTGAGCGGACACGTATTCGACAAGACCTATGCGTCACGCCTGGGCGTGCGCGCGCACGAGAAGACGCTGACGACATTCCGCACGGCGGTCAATCGGGCGCGTGATCCCGACGTCAAGGAATTCGCCACGCGTCAGCTGCCGCTGCTGCAGCGCCATCTGGAAGAGGCACAGGCGCTGCGGGCCGCGGTGGGCCGCGACCGCTGACCGCGCGATCGGGCGTCACCCACGCCAGGACACGTGCCGCCGCCGCCCTTCGTTGCAGTGATGGTCGAGCGCGCCGTCGCAGGCACGCCCCAGTGCCTTACCCGGATCGCACAACGGATCCTGCGTACCGGATGGCATCCGTCCGCTGAGGTGACCTCCCCCTGTGCGATGGCCTCGGCCGGTGAGGTTCAGGCGGCCGCGGCCGATGTTTCCCAGACATACCGGCCGAGCCGGCCCAGTTCCGAGAAGTCGGCGTCGGTCAGGCGCAGGGCGGCAGCGGCGACGTTTTCCTCCAGGTGCTTCTGTCGTCCGGTGCCCGGTATCGGCAGCATGCAGGGACTGCTCTTCAGCACCCAGGCGAGCGCAACCTGGGCCGGCGTCGCGCCGAGTCGGCGTGCCAGTTCGTCGAGGAAGGCCCCCGGTGCCGCCAGTTCGCCGGCCGCGAGCGGGAACCACGGAATGAAGGCAATGCCCTGTGCGGCGCAGAAATCGACCACCTCCTCGTGTTGCCGCGACACCAGGTTGTAGAGGTTCTGTACGCTCACCACCTCGAAGTGCTGCCGGGCGGCGCCGATGTCCTCGACGCCGACTTCGCTCAGTCCGACATGGCGGATCAGCCCCTCCCGCTGCATCTGCGCGATCGCGTCGAACTGTTCGTCGCGCGGCACCTTCGGATCGATGCGGTGCAGCTGCCACAGGTCGATCCGGTCGACGCGCAGCCGCCGCAGACTCATCAGCACCGCGTGGCGCAGGTACTCCGGCCGTCCCAGCGGTGCCCACCTGTCGGGCCCGTGCCGCACCAGACCGCCCTTGGTCGCGACCAGCAGGCCGTCGTACGGATGCAGCGCTTCGCAGATCAGCGTTTCGCTGAACTCGGGACCGTAGCTGTCAGCGGTGTCGATGAAGTTCACGCCCAGCTCGGGCAGGCGGCGCAGTGTGCGCAACGCTTCTTCGCGGTCGCGCGGCGGACCCCATACGCCGTCGCCAACGATGCGCATTGCGCCGAAGCCGAGGCGGCGGACTTCGATGTCGCCAAGGGTGCAGCTGCCGGCCAGTGCGGCGTCGGGTGTTCTCATGGGCGGGCTCTCCGGGACGGTGACCGATGGCCGGCGATTCCGTGCCCTCGTCATTCGCCTACAGTGGCAAATCGTGTGCCCGTCGCCAGGCGGGGCCGCGCGCGGGCCAAGCGGTGAGACCGTCAGGGCAGCCGGCCGTGACGCGTGTAGCGCTTACCGTCCGGATGAAATTCCTGCACGCGAGGAGCGCTGCGCCCGCGTCGGCAAGCGGTCTTTCCAGGGCACAGCGCTTGCGTGGAAGGGGCTGTTCCCGTTTGACGGGTACCGCACGATTTTTCCAACAGACCAGGAGGTAGACATGAACAGCAGAACGCTATTTGTTGCGCTCGCCATTGCGGCGGGAAGCCCGGTGGCCTTCGCCGCCGAAGTCCGCGGTGCACCGGTCGAGCAGCAGCCGGGCAGTTCCCGTTCGGGTGTGCAGTCCGATCAGGGCACGACCGGCAACGAAATCAACCGGCGTCCGACGCCGGTCTCGCCGGCTGCGCCCGGCGATCCCGCTTACCAGTCGCCCGATGACATGAATACGGGCAGCGGCGAGTGCGCGCCCGGCGATACGTCGCAGCGGTGCAGAGACGCCAGCGGACAGCAGGATGGTGGCGTGACCAACCGACCGCAGCCGGTGGCGCCGGCCGCGCCGGCCGATCCGCGGTACAAGAATGACAGTCGGCGCTGACGCCGCACGGTGCCGGGCGGGCGCCGCAATCGACACCCGCCCGGGCGGGGACGCATCACCCGCTTGATGCAGCTGCCGTTCGCGGCGCGGAAGGTTTCGCAGGCCGTGTGGGCTGCCGGAACACGCAAGCGCGGCCGTGATGACGAACGAGGGATCGATCACGCCGTAGTCGCAAGGACCGCGGGCAATCAAGAGAGACACGCCTGCGGCCTCGATTTCGACCACTGCGCCCACGAGTTCATGGGCAGCATGTCGCTCTGTTCCATCAATGGCGCGTCGTCGTATGGACGAAGCCGGCGCCGCAGATCGCCGTGCTCGTGACTTGGCTGCTCATGTCCGTCGGCGCCGTCAGCACCGGGTCGGCCATCGTTTCCTGGTGTACGTCGTGCCGCCCCTGTCGGGGCCGGAGCTTGCGACTTCATCCTTTCGGTTCTCGGCCGGAGGTAGGGCGCGTTCCACGGATCGGCCGGGGCGGCGACGACAGCAGCCAGGCGCCCACGGCGATGCCGACGCCGAAAGCCAGATACACACCGGCCAGCGCGGGCCGCGAGAGCCGCTGCTCGAAGCCGGGTTGCAGCCGGTACGGCGTCAGCCTGTAATCGACGAAGCAGGCCAGCGCGCTGGTGGTCAAACCGCCTGCCATCGCAGCCCGCGCATCGGCCGCGCCGTCGGGGGGACGGACGGCGGCGTGGCCGGTGGCCCAGAACGTCGACGCCAGGTGATGGATCAGGTAGCCGGTGCCGGTGTAGCGCAGCGAGGGCGCGTTCCTGTGGAAGGCGCGGTCCTTCCACAGCCAGTGGCTGATCGCGTTGATGGCGGCATAGGGGCTGCCGGTCTGTCGGCGGCTCGCTGCACACAGCAGCAAAGCCGACAGCACGCTGGAGAGCGCGCCGCCGATCAGACCTTCCAGTGCAACGCGTTGCATCTTCGTCATGGCGAATGTCCTGGCTGCGCCCGCGGGACCGGGCGTTCAAAAGGGCTTGGCCACCATCAGATAGGTGATGGCGATGAAGGCGAGCAGCGCGGGTACGCCGAGCGCCACCCACCAGCGGAAGCACTTCCAGTACCCGGACGGCAACGCCATGGACGACGCGGTGGCGGAGAGGTCGCGCATCCGGATCTGCAGCCGGACCACCGGCAGCCAGCAGGCGATCGCCAGCGCATACAGCGCGATGGACCCGGCGAGCCAGCCGGTGTCGAGCGGAATGCCGGCGCGGCGCGCCAGCAGTAGGCCGGTGACCGGCTGCACGATGGCCGTGGTCGCAGTGAACACGAAATCGGCCACCACGACCAGCCGGCTGACGACAACGACCGGCGCCACGTCACGGTTCAGCGTCGTGAAGAACAGATAGAAGGCCGAGCCGACGCCGGTTCCGAACAGGAAGATGGCCGACAGCACATGCAGGAATTTCAGTGTGGAGTAGTCCATGACGCGGGCCGGCGCGGCGCTGGCGTGTCGATGAAAAGGAGCAGCAGCAGACTTGCGAGCAGCGGGACGTTCTTCGACAGCGGACCGAAAGGGTGCAGCCAGAACTCCGGCAGCGCGACGGTGATGACGACGCTGTAGAAAACGATCAGCGCAATCTGCGTCGCCCAAAGCGAACGGCGCATCGCCAGCGGGAGCGCCAGCGTCAGCACGCCGAGTGCGAGGTCGGACGCCGCCGCGCCATACAGCAGCATGTACGCAAACAGTCCTTCTGCCCCGACGCGCGCGAGCAGCGCGAGACTGGCCGTGATCGGATACAGACCCAGTGATACGACGCCCGTCCATATCCAGAGTGCTGCAATCGACAGTCGCAGCAGGAGCAGCAGCCAGTGGAGCAGCGCAAGCGTGCGATCGGCCGTTCGCTCGGCCGGTCTGACGAAGTGTTCGACAGGGCGGGGAGAGCGCCCGAGCAGCGCGATGAAGGGTGCCGGGTCGGCGGTGTTTCCGCGTTCGAGCATCGAAAGCGCATCGGCGCCGACCGGAAAGCCGGTCAAGCGTGCGCCCAGTGCGACGACTGGCCGCTCCAGCCACATCGGCAGGGCAGCCACCATGGCGGGGCGGCGAAAGCCCAGGTCGTGACGCAGTTGGGCAAGCAGCCCGGCGAAGGTGACTGCATGCGGCCCGACCAGGGCCACCCGCCGGCAACCGCCGGTGTCCGCTTCCGCGGCGAGCACCACCGCGTCGGCGACGTCGTCCAGATGGACGGGCTGGACCTGCTGGCGTCCGCCGCCCGGCAGCATGAGGAAAGGCAGCGCCGCCAGTCGACGGAACAACGCCGCGCTGTCGCCCGCCTGCCCGTAGACGAGCGATGGATAAAGGATGTGCGAGGCGACGGGCAGCGCGGCGAGATGCGCGTCGGCTGCGCGTTTGCTCAGATGGAAGGCGCTGACTGCCTGATCGTCCGCCCCCAGCGCTGAAAGCTGGACCACGCGTCGCACGCGTGCCCGTGCGCTGGCCTCGAACAGGGCCTTGGGCGCGCGTTCGTGCACGATGGAAAACGTCTGTCCGTCGCGCTCCTCGAAGAGGCCGGCGCAGTTGATCACGACGTCGATGCCGTCGAGATGCCGTTGCCACGCCTCGTGCGTCAGCGCCTCCTTCAGATCGAGCTGCACGAACTCGACACCCTCGGCGCCGGCGTGGCCGTCTTCACGTGTGGTGCAGCGGAGCCGGTGCCCGCGCGCGATCAGCCGCGCCATCACGGAGGCGCCGATGAACCCGCTGCTGCCGATCAGCAGGACGTTCACAGCGGCGGTTCCGTTTTGAGCGCCTCCTGCGGGCGGCGCTTCTGCACGCTGATGCTGCCGTCAGCCTCGAGGAAGGCGAAGCGCATCTCGTCCACGTCGCAGTCGGCCTCGCGCAGTGCCTGATGCATGTCATTGCGCGAAACGTGGTGGCGTTCGAGCACCGAGTAGTAGATCTTGCCGTTGCGACCGATCAGGATCGCCTCGCCCATGAGAAGCGCTTCGACCCGCGTGCTGCGCGCGGACAGCGTCGCAACGACGAGGTTGAGCACACACAGCAGCGCACAGATCAGCAGCCCGCCGATCAGTGAATCGTCGCCGCCATTGAGCGCGTTGCTGGCGCCCTCGCTGAGCAGCATGACGACCAGCAGATCGAAGGGCGTGAACTGGCCGATCGTGTGCTTGCCGGACAGGCGGATCAGCGCGAGCAGGCCGATGTAGATCGCCACCGTGCGAAACACGAGTTCCCAGACATCGACGTCAAGGTCGAACATGTGCGCCCCTGGATCAGAGTTGTCCGGGACTCCGTATCAAGCGGCGTGCCTTGAGGGCGGTGGGCGGCGGCGCAGCGGCGGGGGACCGCGAACGGGCTCGGATGGCGCTCGTTCCAGGACGGCCGTCAGTCCGGGGCAGTAGACGGTGGATGCCGTGCTGATCGGTGCCCGTTTCCGGAAGCGCAGGGAACAATCGACGACAGTTGCAGACAAGCCTGCGTGGCAGACATTCGCGCGGGTGGCTGACCGTGGTTGCCACAGTCGCGTGACGGGAAGGTGACCCGAGACAGGATTCGCGCTCACTCTGTACCGAACGATCGGTCTGGGTTATAACCCGAGTCATCAGGGACGCGTAATACGAGTCTGACAGATCGGTTCAGATCTTGCTTTTACATGTTTCAGGCCTTTGCGCAGACTGCGCAGCCCGACCGCACCGCGAGGTGTTCTCGCATCTCACGGCAATCGGGACGACAAGCCGATTCATTCGATCCGGGCCACTTTCCGTGGTCTGGTACGAATGTCTGGACAAGGAGGAAACGATGATTCAAAGAGCTGACGTCCTCGCAGTCGCCTTCGACTCAGTCCCATCACGATCCGACGATCCGGCGGGCCCGCCCGTGCTCATGACGTCCTGTCCACGCAGGCACTGAGCCCTCATTCCCGCCACCAGGGCGGGCCGACCGCACGGCACATACGACCCCCGGCCTGAGTCGGGGATCGACTGCTGCCGTCGATGCCACGCGCAAACGGTTCCAATGATGAAGATGCCGATGGATAACGCCCGGATGGATCTGTGTCACGCGGAGTTGCTGCATGCTTTCCCGTGGCCGACGATCAAGCTTGACCCGGAAGGATGTGTTGTGGCGCTGAGCCGCCCGCTTCCGGGTCTGGAAATCACCGTCATTTCGGGCGATCAGCACCTTCGCGACCTGCTCCCTGCGTACTGGGATGCGGTGTGCGAGGCCGGGCCCGGCCCTTGCGAACGCTTTCGCGACGTAGCCCGCGCGATCGACGGGCGCTGGCTGCACGAGCGTGTGTGGATGAGCGCAGTGCGCGATGGAATGCTGCTGTTCATCGAGGATCGCAGCGAACAGATGACGACCTCGCAGGCGGAACTGCAACGTGACCGGCTGGCGTCACTGGGTTTCATGGTGGCGGGCGTGTGCCACGAGATCAGCAACCCGCTGACCGCCGTGCAGTCAATGATGCAGATGCTGCTGGCGCGCGCCGATGTGAGTGCCGAGGCGCTGCAGAAAGGGTTGCGGATCGTCTCGGACAATGTGCGCCGCGTGATGGACATCTCGCGGCGCATGGTCGATTTCTCGCGCGTGGGGGACGAGCCGCGGGTGCCGTTCGAGATCGATGCCTCCATCATCGAAGCCATCGTGCTGCTCCGCCAGGGACTGTGCAAGGAAACCGTGTCGGTGGAACACTTTCCGGAGCTTGGCGCGCTGGTGCTCGGCAACGCAGGTCAGTTGCAGGAAGTGATCTACAACATCCTGATCAATGCAGCCCATGCCGTCGGTGACGCGGGGCGGATTTTCGTCACCACCGCGATGACAGCAGACCGGCGCGTGCTGGTCCGCATTTCGGACACCGGTCCCGGAATCCCGGAAGAGGTGCTGCCGCGCATTTTCGAGCCCTTCTTCACGACGCGGTCCTCCGGACAGGGCACCGGTCTCGGACTGGCCATCGCCTACGAATTCGTGCGCGAGCACGGCGGCGAACTGCGCGCCTACAACAATCCCAATGGCGGTGCGACGTTCGAGATCGACCTGCCTGCTCATTCAGCGAGGACACAGCATGAGCGCCAAAGCGAACAAGCATGATCTGATGCGCCCGGAACGGATACTGGTCATCGAGGACGACCCCGGCATCGCTGTCTGCGTGGAAATGCTGCTCAGCAGCCGTGGCTACGCCTGCGCGGTGTTCAATGACGGCGCCTCCGGACTGGCCCATCTGGCGGCCGAACAGGTCGATCTGCTGATCACCGACCTGCGCCTGCCCGACACATCGGGACTCGATATCCTGGCCGCCAGCAAGGCCGAAAGACCGGACCTGCCGGTCATCCTGATGACCAGCTATTCGTCGCTGGAGAACGCGATCGACGCGCTGCGAAAAGGTGCGGTCGACTATCTGATCAAGCCTTTCGACAACGACGAATTCCTGTTCGCGGTCGAGCGTGTGCTCGCCGAGCAGCGAACGCGCCGCGAAAACCGATCGCTCAGGCGCAGCCTGCGTCGTGCCTATGGCGAGCGCACCATCATCGGCGAAAGCGATGGCGTCAAGCGCATGCTGGCGATGATTTCCCGTGTTGCATCGACCGACACCAACGTGCTGATCCAGGGCGAGAGCGGCACCGGCAAGGAACTGGTCGCCCAGGCCATACACTTCGGTGGCGAGCGGGCGGAGCGGCCCTTCGTCGCGATCAACTGCGGTGCGATTCCGTCCGATCTGATCGAGTCCGAGCTGTTCGGCCACGTGAAGGGGGCCTTCACCGGCGCGGTCAGCACGAGCGAAGGCCTGATACGCGAGGCGAGCGGCGGCACGCTGTTCCTCGATGAAATATCCGAACTGCCGCTGAACGTCCAGGTAAAGCTGCTGCGCGTCATACAGGAGCGTCAGGTCAGACCGGTCGGCGCCACGCAGACCTATCACACCGACACCCGCTTCGTCGCTGCGACCAACCGCGATCTGCGCGCGGAAACAGAGAGCAACACCTTCCGGGCCGACCTCTTTTACCGTCTGAACGTGATCACGATCCAGGTGCCGCCCTTGCGGGAGCGGGGTGAGGATATCGAGCTTCTTGCACGCCATTTCCTCGAGCGCCACTGCAAGCGGCTGGGCATGCGGATCCGCGGCATGTCCGACGAGTTTGTCGCCTTTCTTCGCGAGTACCCCTGGCCAGGCAACATCCGCGAACTGGAAAACGTGATGGAGCGGGCCATCATCATGGCCGAAGGCGACACCTTGTCACTGGACGAACAGTTCGACACGCTGCCACAGGCCACGCCGGCGCGGCCGAGCACGTCGTCCGGGGCGGATGAGGCGAGTGAGGCGCTGGGGCTCATGTCGATCGAGGATTACATCCGCCACAGCATTCTTCGTTACCAGGACAGCTACTGCGACCGCGATCTCGCCGCCTTGCTCGGCATCGGACGCAAGGCGCTGTGGATGCGCCGGCGCCGCTGGGGGCTGATGAAGGACAGGGGGCGCGCGGAAGACCTGCAACTTGACCCTCAGGTGTCGTGAGCGCAGGGCCGCATGTTTCGTTTTGAACCTCATCCGTGTTTCTCCTGGAAACACGCGATGCATTTCGACGTTCGAGAACGTGTTCTGAGGGCTGTCCGTACATGGTATGGATAGTGCATAGCACTGTACGGACAGGTTGAATGAGAGGTTGGCATGACCGGGGTAACGAGTCCGCTGCATACGCCTTTCAGTGTTCTCAGGCAGGCGTCGTTCTTTGCCGGGCTGAGTGATGCGCAGCTGCACGCCATCACGCTCATCGCGCGCCCCGAGGACTGGGCGCAGCACAGCCGGATCTACAACATCGGCGATCCGGTGAAGTCGCTCTACGTGCTGCTCGACGGAAAGGTCCGGTTCGCCATTGGGGTCGGTGGCCGGAACACCTCGGCGGGTGATGTGCTCGAGCGCGGACAGGTGTTCGGTTGGGCAGCGCTGGTACCGGAGGCGCAGGGGCGCATCGCGACCGCTTCCTGCGTGACCGACTGTCGCGTACTTGCGATAGACGGCGCGCGCCTTCTGATGCTGATGGATGCGGACCACACGATGGGCTACCGCATCATGAAACAACTCAATCTCCTGATCACGGGCACCTTCACTTCGTTCGCCGCAGGCTGAGTGCCGGAGCGGCGCAAGGCTCGCATCGGGAGAGCATCATGATGTTGCTGATGCTGATCGCACTCGTGGTCGGCACCTTGATCGGCGCGGTGGGCGTGGGCGGCATCCTGCTCATTCCAGCGCTGAACCTGATCGGCGGCCTGAGCATACAGTCGGCAATGGCCACCGCCCTGTTCACCTTCGTATTCACCGGCATCGTCGGCACCATCGCCTTCATGCGCCATGGCAGCATCGACCTGCGCATCACGGTGCCGGTATGCGCAGGCGCACTGATAAGCGGCTTCGCGGGTGCCTGGGTGAACGCGCTGCTCAATGCCTCGCTGCTGATGATCCTGCTCGCTCTCGTGGTCTGTCTGGCCGGCATCTATACGCTGGCTACACGCGGCCGGCCACGGCGACCTGCGCTGCATGAGCACCCGGCCCTGCAGCGCGCCATGCTCTTCGGTCTGGGGGGCGTAGCAGGTTTCGGCTCGGGGCTGACCGGTGTCGGCGGGCCGGCGCTGTCGGTACCGATGATGGTGCTCGCGGGCTTCGCACCCTTGACCACGATCGGAACCAGCCAGGTGATACAGATACTGGCGGGCGCGTCAGGCACGCTCGGCAATCTGCGCTTCGGTGTCATCGATTTCGGCCTCGCCGGCGCGCTGGTGCTGTTCGAACTGGCGGGTGTGATGATAGGCGCGCGTATCGTGCACGCCATCAATGCGCAGCGCCTGCGCTTCTGGGTCGGTGTCCTTTGTCTGGCGGTCGGTGGCGGGCTGCTGGTCAAGGCTGTTGGCGGCTACTAGCACGTGCGGGCGAAGCGCCCGCATCGCATGCTCACCCAGTCATGGCGGACCTTGGTGGACACAATCCGGATCGGCTTCGAGCACGGGGCCGTGCTGCGCGCCCGGACGGAGTGACGGTGCGTTGCGGCACCTGCGTTTGGCGCATGTGCTGCCGGAAGGCGAATGATGACCGGTCGCAACGCGCGCTGTCTCGGCGCAGCGGGAATGCGGCGCCGAAACGGCTTCAATATGGGGAATGCGTGCAGGCGTTCGACAGCGCTCGATGAGAACCCGGAACCGGATGTGACCGTTGGCGGGCCGCAGCCCGCCAATTGCCTTCAGGAGATGGTCTGGTAGTACAGATTCTGCGGATGATTGGCCTGCGCGAAGAAATACCAGCGCTCGGCCAGCAGACCGATGTACTGGACCGCGAAGGCCAGCCACAGCAGCGGTGCCGACGCGGTCGCTGCACCTGCGCTGAGCAGCAGAACAGGCAGCACGAAGGCAAGCAGCAGGAAGGTCCACTTCACCGAGCGGAGGAACTGCAGCGTCTTGTGATGGAAGAACTCGCGGGTGTTGAAGGAGCCACCCATCAGACCTTGGGAACGTTGTGCGATGCGCGGATGGTGGATGCCGATCGCGGTCTGCAGTGACGAGCGCGGCCGCAGTCGAGCGTTGCGCAGCAGCGACGCGCTTCGCGTGGCCAGACCGGTCAGGGTCAGCGCGATGGCCAGCGACGTCATCACGAACATCAGTTCCGCCTCGCTGAGCGCCGCGTAGGCACTGGCCAGCGTCAGCCCTGAGGCGCAGCCCAGCACCATGTAGTTGATCACGGTGAGCGGGGTGGCCCACTCCTGCAGGAATTTCAGGCATGCGTAGATCATGCCGGTGCAGACGAAGAGCGCCAGCGCCAGCACCGCGCCGATCGCTCCCATCGCAAGAGACAGGGGCCAACCCATGGCGTGGCCGAGCGCGTACAGCGCCGTGGTCGCCATGAAGGCCGGCAGTACGATGACTTCGCGCGAAAGCCATGAGGTGCGCCACATCGCCGCGCTGCGCCAGGCGCGTTCTGGCCGGCCAAGGTGGAAGAACGACGCGATCAGCCCGGCGCCCGACAACGCAAGACTGATCAGTGCGCCGACGACGTAGAAGTCGTGCCCCGGCGTCGGCGCGGACAGGTTCAGCGCATGCGCGAGCTCACACCCGAAAAGTGCGAGGAAGAGGCCCTGTGCGGCGCCGGTGAGCGTCGTGAGCAGAATGACGGAGAAGGCGGGATTCATCGTGTCGTCCTGTTGAGTGAGGGGAGCGGCTTACCAGCTTGCGGCGTCGTCCAGCGCCGGTGTGCTGGCGTCCGGCATCGGCTTCAGACCATCCACTTTCAGCGGGTTGTCGGTGCGTACGATCTGATCGGGCCGTATGGTCATTTCGGTCTTGCGGCGCGGCAGATAATGGTTAGACGGTTCGGTGCCCCATTCGGGCATCAGCTGGTAGCCGCCGCGCTCGCGTATCGCCCTCGACGCAGACGAATCGGGGTCGTGCACATCACCGAAGATGCGTGCACTGGTCGGGCAGGCCAGCACGCAGGCGGGTTTGCGGTCGCGTTCGGGCAGCGCTTCGTTGTAGATGCGGTCCACGCACAGCGTGCACTTGGTCATTTCCTTGCGCTCCGGATCGAGCTCGCGGACACCGTATGGACAGGCCCAGGAGCAGTACTTGCACCCGATGCACTTGTCGTAGTCGACGAGCACGATGCCGTCCTCGGCACGCTTGTAGCTGGCGCCGGTCGGGCAGACCGGAACACAGGGTGGGTCCTCGCAGTGCAGGCACGACTTGGGGAAGTGCACCGTTTCGGTGTTCGGGTAACTGCCGACCTCGAAAGTCTGCACCCGGTTGAAGAAGGTGCCCGTCGGATCTTCATCGTAGGGATTGAGGTCGGCCAGCGAACCGGCCGTTCCCGACGTGTTCCACGACTTGCAGCTCGTCACGCAGGCCTGGCAGCCTACGCAGACGTTGAGGTCGATCACGAGTGCCAGCTGGGTCATTGCATGTCTCCTGCGCGCAGTCCGCGTTCGAGGGCGAGGGTAGGGGTCGGGGGGCTCATGAGCGCTTCTTCCAGTTGCCGACGAAGTAGGTGAGGACACCGGGGCGTGTCGTCGTGACGCCCGGCAGGGTCTTCATCGGTTCGAACTGCGGCCAGCTCTCCTTGGGCTCGTCGTCGCCGGCGCGATAGATGCGCACGCGCACGTCGTACCAGGCTGCCTGTCCGGTCACCGGGTCGGAATTCGACATGCGCCTCGAACTGCCCTGCATGGGAAGTTCTTCCGATATCAGGTGGTTCAGCAGGAAGCCCTTGCGCGCCTCGTTGGCCATGGGCCCGAGGTTCCACGCGTTGCTCGCCTTGCCGATCGCGTTCCATGTCCAGACGGTTCCGGCCTCGACCGCCTCGCTGTAGCGACACATGCAGCGCACCTTGCCCCACGGCGATTCCACCCACATCCAGTCACCGTCCCCGATGCCCGCAGCGCGCGCGGTGGCCGGATTCACGTGCAGATAGTTGTGCGCGTGGATCTGCCGCAGCCAGGCGTTCTGCGAATCCCACGAGTGGTACATCGCCATCGGCCGCTGCGTCACCGCGTTCAGCGGGTAACGCGTGGTGTCGGTGCTCTGCGACTCCAGCGGCGGGTAGTAGAAGGGCAGCGGGTCGAAGTACTTCTCGACGCGGTCGCGCAGTTCCGGCGGCGGACGGCGTCCGGGCCGCCGCCCCTGGGCGGCCAGCCGGAAGCGCTGCATCACGTCGGAGTACAGGTGGATCAGGATAGGATCCGCATCGCGCCGCATGCGTACCCGCTGCGCCCACTCCATATAGCCCTTGTTCCAGTTGCGCATGTACTGATAGGACGCGGGCAGCACGTAGTGGAAGACACAGTTGTTCTTCGCGTACATCTCCCACTGCTTCGGGTTCGGCTCTCCGCGGATGGCCTTCTGGCCGTCCACGCCGCGCCAGCCGGCGAGAAAACCGATGCCCGACCCTGGCTCTGTCTCGTAGTTCACGATGAAGTCCGGGTAGTCGCGGAACTTGCGCGAGCCATCCGGCCTCACGAAGGCCGGCAAGCCGAGCCGGCTGCCCAGTTCGATCAGTACTTCCTGGAAGGGCTTGCACTGGCCCTTGGGCTCGACCACCGGAATGCGCACCGAGTCGACCGGACCGTCGAACTCGGAGATCGGCCGGTCGAGTATCGACATCACGTCGTGGCGTTCCAGGTAGGTGGTGTCGGGCAGGATGAGGTCGGCGAATCCCGTCATTTCCGACTGAAAGGCGTCGCAGACGACGATGAATGGAATGCGGTACTCGCCGTCCTCCCCCTTGCTATTCAGCATCTGGCGCACTTCGCTGGTGTTCATGGTCGAGTTCCACGCCATGTTCGCCATGAAGATGAGCAGGGTGTCGATCGGGTAGGGATCGCCGCGCCACGCGTTGGTGATCACGTTGTGCATCAGCCCATGCGCCGACAGCGGGTATTCCCACGAGAAGCCCTTGTCGATGCGTACCGGTCGCCCCTCGTCGTCGACGCAGAGGTCAGCCGGGTCAGCCGGAAAGCCCAGCGGCATGCCGTCGAGCGGGCTGTTGGGCTTGACTGCCTGCGGGCCGCGTGGCGGTTTGGCGATCGGCGGGATCGCGCGCGGGAAGGGCGCCTTGTGCCGGAAGCCGCCCGGGCGATCTATGGTCCCCAGCAGCGACATCAGGATGGCCAGCGCACGTATCGTGTGAAATCCGTTCGAGTGTGCGGCCAGCCCGCGCATCGCGTGGAAGGACACCGGGTTGCCGGTCACATGGTCGTGTTCGACGCCCCAGGAATCAGTCCATGAGATCGGCAGGTGGATCTTCTGGTCGCGGGCCGTGACGCCCATTTCGTGCGCCAAGCGACGGATGGTGTCCGCTGGAACGCCGCAGATGCCTTCTGCCCATTCCGGCGTGTAGCTCTTGAGGCGGTCGAGCAGCAGCTGGAACGCCGGCTTCACCGGCGTGCCGTCGGGCAGCGCATAGCAGCCGCGCAGGCGCGGGTCGGCGCCGGGCGTGTGGGTCGGTACCAGCTTGTCGGTCAGGCGATCCCACCAGTACTTGTTGTGCGGGTAGTCCGGGTTCACCGGATCGCCCTGCGGGTCCATCGCGAACAGCCCGAAATCGTCGGCGTCGGGGTTCTGCATCACCAGCTGGCCGGCGTTGGTGTAACGGGCCAGGAACTCCCGGTCGTACAGCCCCTTGGCGATGATCTCGTGACACAGCGCCAGCAGCAGCGCGCCGTCGGTGCCCGGCTTGATCGGCACCCACTCGTCGGCGATCGCCGAATAGCCGGTGCGTACCGGATTGATCGACACGAAGCGGCCGCCATTGCGCTTGAATTTCGACAGCGCCACCTTCATCGGATTGGAGTGGTGGTCCTCCGCCGTGCCGATCATGATGAACAGCTTCGAGCGTTCGAGGTCGGGGCCGCCGAACTCCCAGAAGGAGCCGCCTATCGTGTAGATCATGCCGGCCGCCATGTTGACCGAGCAGAAGCCGCCGTGCGCCGCATAGTTCGGCGTGCCGAACTGCTTGGCGAACATGCCGGTGAGCGCCTGCATCTGGTCGCGGCCGGTAAACAGCGCGAACTTCTTCGGATCGGTTTCGCGCAGCTTCTTCAGGCGCTCAGCAAGCAGAACGAACACTTCTTCCCAGCTGATCTCGTCGAACTCGCCGGCACCACGCTCGGTGCCGGGTCTGCGGATCAGGGGCTGGGTCAATCGCGCCGGCGACTGCTGTTTCATGATGCCGGATGCGCCCTTGGCGCAGATGACGCCCTGGTTCAGCGGGTGATCCGGATTGCCATCGATGTAGCGGACCTCGCCATTGCGCAAATGAACGCGGATGCCGCATCGGCAGGCGCACATGTAGCAGGTGGTCTTCTTGACATCCAGTTCCTCCACCGGCTCGGCATGCGGGTTCGACAGACGGACTGTGCTCATCGATGACTCCATGGTGGTGATTGACGTTCTTGGCGCTTGGCGGCGGTCAGCGGGGGCTGCCATCGGGTAGCCGTTCCTTGCATTGCCTGAAGATGCGGCTCCGGCAGTTCGCGCAGACCTGCGGATCGAGGCGCGGATAGAGCGTGCCGATCACGTCGTCGCCGATCGCGAAGAGGTTCTCCGGTCCGATGTCCTCGAGCTGCCCGCCACGCTCCAGCGTGCTGCGTGCCTGGTCGTTCAGACGGTGGAAATAGAGCCCTCCACCGCGCGCGCGCCGTCGCCGCGCTTCGTCGGCAAGCAGGTCGGCTCCGGATGCGTCGATGAAGTTGATGCCGGGCGCCAGCACGAGCAGATGGCGCTGTTCCGGATGGACTTCTTCCAACTGATGGAGATGGCGCTTCACGTGATCGATGGCGCCGAAATACAGTTCGCCGTCGATGAACTCCATCTTCAGCTGCGGACAATCCGGCTCGTCGCGCTGTGGAACAAAGTGGTACTGGCCTTCGCCGGGTGCCGGCACGGCGGGGCGTATGCCGGGTCGAGCGGTGCGCTCCAGGTAAAGCACCAGAGAGAGAATGACGCCGGCGTAGATAGCGAACTCGAGCTGGAAAACGAGGGTGGAGGCAAGCGTCGCGAAAAGCACCGCGGACTCGCGGCGGCTGGTGCGCATGACTGCGCGGATGTGCTTCACGTCGATCAGTGCGTAGGCGACCATGAAAAGGATGGCGGCCATCGAAGCGATCGGCAGGTAGCGCGCCAGCGGCACGAAGAACAGCAGCGTCAGAACCAGGAAGCTGGCCGAGAACACCGATGACAGTGGTGTTACCGCACCCGCTTCGTAGTTGATGCCGCTGCGCGTGAACGATCCGCTCGATACGTACCCCGAGAAGAAGCTCCCTGCCAGATTGGCCAGACCCTGTCCGAAGAACTCCTGGTTGCCGTCGATGTGCTGGCCGGATTTCGCTCCGACGGCGCGCGCGATCGACAGCGCTTCAGTCAGGGACAGCAGGGTGACGGCGAGCGCGATTGCGCCCAGCTGGTGCAGCACCTCCATTGACAGCAGCGGTGCGGAGAGCGGCGGCAGACTGCGTGGAATTTCCGACACCGTCTCGATGCCCGCATCGTGACCGAGCATCGCTTTCACGCCGAGCGCGTAGAGGCTGCCGATCACCATCGCCACGATCATGTACGGCACGCGTGGCAGGTGACGTTTGGTGAGTATCCCGGCTGCGAGCGTCACGGCACCCACGCCCGCCACCTGCCAGTTGATGTCGCCGGCTGCTGCCGCAAAGCGGGACAGCGTGCCGAAGAACTCGCCGCCGGAACCGTAGTGCAGACCGAAGAAGTTCTTCAGCTGGCTGACGGCGATCAGCACGGCGGCGCCGGCGGTGAAGCCGATGACCACGCTGTGCGAGATGAAATTGACCAGCATGCCCATGCGCGCGAAGGCAAGCGCGAGCTGCAGCAGACCGACCATGAAGGTGAGCGTCAGGACGTAGGCGATGTAGGTCGCGCTGCCCGGCTCGGCCAGCGGGCTGATGGTCGAGAACACGACGATGGAGAGCGCCGCCGTCGGGCCGGATACCAGATGCCGCGACGACCCGAACAATGCTGCAAAGATGACCGGAATGATCGCGGCGTAAAGACCGTACTCCGGCGGCATTCCGGCAATGTGGGCGTAGGCCACCGCCTGGGGCAGCAGGATGATGGTGCCGCTCAGGCCTGCCATGGCGTCGCTGCGGAGCGACGCCCGGTTGACCATGGGCCACCAGCGTCGCATGGGCAGCAATGACAGGCCGGTGCTGTGTGCGCGGTTGGAGAGCGGATTCAAGCGTGGGGCTTCCGTGTTGAATGTACGCATCGACAGGTGTGTGAGGCTGCGGAGTGCGATGAACTGGGGGAGCGCATGACAGAGCCCCTACGCAAGTTCAATGCCACTGCACGTACGCGTATGCAGCGCAAAGGCTTAACCAGCGAGACATCAAGGCTGTACGGACAGGATTGCTAAGCAGCTTTCCCGTCTGCGGAGGTGGCAGCGCGATGTGCTGTCGGGAGGTGATGAGGTGGCGATGTTTCCTCAGGAAACGCTGGGGTGTTTCACGAGGAAACCGCAGGCCCGGTCGCTGTCGAGGGGCATCGCGGTGAAGTCGTCGAGGCGGGAGGGCGCGGAGCACGCAGAAGGCTTGCGCAGCAAGGGTTCTGGCGCATCGACGAAGTCTGTCCTCAGCTGCGGGCACGCCTTCTGCTAAGTCGGGTTATCGGCGCATTACCGTCGATCCGAGCAGCTGTACGACATCACCTCGTTACGTACCGGAAAGGACCTCACATGTCTCGCAACGCAGTGGAGTGGAAGCAGACGCCGAGCTTCCCTGAATCTCACTATGTCGATACGCGCATCTATACCGAGGAGGACATCTTTCTCGACGAGCAGCGCAAGATCTTCAACAAGTGCTGGATCATTGCCTGCCACGAGTCGGAGATTCCGAACGCCTACGACTACCGCACGTTCAGCCATCCCGGCGGGCCGCCGCTCATCGTGATCCGCGGTGAGGACATGAAGGTGCGGACCTTTTACAACATCTGTCCGCATCGCGGCAATACGCTTCTTTACGAGCCGGTTGGAAATGCCAAGCGCATTACGTGCATCTTCCACGCGTGGTCGTTCAACGCGACAGGCGACTGCATCGACATTTCCCGCGGCAAGGAGGGCTATCAGGACCGCTTTGGCTGCAAGGATGCAGGGCTGCGCGAGGTGAAGACCGAACTGGGTTTCGGCGGCTTCGTGTGGGTGAACGTCGATGACGAGAGCTGCACCCTGAGGGAATACATCGGTGAGGCGATGGGCATGCTCGACGAGCATCTGGACCAGCCGCTCGAGGTGTTCCACTACCACAAGGCTGTCGTGAATACGAACTACAAGCTGTGGCACGACACGAACAGCGAGTTCTATCACGACTACATGCATTACTTCAATCGCATCACCGGCATGATCCAGCCTGGTTACTTCGACCGGAAGTACACCGGTTATCCGAACGGTCACGCATCGGTGGGTTCGATGGCGATCAAGTACGACGCCTACGAGGGCAGCAAGGCACGTGGTGTGGGCTGGCCTGGTCTGGCTCCGGGCGGCTGGGTGCTCATCGATATCTTCCCCGGCATGACCTACAACCTGCGCACCTCGGTGCTGCGCATGGACACGGCTATTCCGCTCGGTCCGAACAAGCTGCTGATCGAGTTCCGTGGGCTTGGACTCAAGAGCGATACGCCTGAACAACGCGCCGAGCGCATCCGTGACCACAACATGATCTGGGGGCCGTTCGGCCGCAACCTGCACGAGGACCTTCTTGGCGTCCACGGCCAGGGACTTGCGATGCGCGAGCGCACGGACAGTCGTTGGGTGATCCATGGGCGCGAGGAGAACATGACCATCCATGACGAGGGCGGGATGCGTCACTTCTATGCCGAATGGAGCCGCCGCATGGGACGCAAGGCCTATGACCCGTACGGCGAGCAGGCCGTTGCGGCGAAGTGACTCCTGATCAACCGAACCGATACGAGAGGGCAAGCGTGGATACCAGAACCGCCATTACCGAACTCATCCACAGATCCGGTCTGATCATGGACGAGCGCGATTTCAAGGGCTATCTCGACCTGTGTGCGCCGGATTACCAGTACCGCATCACCGCATACAGCCCCGAAATCCGCAAGGACATGACGTGGCTGGAGCATGACAAGGCCGGAATGAAGTCGCTGTTCGAGAACCTGCATCGGCACAACAGCGACAAGTCGCCGATCAGTCGCCACATCAATGTCTGCCTGGTGGACATTGATGAGTCGGCGGAGGAGGCGAGCGTCACCAGCACGATCGAGGTGTTCCGCACCACGCTCGATGGTGGCGAGACCGAGCTGTTCGCGGTAGGCAAGCTGTACGACAAGGTGACGCTCGGCCATGACGGCCCGGCTTTGCGCAGTCGGAACGTGCGCCTCGATACGCGGCTGCTTGGCTACGGCTATCACATTCCGTTCTGACCTCGGCCGGGGACACGACATGAAAATCCAGGTCAACGCACGAAACCGCACGCATCTGTTCGAAGCTTCACCGGGCGAGAAGATCCTGCACGGCGGTCTGGCGCGGGGCATCGCACTTCCCTACGAATGTGCCAGTGGAACCTGTGGCACCTGCAAGGCGAAGCGGGTGTCCGGCGACATCGATGACGCCTGGCCTGATGCGCCCGGGCGCAAGAGCCTGAAGTCGGCCGACGAGTTCCTGATGTGTCAGTGCGTGGCCCGGACCGATGTCGTGGCCGAGGTGCCCGCCTTCGTACAGATGATGGATACCGGCTCCTGCGTGCCTTGCGCAGGCGCCGGGCGCATCGCCTCGACCGGGATGCTCACGCACGACGTGATGCTGATCGATGTCGAAACGGACGCACCGGTGGAATTCGACGCCGGCCAGTTCGTGCTGCTCGGTGTCGACGAGGTCGACGGCATGCGCGGCTGGTCGATGGTCAACTTCGACCGCCATGCGCGCACCTTGCGCTTCGTCGTCCGGCGCAAGCCGGGAGGCGTGCTCTCGGACTGGCTGTTCGGCGCTGCATCGCGTGTCGGGACACGTGTATCGCTGTTCGGCCCGCTGGGGCACGCAACCTTCTACCCCAGCCTTGGACGCGACCTGCTCTGTATCGCGGGCGGCAGCGGCATCGCCGGCGTCATGTCCATCCTTTCGCGCGCCGAGCAGGATGAGTACTTCAGTCGGCACGCGGGCGACGTGTTCTTCGGCGTTCGTACGTCTCGCGATGTGTACTTTCTCGACGAGTTCACGCGCCTGCGTCGCGTCTGTGGCGAGGGACTCGCCGTCACCGTCGCCTTGAGCGATGAGGACCCGCCGTCCTCGCTGGTGAACGATTACCCGCTGATCCGCTTCGATCGAGGCTTCGTTCACGAGGTGGCCAAGCGGCACATGGTGGGACGTCTGGGCAACGTCATTGCCTATCTTGCTGGGCCGCCACCGGCGGTCGATGCCTCGATCCGGATGCTGCTGCTGTCGCGCGTCACCGCAGACAACATCCGGTACGACAAATTCAGCTAGGACCGCCGGTATGCAAAAACAGCGAATCTGCAGTGCGTCGGACGTCCCGGACAACGGGATGAAGAGCTACGACATCGAGGGCATGAAGATCCTCGTGGTGAATGCCGGCGAGTGCTTCCATGCGTATCAGGGGCTGTGTCCTCACCAGGACGTGTGCCTCGACGAAGGGTACTTCGACGGCCAGTTGCTCACCTGTCACCAGCATCTGTGGCAGTGGGACATCCGGACCGGCGAAGCCGTCGGCCTGGCGGAGGCGCCGCTCGAGAAGTACGAGGTGGAGGTCAGCGAGGGCGAGATCTTCGTACTGCAGTCGAGTGCGCTCAAGGCGGTGGACATGTTGAAGGACGTCTCCGCTGCGTCGCTCGAGCGGCTGGAGGGGTTGGCCCGACGGGAGCAGCTCTCCGCGGGCACGGTGATCTACGAGGTCGATGACCCGGCGGATGACCTCTACGTGCTCGAGTCGGGGCGCGTGGAATTCACGATAGGGCGCGACGACCGCACGCGGCTCGCGGGCTTCATGTTGCGCAAGGGCGAAGTGTTCGGCTGGGCGGCTCTGCTGGAGCAGCATCCCCGCCGCATTGCCCGCGCCGTCTGCCATGAGGACTCGGTGCTGTTGCGATTGAACGGCGAAGCGATGCTGGATGCGCTGGAAGCCGATCCGACCTCGGGACTGATGGTGATGCGACGGCTGGCGACGCTGGTCGCGCGCCATACGACAGGACCTCAGAACAGTTAGTACCGGACCGGACAGACGGTCCCGAAGTGTCCGGAAGGAACGGAGGCGAGGGTATGCAGATGCAGTGATGTGGCAGTGCGGAGACTTCGATGTCCATACCAACAATCAGGAGGAGAGTTTGCCATGGGTAATCTCAGGAATCGGGTATGCAGGATGGTGTCGACGCTGCTCGCAGCGGCGGCGTGTGCGCTGACAGGTGGCGTCGCGCAGGCCGGCGACATCAACTTCGGCAAGGTGGGCGAACCGGTGAAGCTGGTGGTGGGCTACCAGCCCTACTACACGGAGTCGTGGTCGGGTGTCGTCATGCGCGGCAAGAAGTTCTACGAGAAGTACCTGCCCAAGGGCTCGAAGGTCGACTTCGCGGTGGGCCTCCAGGGTGCGGTCGTCGTCAATGCGATGCTCGCCGGCAAGCAGCACATCGGTTACGTCGGTGACATGCCGGGCATCGTATCGACGACCAAGCAGCAGGTCGCCGACATCCGCATCGTCGCGGCGCTCGGCCTGGGCAAGGACCAGTGCAACATCTTTCTCGCCCGCAAGGACGCGCCCAACTTCGCATCGCCCAAGGAGGCACTGAAGTGGCTCAACGGCAAGAACGTGGCGGTGCCCAAGGGCAGTTGCACCGACCGCTTCGCGCAGGAGACCTTCAAGAAGGAGAGCATCACCCCGGGCGCCTATCTGAACCAGAACATCGAAGTCATCACCAGCGGCTTCCGCGCCGGCAAGCTGGACGCCGCGGTGGTCTGGGAGCCGACGGCGTCACGCCTGGTGCAGGAAGGTTTGGCGAAGCGCGTCGCGTCCGGAACGGCGGTCGACGAAAGCGACGGCGGCTTTCTCACCATGCGTGAGGACCTGATCCGCACCCGTCCGGATGTCGTGAAGGCCTGGCTGAACGCGGAGCTCGATGCCCAGCTCTTCCTCGCAGACCCTGCCAATGCGCAGGAAATCGCCCGCATGGCGATGGAACAGACCACCGGTTTCACCGAGCGTGCGCTCTGGTCTTCCATGTTCCTGCGCTATCCGGACAGCGCCGGCGGCGTCGATCAGCGCCTGCTGCTTCCCTTCACGATCACGCCCGAGGTGCAGGCACTCATCACCGATGCCACCGCCTTCCTGTTCGCCATCAAGAGCATCAACGTCGACAAGCTTCGCCCGGAAGCTGTGATGCCCGAGTTCACCCAGGCCGTTCTGAAGGAGCGCGGACTGACCTCGCCGATCGGTGCGGTCAAGGCGCTGCCGGAATCGGCCTACAAGGGTAACTGAGCGCGTCCGCACGGGGCGGACGCGTCACACGTTGAATGCGAGGGAACATGGAACAAGTCGAACGCTTGCTGAAGCGGACCTTGCCCTTCCAGGTCGTGTCGCCGGAAACGCTGGACGGCATTGCCGAGATCTCGAGACATGAGGTCTTCAAGGCGGGTGAGGTCATCTACGGGGCTGGTCAGCCAGCCGAAGAGGTCTACGTACTGGTTTCGGGCCGGGTGGCGCATCGGATCGATCCGGACATCAAGGCGCGTGTGCATGAGAAGGAACTGCAGGTCGGCGATGTCTTCGGCTGGGCCGCGATACTCGAGGGCGAGAAGGTGCGGCTTGCCGACGTCGCCTGTATCGAGGCGGCCGAAGTCCTGAAGATCGACGGCGCGCGCCTGCTGGAACTTCTGCGCAAGGACGTCAATTTCGGTGAGGCGGCGCTGAAGAGCTTTTCCCAGCTCATCAGTCAGCAGTACTACCTCCCGCCGTCGGTGTCCGAGCGCGTGCCGACCACGCTGTCCAAGGTGGGGGACACGCGTACGCCCGCCTCGAACGAGGCGGAGCCGCAGACGGCCTCGGCGTGGACACTGACCATGTACCGGGCTGGCGAGTGGCTCAGGAGCCCTGACCCCTACCTGATGATGGTGGGCTTCGCGCTGATGCTGGGCTTCTGGTACCTGACGGTGGAAGTGCTCAAGCTGCCGCGCTTCGAGGATCTGCCGGGCCTGACTACGGTGGTGAAGGAGTGGTTCGCCGAGGATCCGGTCTATGGCATGTCGATCTACACGGCTGAGTACTACCAGCACATCTGGGTGAGCATACGGCGCGTGGCCATCGCCTTCCTGCTGGCGACCGCGCTCGGGGTGCCGCTGGGCCTGTTCCTGGGATGGTCGCGCAGCTTCCGCGAGTACGTATTCCCGGTGTTCGAGCTCCTTCGCCCGATCCCGATCCTCGCATGGGTGCCGCTGGCCATCATCATGTTCTCCGGCAGCGAGACGCCGGTCATCTTCCTCACCTTCCTCGCCTCCTTCTTTGCGACCGCACTCAACACGATGCTCGGTGTGGAGTCGATCGACGAGTCCTACACGCGTGCCGCCTGCTGTCTCGGGGCGAATCGCTGGCAGGTATTCAAGGAAGTGATCGTGCCGGGCTCCATGCCCTACGTGTTCACCGGACTGCAGATATCGGTCGGTGTCGCGTGGTTCTCGCTGGTGGCTGGTGAGATGGTGTCCGGGCAGTACGGACTGGGCTACGTGATCAACACGTCCTACACGATGGTCAGATACCCCACCATCATCATCGGCATGGTGACTCTTGGCATCGTCGGCTACACGACGAGTGCGATGGTCCGGGTTGCCGGCAACTACATGATGCAGTGGCGTCTGCGTGAAATGGCTCTGGGAGGTCGGTGATGAGTGCTGTGCTTGAGAAGGTACGTACGCAGGGCAACGAGGCGCGCTACGGGGCGATCCGCATCGACGACGTGGTCAAGATCTACGACCCCGAGGGGGCCGCAGTCATGGCGGTCGATCACTGCACGCTGGACATCAAGGCAGGCGAGATCTGCATGATCGTCGGGCCGTCCGGCTGCGGGAAGACGTCGCTGCTGAACGCGATCGCCGGCTTCCACGACATCACCTCGGGCGCCATCTACATGGATGGAGAGATGCTCTGCGGTCCTGGCAAGCCGAAGGCAGACCCGGGAGCCGACCGCATCGTGGTGTTCCAGAACGGCGCGCTGTTCCCGTGGAAGACGAATCTCGAGAACGTTGCCTTCGGCCCGATGATGCAGGGCAAGCTGAGCAAGAAAGAGATCATCGAGAAGGCGCGCAGCATGATGGCCGATGCGGGCCTCAGCGGCACCGAGCACAACTATCCGGGTGAGGTGTCATCGGGCCTGAGGCGACGGGTCGAGATCGTGCGCGCACTGATGAACGACCCCAAGGTGCTGCTGTTCGACGAGCCCTACCGGGCGCTCGATTCGCTGACCCGGTCGGTGATGCACGAGTCGCTGCTCGACATCTATTACAAGAACAAGGTGACCATCTTCTTCATTACCCACGACCTGGAAGAGGCGATCTTCCTCGGCCACAAGCTGGTGATCATGACGACGCGGCCGTGTCGCCCGAAGAAGGTGCTCGAGGTCGACATACCGCATCCGCGGGACTACAGCGTGCTGACCAGCCCGCGTTTCCGCGAACTGCTCGAGGAAACCGCGTCGGTCGTGCATGAAGAGGCGCGCAAGTCCTTTGCTTCCGGCGAGAAGGAGGGCTGAGCGATGAACATGAAGAAGATACGGCGTTCGCTATTCAGTCGCACGACGCTGCGCGCCATCGTGTCGATCACCGTTTTCCTGATTCTGTGGGAGGCGGGATCGCGGTCGAAGGAATGGGCGGGCTTCACGATGCCCTGGATCGGGCTGGTACCGCCGCCGACTAGCGTGCTGTCGGTGTGGTGGGACCTGCTGGGTGATACCGGCTACTGGCAGAGCTGGTACCTGAGCCTGATGCGCGTACTGAGCGGCTTCGTCGCGGCGATGGTGATCGGCATACCGCTTGGCCTGCTGATGGCGGTCAGTCGAACTTTCAATTCGATCACCTTCCCGTCGTTCGAAATCCTGCGGCCGATACCGCCGCTTGCCTGGGTGCCGGTCGCCATCATCTTCTGGCCGACCGAAGAGCTGTCGATTGCGTTCGTCACCTTCCTCGGCGCCTTCTTCACGGTGGTGATCAACGTGCTGGGCGGTGCGCGGTCGATCGACATGCGCTTCTACCAGTCTGCACAGGCCATGGGCTCGTCGCAGTGGGACATCTTCAGGCGCATCGTGCTGCCGGCGACCGTGCCGTCCATCGTGGTGGGTTCATCGGTGGGCATGGGCATCACCTGGAACGTGGTGGTGGCCGCCGAGATGATTTCCGGCGGCGGTGGCGGCGGGGGATCGGGCGGCGGTCTAGGGTTCTTCATCTGGAACTCCTATGTCGGCGGCTCCTATGAGCAGATCGTCATCGGAATGATCAGCATCGGCATCGCCGGCTATGCGTGCAGCGAGCTTCTGCGCGGCATCGGTGGCTTCTTCACGCCCTGGCTCAGAACACGGTAAGGAGGTGAATCATGGCAAGTGCACAACACGGTGCGATGGCGCCGATCACCAGCAAGATCGCGATCAGTGCCGGGGAAATGATCGTCAGCAATGTCAGCAAGTCCTATGGCACGGGGCTGTTCGAGAAGAAGGTGGTGAAGGACTGTTCGTTCAACGTCGAGCGCGGCAAGCTCACCGTGATGATCGGTCCCTCCGGCTGCGGCAAGAGCACCCTGATCAAGTTGCTTGCGGGTTTCGAGAAGCCGACGACGGGCAACATCCTGCTGAACGGCAAGCCGGTCACCGGGCCGGGTCGGGATCGACTGGTGGTGTTTCAGGAGTCGGCGCTTTTTCCGTGGATGACGTCGTACGACAACATCATGTATGGACCGATTGCGCGAGGTGAGGACGACAAGAAGGCCCGCGATCTCGCCGAGTTCCTGCTCGACAAGGTGGGCCTGCGCGACTTCCGCAGCAAGTATCCGATGCAGCTGTCCGGTGGCATGCAGCGGCGGGCGGAACTCGCGCGCGCGATGATCAACAACCCTGAAGTGATGATCCTCGACGAGCCGTTCCGCGGACTGGACGCGATGTCGAAGGAACTGATGTGGGAGTACTACTCCGCGCTGTACGAGGAGTCACGCCGCACGACCTTCTTCGTTACCACCGACATCGACGAGGCGCTGTTCCTGGCCGACCGCCTGATCATCATGAGCAACATCCCGACCCGGGTGAGAGCCACCATCGAGGTGGACATTCCGCGGCCACGCAAGCTGGCCGACTTCTTCCTCGGCGACCGCGCCAATGAAGTGAAGATGACCGCGCTGTCACTGCTGCACGAGGAGGCGATGAGGTCCTTCGCCGGCGGCAGCAAGGCGGCGGCCGACTTCGTCGAATCCTACGCAAGGAGATCACAGAGGGCGTGACGCATCGCGCCACACGGCGCGCGGCGGAACACCTTGACGTGCGTGCCTGACGGTACGCGCGCGGGGACCGCTCGCGCCAAGAAAACGCGGATTCGCTTCAAGGCATTTCCGCGCAACAGCCGGACGGGGCTCTGCCCCACTCTCAACGACTCAAGACAGGCGGACACTATGACCCAGACCGTGATCGACATGCGCAGCAGACCTTCCTACCTGCATGACTTCTATGGCGCAACGCCGGACACCCCCTCGTTCGAGGTGGTGAAGTGGCTGAATCGCCGGACCGGATCCCAGGACGAATTGCATTTCACCCGCTCGAAGAACGCCAGTTCCTTCGTCAAGGAGATCCGCGCAGCGGGGATAGCCCAAGCTGTCGTGGTTGGCCGTGACACACCGGGGATCAAGCATTCGAACGACGAGATCATGAAGATGGTGTCGGAGCACAAGGAGCTCGTGGGCATCGGCTCGGTCGATCCGCACGCCAGCGGCATCAAGGCGGCGACCGACGAAATCGAGCGCGCGGTCGGCAAGCTCGGCCTGAAGGGCATCAACATCGAGCCCGGCTTCTGCAATCCGCAGGTGGCTGCCGACGATGCGCAGCTCTATCCGGTGTACGAGGCCTGCCAGGCGCTCGGCGTGCCGGTGACCATCATGTCGGGTCCGACCACGCCGCGCTTCGAACTGACCGATCCCGCGTCGATCGGCCGCGTGGCGAAGAATTTTCCTCAGCTCAAGATCGTCTGCTATCACGGCTTCTGGCCCTACGTGAACGAGATGGTGGGCATCGCCTTCCGCTGGGACAACGTGTTCGTCGTCGCCGACATGTACATCTTCCTGCCCGGTGGCTCGCTGTATGTCGAGGCGGCGAATGGCTTCATGCAGGACCAGTTGCTCTTTGGCAGTTCCTATCCTTTCCGTGCGATGGCGCAGTCCGTCGAAGACTACCGCGCGCTCGGCTTCAAGGAGTCAGTCATCGACAAGGTGATGGGTGGCAACGCGAAGCAGGTTCTCGGACTCTGAGGCAATGGGCGGGGAGGCGGCGATGAAGTCATTAGGGCAGGCCATATCGATACGAAGAGCGGGAGATGAAGATCTCGACTGGCTGCTCGACATGTACACATCGCTCGACTTCTCGCCCGAGCCATCATTGCCGCTGACCGAGGCGCAGGTGCGGTTCAGAAAGATCATGCGGTATCCCGATTACCGCATCTTCGTCGCCGAATGCGACGGTGACCGGGTGGGGACTTTCGCCCTGATCATCGTCGATGGCCTGGCGCACGGAGGGCGTCCGCACGCGGTCGTCGAGGATGTGGTGGTCGCCCCCGGACATCGCCAGCGAGGTGTCGGCCAGGCGATGATGCGCTACGCGATGGATTGTTGTGCCGAAGCGGGGTGCTACAAGCTCGCGTTGTCCAGCCACACGAGGCGTGAAAAAGCGCACCGCTTCTATGAGCTCCTCGGATTTGAGCGCCATGGCTACAGCTTCATGGTCGAGTTCTGATGTGTCCGCACGAACGCGGATCGGGCTCCGGCTCGCGCTGCGCCTCATTTCCCATCCTGTCACGCACGGGGCGGAGCATGGAGTGCCGGTGGCGGCGGGCGATCGATGGCGGCGAGCCCGCGGCAAGGTTGCAGGGCATCGGCGAGTGATGACGGCTTCAGCCGATCGCCAGCATGCGGAGCGCCATCTCATTGAAGCGCTCGGAAATCGTCTCTGCGCCGAGCGAGCCGTCCGGACGCATCCAGAGGTAGCTGTAGAAATACATGCCCAGTACGCCTTTCAGCACCACCGGGTCGTATGGCCTGAAGAGACCCTGTTCGGCGCCGGCGATGAAGGCGTCCTTCCAGACACGTTCGTAGCGCGTGTGCAGCGCCAGCACTTCCGCACGGCGCGTATCGGTCAGCGACTGGACTTCCCGAAAGCACACCGTCAGCTCCGCCTGATGGGACGCGATCATCGAGATCAGGTGGTGACCCAGTATGCAGATGCGCCTTCTCGGGTCCGTTTCCTGTTCTGCGGTCACTGCAAGTTCGTTCAGATCGGTGATGTACTCGCGGGCAATGTCGTAGAGAAGGTCGTCCTTGCTGCGGATGTGGTGGTAGAGCGCCCCTCGGCCAAGCTGTACTGCGTTCTGCAGCTCGGTCATTCCCACCGCGTGATAGCCGCGCTCGGCAAAAAGGCGGGCGGCCGCCTTGACGATGCGTGCCCGCTGCGAACGGTCGTCCTTCGTGTCGACGCTCATGAGGTCGGCCCCGGAGGGGCCAGAGTCCAAAGATCTGCAGATCATAAATTACCCGCTGTGCCTTGCGTTCAAAGCATCGTGCCCAAAGCGATGCGTTGAGCGACATCCACGCGGTGGGGATGCCACGGAGCGAGTTTCGTCCGCCGCCCGCCGGAATTGATTGATCCAGCCAGTACGCCGACGTAGTATACCGACCGATCGGTACAGTCCGGTCATCGGAGATTCCCAACCACCTGGAGGTCATCGTGGATCAGAAGATTGACGGAGTACGTTTGGTCGCGGCCGCTCGAACCGAACTCGAAGCCCACAGTTCGATTACGCACAATCCGTCGCGACGCGCGCTGCTCGCGAGGACGGCCGCCGCCGCGGTGACCGGGCTGGCTGGTGTCGGTGTCGCGCGCGCGGAGCCGCTGTCGGTGCCGGAGTCGAACAAGACACTCGGACGCCCGCTGCCCCCTGAAGAGTACGGTGTGCCATCGAAGTACGAGTCGCACGTCAAACGACGGCGAACCGACGTGCTGGTGAACAAGCAGAACTATTCGGACTGGAGCTTCACGCCCCTGCATCAGCAACTGGGTACGGTCACTCCGAACGGGCTGATCTACGAAAGGCACCACAACGGGGTACCTGACATCAACCCCGATCAGCATCGTTTCGTCATTCACGGCATGGTCCGCCAGCCCTTGGTGTTCTCCATGTCCGACCTGATGAAGTATCCGTCGGTGTCGCGCTTCCACTTCATGGAGTGCTCGGGCAATGGCCTGACTGACTGGCTGAAGCCGGCTGCCCGCACCGTGCAGCAGACACACGGACTGCTGTCATGCGCGCAGTGGACCGGCATTCCGGTATCGACGCTTCTCGACGAGGCGGGCGTCTCCCCTTCGGCGACGTGGGCACTGGCCGAGGGCGGGGATGGTGCGGCGCATGCACGCAGTATTCCGATGAAGAAGCTGATGGAGGACGCGCTCATCGTCTATGCGGCAAACGGCGAAATGCTCAGACCGGAGAACGGTTACCCGCTCCGTCTGTTCATTCCGGGCTGGGAAGGCAACGTCAGCATCAAGTGGCTGCGCCGGCTCAAGCTGGGCGACCAGCCCTGGCACCTGCGCAGCGAGACCGCGCGCTACACAGACCCGATGCCCGACGGCAAGTGGCGTCAGTTCAGCTTCGAGATGGAGGCGAAGTCGGTGATCACCTCACCTTCGGGCAGCATGAAGATCCGCCCGGGGCCGATCGAGATCGTCGGCTTCGCATGGTCCGGCAAGGGGAGCATACGTGCGGTGGACGTCACGCTCGATGGCGGTCGTACGTGGCGCCAGGCGCAACTGGAAGGGCCGGTGATGGACAAGTGCCTGACGCGATTCCGGCTGCAGTGGAACTGGAACGGTGGTCCGACAACGATAGCGAGCCGCTGCGTCGACTCGACCGGCTATGTCCAGCCGACGGTCGAAGACATCCAGAAAGTACGCGCGATCACCGGCTTCGTGCAGCACCACAACGGGGTGTTCCCGTGGTCCATCAACGAAGCGGGGGAGGTGAAGAATGCGATCGCTTGAAACAGTCACGATGGCTCTGGCCACTGTCATGCTGCTGGCGGGCTGCGCGGGAAATACCGTGAGCTCGACGACGGCATCGCCTCATGCCCGCTCGATGGCGCTCGGCGCCCCCGTCGCAGAAGCGGATCTCGTCGCGTGGAATATCGATGTCCGCGGCCCGGACGGGCAGGGGCTGCCGCCGGGTTCCGGCAACGCGCGGACAGGCAAGGCGCTGTTCGACGCAAAGTGCGCGTCGTGCCATGGCGCCGCGGCGGCTGGTGGTCCGATGTTCGGAACCATGGTTGGCGGTATCGGCTCGTTCAAGACAGACAAACGTCTGCTCACGCCGGGCAGCATGTATCCGTATGCCCCGGCACTGTTCGATTACATCCGCCGCGCAATGCCGCTGACCGAGCCGCAGTCGCTCAGTAACGACGAGACCTACGCGGTGACGGCTTACCTGCTGCACCTCAACGGGTTGGTGGACCAGGACGTGGAAATGAACTCGACCAGCCTGGCGGCGATCCGGATGCCGAACCGGGACGGCTTCATCGTCGACGACCGGCCTGATACGAGCGCAGCCCGGTGCATGCAGGACTGCAAGCCGCTTCGCACGAGCGTTGCAGCACCTTGAGGAGGCGATGGCAGATACGTTCGCCATCTACACGGCAGACAGTGATCAGGACTGCACTCGCTGATACTGACTGATGGATTGCCGGGGTAGCGTCGGCGTGGCCGACCGCTCCGACGCCAGGAGGTGTGTCCATACCCGGCCGATCTCATCCGCCCCACGGGATCTGGTCGGCCGGGTTACGTTGGTCTCGTCCCGCAGTCCGACATCGCCCGGCGGGGCGCTACACAGGCATCCGCTTCGCCGCAGCAATCGGATTCCGCGCGTAAACGGAAAAGGCCCGCATCGCTGCGGGCCTTTTGTGTCTTGGCTCCCCGACCTGGGCTCGAACCAGGGACCTACGGATTAACAGTCCGGCGTCGGACTGCCGTGAAAGCCAAGCCAGATAAGGAATAGGCGCTTCCGCAGTCTAATATTCTGTGGCTTGTCGCAGCCCGGAAACCCGCTTCCAGCCGTGGTCAGGTGCGCTCTATTAGACGGCCGCCTTGACCTTGTTCGGCTGCACAACACCCCTCCAGCGCTGCTTCACGTAGCGCTCTGTCGTGGTCACCGAGTCGTGGCCGCACAACACCTGGATGACCTCCAGCGGCACCCCGGACTGCCACATGTCCGTCGCCCCCTTTCCCTTCAGGTCGTAAAAGCCGAAGCTGGCCACCTTCGCGGCGGCCTGCCGGCGCTTCAGCATCGCGCACAGCCCGTCGTAGGTGTATGGCTTCCCGTCGCGGCGATGCAGCAGGGTCATCCCGCGCAGCTTGCCGGCGCCGGCCTTCAGGTTGATCAGGATCTCATCGATCTCGGCCGTGACCTCGATGTCGACCATTGCCCCGGTCTTCGCCTGGTTGTTTCTGATGACGCGCACCTCCCGGCCATCCGGCAGGCGGCGCCGCACGATGTCCCGCTCGGTCCAGGTGATGATGTCCTCGGGTCGCTGCAGCGTGCGATAGACGAGGTGGGCCAGCGCCCAGACCATCAGCGGCGCGTTCTTCAGGGCCTGCGACATCTCCACGTCTTCAACGTAGCGCTCCCGCTTCTTCTCCGGGTTGCGGCGGACGCCGCGGCACGGGTTGGTCGTCACGCCGGCATGCCCCTTGCGGATCAGCCACGTGAACATCGACGACAGGCAGGCCTTCTCCCGGTTCGCCCGCACGCCTCGGCCGCCCTCGAGGTTCGTGTCCAGGAACTCGCCGACGTGGCTGGGCGCGACGGCAGCCGGGTAGAGCGGGCCGAAGAAGATCTTCAGCACCTCCGCGTCGGTGGTGTAGTCATCCAGCGTTCGCTGGGCGAGGTCGCCGACAGCGACGCGCTTCCGGCACCAGATCAGAAACTGGTCCAGCCAGTAGGCGACGGTCCCGAACCCTTCGTCCATCTGCTGCCGGATCCGGTTGGCGCGCTCCTTTGCCTGGCCTACATCCGTGCCAAGGTGCTCCCACCGGCCGGCCGGATGCGATTCCGTGGGCCGATGAAAGTAGTAGAACGCCCCGTGCTTGGCATACACCCGGTCCGGTAGGTCGAGCGGGTTGTGCTTGCGACGACGACCCATGTCAGGCGGCTCGCCTCCGGTTGATGAACTCGATCAATCCTGAGCGGTTCGGTGCCGCAGCTGGCGCTGTTGTGCCCTGCTGAGGCTCGCTATGCTTCCGCCCGGACAGTACCGCTTCTGCATGGCTGCGGACAACCAGCGCGCGGCCGTTGGGCTTCGTGGCCACGGTGAGGCCCAGTTCGCGCAGGAACCGCACCTGTGCCGCAGGCTGGACCAGCGGTTCGCAGATGCGCGCGATCTCGGTGTCAGACAGGAAAAGTCCGTCGTGCATCAGCTCTCCTTCGGCCCCGGCAGCAGATTCGCCGCCTCGGCATGTTCCAGCACGGTCTTCCCGCTGGGCAGCAGGATCTGCCCGAGGAAGGCTCCCTCGAACGACAGGATGCCGGTCTCGATCGCGGTGATCTGACCCTTGATCCAGTCGCGCAGGATCGAATAGACAGCGGTGCTGGCGATCTCCTTCGCGCGCGCCTCGTGCTGTTGCTTCGTCGCTTTCGTGCGCGGGCCGTACGGGTGCTCCTTCAGCCACGCGGCGGCGTAGCCATTCACAGATGCGCGCACGCTCACGGGCCGGCCGCGGTATTCGAACTGCACCAGCAGCTCGCCGGCCTCGAAGTCCAGCATCTGGCCGAACTTCGAGCAGCCGAAGCCGCGCAGGATCTTCTGCATGTCCTGCACCGCGCGCTCGCCGCTGCTGGTGTTCTCGTAGGGTAGTGGCATCGTGAATCCTCAGAAGAGCGACTGCTGGGCCAGGGCGTCGCGCAGCGCCATGGCCTTCCGGCGCTGGTTTCCGGCCCAGTCGAGCAGCCGGAAGCTGAAGCTGCGGTGGCGGCCGGTGAAGTGCCGCGACTGTGCGAGATAGACGCGCGCGCAGTGGATGCAGGTTTGGTGCTCGGTCACGGCGTCACCCGCTTGAACTCGACCACCCAGACCCAGGGATTGGCGTCCCAGCTGCCTTCGCCGTTGATCAGCTCCCAGAGCATCCGATAGACCGTGGCAGCGGTCGGCCCATTCAGGTGACCGGGATCGACATCTACCGTGTAGTGGTTCGGTCCTCCGTCATCGCGCGGGCCGTCCGGCCAGATTGTCGTAATCCCTTCGGCAATCGCAGCCGCCTCGCTGATCTCCTGCAGCCGCTCGACGCGGACGGCGGTGATTTCGAGCAGGATGCGGGAGAGGCTGCGCGGCATGTGGATGCTCGGCTTCCAACCTTCGCCCGGCTGGCTTTCGTGAAAGTCTGCGCGGTAGACCGTAGATGCCGGCCGGCATGGAATGCTGACGCTCGCTTCCCAGCAGTAGTCGGCCGGCTCGTGCATGAACGCCTCGCGTACCCACAGCCGGTCGCCGGGCTGGCCGTAGGGACAGGTGTAGGGGTGCTCCATGCCGTCGTCGCAGAGCTCGCTTTCGCCGTCGTCGCTCTGGTACGGCCACCAACCGTTACCGTGGTTGAGAAGCACGAAGGCAGAGCGATTGCGGGGCGGCTTCACCACCCGCCGCGTCTGCGTCTTCGTGCCGGCCAGCAGGGCGCGCACCATCGGCGCGCTGAACAGGATCGGTCGCTCTTTCATGCCGCCTTCTCCCCACCCTTGTCCCGCAGCCTAGCCCGGCGCAGTTCCTCCCGCGCGAGCCCATACAGGTGCCCCGACTGGGCGAGCCAGTAGTTCGTGTAGGTATCGACCAGCAGCGCCAGCGCAGCCAGCTCGTCGGCCGAGGCGCCAAACCGTCCGGTATCGCGATGGCGGTCGCGGATGTTGAGCAGAGCGATCTCGGCCGCCTCCAGCGCCTCGCGCAGACCGTCGACGTGCCGCCCCTGCATGTTGTGGGCGATGGCCGTGATGTCGCGGGTGTCACACAGGTCAAGGAAATGATCGGCCGTGGCCCCGCCGCGGCGGAACGCCTGCACCGCCGAGTACATGGCGCCCTCGTGCTTGTTGTTCATCCCGACAGCGATGAGGCACGGCGGCGTCTTTGGGCGGCGTGAGCGGGGTGTGCGCTTACGCATCAGGCGGCACCTCCCTGCGCGACAGTCAGGGCAGCCAGCGCCGGTTGAACCCATATCGGCGCACTGCTCAGGGTGAAGGTTTCGCCGGACCACGCCAGCAGCAGCGTGCGGCCCATCTCGCCGGCGATGGCCTGCGCGGCGTCCGGCGGAACCGCGTTGCCGATGCGCTCGCGCCAGTCGCTGTCGCTGAGACCGTCCAGCTCGAGCACTTCCTCCGGATCGACCAGTGACTGCAACGCGGCCAGCTCAAGCGTCGTGAAGGGCCGGTGCCACGTGCCGTCCTCGGCACGGATGTGCGCAACGAGGCGGTCGGCCGCAGCCGGCATGCCGAAGTCGCCGACTTGCACAGAATCGCAAACCCGCGGGTCCGCCACCGTCCACGGCCCGTTGTCGTGGCAGGCCGAGGCAGAGACGGCGCCGCAGCTGCTGGACCACGGCACAACGCCGTAGTGGCCGCCGGTCAGGTAGTGGTCGCCGCGCTGGCGCTGCATGCCCGGGCGTGGGTCGGCCACCGCGAAAGCGCCTTGGCCGGTGGTGCTGCCGCTGATCACGGTGCCGGCGGCTTCGTCGAAGCGGGTGACAGCGTACTTGCCGAACACCTCGCCGGCTGGCCGCGGGTCGCTGACACACTGGCCAGTGCCGTGTGCGCTGGTGATGGCGCGCGCGGCTTCGTCGAAGCGCACGATGCGGAACTCGTTCGAGTGCTTCGCCGGGCCGCCGTGGCGCGGGTCCGCTACGCAGTACGCACCCTGCCCGGGCATCGTCTTACTGCTGATCGCACCGGTGCTGTCATGCCACGTGCGCACACCGTAGGCCTGGCCATCGCGCCATTTCGCGGACGGCTCGAAGCGCGGGTCGGCGATGCTGAACGCGCCGTTCGTCGGGCCGCTGTGGCTCTGCACCGTGCCGCTGTGGTCATCCCAACGCCCGACGCCGAGATAGCCGGCGTGGTACTCGGGCACGATCAGGTAGTCACGCAGCTTGCCGTCCTCGATCGCCAGCCGGTTCAGGCTGCGCCAGTCGCTGCCGGCCTGGACGAAGGCGAGGCGAACCCATGTCTTCCACATCAGGGCCGGCACGCGGTGCATCGGGCCGGCGGCCAGATCGCCGGGCAGCGGCATGCGGCCGAGCACCGTGCCGACGCCCTGAAGCGGACGCGATGCCGGTTCGTACAGGAAGGGCGGCACCTTGTCGATATGGCGGGCGACCAAAAGGAAGCGCTTCCGGCTCTGCGCCAGAGCGCCGAGCTGCCCGCAGTCGTGCGTGGTCTCGGCGACCGCGTAGCCGTACTGCCGCAGCAGCGCGCTGATCTGGTCGAGCAGATGCCGTCCGCGCGTGGCGATGCGCGGCACGTTCTCGAACAGCACCAGCTCGGGCGGATCGTCGGCCCACGCCTCGAGCATCAGCCACACGCCGCGCAGCGTGAGACGGTTCAGCGCCTGGTACTTGTCCGTCCGGCTCTTGCCCTCGGCCAGCAGGCCGCTGAAGCCCTTGCACGGCGCCGACAGGAACACGATGTGCGGGCGCTCGCCGCCGGCTGCGCGATGAATGTCGGCCGTGGTTGCCTCACGCCAGCCTGCCGGCGGCTCGGCTCCATGGAAGGCGCGGTACTGCTCGCGGTCGAACAGATCCAGCACCGTGCCCGGCACGCCGGCCAGCCGGCTGAAGTCGCGGATCGAGGCAGGGTCAACGTCGATGCCGCCGAGGCAGCGGAAGCGGCCGACCATGTTGCCTACCCGGGCGCTCGCCGCATTGAAGCCGCGTGCACCGCCGCCGAGGCCGCAGAACAGGTGGAAGTGCCGGATGTCGCGCACGTCGTCGGGTGCGGTGGTGAAGACGTCGCGCTTCATGCTGCCTCCCGATCTGCGCGGAACATTTCGCGGCTTGCGGGCGGCGGCGTTACGACACGCAGCCCGGATTGCCACAGGTCGGGCCCGGACTGGCAAACGCCGACGTATGCAACGATCGACCGTCTTCCACAGACCAACGTGAGGCGGACGCCCGTTTCTGTGCGGCGCGACTTTGTGACCGTCCAATGCTTCGACCGCCTGGCGAGCACGGCGCCGGGTTGAATCGTCGCCATGCGCGCCAAAAACCGCTCGCGCTCTCGTGTTCCGGCGCTGCTCACGCTTCACCGCCTTTCGACCCTGCCGGCCACTGCGCCCAAGCGAGAACCTTCACGTCCACCGGCATGCCGTCGCCGGTGAGCCACTGACCGCCGTCGTAGCAGCCGCCCCATACGTCGCCGGGATCCGGGCCTTCGACAAGCACTAGTTCGTCGGCGTCTGGATAGCTTCCATCGGTTACCCAGCGGATCGGCTCGACCGCATCCCCGGGCGCGTAGCAGGTGCGCACAAGGCGCTCCAGCACCTCGTAAGCTTTCGGGTTATCACGCAGGTTGACGTCGTGCGTGTCCAGTCCGGCAAGGTGTTCCAGCGCGTCGCGCATGACTTCGTCGTCCGGCATCCGCACATCTGCAGTGTCGTTCCAGCACTCCGGATCCGCGCATCGCGGCCCGCCGTGGTTGCCGTCGCACTTCGCGGGCTTCGCCACCGAATGCTCGCCAAGTCCGATCGGGCACGGCGAGACCGCGCATTCCGCGCAGTACCGATGAGGTGCTGCATGCGGGCAGTCTTCGAATCGAACCTCGCAGAGCATGCGCACTGTGTCTGCGCACTCGCGCAGAGCAGCTCGGCGGTCCGCGCTTCCTGCGCCGCAATCGGCTTCGGCTTGCCACTTCCCTGCGAGCGTGGCCAGTGTCGAAAGTTGTATGGAGTCCATCACGCCGCCTCCCGCATCTGACCCACGACACCGCCATCGATCCAGTGCGCCTGCATGCTGTCCGGCAGGCCACCGGGCAGCGCTTTGAGCGTCCCGAACACCAGCGCCGTGTCGACCTCGTCGGCTTCAGTCAGTGCGTCCAGCCATTCCAGCGCGTCCGCGCGGCCGGTCAGGTCCAGCACGTCGAACCGATCGAGCACCAGCAGGCGCAGCCCGGACAGATAGCTCACGGCCTCGGCGATCATCGCGTCGGCGCGCCACTTTTCTGACTCGCTGAGCAGCGCGTAGGGTCGGCCATCTGCTGTGACTTCCATGTCGGCCGTGATCTGCGGAATCGTCCAGCCAGCAGCAACAGCGCTGGCACCCAGCCGTGCATTCATCGGGCCCAGCGCCTCGGCGAGCATCTCGCCCGGGATGCCGTCCGGAGACAGCGCGTCGGCGATCTCCAGCCAGGCGAGCACGTCGGCGTGGTGCCGGCCGGCGTCGGCGACGACCTTCTCCTGCCGCGCAGCCAGCTCGGTCAGCGCTTTGTACTTCTCGACATCGGCACGCCACGCATCGCGCGCCTCGATCTTCTGCTGCACGTCCTCGCGCAGCTCGTCGAAGTTCGGCGCATCGCCGGCGGCAGCGGCATCAAGGGCCTGCAGCGCGGCCTCTGCCGCTTCGGCTGCCGCCAGATCGCGCCGACCGTTGGCAACGGCGCTCTGCATCAGGTCGCGCGCCTTTTCGTACTCGGCGAGCTTCGCGGCGGCCTGAGCATCTTCGGCCGGAGCCGTTGCGCTTTGCGCGCGGTATTCGGCGACGTGCGCGCGAGCGCGGTTCAGCAACGCCTGGTCCCATTCGAGGATCTCGCCGGAGTCGCTCACCACGATGCCGGTGCTGGCCTCCGCGATGCCGAGAAACTCGGCGGCGACCTCGGCGAGGCCGCGCAGCACGGCGTCCTCCAGCACGGCACGCACCTTCTTCACGCCGCCGGCTGCTGCCTTCGCGTCGGCGACCTTCGCCTGCCAGTCGGCCAGTTCAGCCTCGTCCTTGGCGAGCTTCGCGCGGATGCGCTCGATACGGCCGGCGCGCTCCTCCAGCTGCACGCGCTGCTCTTCCTGCTCCTCGCGTGCCTGTGCGGTGGACCGCGCAGCACCCAGCGCCTGCTGGGCCGTGGCTAGCGCACCATCGGCCTCGGTCAGCTTGGCGCGGGCGTTCTCCAGCAGCCCCGGCGCCTTCGCGGCACCCTCCGGCAGCGCAGCGGGCCGCCAGCCGGCCGCCTTGTCCTTGCCCCAGGTCTCGCCGCCGGTGATGGTTTTCCACGCAGCCTTCGCATCGCGGGCGCGGTTCTGGGCTTCCTTGCAGGCGGCTTCGAAGCCGGCGCGCAGCAGCGGCATCACCAGCGCGACGCGGGCGTCGTCAAAGCCCTTGTCGGCCAGGCGCTTCTTCACTGCGTCGCCGCTGGAGCTGAGTCCCATGAGCCCGAACAGGAAGGCGCGCCGCTCGTCGGGCGACAGGCTCGCGAAGCGCTGGGCGTCCAGCAGGTACGGCAGCGCGGCTTCGCCGCTCGCCGCGCCCTTGCCGCTGGGCAGGGCCACGGCATAGGCGCCGCCGTCGGCCACGACTTCCACGAAGCCGGACTCGGCGCCCTCGGTGAGCAGCGACGCGTATTCCTTCTTCAGGCTGACGCGGACCGTTTCACCGGTGAGGGCATGGCGTACGCCTTCCATCAGGCTGGACTTGCCGGCACCGTTGCGGCCGGCGAACAGCTGGACCGGGCGATCGAGTGCGATATCGGCGGCGCGGATGCCCAGGTAGTTCTGGGCGGAGATTCGGGTGATCTTCATGTGATCAGCCCTCGTCGGCAATGGCGTTACCAGAGCCTTCGCCGTTCTGCTCGTGCCAGTCCTTCCACCCCTTCACCCACTGGATGCACAGCGGTCCTGCCATTTGCGGGCAGTCGGATTCCGGCTTACCGTCGGCCGCCGCCTCGTAGCCGTCCTCGTATGCTTGGTCGAGTTCCTCCTGCAGGGGCTGATGCTCGATCGCGAGCGCCTCACCTTCAAGGACATCGCCGGCGGCCTGGTCCTCCATGCCGCCGCCGTCGTTGTCGTCGTACTCGTGGCCGAGATCCATCGCGCGCTGGTCCGCCTCGCCCTTCACGTCGTCCATTCCGCCGGTGACAGCCGCGGCGTCGGCGACCACCACCAGCACCGCCTTACCGGCGCAGTCGTAGAGCTCATGCAGGTTCGGCGCGCTTAGGCCGAACTTCACGACGGCCTTCACGCCGTCCTTGATCGTCAGTTGCTCCAGATCGCCAGCCACGACAACCCGGCCTTGAGCGGAGAGCAGGTGCACGGCCATGCCGACGTTGTGCTCCACACGGGCGCGCAGGCGGTCGATGATGTCGTTCTGCTTTGCCTCGGACAGCTTCGCCCAGGGTTTGGGCAGGAGCTTGATCTCAGTGACGAGGGCGGAGAGCAGATCCTTGCCGATGGTTTCGGTGGTCATCGCGCGGAAGTCGTTCGGTGCATTCATGTTTGAGTGCCTTTCAAGAATGTGGTCAATCCAAGGCCCACGGCATCCGGCTATCGGCCGGGATGCGCCGAATGCCGTGGGGTTTCTCGGACGCTGCTGCAGTAACGGGAGCGGTGGCCACGGCGGACGGAGTGCCCGGCGTTTCCTGTTGCGCGGCTCCCCGTGGCAGGAACTGCCCGCGCGTCATGCCTCCACCAGCGACTGAATGCATCGCCTCGCTCCCTCTCGTGGGTTCGTTACTCGATGCTCATCTGGCGCTGGCCACGGCCACGCGGGGCGCTGGCACGCTGCTGGTCGGCCGCTGCCTCTTCGGCGATGCGGCGCTCCATCTCGGCCGCTTCCTCGGCGGACGGCTGCCAGTTGCCGCCGGTGTTCGTGCCCTGTCCCTGTTCGACCGCGCGGAGGTCGTCGTCCTGCGGGTCGCCTGAAGTGGTAGTCCCGGTCACCTGACCTGCGGTTGTTTCCGGCGCCGGCTCATCTGCGGGTGCAGTTGGGCGCAGTGACGCGATATCAACGGAGAACTGGCCGGTGCTGTCGCGCTCGGCATCGATGATGTCGCCCGCCTCGTCCGACGAAGGCAGACCCATCAGCAGTTCGGGGGCGTAGAGCTTTCCGAAGAAGGATGCAGTCCGATACCGCAGCATGACTTCCGGCATGGTCTGCCACTTGCTGCCGGTCTTTTGGTACCAGCCTTCCTTGACAGCCATTTCCATCGAGACTGCCGGCGAGGTCACTCGCTGCCCTGTGGCCTTCTCTTCCGCCCACGCGACGCAACGCAAGTTGCGAACCTTGGTCTTGACCTTCTTCCACTGCTTCCGGCCATCAACCCATTCGCCAACGTCGTACTCAACGTCCTGCTCGCCGAGGTCATCAAGATCGAAGCGCAGCGGCGTGAAGCGGCCGCAGTTGTTGATTGCGGCGATGATCCAGGTGGACGACCACGATGGCCGTCCCTCCACGATGTAGAGGTTCTGCATGACCATCAGCGGGTCAGCGTTCATCCGCTGCGCCATGTTCATGGCGATCACGCAATTCGGAATGGCGTTCGGGTTGTCCTGCCACGACACGTTCTGGCCTTGCTTCTTCTCGATCAAGGCGCGGTACTGAGCCGGCACCAGCGTCGAAGACGAGAGCAGCTTCGCCTGACGAATGGCAAGCTCGAACCCTTGGAGAGAGCCAAAGCCGGGGACGATGGCCGGAAGGCTCGGTTCGCGCGGTGCCGCGACTTGGTCGCGGACTTGTTGAAGGGATGCGGGGGCATTCATGTCGGTAGTCCTCAGTCGTGGAACGGGCAGGTCGCGTGGCGCGGGCAGTACTTCTCCGAGCAGAGCAGCGACTTGGGGTTGGGGTAGAAGCGGCCGGTCTTGAACATCTCGGCCGCGAACTGGATCAGGCCGGGGTGCTTGTCGGAACCGACCATCGCGGTACGCGCGTTGGCGATGCGCCCGGTTGAAATCTCGGACGTGCCCTTCGTCTTCATGCCGATGATTTCGGCGTCGTCGGTGATGCGCTCGCCGGTGGTGTGCTCGTAGAGCAGCTCGTAGGTGCCGATCTGCGGGCCGTGGCCCTTGGTCACCGCCACACCTTTCTGGACGGCCGCAGATCCAGTCTTGATGTCGGCGATACCGACACCGTCACCGGCGCGGCGGATGCGCGCCCGGTCCATCGTGCCGGTGAGGCGCACGACGACACCCGAACCGCAGTCGATGTCCATGGGCTTCGTCGGCATCTCCACGGCGACGAAGTCGTACTTCGGCGACACCTCGATGCAGTACTTCGTGATCAGCGTTAGGCCGACGCGCTCGGCCTCGGTCATCGTGATGTCGTCGCGTTCCGGATCGAACTCGTTCTCCGGGTCGCGGAGCTTGTCGACCATCACGCCGGCTGCGTCGTCAGCGGACAGGCCGGCGCCGTCGAGACGCGCCTGGTCGAACACCGCGGTGCCGGCGTGGATTGCCGTGCCGAGCGCCGCGCGCAGGCCGACGACGTTGCGCATGCCCAGCAGGTGGATGCCTTCCCAGCGGTAGGCACAGTCGAATAGACCGGCCCACGAGCTGGCGCGCACGGTCAGAGACGGAAGACGTTCAGGCGCATTCATGCGCGGTACTCCTTTAGGTGGTTGAGGGCGCGCCGGCAGCGGCGCAGCTGGTGCTCGATTTCGCGGAGGGCCTCGGCCGTGGCGATCTGGTACCCGGTCGCGCGCATCTGGGCGAAGCCGTCGGCGCCGACGGCCGCGATCTGCGAGGCGATGCTGTCGGCGGCCAGCACGCGCATGGCGGCATGCGCACGGCGCCAGCGCAGCCCGAGGATTCGAGCGCGCAGGGCAGTGGGTGAGGGGCGCCTATTCATCGTCCGGGCCTCCCATCTCGTCGATGCAGCGGCCGGCGATCTGCGCAACGGTCATTGCGATGACGCCGTAGATCAGGATGCCGAGAAACATCATCAGGGCGCTCATGCCGCACCTCGCATCGGGTCGCTCGCGCAGTCAGTAACCCGCGCAGTGCGGTCGGTGTATTCGTAGGCGTCCAGCATGTCGCGGCTGACGATCCGTTGCGCAGCCCAGTAAAAGCCATCGCTTCCTCGCTGGTGGCACGATCCGAGCGGGATGAAATCTGTCGCATCCAGCGCGCCGAGATCAGAGAGCGACACGCAGACGCCAGCCGGCCCGCTTTCTTCGATCGCGTGCGGCAACAGCTCTTCTTGCGGGTAGAGACTGAGCGCGCCGAGAATAGGCACTGCTGCGTTCCAGTAGCCCATCACACACCCCATGCCAGGATTGCTGCGATTGCGAGGCCGCCAGCCAGCACGACGGCGAGGTCGATTACCAGCTCGCGGAGTTCGCTGCGGCTGGCGCGCCGGGTCAGCGGGTTCATGACGCACCTCCGGCCTTCTCGATGGCTGCGGGGATCAATTCGCAGGCACGCGAGATTCGGCGGGACCAGATGTCGCGGACGCGATCAAGGTCACCTTCCTGCAGCGCCAGGGAAAAGCCTTCGTGCTCCGCGGCCTCGAAGCAGCCGAGGGCATGCTTCGCCGCGTCCATCAAGAACGGCGCGCCATCGAGCAGTCGCTGGTACATCCGAACCGCATCGTTCAGGTCGTCGATCGTGCGGTCGCGTAACGCGATGAGGTCGATCAACGCCGTGGCCATGCTCTTGTAGTCGTCGCGCTCCACGTAGTAGCCGCCGGCACGCTCGCACATGGAACCCGGGTAGGCGCTATCGAAGGCCCGGACGGTGTAACCCTTGGGCGCGTTCATGCCGCTACTCCATACCGCGCGATGTCGGCCAGGCGCGCCAGCTGCTCGGCGTGCCCATCGTCGATCTTGGCGGCCAGGTCGTCGGCACGCGCATTGATCTCGGCGCGCGTGATCTGCTCGATCAGATCGCTGCGCAGGTCGCGCAGCACCACGATCTGGCTGCTGTCGGCACCACCGGCGGCGAGCACGGCCAGCGCGTGGCGGGCGAAGTACTCGCAGTCGGCGCCGTGGTACTCCAGGCCGCCGTCCTTCGGGTTGTACTGGCCGGTCGCTTCGATCTGCTGCCGGACATCGGCCGCGATCTGCTGCTCCGCTCTGCTTCTGCTGTCCATGACCCCTCCATCGCGTGGTGCGCCAGTGGTGGCCGGTCGCCTACGGATGCCAGAAGAGGGCAGGGCCGGATCGGCTTAGGGCGCTGGCCCGCTCGGGGCTTTTGCTGGTGCTCGTATTCTGCGAAAACCGCAGAACATGGACGCAGAATACTGCGCGAAATTTCCTGCGTCAAGCGCAGAAAGTGCGAGTTGATGGAAAACAGGTGGGTGCGCGGCTCATCCTTTCGGATGACGACGAAAGTCGTACGCTGTCGAACGAAGCCAGCACGGCCGGCGTGGTTCAGGGGGAGGGTCAGATGACGGGGAAGTGGCGGAACCGATGGTCGATGACGGCGCCGTTCCGGTTCTCAGAGCACGGTGTGGGGGACGTGCGGCACGTGCTCTTGGATGCCGAGGGGCGGGTGATCTGTTCGCACGTGCCCGCAGACCTAGGCAGGCTGTTCGCCTCTGCGCCGACGATGTACGCGACGCTTCACCAGCTGGGCGAGACGTTCGAGGAGGGTGACCCGCGGCGGGAGCTGGTCAGGAGGGCGCTGGCCAGGGCGGATGGGGAGGTGTAGAGAGCGGGCAAAAAAGCCCGCGTGGGGCGGGCTATCGATAGTTTGCGATCTGGTGCAAGTTAGCTTATCTGGCAAGCTTCCTCAGTCGAGCCAAAGCGGCGTCATCCAGCAGACCGTCGGCAAACGCCAGCACCAGCATGGCCAGCGGAGCCGGAACCTCGCGCCCGCTCTCGTACCGACTGCCGGCACTCTGCGTGACCCCGAAGCGCCCCCAGAACTCGGTTTGGTTCTCGTTCCGCGACACGCGGTCGGCCCGCAGGTCCGCGAGCGGGTTGTCCTTCTCGCGCCTCATCGAGCCTTCCTCCATTCCCACGGCGGCACTGGCGTCCGCTCACTCCACAGGCCTCGACCTGCTGCCTTGGCATCGTCCTGCAGCTGGAACAGGCTCCGGTCGCTCGCGTACCGCTCGAACACCCAGGCCATGCCGCTGCGCACCTGGTGCGCGCTGGCGTCCTGCCCGCGACACGTCACCCGGGCGACCGTCCGTCCATACCGATCGAGCGCTGTTGGCCTGATCTCCGCGCGCACCTTGAAGCACAGGTCGGAGAGCGATCGCTTCGCCGCCGCGCCGAACGGCTGCCGGCTCTCCGGCGCGTCGATCTCCGCCACTCGCACCCGCAGCTGCTCGCCGCCGTCTGGGCGCACCGTGAGCGTGTCGCCGTCGGAGATGGCGACGACGAGGGCGGTCAGGAGGGGGAGGGGCATTGCTACCCGTGGTTCCACCAGATGAGTATCTTGACCACGAAGTACCAGAGGCCGGAGAACATGCTTAGGCCGAACGCCGCCATCCCAAGGCGTTCATCCATGCCTGAGGCGATTGGCACGTAGATGAGGCCGCCGAAGAATAGAGCCAAGCAGGCAACCTGCTGCGCCTTGTAACGCTTCGCCGTCTTCTGAATTGTTACCAACGCCATGGGTGTCTGCTCTGCTTTTCTTGGCGGCACGCTTGGCCGGCAACCTACCGGCGCCGGTACCGCCGATGCTCGACCATCGTCCCGATGATCCGGAACGGCTGCGAGTCGGACCGAATTGAGGGGTAGTCCTCGTTCAGCGGCACCAGCTCAACAACGTGCTCGCCGTGCTCGTTCAACCCTCTTGGACGGAATTTCTTGAACGTTGCCTCGTTCTCGCCGTTCTTGGCGACCACAAAGTCACCAGGTGACGGCGCCAACTCCGGGTCAATGATCACAACGTCCCCTTCCTTGAAGTCTGGGAGCATCGAGTCTCCCTTGATTCGCAGCGCAAATGCACTCGCTGCCAACTCCAAGTCCGTCAAAAGCCACTCTTCTGCTCCACCAAGGTGGTACGAATCAACTGCTTCGCTCATAAGCCCCGCCTGTACGTAACTAACTAGCGGGATGCGTCGAACCCCAACGGGGACAGGTTCAACGTTCGCTTCGCCAGCTGCGAACAGGTCTGCCACACGGCACCCCAAGGCGACCGCGATCTTCCGCAGCATCTCCTCGCTGGCACCTTGTTTGCCCGTCTCGATGCGAGACAGGTTGCCGGTGTCGCTACCGACCTCGGCTGCCAAGTCCTCGAGCGTCCACTTTACGGCCTTCCGGCGCCGTCTGATTTCGTCACCAACTTTCATATTCGCATTGTCCGGGCGGTTCTGCGTTCTACGCAAAGCGCGATCCGCAGAATCTGCTTGACTTTAGTTCTGCGATATCCGCAGAATTTAGGGAAGCAACTTCACCAAGGTTGATCGACATGAATACCCCCCTCAGGGCCGCCCGCCTCGCGCGAAAGAAGACGCTGCAGGAGGTTGCTGTCGCCGTCAGCAGCGACACGGGAAACCTGTCGCGCATTGAGCGCGGTGAGCAGGTCCCGTCGAAGGAGCTGACCGATGCACTGGTCGCGTACTTCGAAGGCGAGGTCACGGAGATGCAGATCATGTGGCCCGAACGCTTCGTCTCCGATTCCAGCGCCGATCAGGCTGCCTGATGAACGCCCGTTTCTCATCCACGCCCACCTCCTCCGGTCGTGGCCTTCAACCCCTGCCTGTTGAGGTTTGCCGCCGGTCGGCTGATTTCTGTGGAGCGGGCAGGGGTCTTTCTATTCCCCGCCGTCGAAAAAATTTTCGGCAGCTTCCAACCTGTAACGCAACCTGTAATCAGGGCGCGTTGCATCAATTCCGCTGATGGTGGCAGCCATGCAACGTGAAATGCCGTTCCTCGACGCCTTGCCGAAATCAAGATGGGTGGCCGATTCCATCGTTACAGGTTGGCAGACCTACCGTGACGCGGTGGTCTGGTGCTGGCAGAACCGCCGGCGCAACAGCCGCGACGAGATCGGTGATCAATCTATGTTCGCGCGGTCGTCCGGCGCCCACCGTCCGCACGTGAGCCGCATGCTCAACCCGCATACGAAGGCACCGATGGATCTACCGCCGGACCTGGCTCCGAGCTTCGAGGCCTTCACAGGCTGGCGCGGCGTGACGCAGTACATGGCGCGCATCGGTCGCACCACTGTGATGGAGCAGGTGATCGCGGAAAGGAACGCCGCATGAGCCAGTTCCTGCGTCGCTACCTCCAGGCCTTCATGGACGCCGGCTCGATGGTGGGTCTCGTGATCGGCACCATCGGCATCCCCATCGCGGCTCTGGCATTCGTTTGCTGGAGGGTGTTCGGGTGAGCCGCTACCTCGACTTCCTGCGCAAGAAGATCAAGCTGGCGGACTCGTTCGGTTTCGATGTGTCCGACGCGGAAATCAACCAGCTGCTGAAGCCGCACCAGCGCGACATCGTGCGATGGCTGGTGCGCATGGGGCGCGCAGCCTGCTTCGCGGCGTTCGGCCTCGGCAAGAGCGTGATCCAGGTCGAGACGGTGCGCCTGACGCGTGAGCGCGCCGGCGGCATGGCCTTGATCGTGATCCCTCTCGGCGTCCGTCAAGAGTTCATGCGAGACGCCGCCATGCTGGGCGTCAAGGTGAAGTTCATCCGGCGCATCGAGGAAGCCGACGATCCGGAAGGCATCTACCTCACCAACTACGAGACGGTGCGCGACGGAAAGCTGGACCCGCGCCTCTTCACCGTGGCCAGTCTGGACGAGGCAGCGTGCCTGCGCGGGTTCGGCGGCACGAAGACGTTCCGCGAGTTCATGGCGCTGTTCGCTGGCGATCGGAAGACCTTCCATGCGCGTGTCGCTGGCGACTGCGTGGCATACCGGTTCGTGGCCACGGCCACACCCAGCCCGAATGACTACATCGAGCTGCTTGCCTACAGCGCCTTCCTCGGCGTGATGGACGTTGGCCAGGCCAAGACTCGCTTCTTCAAGCGGAACAGCGAGAAGGCCGACGAGCTGACCATCCATCCGCACAAGGAGCGCGAGTTCTGGCTGTGGGTGGCTTCATGGGGCCTGTTCGTCCAGCGGCCGTCCGACCTCGGTCATTCCGACGAAGGCTACGAACTGCCGGAGCTGGAAATCCACTGGCACGAGATCCCGGCCGACCACGAGGACGCGGGCTTCGACTTCCGGGGGCAGGGTCTGCTGCTGAAACAGCAGGCGCTTGGCGTCGTGGATGCCGCGCGGGAGAAGCGCGAAAGCCTCCCGCAGCGGGTCGCGAAGATGATGGAGCTGCGCGCCATCGACCCCGACGCACACAGGATCCTCTGGCACGACCTGGAGGCAGAGCGGCAGGCGATCGAGCGCGCCATCCCGGACGTGGTGAGCGTCTATGGCGCCCAGGACGACGACACGAAGGCCGAACGGATCATCGACTTCTCGGACGGCCGCGTGCGCGAACTGGCCGGCAAGCCCGTGATGCTGGGCTCCGGCTGCAACTTCCAGCGGCATTGCTCGTGGGCGATCTTCCTGGGCATCGGCCACAAGTTCAACGACTTCATTCAGGCCATTCACCGCCTGCACCGCTTCCTCCAGCCGCGGCGCGTGCGCATCGACCTGATCTACACGGAGGCCGAGCGCGGCGTGCGCCGAATCCTCGAAGACAAGTGGGACAAGCACAACCAGACGGTGGCGAAGATGACGGAAATCATTCGTGAGTACGGGCTGTCGGCGGCTGCCATGCAACAGCACCTGCAGCGCGCTCTCGGCGTAGAGCGCATCGAGGTGAGTGGCGACAACTACCGGCTCATCAACAACGACGCCGTGATTGAGGCTTCGGCGATGCCCGAAAACAGCCTCGACCTCATTGTCACTTCCGTCCCGTTCGCCACGCAGTACGAGTACTCGCCGAACTACGCGGACTTCGGTCACACGGACACGAACGACCACTTCTTCGAGCAGATGGACTTCCTGACGCCCGAACTGCTGCGTGCTCTCAAGCCCGGCCGTGTCGCCGCCATCCACGTGAAGGATCGCATCGTGCCCGGCGGCATGACCGGTCTGGGCTTCCAGACGGTCTATCCGTTCCACGCGCGATGCATCGAGCACTACACCCGTCACGGCTTCGGCTACATGGGCATGATCACGATCGTCACCGACGTGGTGCGCGAGAACAACCAGACCTATCGGCTCGGCTGGTCGGAGGTGTGCAAGGACGGCTCCAAGCTCTCCGCGGGGCTGCCGGAATACCTGCTGCTGTTCCGCAAGACGCCGACCGACACCAGCAACGCCTACGCCGACGAGCCGGTCACGAAGACCAAGGCGAGCTACACCCGGTCGCGCTGGCAGACCGATGCGCACGGATTCTGGCGCAGCGGCGGAAATCGACTGCTCACGCCGGAGGAGCTGGAGACGCTGGATCACGACGTGATCTTCCGGTGGTTCCGCGACTACCACCTCGAAAACATCTACGACTACGAGCACCACGTCCAGATCGGCGAGACGATCGACGGACTGGGCCGGCTGCCGGTCACGTTCATGCTGCTGCAGCCGCCGAGCTGGATCGACGATGTCTGGACCGACGTGGCGCGCATGCGCACGCTGAACACCCTGCAGAGCGCGAAGGGGAAGGAGCAACATCTTTGCCCGCTGCCCTTCGATATCGTCGACCGCGTAATCGAGCGCTTCAGCAATCCGGGCGACACCGTATTCGATCCGTTCGGCGGCATCGGAACCGTCCCGTACAGGGCGATCCTGAAGGGGCGCCGCGGCCTGGCCACGGAGCTGTCGCCGCGGTACTTCGCGGACGCCGCGCACTGGTGTCAGGCGGCCGAGCGTGAGATGAGCATTCCGGACCTCTTCGCGACGCTTGAGGCTGCGGAGGCTGCGTGAGCATCCAAGACTACGAGCGCATGAAGGCCGAGTGGATCGCGCAGCACCCCGACGCGACGCCGGCCGAGTACGCACAGGCGATGCGCGAGATTGCGCTGAAGGCGGGTGTCTGATGGCCGGCGACTGGATCAAGATGCGCAGCAACCTGTGGGACGACCCCAGGGTCGCCCGCATCGTCGATGCAACAGATAGCAGCGAAGCAGCTGTCGTCGGCGCGCTGTACTGGCTGTGGGCCACCGCGGATCAGCACACGGAAGACGGTGTGCTGATCGGGATGAGCTTGCGCGCGCTGGATCGGAAGACCGGTGTGCAAGGCTTCGGCGCCGCCCTCGTGTCCGTCGGATGGCTGGAGGATGGCGCAGAAGGTGTGCGAGTTGTCCGCTTCGAAGAGCACAACGGTCGCTCAGCAAAGCGCCGTTGCTCTGAATCTGTCCGCAAGATGTCCGCACGCGATGCGGACAAGGTGCAGACACAAAGCGTACATGAGGAGGACGAACCGCAGACAATCTGCGCACCTAGAGAAAGAGAAGAGGAGAGAGAAGAAGAACCCCCCTTACCCCCCGTGCCGGGGGGTGAGCTGCCATCGGCTTCGCCATCGAACAAGCGGGAACGCAAACCGCGCATCAGCCTGAAGACCTTCCTCGATCGCTGCCAGCAGGCAGGCGAGAAGGCTGTCAGCGGCTACGCGCCTTTGCTGGAGTACGTGGAAGCGACGGCCTTGCCGATGGAGTTCGTCCAGCTCGCATGGGACCACTTCAAGCGGGAGCACCTCCCGAACGGGGCGAATCAAGCGCGGCTGCAGGCCGATTGGCGCAAGCACTTCCTCGCGTACGTCGAGAAGGGCTACTACCGGCTCTGGTACGCCAAGCCTGACGGCGGCTACGAGCTGACGACGGTCGGCATCCAGGCGCAGCGACTGCACGCAGCAGGAGGTGAGCATGCAGCGTGACGACCTTCGGCTTCCGCCGCACAGCATCGAGTCGGAGCAGTCCGTGCTGGGCGGGCTCCTGCTGGACAACGGCGCCATCGATCGCATCAGCGCCTTGCGGCCGGAGCACTTCTTCCGCGACGACCACCGGCGCATCTTCACGGCCATCTGCACGCTGATCGGCGCGGGGAAGCCGGCCGACGTGGTGACGGTGTTCGATGCGCTGGAGCAGTCCGGCGATGCGGAGCGTGTCGGCGGGCTCGCCTACCTGGGCGAGATCGCGAACAACACGCCCAGCGCGGCGAACATCCACCGGTACGCGGAGACGGTGACGGATCGGGCAGTGCTGCGCGCGCTGATGTCGGCCGGTGACGAGATCGCACACCGCGCCATGCAGGCTGGCGAGACATCGGAAAAGCTGGAGTTCGCGCAGGCCCGGGTCATGGAGCTGTGCGATTCCGGGGTGTCGCGCGAGCCGCGGACCGTGCAGGAAGTGATGATCCAGTGCATCGACCGCATCCAGTCTCGCTACGACAGCGACACGCCGCCGGGCTTGGAGACCGGGTTCGCCGACATCGATGCGCGCGGCCGTGTCCTGCAACCGGGCAACCTGATCATCCTCGCCGCCCGTCCCGGGATGGGAAAAACCGCGCTTTCGCTGCGCATCGCCGCCAACGTGGCTGAGTCGGGCGCGCCAGTGCTGGTGTCGTCGATGGAGATGCAGGCGGAGCAGCTGGGTGACCGACTGCTGTCCTGCCTGGGCCGGATACCGATGGCTGGCCTCATGGGCGAGCGGGCCCTGAACGATGCCGACTGGGGTCGGATGACGGCAGCGCTGTCTCGCATCCACGAGATGCCGCTGACGATCGACGACGAAGCAGCGCTCACGCTGTGGGACATCCGTACGAAGGCGCGCCAGGCCAAGCGAAAGATGGGCGGGCTCGGCCTGATCGTTATCGACTACCTGCAGCTCATGCGGGGCGAGGGAGACAACCGCACCCAGGAGGTGGGCAGCATCAGCCGCGGCCTGAAAGCGCTCGCCAAGGACATGGGCGTGCCCGTCATTGCCTTGTCCCAACTGAATCGAGGCGTGGAGCAGCGCCCCAACAAGCGCCCCGTCATGAGCGACCTGCGGGATTCCGGAGAGATCGAGCAGGACGCCGATGTCGTGTGGGCGCTGTACCGGGACGAGGTCTATTTCGACAACAGTCCCTACAAGGGATTGGCCGAGCTGCTGTGGCTCAAGCAGCGCAACGGGCAGTCCGGCGGATTCACGCCGCTGGCGTGGGATGGATCGACGGTGTTCTACGGCAACGCGGATCGCGATGCGTACCGGCAAGCCGCGGAACAAGCGGCGGAGTCCAGCCAGAAGGGGTACCGAAAAGGCGCGCTGTGCGACTGATCAGGCGAACGGATGGCCGATGAATGCGATTGCTGCGCGCGGGCAGCGGCGAACAACGGGAGATCGGGATGGTATCGGGAGGGATGCGAGAAATGCAGGATCAGATGGATTTCGGAACAGCCACGGCATGTGAGGGACGCGCTGGCGGCCACGATGTCGCCGGACGAGCTGGAGAAGGTCAGGGAGGCGGTTTTCGACCTGTGGCAGGCGAGGAAGCGGCCGTGATCAGCTTTACCGTGCCCGGCACCCCTGTCGGAAAGGGCCGCCCGAAGGTGGCGAGTCGCGGCGGAAAGTTCGCGCAGCTCTACACGCCCGAGAAGACAGCGAACTACGAGGGTCTCGTGGCGCATTCCGGGCAGGTCGCAATGAACGGGCGCGATCTGATCTCCGGTGCGGTGAGCGTGAGGCTGGATATCCGATTGCCGGTGCCGGCCAGTTGGTCAAAGCGCAAGCAGAGCCAGGCCCTTGACGGACAGGTGCTGCCCACGAAAAAGCCGGACATCGACAACGTCGAGAAGGCGATCTTCGACGGTTTGAACGGCGTGGTGTGGAACGACGACGTGCAGGTCGTGGAGGTGACGAAGCGAAAGCGCTACAGCGCGGTGCCGGGTGTCCAGGTGGAAATTCGTGAAGTGATGGAGGGCGAGTGATGGGTGCAGTTGCGGCAGAGATCGAACCGCTGTTCGCGAGCACGCACGCGGCGCTGGTGTTCGCCTTCAACTTCAGCCACCAAGCGTACGACCGGCCGGTGATGAACCGCATGGCCGACGGCCCCAAGCGCAGCGGGAAAGGTCTCGTTGGTCTGGACGGGGCAGGGCAGGCCGGGATGATCCGCGCCGCCGTCGATGCGCTGGGCCGTGAAGAGGCGATGGTGATCACCGCACGTTTCGCACCGCGTCGTGAAGAGTGCGAGTGCACGCGCCCATGTTGCAGCGGCTACGTGCCCGGCCGAGAGTGGCGCGCGGCAATCGATCATCTGACCGAGTACGTGCTACGGATGGCCCTGGCCGGCACCGTGAGCCACTACCGCGTTCGGAATGGCATCGTCCGCCGCATCTTCGGCGACACCGTCAATCTGGGCGAGTTGGCGGAACACGCTGGCGTCGGACGGGACACGATGGGTGACCACGCGAAGCGCATCGCGAAACACCTCGTCGGCATCGAGGGCCGCGCGATGAAGGCCATCGATGACAATTTGTTCACGAACGGCCTCGTGGAGCGCTGAAAAAAATTGACTCCAAATCCGATGTGGGATTAGAGTCCGTTTCGGATAGGCACCAATAGCCCGCCCGGAGAAATCCCGGCGGGCTTTTTGTCGTCTGTCGTCTGTGACATCTCCTCCCCGTTGTCCTTTGCCGGAGCCGTTTTCGGTCGGTTCCGGCGATATTTTCCTGCCGCACGCATGCGGTCACCGCGAAAGGTGCCGACATGGACCTCACCCCCCGACAGCAGCGCTTCGTCGATGAGTACCTGATCGACCTGAACGCCACCCAGGCAGCAACCCGCGCCGGATACAGCGCCAAGACGGCCGCGTCACAGGGCGAGCGACTGTTGAGGAATGTTGATGTGGCCGCCGCTATAGCCGCGGCGAAGAAGGCACGCGCGGAGCGCACCGAGGTCGATGCCGACTACGTGCTGAAGCGGATGATCGAAATCGACCAGATGGACGTCCTGGACATCATGGACGACGACATGGCGATCAAGCCGGTCAGCGAGTGGCCGAAGGTCTGGCGCCAGTACCTGAGCGGCTTCGACTTGGCCGAGATGTTCGAGGGCCGCGGCGAGCAGCGCGAGATGATCGGCATCCTGAAGAAGATCAAGTGGCCGGACAAGGTGAAGAACCTTGAGCTGCTGGGCCGGCACTTCGGCATGTTCAAGGACAAGGTGGAGCACACAGGCCCGAACGGCGGACCGGTGCAGGCCATGACGATGACCCCTGAGCAGTTCCGCGAGATCGCGAAGGGGATGGCCGACGAGGTGTGACCATGCGCCAGTTCAGCGAGGACGAACGCTTCGCTGCGGCGCAGATGGCGCGGGAGGACCTGTACTACTTCGCCCGCTGGATGTTCTTGCAGCGCAAGGGCTTCAAGTGGATGCGGGCGCCGCACCACCGGGTCATCTGCGCCGCGCTGGAGCGGGTGTTCAACGGAGAGAGCCGGCGGCTGATCATCAACATTCCGCCGCGGTACTCGAAGACAGAGCTGGTGATCAACTGGGTTGCCTGGTGCCTGGGAAAGGTGCCGGACAGCGAGTTCATCATGACCAGCTACTCCGGCGCGCTGGCGACGAACAACGCCTGGGTGGCGCGAGAGCTGATCCAGCACGAGGCGTACCAGCAGATCTTCCCGGGCACGCGGCTGCGAACCGACAGCAGCGCGAAGGGCGAGTGGCGCACCACGGCGAACGGCATCGTGTATGCCTCAGGGGCGGGCGGCACGATCACCGGCTACGGCGCCGGCAAGCACCGGCCCGGGTTCGGCGGCGCGATCATCATCGATGACCCGCACAAGCCGGACGAAGCCACCAGCGATGTGATGCGCCAGAACGTCATCGACTGGTTTCAGAACACGCTGGAGTCGCGGAAGAACGACCCGGCGAACACACCGATCATCCTGATCATGCAGCGGGTCCATGAGAAGGACCTGGCCGGCTGGCTGATCGGTGGCGGAAACGGCGAGCAGTGGGAGCGCGTCACGCTGCCGGCGGAGTGCGACAGCGAGGACGACCCCCTGTGCCGCGAGATCGGCGCCGCACTCTGGCCGGAGAAGCACGACGAGCGCGCACTGGCGGTGCTCAGATCGGCGAGCAGCTACGTGTATGCCGCCCAGTACCAGCAGCGGCCGGCGCCTCTCGGTGGTGGCCTGCTGCGGGGCGAGTGGTTCCGCCGGTACCGGACGCTGCCGCGGATCATGTACCGGAAGATCTACGCCGACACGGCGCAGAAGACCAAGGAACACAACGACTACAGCGTGCTGGAGTGCTGGGGACGCGGCGAGGACGGCAACGCCTACCTCGTCGACCTCATCCGCGGGAAGTGGATGGCGCCGGAGCTCAAGCGTCGAACCGTCGATTTCTGGGAGAAGCACAACGCCTGGGACACGGTGCAGTACGGCGGCCTGCGCGCGCTGATGGTGGAAGACAAGGCGAGCGGCACGGGGCTGATTCAGGACCTGTCCATGACCAGCAGCATCCCGGTGCTGCCTATCGAGCGTCACACGGACAAGCTGACCCGGGTGATGGACGTGCAGGGCTACGTCGAGTCAGGGCGGGCCTACATTCCCGAGGAAGCGCCGTGGGTGTCAGAGTTCATCGCCGAGTGCGAGGCCTTCACGCCGAACGACACGCATGCGCACGACGACCAGATCGATCCGATGTGTGACGCACTGAAAGACATGGTGGCCGCGGGCAACATCCTCGAGGTGTTCGCACGGCTGGCGGAAGGATGAGACACATGAGCCGACAGAGCGCCCGCCGACAGAAGCTGCGAGCCGCGGCGCGCGATGCCGGCGTTGGCATCCGCACCGGAGACAGCTTCCAGAACTTCATGACCCGCACCGGCGTCGGCGCGGGCAGCGCGAACGATGGCGCGAAGTACGGATTCAACCCGGTCAGCCGCAACCGCGTGCAACTGGAGTTCGCGTACCGCTCAAGCTGGGTGGTCGGTCAGGTGGTGGACACCGTCGCCGAGGATATGACCCGCGAGGGTGTCGAGATCCAGTCCGACATGGAGCCGGACGAACTTCAGCGTCTCGAGAAGGAAGCCGGACGGCTGGGCGTGTGGCCGCAGCTGTGCGAGGTCGTGAAGTGGTCACGCCTCTACGGCGGCGCCATCGGCGTGCTGATGATCGACGGCCAAGACCTGAAAACGCCGCTGCGGATGCAGTCGGTCGACAATGGCAAGTTCCGCGGCGTGATGCCGCTGGATCGCTGGATGGTCCAGCCCAGTCTTCAGGATCTGGTGACGGACTTCGGGCCGGAGCTGGGTAAACCGCGGTTCTACGACGTGCTGCCCGATGCGTCCGGCCTCATGGGCATGCGCATCCACCACAGCCGTGTCGTGCGGCTTGATGGCATCGAGCTGCCGTACTGGCAGCGCATCTCCGAGAACGGCTGGGGACAGTCGGTGGTGGAACGCCTGTGGGACAGGCTGGTGCCGTTCGACAGCGCGACGGCCGGCGCTGCGCAGCTGGTCTATAAGGCGCACCTGCGCACGATCAAGATCGAGGGCTTGCGCGAAATCATCGCGATGGGTGGCCCGGCCTTCAACGGCCTTGTGGCGAACATCGAAATGATCCGCCGCTACCAGTCGAACGAAGGCCTGACGCTGCTGGATGCCAAGGACGAGTTTCAGACCGAGAGCTACACGTTCACGGGCCTCGACAGCGTGCTGCTCCAGTTCGGCCAGCAGATCAGCGGCGCGACGGGCATCCCGCTAGTGCGCCTCTTCGGTCAGTCGCCGGCCGGCCTGAACGCCACCGGCGAGTCGGACCTGCGCAACTACTACGACAACGTGCGCGCCCAGCAGGAAGCCCGGCTGCGCGCCGGCGTGGAGCGCATCTACGGCCTGCTGTATCGCTCCGTGTTCGGGAAGGAGCCGCCGGACGACTGGGACATCGAGTTCTCGGCGCTCTGGCAGATGACCGACGAGCAGAAGGCGACAGTCACGAACCAGCGCTCCGCGGCCGTGGTGGCGGCGTACGACAGCCAGATCATCGACAAGCCGACGGCGCTGCGCGAGCTGCGCCAGATGGCGAGCACCACCGGCGCCTGGTCGAACATCACCGACGAGCTGATCAAGCAGGCCGAGGACGAGCCGCCGCCCCCGATGGAGGGTGACGTGCCGCCCGGCGCGCCCGGACAGGAAGGGAAGAACGATGCCGGCTCAGATGATCCCAGCGCCGCTGGTCCTGACGCTGGACAGGAAAAAGCGCGGGCAGCCGCAGAGGGCAACGCGGGCTGAAGAGCAGTACGGCCGCAGCCTGCGCATGCTGGCGCGGCAGGTCGGGGAGCTGATCAAGGCGTTCCCGGCCGGTGACCCGCAGGCGCTGCCGACCATCGAAGACATGCTGCGCCGGTACGCCGAGGCGCTGACACCGTGGGCGCTGGGTGTTGCGCAGCGGATGCTGTCGGATGCGAACGCGCGCGACCTTGCTAACTGGCGCGTGCTCACCGCCGAGATGAAGACGGAGCTGCGCCGCGAGATCCTCGAAGCGCCGACCGGCGAGCGCATGAAGGAGCTGCTGGGTCAGCAGGTGACGCTGATCAAGAGCCTGCCGCTGGACGCCGCGCAGCGCGTGCACGAACTGACCATCCGGGGGCTGGAAGACGGCACCCGGGCCAAAGAGATCGCCGCCGAGATCATGCGCAGCGGCGAGGTCGCAGAGAACAGGGCGATGTTGATCGCCCGGACCGAGGTGGCGCGCACATCCAGCGTGCTCACCCAGACCCGCGCAGAGCACGCGGGCTCCACCGGATACATCTGGCGCACGGCTCGCGATGGCGACGTGCGGCCCTCACACAAGGCCATGAACGGCCGGTTCGTCCGCTGGGGCGAGCCGCCGACTCTCGACAACCTCCGGGGACACGCCGGCTGCCTGCCCAATTGCAGGTGCTACGCGGAGCCCGTCATTCCTGATTGATGAGGTGTCTATGCTGATCGCGAACACAGGCCAGTCGCTGGTCGTGATGAATCTGCGCACGGGTGAGCAGGTGCAGTTGCCGCCAGGGCAGCGGACCCCCGTGCTGGATTCGAAGATCCCGTTCATCGATGACAGCTTTGTGCTGATCTCGATGTTCAATGCGGGCGTGCTGGTGGCCTATACCGATGCCGGCGCTGCATATCCGGGGTTCCCGACCATGGCGAACCCGGCCGACTCGAAGCGGATTCCGCCGGTGGATCCGGACTACGCCGCAGCGATAGTTGGTGCATCTGGAGTAGTCCGGCAGGCGCTTCAATCCGGGTCCGGTCAGGATGTATCGATCCGCAACCCGCTATCCATCGCCTCGACGGATGAGCCGTCTGTTATCCGGGTGTCGTTCAATCAAGGCGAATGCACCGATCCGTCCCTGCTGAAGGTCTATAACTCTGCTGGAGCAGAGGTGCCGTGCCAGTGGGAGTACGCGAAAGACCCAGCAACCTGGGAGGAAGTCGATAAATCGTGGCCGGACGGCTCCGTGCGTCGTGGCTCTCTGTGGATACTCGGAACGTTCACAGCGAACGAGGTGCAGAACTTCACGGTTCGGGTCGGCGGAACATCCAACAACTACGCGCCGCGCGTGTTGTACAACGCCGAGTCTGCGACCGTGTGGACTCTTACGACCAGCGCACTGCAGTCGCGGATGGGCGAGACCACGGCGTGGATTCCAAAGATCCTGCGCGATCCGAGCCGCGGAAACTTCAACCTTAATTCGACGGGCAACGGCCTCGACCTCCGGCTGACTCTATTCGGTGTCAACAAGTTCCTGCAGGTTCAAGCGGATGTAACCGCCGTGTCGTCTCGCCGGATTGATGAGGCGAACCCCGGTTACGGTGTCGTCTACCAGGAAATCGAGAGCAAATGCTCCTATGCCGCAGCGCCTGGCGTTACGGTCTACGTTCGCACGCGGCACTTCGCCAACAACCGGGCAAAGTATGAAGTGCGCGTTGAGGTGGCGGACACGATCGCGTCGGGCAATCATGGCCTTTCGATGTACCACACCAATATCGTGAGCCCGACACCGACGCGCACCTACGACACGACAAACGGCTACGTCGCATACTCGTACGCGAACGGGGCGCGGCTGGTATTCGGCATGTCCTGCGCGCAACAGGAGTCCGACGCATATCGGCTCAATGGCTCGTCCCCGATGGATTACACACCCCAGCAGAACTTCGAGGCTGACTATGCTCGAATCGGCTGGTCGAAGAACCCCACGACGATCACCGCGGGTGCGTACTTTCGTTTTGCGGGGTACTACGCAACCGAGTTCGATACGGCGGCAAACGAATGCCTGCGGTGCAACAACCCGATCATCGCGCGAGCTAACAGCGCGGCGCGCTCGGACATCCTGCGCTCGATCCGCTACAGCGCGCGTCGCTTAATCGACGCATGGCTGCCGATTGGTCTTGCTGATCCAGCGAAGTCGTTTTACGGCTCTGTTGCGTTGGGCTGGATGGTGGCTGCTGAAGATGACAGGCGAGAGCCGCCAATCCGTGACGCGCTGGTGGTTTTCCAGCGGTGGTGCGCGGAGTACAACATCGCGCCGGCGGACGCGTCGTCGTGGCATGCGAAATGGAACCATTCCACATCTCAACTCGGGTTGGAGTTCATCGGACCCGCGAGCGGATGTCTCCCGATCATGCGTGAGAAGGCGATCGAGCAAGGCATGACGACCGTGGCCGCGCAGATCACGAGTTACATCCACGCGATGGCTGATTTCGCGGTGCAGGCGGAGGTGACATCCGGCGGTAGTGGTCAGATGAAGTTGCGCTACGACGCGGGTGACAACTACAACGCGGAGGCGAGCGCGATGTTGTTCTTGTGTCGATCGCTCGCCATTACCCCAAATGCAACTCGTCAGGCCACTCTAGATAGAATTGCCGCTCGTTTTGCCGTCGGCTACACGACTGGCGGCATCGGCAACAAAATGGGTTATTCATACCAATCGCCAGGTGGAACGCTGCGTCAGAGCATTCAAGACATGCGTGCCAGCTACCACTTTTATAACTTGGGCGTCGCGCTTCACGCTCACAGCATTTATCCGTGCCTGCCGGCGCTGCCGGACGCAAGACAGTTCGCGTTGGAGTACAGCAACGGCCGCCAGCTCGATGAGCGCAAGTGGAGCAAACAACTCGAACGCAGAGGCATCGTCGGCAACTGGATCAGCGCCGCATACGTGCTGGCGATGGCCCCCGGCCGGACCGACGGTGATTTGCGCGCATGCGCCGATTACCTCGATTACGTCTCTGCGAGAGCCGGGTTGCAGAACCCCGGAACCGGCATTCTGATGGATGGCTACACCTACCCGGACGCTGACAGTGGGTACGGTTTGTGGGGTGGTCCAGAGTCGGCGTCGATGCACATGCATCTTCTGCACGCGATCAACATCGGATATTTCGACTGATCGACCAGCCCGCCCCGAGCGGGCTTTTTCATTTCCGGAGCCCCCTATGACCCGAACCGCTGACCGCCGCGCGGTGCAGGTGATCGACCGCGGGCGCTACTACACCACGAACCAGCTCGGCCAGAAGCGCAGCACGACGCCCGAGGGCTTCCTCGTCTGCCACGACGTGCCGATCGCGCGAACCGGTGTGCAGCTGTACCTCGACGAAGAGCTGGTCGGCGAGGACGGGAAGCCGCTTGTGAAGGGTGGCCCTGACGGTCTCGTGCGCGTCGAGCGCGAGGCCGATCAGGTCTTCCGCGAAGACACGCTGAAGTCGTTCGAAGGCAAGCCGGTCACCGTGAATCACCCGGAGAGTTTCGTGACGCCGGAGAACTGGCGAAACCTGACCATCGGGTTCGTGCAGAACGTGCGGCGAGGTGACGGCATCGAGGACGACCTGGTGCTGGCGGATCTGGTGATCACCGACGCCGACGGCATCGAGTACGTGAATCGGGACCTGCCGGAAGTGAGCGCCGGTTACGAGGCCGAGTACGAACAGCTGGCACCCGGGCGCGGGCGTCAGCTCAACATCGTGGGCAACCACGTCGCGCTGGTGGAGCGAGGCCGCGCCGGCCCGCGCTGTTCAATTCAAGATGGAGCACATGCCATGAGCAAAAAGAAGCGCAGTTTCTGGGACCGGCTGCTGACCGCCGTCAAGGCACAGGACGCCGAGGCGATCAAGGCCGAGATGGAAGACATGGAAGGCGAGGAAGGCGACGAGGAGGAGGGGGAAGGCAAGAAGAAGCCGACCGGCGACTCCGCTGTTCTGGCCTCGATCAACGCCCAGCTCAAGACCCTGACCGCGGATGTCGCCGCGCTGAAGGCGCGCGCGAATGACGCCGACCCGGACGACGAGGACGGTGACGACGAAGGCAAGAAAAAGACCGACGACGAAGTTCTCGACCCGGAGCCGGCGGAGACCAACGGCGAAGCCAAAGGCAAGGTGCTGTCCGGCGACTCGCTGAAGGCTGTCGTCGCGCGTTCCGAGATCCTGGCCCCGGGCATCCAGATTCCGACCGGTGACAGCGCCGCTGCCCAAGTGGTGGACGCGCTGATGCGCAACGCCTTGACCACGGCCATGGCGAGCGAGAGCGGCAAGGCCTGCGTCGCGCCGTTCCTGGCCGGCCGTGAGGTCAGGGCGCTGACTGGCGACGCGCTGGCTGCCGTCTTCACCGGTGCCGCCGAGCTGGCGCGCGTGAAGAACAACGACGCGCAGCGCGGCAACGACCGCCTCCATACGAAGGACTTCGGCCGGGCGACTGACCCGCAGTCCATCAACGAGCGCAACCGCGAATTCTGGGCGAAGGCCCGCTAACCCGAGGAGCATCACCATGGCTGCATACCAGTACCGCATGCCTGCCGGCATCCCGGGCGACGTGACCCGCCAGTCCGCCGCCAAGATCGAGCCGCAGGTTCTCAACGCATCCCTTCCGTTCGCCGGCTACGGCCTGTTCGGGAAGCTGGCCAGCAACAAGTTCGTGCCGGTCGGCAGCGGCGACGCCGCCAGCGCCGTGTATGGCCTGCTGGTCCGCCCGTACCCGATCACCGGTGCGAACGCCAGCGACCCGCTGGGCACCAGCGTGCCGCCGACCACCGGTCTGGCCGACGTGCTGCGCAGCGGCTACGCCAACGTGAAGAACAACGCCGGCACCCCGGCAGCGGGCGGTCAGGTCTATGTCCGCGTCGCAGCGGCTGCGGCCGGCAAGCCCATCGGCGGCATCGAGGCGGCGGCCGACGGCGCCAACACCATCGCGGTGGCCGGCTGCATCTTCATGTCGGCGGCTGACGCCTCCGGCAACGTCGAAATCGCCTTCAACATCTGAGCGGAGCCCACATCATGAGCAAACTCATCCTGGCCGCGTCTCTGGGCGCGGCTCTCGCACCGATCCCGGCTCCGTCCGTGATCACCCGTCGTCGCGGTCGCGTGGAATTCCGCGACGGTCTGATGACCTTCGATGCGCAGACCATCGACTCGGCCGGCGTCTTCCTGGTCGGCGAGCTGGAGCGTCTGGACCCGCGCATCCACGAGCCGCTGGCGGCCGTCACCTGGTCGCGCGACATCGACCTGCGCAGCGATGTGAGCATCGCCGACGAGTTCTCCAGCTTCACCAATTCCAGCTTCGCCGCTGCCAACGGCGTGCCGGGTTCCGGCAAGGCCTGGGTGGGCAAGGACGCCAACGCCATCACGGGCATCAGCCTGGACCTCGGCAAGACCACCAGCCCGCTGCCCCTCTGGGCGATGCAGCTGGGCTGGACGATCCCGGAGCTGGAGAGCGCGCAGAAGCTGGGCCGTCCCATCGACCAGCAGAAGTTCAGCGCGATGCAGCTGAAGTACCAGATGGACATCGACGAGCAGGTCTATGTCGGCGACACTGCGCTGAACCTGTTCGGTCTGGTGAATTCGCCGCTGGTCACCGCGACCAACGTCGTCAATGGCGCCAGCGCGTCGCCGCTGTGGTCCAGCAAGACGCCGCAGGAAATCCTGAACGACGTGAATACGCTGCTGAACAACGTCTGGACGGCGTCCGCCTGGGCGGTGTGCCCGTCGAAGCTGCTGGTCGATCCGGTGAACTACAGCCGTCTGGTCTCCACGCTGATCTCGTCGGCCGGCAACATCTCGGTGCTGGAATTCCTGAAGGTCAACAGCCTCTGCAACAGCATCAACGGCCGTCCGCTGGACATCCAGCCGCTGAAGTGGCTGACCGGTCGTGGTGTCGGCGGCACGAACCGCATGGTGGCCTACTCGCAGGCCGAGGATCGCGTCCGCTTCCCGCTGGTGCCGCTCCAGCGCACGCCGCTCGAGTACCGCGACCTGCGCCAGCTCACGACCTACTTCGGCCGCCTGGGCGCCGTCGAGTTCGTGTATCCGGAAACCGTCGGCTATGCTGACGGCCTCTAAGGAGACGGCCATGCGGACCTTTCACACGAAGTGCGTCCTGACGCTGGACAACGGCGAGCGCCTGACTTTCGAGCCGGGCGCGGAGGTGCCGCCGGAGCACGCCCGCCACTGGTACGTGCAGCTGCACAGCCACGAGCCGGCGCCGGTCGTCGATCCGGAGGCCGGGCGCCTGGCCGCCGAGCAGGCAGCAGCCGCCGAAGCCGAGGCCCAACGCATCGCCGCCGAACAGGCGGAAGCGCAGCGGATCGCGGACGAGGAAGCGGCGGCCGCAGCGGAAGCCGCTGCCGCTGCTGCCAAGCCCGTCACCACCACCAAGAAGAAGGCAGCCGCCTGATGGACGTTGCAGGTTTCCGCAGCCGTTACCCGGAGTTCTCGGACTCCTCCGAGTACCCGGACGCAATGGTTCAGATGCACCTGACGGTTGCGGGAATGCTGCTGCTCGAAGAGGTGTGGGGCGAGCTCATGGACATGGGTCACGGCCTGTTCGTGGCCCACAACATGACCATCGGTCGCCGCAATCAACAGGCCGCAGGTGTCGGCGGCACGCCGGGGGAGGTCACCGGTCCGAAGACCGCGAAGGCGGTGGACAAGGTCTCGGCGAGCTACGACACGTCGGCGGTGACGCTGGCCGACGGCGGTTTCTGGAATGCGACGTCCTACGGCGTGGAGCTGCTGTACTGGGCGCGCCTCATCGGCATGGGTGGTCGCCAGCTGTGAAAGCCGTCCTCGTCCGCAAGGCGGACAAGATGGGCGCGGTACTGAAGGCACTGGACAAGCTCACGCGGCGTGACGTGCTGGTCGGCGTGCCCGGCGACACAGCCGACCGCGATCAGGACGAGTACGGGCCGATGAACAACCCGACGCTCGCCTACATCCACGACAACGGCAGCCCGGCCCAGAACATCCCGGCGCGGCCGTTCATGGCGCCGGGTATCGAGGCCGCGCGCGAGCGCATTAGCACCGGTCTCGGAAAGGCGGCCAGCGCGGCGCTGGATGACCGCGACGACCTGGCCATGCGTCACCTTGAGCGCGTGGGGCTGGCCGCGCAGAGCAGCATCCGGCGGTACATCTCCACGGGCAACTTCGCACCACTTGCGGCCGCCACGCTGCGGGCACGCGCTGCACGCGGCAGGAAGGGCGCGCTGCTGGAACTGGCCAGCCGGGCCGCCGGCAATGCGCCGAGCAACGAGAGCGCGCGGCCCCTGATCGACAGCGGGCAGCTGCGCAGGTCGATCAACTACGTGATCCGGGGGCGATGATGGCGCTGCTGGACGTTTCCGACATCCCCTGCGACCCGGACTTCATGGACACCGGACTGGTCTGCGAGCGCCTGACGCAGACCATCGGCGCGAACGGTCGCGCCACCAACGCGCCGGCGCAGACGTCCTTCGCGGGCGTCGTGACCAGCGACAAGGGCGACCTGCTGATGCGGATCGCCGAGGGCGAGCGCACGGTGGGCAGCATCATCATCCACACGCGCTTCGCGTTGCAGGACGGCCGACCCGGCCAGACTGCGGACGTGGTGATCTGGCAGGGTCGGCGCTTCACGGTGTCGGCGGTGCAGGACTGGTCGCACTTCGGCCGCGGCTTCGTGATGGCGAACTGCGACCTGCTACCGCTTCAGGGGTAACTCCATGGCGAACAGCTCGGCAACCGGCGGATATCTCCAGCCGGCGGGCACCCCTGCGCCCGCAGAAGACGATGCACTGGACGACATCATCCAGGCGGCCGTGGTCGGCATCACCGGCCTGTCGGGTGATTTGGTGCGGCCGCGGTTCCAGCCCGGCCACCCGCGCCACCCGGAGCACGGCACGAACTGGTGCGCGGTGGGTGTCGTGGAATCGACGCGAGATGCCGGCCCGGCGATCGAGCACCAGGCTGCCGGTGACGGATTCGACCGCTACACCCGGCATCAGGAGATCCGCGTGCTGGCCAGCTTCTACGGTCCGAATGCTCACCGCTTCGCGGGCCTGCTGGCCGACGGACTGGCGGTGCCGCAGAACCTCGAAACACTGGCCGCGCAGGGCGTGGCATTCATCGACGCCGATGACGCGCGCCGCGTGCCGGAGCTGATCAATCAGCAGTGGGTGAATCGCTACGACGTGCCGGTCCGCCTGCGCCGCGCCATCCGCCGCAGCTACCCGATCCTGAACATCCTTTCCGCCGACCCGGCGTACTCCACCAACTGAGGACACACCAATGAGCACTCTCGGACTGCCTGTCAGCGACATCGTGAATGTCCAGGTGGTGCTGGCGCCGCTCGCCGCGCAGACGCGCGACTTCGGATCGCTCCTGATCCTGGGCGACAGCGACGTCATCGATACCACCGAACGCCTGCGGCTCTACACCACGCTGGACGCTGTGGCCGACGACTTCGGTACCGTGGCCGCGGAATACAAGGCCGCGGCGCTGTACTTTGGCCAGACCCCGCAACCCTCCACCCTGTACCTCGGCAAGTGGGCGCGCACGGCGACCGCCGGCAAGCTGCGCGGCGGTGTGCTGTCGGCAGCCGAGCAGACCCTGACGAACTTCACCGCCGTGACCACCGGTGCGATGAAGATCAGTGTTGATGGCGTCGAGCAGTCGCTGGCCAGCCTGAACTTCAGCGCGGCCCTGAACCTGCCCGGCGTGGCCGCCATCCTCGACACCGCGCTGACCGGCGCGACCGTTGCATGGGATGCGGTCAATCAGCGCTTCGTGATCACGAGCAGCACCACGGGCGCTGCATCGACGATCAGCTTCGCGACCGCGCCGTCGTCCGGTACCGACGTGAGCCAGCTGTTCAAGCTGCGCAGCACCAATGGCGGCTATGTGGCGCCGGGTGTGATCGCGGAAACGCCGGTGGCCGCCGTGCAGGCTGTCGCCGATATCAGCTCGGCGTGGTACGGCCTGTACATCGCCGGCGCGACCGCGCCGACCGACGATCAGGCGGTGGCCGTCGCTGAGTTCATCGAAGGCAGCGGCCTGTCGCGCATCTACGGCATCACCACGCAGAACGCTGGCGTGCTGAACGCTGTGACCACGAACGACATCGCGTCGCGCCTGAAGGCGCTGGGCTACAAGCGCACCTTCGTGCAGTACAGCAGCAGCAACGAGCACGCCGCGGCGTCGATCTTCGGGCGCGCCTTCACGGTCGAGTTCCAGGGCAGCAACACCACGCTGACCATCAAGTTCAAGCAGGAGCCGGGTGTTGCCCCCGAGACGCTGACCGCCAGCCAGGCCGTGGTCCTGCGGGGCAAGAACTGCAACGTGTTCGTCCGCTACAACAACGACACGGCCATCATCCAGGAAGGCGTGATGGCCAACGGCTACTTCTTCGACGAGGTGCATGGCACGGACTGGCTCCAGAACGACGTGCAGACGGCCATCTACAACCTGCTCTACACCTCCTCCACCAAGATCCCGCAGACCGACGCCGGCATCAACACCATCCTGACCACGATCTGCCAGCGCCTCGAACAGGGCGTGGTGAATGGACTCATCGCTCCCGGCCAGTGGAATGCACCGGGCTTCGGCACGCTGCGTCAGGGCGACTTCCTGCCGACCGGCTACTACGTCTATGCACCGCCCGTGAGCGACCAGTCGCAGGCCGACCGGGAGGCGCGCCGCGCGCCGGTGATCCAGTGCGCGATCAAGCTCGCCGGCGCCGTGCATTTCGTCGACGCCATCATCAACGTGAACCGCTGAGGTCTGAACCATGAGCACCTATTCGTTTCAGGACGTCGCCGCCACCCTCGTCGGCCCGACCGGCATCGTCGATCTGGGCTACGGCGCGGCCGTGGCCGAGGAGGGCATCACGATCGAGCCGGCCGGCGACAAGAACACCATGCTGATCGGTGCCGACGGCGAGGGCATGCACAGCCTGCACGCCGACAAGAGCGGCACGATCACCGTGCGACTGCTCAAGACCTCGCCGACGAACCTCAAGCTGCAAGCGATGTACAACGCCCAGACGCTGAACGGCGCGCTGCACGGGCAGAACGTCATCACCGTGCGCCAGAAGACGGCCGGCGACCTCACCGTGGCCCGTTCGTGCGCCTTCAAGCGCAAGCCGAACCTCGCCTACGCGAAGGACGGCGACATCGTCGAGTGGGGCTTCGACTGCATCAAGATCGACACCCAGCTGGGCGAGTACTGAGTCGGCCATGAGAGAGCACACCATCGGCGTGAGCACCTACCGCCTGAACAAGCTGTCCGCGATGCAGGCGTTCCACGTCAACCGCCGCATCATGCCCATCATCCCGACGCTGATCCCGATCTTCGCGAAGCTGGCCAAGGAAGGCAGCTTCGGCGCCGACCTGCTGGGATTCGCCGAGGTGGCCGAGCCGTTCGCGCGCGGCATCTCCGAACTGCCGGACGACGTCTGCAACTACGTGTTCGCGGCGTGCCTGGGCGCTGTTCAGCGGCAGACCGTGCCGGGCACGTGGGCGCCGGTCTGGAACCAGTCGGCCGGCGTGATCATGTTCGACGACCTCGGCCTGGACGTGATCCTGGAGCTGGTGGTCGAAGTCATCAAGGACAACCTCGGGCCTTTTATAGCCGGTCTGCTTACCAGCCAGCAGAGCGGACCGACGCCGGCGGCTGGCTGACCCTCCCGGGCGGAGAGGACTGGGTGCTATCACCCGTGCTCGCCGGCCTCTGCAAGTACGAATCCCTGATCGACGGAACGATGAGCCTGGCCGACGTGGCCCTGCTCAATGACGCGCTGCTGGTGCGCGGCGACAACCAGGACATCGCCCGTCGGCGCATGGAGAGAGCACATGGCTGAGAAAGACATCCTCCGCGAGTACCTGGTCAAGCTGGGCTTCCAGATGGATCAGGCCAGCGCGAAGAAATTCACCGACTTCATGGCCGGCGCCGACAAGGCGGTGCTCAAGTTCATGAGCGGCGTTGCCGCCGCTGCCGTTGCCGTCACGGCTGGCGTGTCGAAGTTCGCCGCCCAGATGGAGCGCCTGTACTGGGCTGCCCGGCATGGCGGTTCCTCGGCATCCGGTTTCAAGGCCTTCGAACGCACGGCGGAGAACCTCGGGGCGTCCGTCGAGTCGGCACGCAACGCGGTGATCGGGCTGGCCTCCAGCATCCGGAACAACCCGGTGATGGAGGCGTTCTTCAAGCAGTTCGGCATCCAGACCCGCGACGCCAAGGGCAACATCCGCGACACCACGGATCTGCTGCGCGACATGTCCCGGGTGTTCCAAGACATGGACTATCTGGTCGCCAATGCCTACGCCAAGCAGCTGGGTATCACGGAAGACCTGCTGATCGCCATGCGAGACCCGGCCTTCTCCGAGATGTACGACCGCCAGAAGAAGATCGCCGAGGCCAGCGATACGGCCGCCGAGGCAGGGCAGCGCTTCATGGTCAAGCTGCGCGCGCTCGAGGATCGCATCACGGCAGTGGGTACCGTGATCGGCGAGAAGCTTATCGACGTGCTCGGACCACGCATGGACGCCGCCGCGCGATGGTTCGAACAGAACTCAGATTCGATCGTGAAAGTGGTCGATCTGATCATCACCGCGGTGGTGAACGCGGAGCGGATCATCATGCCCATCATCAACAAAATCATCGAAGGCTGGCGACTGCTCATCAAGCTGGGGCAGGACGCCCTGGCCATGGTGCCGACTGACATCCTTGAAAAGGGATTTTCGAAGCTCGACAAAGGCTTCGAGTGGCTGGGGATCAAGGATGCCATTCATGACATGCTCGGGATGGGTGGCGGTGCGCCGGCTGGCAGCGGTCTGGACCCCATGGCCTTCTTCCAGAGCATGGGGTGGTCCAAGGAACAGGCCGCCGGCATCGTGGCCAACCTGCAGGCAGAATCGAATATGAACCCGCGCGCGGTGGGCGACAACGGCAAGGCGGTGGGCATCGCCCAATGGCACCCGGATCGGCAGGCGAACTTCCGCCGGTGGGCCGGCAAGGATCTGAAGGACGCCAGCGTCGAGGAGCAGATGCGCTTCGTCCATTACGAGCTGACGCAGGGCTCCGAACAGAAGGCAGGTGCGCTGCTGCGCGCCACCCAGAACGCGCGGCAGGCCGGCGAGGTGGTGAGCCGCTACTACGAGCGACCTCTGGCCACCGATGCCGAGGCGTCACGCCGCGGCACCGCAGCCGCCCAGATCGCCCAGACCACCACCATCAACGTGATGGGCGCCGGTGATCCGGTGGCCACCGCCAACCGCGTGGCCGACGCGCAGTCCCGCGTGATTCAGGACATGGTGCGCAACTTCACGCCGGTGCTGAACTGATGTCGCTGCTCGACTTCATCCAGCTCACGCCGCGATCGAGCATCGGCGGCATCGAGATTCAGGCCACGCTGGAAGAGATCCACAACTCGACCGTCCAGATCACCGAGCATCCGGTCGAGCTGGGCGCCGAGATCACGGACCACGCCTTCAAGAAGCCGGACGAAGTGGTCCTGCGCTGCGCGTGGTCGAACAGCTCGCCGCAGGCGCTGCTGGGCACAGTCCAGCGGCTGTTCTCCGGTGAGCTGAGCGGCGCCGACTACGTGTCGGACGTCTATTCGCAGCTGCGCGAGCTACAAGAGGCGCGCACGCCGTTCGAGATCGTCACGACGACGCGCCGCTACCAGAACATGCTGATCACCGCGCTCCAGGTGACACGCGACCAGAAGACTGGCAACGCGCTGGTCTGCACGGCGACGTGTCGCGAGGTGATCATCGTGCAGACCAAGGCGACGACGCTGCCGCCGCGGCAGGATCAGGCCAGCCCGGAGGAAACCGCCGAGGTGGAAGACCGCGGCACGGTGCAGGCTGTGCCGGCCACGCCGTCTCCGGGTGGCGCGGTGTCGCCGCTGGACATGGTGCGCCAGGCCACCGGCAACCCGCTGGCCACGAGCATCAACCCGGGCGACTTCTTCAGCGTGCCGGCGCTGCCGACGCCGCAGAGCTTCGGCATCTCGCTGGGCGGTCTGGACCTGAACATGAACCTCGCGTTCAAGGGGGCCGCCGGCTGGGTCATGGACGTGGCCAACAACGTGGGCGACACCCTGCTGTCCGGCGTGCCGCTGGTCACCGGAGGCAACCTGCTCGAGCAGTTCGAACACCTGGGCATCCCGGGCGGGCTGTGGGTCCAGACCAAGAACGCTCCGGACGCCGTGCCGACCTTCGACAATCTGGGCGTCGAGAGCTTCCTGTTCTACGTGGCGGACCGCGCATGAGCGTCGCCCAGTACCTTCGCAAGTTCAGCCTGATCGTCGGGCCGGATACCGGTGAAGCGCGCGACCTGTCGGACCTGCGCTGCTACTTCAGCGTGCGACGCGGCGACAACGAGACGCCGAACACGGCCGACATCCGCGTCACGAACCCCGCGCCAGCAACTGTCCAGCAGGCGATGAGCAGCGAATTCACGCGCGTGGTCTTGCAGGCCGGTTACGAGGGCAATTTCGGAGCGATCTTCGACGGCCAGATCAAGCAGACGCGGTACGGTCGAATATCCAGCACCGAGACCTATCTGGACATCCACGCCGCCGACGGCGACCGGGCCTACAACTACTCGACCATGGCGCTGTCGCTGGCGGCCGGCGAGAACGGCCAGCGCCGGCAGCTCGATGCCGTGCTGGGGTCCATGGCCTCGTTCGCGGTGTTCCAGGGCTACGTCCCGCCAGACCTGCCGGACAACCCGCTGCCGCGCGGCAAGGTGATGTTCGGCCAGTGCGCGGACGAACTCCGCATCATGGCGCGCAACTCGCTGACGAACTGGAGCATCCAAAACGGCAAGCTGCAGCTGGTGCCGGAGACGGCATACCTGCCGGGCGACGTGCCGGAGATCAACGCCTCCACCGGCATGATCGGCATTCCGGAGCAGACGCAGAACGGCATCAAGGTGCGCACGCTGCTGAACCCCGCGCTGAAGATCGGCCAGGTCATCCGGCTGAACAACGCGAGCATCCAGCGCTACCGGCGGCCGATCAGCCTGGGCGCGACGGTCCAGAACGACACCTTCGACATCCGCAACCCGATCAACCCGGACGGCCTCTACTACGTGATGGTGGCGGACTACTACGGCGACAGTCGCGGCGACAGCTGGTACTCCGACCTGACCTGTCTGTCGGTCGACGCCACCATCGACCCCGAGTACCTGAAGACCCAGCCGGTCGGCGTTCCAGTCGTGTCGGCGATTAAGAGGCGAGGCTGATGGATCGCAGAGAGAGATTCAGCGACGAACAGGCCGCAATCCGCGCCGCGATGGCACGCCTGCAATCCCGCCTCTGGACGGCCATGCCCGGCATCGTCGATTCGTTCGACCGGGTGCGCATGGTCGCCAACGTGCAGCCGTCCATCACCGCGCAGCTGCGCACGCCGGAGGACATCGTGCAGGACGTGCAGATGCCGCTGCTGCTGGACTGCCCGGTGGTGTTCCCGGGCGGTGGCGGCGTGACGCTGACCTTCGCGCTCGCGCCCGGCGACGAGGTGCTGGTGGTGTTCGGCAGCCGCTGCATCGACAGCTGGTGGCAGCAGGGCGGCGTGCAGGGCCAGGCCGAGCTGCGCATGCACAACCTGTCCGACGGCTTCGCCATCCCGGGCCCGCGCTCGCTGCCGCGCCGCTTCAACGTCAGCACCACGGCCGCGCAACTGCGCTCCGACGACGGCGAGACCTATGTCGAGCTCCAGCCGGGCGGGAAGGTGCGCATCCAGGCGACCGACATCGAGATGCATGCGCGCCAGTCGTGGTCGTGGGATGTGAATGGCTTCGGCGAGCGCTGGGAGCACACCGGCGGCGCGAACTACACGCGCACCCGCTGGCAGACCGGGGCGACCGTCACGAACGTCGATCTGCCCATCAACCCGCCCGAAGGCCCCTGACCATGCGCTATCGGAAACTGGATGCTGCCGGCGACTACGTCCTCGGCGGGCAGGCCGCCTTTCACACGAACACGCCCGAGGCCGTGGCCCAGGCCATTCGCACGCGGCTCGCGCTGTGGCGCGGCGAGTGGTTTCTCGACGCCAAGGAAGGCACGCCCTGGAATCAGGAGGTGCTGGGCAAGCGCGTGCGCGGCCGCTCGCCGGACGCTGCTGTCCGGTCCCGCATTCTCGGCACGCCGGGCGTGATCGAGATCGCCAGCTACAGCAGCGAGTTCAACGGCGACACGCGCGCCCTCTCCATCACCGCGACGGTGCGCACGCAGTACGGCACCACGAACATCACGGAAACCCTCTGATATGGCCTCCCAGACTGCACCGACCATCGACGCGGCCGGCATCCGCGCGCCGCAGTTCGCCGACATCCTGACGTGGCTGCAAGACCAGTACCGCGCGATCTATGGCGCCGACGTGTATCTGGAAGCCGACTCGCAGGACGGCCAGTTCCTGGCACTGTTGGCCGCCGCCATCAGTGACAGCAACACGGCGTGCATCGAGGTCTACAACTCGTTCAGCCCGGCCACCGCGCAGGGGCACGCCCTCAGTCTGAACGTGAAGCTGAACGGCATCCGCCGGCTGGTGCCGACCGCTTCCACGGTGGACCTGCTGCTCGGCGGCACCGTGGGCACGACGATCACCGGTGGCCTGGTGACCGACGCCGACGGCACGCAGTGGCGCCTGCCTGACACCGTCACCATCCCCGGCACGGGCTCGATTACCGTGACGGCCACGTGCGTCAAGCTGGGCGCGATCGAGGCCGCCGCCGGCACGATCACCAAGATTGCCACGCCCACCTTCGGCTGGCAGACCGTCACCAACCCGTCGGCCGCTGTGCCCGGAAGCCCGGTCGAGACCGATGCAGCCCTGCGCGTGCGCCAGTCGCGGAGCGTGGCGGTGCCGTCGCAATCGATCTTCGAAGGCATCGTTGGCAGCGTCGCGAACCTGGCCGGCGTGACACGCCTGCGCGGCTATGAGAACGACAGCGATACGCCGGACGCCAACGGCGTGCCGGGGCACCACATCGCCCTCATCGTCGAAGGTGGCGACGTGGCGGCGATCGCGAACACCATCGCGATCAAGAAGACGCCGGGCACCGGGACGGCCGGCGACGTCGTGCAATCGGTCGCCGATGCGTTCGGCGGCAGCCACATCATCCGCTTCAGCCGGCCGACCGTCGCCGACATCAAGATCAACATGACGATCCAGGCGCTCACCGGCTACTCGTCGGCGATCCTTCCGCGCATCCGCCAGGCGATCGCCGACTACCTGAACGGCCTGTCGATCGGCGAATCGGTTCTCTACAGCAAGCTGTTCGTGCCGGCGAACCTCGGGAACGACAGCGTGGGCATGACCTACGCCATCACGGCCATGACGGTCGCGCGCGATGCCGGTGCGTACGGCACGTCGAACGTCGTGCTGGCATTCGATGAGGCTGCGGCCTGTGACGTGGCCGACATCGCCATCACCGTGGTGACCTGATCGTGGCCCGCGACTACACCGCGCTGATCACCAGCGAGCACCGGACGGCGCCGCGCTTCGTTGCGACTGCCGGAGCCGTCACCGGTGCACTGGCCATGACGGCTGACGTCACGCGCTCGATTCCGGATGCGTTCGACGTCGAGACGGCGGTCGGAGCGCAGCTCGACATCATCGGCCTGTGGATCGGCCAGTCGCGGCTGATCCCGAACGTTCTGCTGCTCCAGTTCTTCGGCTTCTCGGGCAACCCAGCGGCGCTGCCATTCGGAGAAGAGGACAACCCGTCGGGCGGCGGCCGTTGGTACGAGGAGGGCGAGGACTATACGGCCACGACGGTGCTTGGCGACGCCGAGTACCGGACGCTGATCCTCGCGCGCATCGCTCGCGACATGTCCAAGGGAACGACGGCCGAGCTGCTGGGTTCGCTGTCCTTCATCTTCGGCGGCGTGCTGGTCGCGCTGGATGACCCTGGTGACATGACCATCAGCGTGGCCATCGGCCGGTATCTGACGCTGGTGGAGCGGGCAATCATCGCCAACCTGGACATCCTGCCGCGGCCGGCCGGCGTGCGCATCAGCCGCCGCGTGATGTTCAGCAGCGAGCGTTACTTCGGTTTTGAGGGACAGGCAAACGCCCTGTCATTCGGTGAGGAAGGGCTGCCGGATGTCGGTGGCCTGTTCGCAGAGGAGTTCTAAATGGCAATCACGAAACCGGCAGTGCTGCCGCCTTGGGCTGAAAGCGGTGATGCCGTCCAGCCCACGAACGCAGAGATCCAGTCTGGCTGGCAGGCGGGATCGGTTCCGCCCTCGCGACAGCGGTTCAACTGGATCCTGAACTACTGCATGAACGGCGTCCGCTACCTCGTACGTCGCGGGCTGGCGGACTGGGATGCGGCGGAAACCTATGCGGTCGGCGACCGCATCATCGGCCCGACGGGCTCGACCTATCAGGCCCTGACCGCAAACACCAACAAGACGCCGGCCTCCAACCCGTCCGACTGGGCGCTGTGGGCGTTCGGTCCCAGTGACGTTGCGACTGCTCCGACAGACAACTCCGGGAAGATCGCAACGTCGTCCTGGATTCGCTCTGCAATGTCTGACATTGCGAGTGCGGCGGGTTTCTCAGCTCTGCTCGGGGATACGGGGCACATTGTTCTTCCAAGCTGGTTGGGTGGCCTGATCTTCCAGTGGGGTTCGGTGACGACCGCGAGCGGGGCGCACAGCACGCTGACCTTTGGCCTTTCGTTCCCGACCGCCCCGGTGTTCGGCGTTGCGGTGATCGATCTCGGGAGCCTGTCGGGGACCATTCAGGCGTACGTCGGCGCCTACATGACGCAGACCCAGATGCGGTTCCCGACGAATGACGCATCGACGAATCGCCCCGGAACCTATCGTTACTTCGCCATCGGATACTGAGATGAAAGAGATCTTTTACTCGGCCGCGACGCGCGGCTTCTACATGCGCGGGGTTCATAAGGACATCCCGCAGGACGCCACGGCGGTGGCCAGAGAGGAATACGAAGCGCTGCTGGAAGGCCAGTCAGCCGGACAGCAGATCGTCCCCGGGCAGAACGGCGAACCGGTCCTGCAAGCGCCGGAGGACGCGCCGCTGGATGAACTGCGGGCCCGGAAGATCGCAGAGATCGAGCAGGCCCGCGACGCGGCCATCGCCGGCGGCTTCGACTTCAACGGCACCCGCTTCGACTCCGACGCCAAGAGCATTCAGCGGATCAATGGTGCCGTGACACTCTCTCTGCTGAACCCCGCCTTCGAAACCGACTGGATCACCTTCGACAACAGCCTCGTCACGCTCAACGCCACCCAGCTTGCCGGCCTCGGCGTTGCCGCGGGACTGCACGAAAAAGCGCAGATCTTCCGGGCGCGACAACTGAAGGATCAGGCGCTCGCCGCCACCACGCGCGAGCAGCTCGCCGCCATCACCTGGTAGCGGTCGTTCCACCCCAGCCCATCAGGCCGCCTTCGGGCGGCTTTTCCATTTCTGGAGACGCAATGACTGAACCCACCGCCACCGCGGCAGGGGCCGCTGCCGGCGCCCTCACGGTGCTGCCTGTCGCCATGCTGGGCGCCCAGACGGACGCGCTCGGGCTTGGCCTCTTCGGCGCGCTGCTGGTCTGCATGTGGCTGCGCTCCGTGCGCACCCGCTCGCGCGCATTCAGTGCGGTGCTGCTGTCCGGCCTGCTCGCGGGATACGGCTCTCCGATCGCCGCGTCCGTCGCCTCCGGCTACCTGAGCGGGATGAATGTGGACGCCTTGCGGCTACCCATGGCGCTGCTGATCGGCGTGCTGTCGCCGACCCTCGTCCCCATCCTGCTGCGCGTAGCGGCGGCGCGCGTCGATCAAGGCGGGGTGCTGTGATGGACGCGCTGCACGTCTGTGGCATTGCGGCTGCCGTGGTGGTGCTGGTGCGCGTGGTCTGCCTGGCCAGCCACCTGTCACCGGACGGCTGGAAGGGCATGCTGCCGCGCTTCTTCGCGTTCTCCGTGTCGCTGGCCGCCTTTGGCGCCTCGGCCTTCGCGGTAGCCGCGGACCTGCCGTTCTCTGGCCAGGCGCTGCTGATGAGCGTCGCAGGGCTGATCGTTTCGGACCGGAGGATGACCCGATGATCCTCTCCCCCATCCAGATCATGCGCATCGTGCCGCGCTGCCCGGACGAAATCGCATGGACCGCCGGCCTGAACGAAGCGCTGCGCGAGTTCGGCATCGAATCGAAGCTGCAGGTCGCACACCTGCTTGCCCAGCTCGCTCACGAGAGCACCGAATTCACGCGGCTTGTTGAGTCGCTGACTTACACCAGCGCGGGGCGCATCTTGGCAGTCTGGCCGTCCCGCTTCTGGCTGCCCAGCCCGCAGCAGCCGACGTGTCCGGCCGGCAAACGTGACGCCCGCGGTTTCGTGCGGGCGCCGGTGCTGCTGGCGAGCTACGTCTATGCCGGTCGCAATGGCAATGGCGCAGAGAGCACGTCGGACGGCTTCCGCTTCCGTGGCCGCGGCCCGATCCAGATCACCGGCCGCAGCAACTACGCGCGCTGCGGCCAGGCGCTCGGCCTGCCGCTGATCGAGCAGCCGGATCTGCTGACCGATCCCGACGTCGGCGCGCGCGCTGCCGCCTGGTACTGGACTGACCGGAAGATCGGACCGCTCGCGGACGCGAACGACATCGAGGCCGTCACCCGCAAGATCAACGGCGGCACACACGGCATCGAGGACCGGCGCCGGTATTTCCAGACCGCGATGCGGGTGCTGTCGTGATCGCCGGCACCTTCGTGCGCGCGCTGCCCTCGTGGGTGCTCTGGCTGGCGCTGGCCGCGCTGGTCGCGGCGTCGGCTGGATGGGGCTACACGCGCGGTCTGTCGGCCGAGCGCGAGGCGCGCGACGACCTGGTCGCCGCATTCGCACAGTTCCGCGCCGAGGTGGCCGCCCAGGGCCGGCAGGCACAAGCCAGAACCGCAGCCGAGATCACACGACAGGAGACCATCAATGCCCATACCCATACCGCCTACGGCGTCGCTCTCGATCGCCTGCACGCTCTGCACGCTGCTGACCGCCTGCGCCTCGCCGCCGGTCCAGCACGTGCCGGTGGCAGTGCAGTGCCCGCCGATACCGCGGCCGCCGGCCGAACTGATGCAGCCGCTGCCGACAATGGATCTGATCCCGGTGGAGATGCTACCGCCGAAGCTCCGGGCGCGCTGACAGAGCGTTGTCAGGCGGCGACACTACAATGCGTCTGGCTCCAGCACTGGATCGATGAGCAGGCCGCAGCCGTGCCCTGAGTGCGCGCGGCTGCGCGACAAGATCGCCGCGCTGCGGGAGGATCGCAGCGAGTGGCGGGCGATCGCAGTCATGCTCATGGGGCTGTGCCGCACGCTGCGGGACATCGCGATCCGGCGGTGAGGGCGGGGCAGGGGAACCGGAAAATATTAGACAACCGTCTAATATTCGCCCCACCAGCGGCATAAATGAAAACGGCCCACATCGCTGTGGGCCGCTTGGCATTTGGCTCCCCGACCTGGGCTCGAACCAGGGACCTACGGATTAACAGTCCGGCGCTCTACCGACTGAGCTATCGGGGAAGAAAGAGGCCGCAACTATAGACAGCCTTCCGATAATCGTCAAGCGATTGATGGGATATTTTCTTCGGGCTGAATGTGCGGTCACTCGGCACCCGAGTCGATTTATGATCGCGTCACCGCTGCCTGCAAGACTGTCTGGCAGCCACAACCGCATGACTTCATCTCTTCAGCGTCGGTGATCGAGCCGGCGCGGCAAGGCGGCCAGCGCGCATCCATGAACGAAAATGCTGTTTACGTAAAGACCGAGGCCGGCGAAGAGGCGGTGAGCAAGCGCACCATCGTCCAGCGCAACCTGCGCTCCATCCTGATCATGATCGATGGGCGCACGCCTGTCGGCAATCTGGCGCAGCAGTTTGGCGATCCGCTCATCGTCGAGGGCCTGGTCGGCGAACTGGAGCACCGCGGACTGGTGCGCCGGATCGACGCGCCCGCGCAGGGCGAGGAGGCGGACCGCGCAGAGCTGTCGTCCATGCTGGTCGATATCGAGGATCTGGTCAGCCAGCCGATCACGCCGGTGTCGGACGACATCCGGCGGGCGCATGAAAAGGCGTCCGCGAAGGAATCACCGGTGCTCGACGAGTTCGCGATGGCCTTGCCCGAACTGGCGGCGCCGGCCCCGGCGAATGCCCCGGCCCCGGCTGCAGCGTTGTCTGCGGCCGACGATGTACGGGGTGCCATTCGTCGCGCGATGATGTCCGCCTCGCCGGATGCCGCTGCCGCGGAGCGGAGCGGCGGTGGCCTGCAACGAGTGTTCGACCTGTTCGCCGGACGCGTCGGGGACCGCAAGGGCCCCCCGGGTTCGCTTGGCAAGAAAATCGTCCTTTCCGCGTCGGTGCTGCTGGTGCTGCTGGTCGGTCTTTTCTTCCTTTATCCCTATCAGCGCCATCTGCCGCACTTCGAGTCCCTGGCGACCGAATTGCTGGGGCAGCCGGTGCGCATCGCTTCGGTTTCGCCCAGTCTGTTCCCCGAGCCGTCCATCGCGCTTGAAGGGGTGACGGTGGGTGGGCCGGGGCAACTCGAAATCGGCGCGGTGAAGTTGCTGCCGCGGGTGTCCACGCTGCTGTCGGAACGCACGGTTCTGCGCGACGTGCGCATCGAGCGTGCGGCACTGAATCTGTCTTTCCTGCCCGCGCTGTCGCGCCGCCAGGATATCAACTGGGCTTCGCGCTGGGTCACGGTCGAGCACGTCAGCATGGTCGACGCCAGCATCGTGCTGCTCGACGGTTCGATCGGCGCCCTCGGCGGCGATCTGGCGCTGGACGAGAACGGCGTGCTGACGCGCCTGTCGCTCGCCTCTGCCGACGGCGGGCTCAAGCTTCAGGGCAACAACGCCGGCGGCGTCTGGAGCGTGTCGATGACGGCGCTGGGGTGGCAGACCCCGGGCAAGCCTTCGCTGCTGTTCGACGTGCTGGAGGCGCAGGGCACGCTGAACAGTCGTCGTCTGCAGTTCGACAAGCTGGATGTGAAACTCTACGACGGTTATGCGACCGGCAGCGTCGCGCTGGACTTTGCGGATGTCGCAAGGTTCGAAGGGCAGTTGCAGACCTCCCGTCTCAGCCTTGGCGGCCTGCTGAAGGTGTTTGCACCGACGCTGTTGCTGACCGGCGATCTGTCCTTGTCCCTGTCGCTGACCGGCGAGGGCAGGAACTACGAGGAACTGCAGAAGAACCTCCGGGGCACCGGCACGATGGGTGTGCAGCGCGGGCAGATCGAGCGCGTCGATCTTGTGCAGGCGGTGCGCATTCCCCGACCGGGTGGTGTGCGCGGCGGCAGCACGCGCTTCGATCGGCTGGAGGCCAATGCGGTGGTCGACGCCAGCGGCGTGAGCCTGAGCCAGGTGGTGATGGAATCGGGCCTGGTCGGCGCCAACGGTACGCTGCGTCTTGCCGACGACACCCTGCGCGGGCGTCTCGATGTGACCTTGCAGGGCACGGCAACGACGGTGCGCGCGCCGGTGAGCATCGAGGGGCCGTACGCGGATCCGGTGGTGAAGCTGCTGCGCTGAGCAGGTCGAGGCATCGCGCAGCTTTCACCGCGTGCTGTCATGCCAGGCGGTAAAGTGATGGCTCTAACAATCGCACAGGCGTTTGCATCATGACCATCCTGGTAACCGGCGGTGCCGGCTTCATCGGCAGCAACTTCGTTCTCGACTGGCTGGCCGGCAGCGATGAGCCGGTCGTCAATCTCGATGCGCTGACCTACGCGGGCAACCGCGCCAACCTGGCGTCGCTCGATGGCGACGCGCGTCACGTCTTCGTGCACGGCGACATCTGCGACCGCGAACTGATCGACCGGCTGCTCGCGCAGCACCATCCGCGCGCCATCGTGCATTTCGCCGCCGAATCGCACGTCGATCGCTCGATCCACGGCCCGGGCGAATTCATGCGCACCAACGTCACCGGCACCTTCACGCTGCTGGAAGCAGCCCGTGGCTACTGGGGCGCACTCGAAGGCGACGACAAGGCCGCATTCCGCTTCCACCACGTGAGCACCGACGAGGTCTATGGTTCGCTCAAGCCCACCGACCCGCCTTTCGCCGAAACCAATGCCTACGAACCGAACAGCCCGTATTCGGCGAGCAAGGCGGCGAGCGACCATCTGGTGCGCGCCTGGCACCACACCTATGGCTTGCCGGTGGTGACCACCAACTGCTCGAACAATTACGGCCCCTATCATTTTCCCGAGAAGCTGATCCCGCTCATCATCGTCAATGCGCTGGCCGGCAAGCCGCTGCCTGTTTATGGCGACGGGCAGCAGGTGCGCGACTGGCTGTACGTAAAGGACCACTGCGCGGCCATCCGCGAAGTGCTGGCGCGCGGCCGTCTGGGCGAGACCTACAACATCGGTGGCTGGAACGAGAAGCCGAACATCGACATCGTGCGCACCGTGTGCGCGCTGCTCGACGAAATGAGGCCGGACGCTTCCGGCCCCTACGAACGGCTGATCACCTATGTGAAGGACCGCCCCGGCCACGACCGGCGCTACGCGATCGACGCCCGCAAGATCGAGCGTGAACTGGGGTGGCGGCCGGCGGAAACCTTCGACACCGGCATCCGCAAGACGGTGCGCTGGTATCTGGACAACCAGACCTGGGTGCAGGACGTGCTCAGCGGCGGTTATCGCGACTGGGTGAGCAAGCAATACGGCGGAGCGTCGGCATGAAAGTCCTGCTGTTCGGCAAGGGTGGACAGGTTGGCTGGGAACTGCAGCGCGCGCTTGCTCCACTGGGTGAGCTGATTGCGCTGGACTTCGACAGCACCGGACAACTGTCCGGCGACTTCAGTCAGCCCGAGGCCGTGGCCGCGACCGTCCGCGTTGTGGCGCCGGACTTGATCGTCAATGCCGCAGCGCACACGGCGGTCGACAAGGCCGAGAGCGAGGCCGATCTGGCGCGCCTGATCAACGCGACCACGCCCGGGCGTATCGCACAGGAAGCGAAGGCACTCGGCGCCCACCTTGTTCACTATTCGACGGATTACGTGTTCGACGGCAGCGGTGACGCCCTGCGCGACGAGACGGCGGCGACCGGGCCGCTCAGCGTCTACGGCCGCACCAAGCTGGAGGGCGAGCAGCTGATCGCAGCGTCCGGCGCCACTCACCTCATCCTCCGCACCAGCTGGGTCTATGCTGCACGCGGCGGCAACTTCGCGAAGACCATGCTGAAACTGGCGAAGGAGCGCGAACGGCTCACCGTCATCGCCGACCAGATCGGCGCGCCGACCGGCGCCGAACTGCTGGCCGACGTCAGCGCACACGCTGCGCGCATGCTGCGCGCCCGGCCCGAACTGAGCGGGCTCTACAACTGCGTGGCCGCTGGCGAAACGTCCTGGCATGGTTACGCCACCCATGTGATCGAACGCGCGCGCGCGGCCGGTCACGCGATCAAGGTTGCACCGGACGCCATCCTGCCCATCCCGACCACCGATTACCCCACACCGGCCACGCGTCCGCTCAATTCGCGGCTCGATACCCGCCGGCTGCGTGACACCTTCGACCTCGTGCTGCCGCCCTGGCAGCAGGGCGTGGACCGCATGCTGGCCGAAATCCTCTGAACAGAATCAGGAGCACCCTCATGACACGCAAAGGCATCGTACTGGCCGGTGGATCCGGCACGCGCCTGCACCCGGTGACGATCGCGGTATCGAAGCAGCTGATGCCGGTCTACGACAAGCCGATGATCTACTACCCGCTGTCGACGCTGATGCTGGCGGGCATACGCGACGTACTGGTGATTTCGACGCCGCAGGACACGCCGCGCTTCCAGTCCTTGCTCGGCGACGGTTCGGCCTGGGGCATGCGGATCGAGTACGCGGTGCAGCCCAGCCCGGACGGCCTGGCGCAGGCCTTCATCATCGGCGAGGACTTCATCGGCGGCGGTCCCTCGGCGCTGGTGCTCGGCGACAACCTTTTCTACGGCCACGAATTCGCGCATGACCTGAAGTCGGCCAGCGCACGCGAGGCAGGGGCTACGGTGTTCGCCTACGGCGTGACCGACCCGGAGCGCTATGGCGTGGTCGAGTTCGACGCCAACGGACGCGCGATCAGTCTGGAAGAGAAGCCGGCCAAGCCGCGCAGCCGCTACGCGGTGACCGGGCTTTATTTCTACGACGGGCAGGCGAGCACGATCGCCAAGGCACTGAAGCCGTCTCCGCGCGGTGAACTCGAGATCACCGACCTGAACCGCGTGTATCTGGAACGCGGCGCGCTGGAAGTGCAGGTGATGGGCCGCGGTCACGCCTGGCTGGACACCGGCACGCACGACTCGCTGATCGAGGCGGCGCAGTTCATCCAGACACTGGAGAAGCGCCAGGGTCTGAAGATTTCCTGCCCGGAAGAAATCGCCTGGCGGCAGGGCTGGATCGATTCCGACCAACTGAAGAAGATCGCCTCCCCGCTGGCCAAGAGCGGTTACGGCCAGTATCTGCTGCGCATCATCGACGAACAGGTGTTCTGATGAAGGTGATCGAAACAGGTATCCCCGGGCTGCTCGTGCTTGAACCGAAGGTGTTCGGTGACGCCCGTGGCTTCTTCATGGAAAGCTTCAACGCGCGCACCTTTGCCGAGGTGACCGGGCTGAAGCTGGACTTCGTGCAGGACAACCACTCGCGCAGCGGACGCGGCGTGCTGCGCGGACTGCACTACCAGGTGCAGCGGCCGCAGGGCAAGCTGGTGCGCGTGTCGCAGGGGCGGGTGTTCGACGTCGCGGTCGACCTGCGCCGGTCGTCGCCCACCTTCGGCCGCTGGCACGGCGTTGAACTGAGCGGCGAGAACCACCGCCAGTTCTGGGTGCCGGCCGGCTTCGCGCACGGCTTCTACGTGCTGAGCGAGTCAGCGGACTTCCTGTACAAGACGACCGACTACTACGCGCCGGAGCACGAGCGCAGCCTCGCCTGGAACGACCCGACGGTGGGTGTCCAGTGGCCGCTGGACGGCGAGCCGCTGCTGTCGGCCAAGGATCTGGCGGGCAAGCCGCTGGGTGAGTGCGAAGTGTTCGAGAACCTCTGATCCGGTGCCGGGGCGGCTGCCGAGGCGGCGATCGGGAGGCACGCTGCGCCTGTCGCGTGCCGGCCGGAAGCTGTCTACAACATGAACGTCATTTAATCCGCGCGGTAATCCCTGGTTAACACCCGGGATCGCGCCGGGTGGGAGCATCTTCCTCGTTCTCGATGCGGGAGGATTCCCATGAGTGACCTGAAGAAGAGGCTGGCACGTATTGCGCTGGCGGGCGGTCTGGCGACCAGCGCATTCGGCGTCGGGGCCGCCGTTGAAGATGACCGGCTGCTGGCGTCCCAGTGCCTGGGTTGTCATGCCGCGGACGCGTCCGGCACAGGCGGCTTTGATCGTCTGACTGGTGAGACGGCCGCCGAAATTTCCGAAGAGCTGACCGAGATGCGGGCTTCAAGCAAGGAGCTCGACATCATGCATATGCAGGCACGCGGCTACACGGACGACCAGATACGACGCATCGCCGACTGGTTCGTCCGTTACGCGCCGGCCGCAGGCGCTCGCGGCGCGGGCACCGAGGACGAACCAAGTCGCGACGGGCACAAGGAGGCAAGGGGCGCAAGCACGAAGAAGGTGCCGGCACGGAAAGCGTCAACGAAGAAGGCGGTCGCGAAGCGGCCGACCGTACGGAAATCGAGCTGAGGGCGCCGACATGACTTTCGAGACTGTGTTCAAGCAGCCGCTGGATCGTCGCGGCTTTCTAGGGGCGCTGGGCGGTGCCGCCGCATGGATGGCGGCCGGCATTCCGAAGCCGGCCCGTGCCGCCGCGGCGCGCATCGTGGTGGTGGGCGGCGGTTTTGGCGGAGCGACCGCAGCGAAGTACATCGCGCAATGGGGCGGCGCCGGCGTGTCGGTGACGCTGGTAGAGCCCAATGCACGTCATGTTTCCTGCATCCTGAGCAATCTGGTCCTGAATGACCGGATCAAACTGGCAGGTCTGGGATTCGGCTACGACAAGCTGAAGCAGCGCTACGGCATCGAGGTGGTGGCTGACCGCGCGGTGGCGGCTGATCCGGACGCAGGCAAGCTGGACCTCGCCAGCGGCATCACCCTGGATTTCGACCGGCTGGTGCTTGCACCGGGTATCGCGTTTGATCCGGTACCGGGCCTGGAGACACCCGAGCAGCAGATTCTGGTACCATATGCGTGGGTGGCCGGTCCGCAGACACAGACCTTGCGCGATCAGTTGAACGCGATGCGTGATGGCGGCACGGTCGTGATGAGCATTCCCCGGTCACCTTACCGTTGCCCGCCGGGGCCGTATGAGCGCGCCTGCGTGATCGCCGATTTCCTGAAGCGCAGGAGGCCCCGGTCCAAGTTGGTCCTGCTCGATGCTAACGCCGATATCCAGGCCGAACCCCTGATGTTCCGCCAGGCCTTCGCTCAGCTGTATTCCGGTCGGCTTGAGTATGTCCCGAATGCCGAAGTCAGGCGCGTGAGCTTCGAGGGCGGTCGCAAGCTGGCCTGGGTCAGCGACGGCCTCGATGGCGAGACCGCCTGGCGGGCCGACGTGCTGAACGTCATTCCACGCAACACCGCGGCAAGGCTCGCGCACGACATCGGGGTGGTGAACGTGAATGGCCGATGGGCCGGGGTGGATCCGCTGACCTACGCGTCGACGGCGGCGCCGCGCATCCATGTGATCGGCGATGCGCAAGGCACTGGTCTGCCGAAAGCTGGGCATATCGCCAACTCCGAGGCGAAGATCTGTGCCGATGCGATCGTCCGGCTCATCAATGGCTGGCCGGTAGACGAACCCGTGCGCATGCAGAGCGTAGTGGCGAATTCCGCCTGTTTCAGCCCGATCACCTACGACACGGCGTCATGGCTGAATGCCGTCTTTGCCTACGATGCTGCGAGCGGATCGATGAAGCGGGTCGATGCGTCCTTCGGTGAAGCGCCGACGCGCAGCAAGGACAACTTCGAACAGATGCTGAAATGGGCGGCCCGCCTGTTCGACGACACCTTTGCCTGAGCGCGGTCGCGGCCGACCGGTGTTGCACCGCATTCGATGCGTGGGCCGCCGCGCGCCGGATTGATGCGGTGGGCCGGGCGGTCATGTCCCGCCGCGCCACGTCCGCGCCGACGCGGCACGAACGCCTTTCCGCGGCCGCGGACAGCGGCCCTCAGGCGTTGTCGCCTTCCGCGGATGCAGCAGCCCTGGCCGCCTTCGCGGCCTTGTCCTCGGCCAGCATCTGCGCGCGGGTTTCCGGCGTTTCAAGGCTCACACGGCCGATCAGACCGTCGCGGTAATCCTGCAGCAGCGTGAACGCGGCTTTTTCCAGATCGGGTGCGCCGCCCTTGATACGGTAGCCGCGTCGCGCGGCGATGTGTTCGATCACCGCAACGCCGTCCATATCCGGCGTGCAGCCGTAACGGGCGGTGAGCATCTGCGGGTAACGCGCCTGCAGCAGATTGCCGAGAAAGGTGGCGACCTCTTCGTCGATGATGGCGTTGCGGCCGATGGCATGGCTGGCGGCCAGCATCAGACCATCGCTCTCGTGCTCGATCTTCGGCCACATCAGGCCCGGCGTGTCGTACAGCGTGAGCCGCGGGTTCAGATGGATGCGCTGGATGCTCTTGGTGATCGCCGGCTCGTCACCGGTAGCGGCCACCTTCTTCTTCACCAGCGCATTCATCAGCGTCGATTTGCCGACGTTCGGTATGCCCATGATGATGACGCGCAGCGGCTTCAGATTGTCGTCGCGGTGTGGCGCGAGCGATTGCGCCAGCGACTGGATGCGTCCGGCGTCGCCCGGCTTGCGCGCCGACATGGCGACCGCCTTGGTGTTCGGCTGGCTGTTGAAGAACTTGAGCCAGGCCGCGGTCACGTCGGGATCGGCCAGATCCGCCTTGTTCAGCAGCTTCAGGCAGGGTCGGTTCCGGTGCGTGCGGATGGCGTGGATCAGCGGATTGCTGCTCGCCTCCGGCAGGCGCGCGTCGAGCACCTCGACCACGACGTCGATCGATTTCATCGCGTCGGTCGCGTGCTTGCGCGCGGCGGTCATGTGACCGGGGAACCACTGGATGGACATGTGAGGCGGGCGGGGCGGCGGGAAAGGTCGCCATTCTACCGGTCGACGCGTTGCCTCGCCCTGAAACACCGGAACGCCTGATGTGGTCGAAGCGGACACTTCACAGGAGACCGCCATGCTCGTCCGCCTCATCTACGCCAGCAAGGTCCGCGACGGCCTCGCACCTGGCGACATCGACCACATCCTCGCCCGCTCGCAGGCGAACAACGCGCGCGTCGGCGTCACCGGGGCGCTGTGCTACACCGGCGGCGTGTTCCTGCAGTGTCTGGAAGGCGGGCGGCGGGAGGTGAACGAGGTCTACCACCGCATCGTCGGCGATCCGCGTCATCGCGATCCGGCCATTCTCGGCTTCACCGAGGTCACGGCGCGCGACTTCGCCGACTGGGCCATGGGATATGTCGGCTACACGGCCGATAACCGCGCGCTGTTCCTGAAGTACTGCCCGCGCCCCGAATTCGACCCGTACGCGATGAGTACGGCCTCGGTCGAGGCGCTGCTGCACGAACTGCTCGGCGTAGCGCGCTGGAAGTCGGCGCGCGCAGAACGCCCGAGTGCGTGAGGCCCACCCCCTGCCGACGGAACCGCTACAACGCCTGCGGCGAGCGATCCCGTCCGGCGTTGGCCCGTCAGCGGATCCGACGGCGACACATCCGCCCGACCACCGCAAGGCCGGCCATCATCGACAGCCAGGTCGACGGTTCGGGCACAGGTGCCGCCATCAGGTTGGCGGCGGCCATCTGCGCGCCGATGTAGCGGCCGACTTCGCCGGCACCGACCGGGTCCGCTTCGTCGAAGGGCTGAGCCTCATGGTCCTCCGGATTGTAGGCGCCCAGATACTCGTAGAACTCGTAGCGCCGGATGACCGACTTCCGGTTGTCGACATCGGCGGCAAGGGGCTTTTCGAGCAGCAGTTCGTCACCCTCGCCGTTGTCCTTGTCTGCCGGCTTGGCCTGGAACAGCACCCACTCGATTTCGGTTTCCGACTGTTCGCGCGGCACGACCGCGTTGTCGCTCAGCAGTTCTTCAAGTTCGACTTCGCGCTCGATCTCGGTCGTGTAGACCTTGACCCACTGCGCCACCCCGTATTGCTCGCGGTCTTCCGCAGGTTCCGGTGCGATCACCGCCTGTACGATCGGCCGAGCTGGCGGCAGGCCGGGGTCGGCGGGTGCGGGATCGACGACCTGCCACGCCGGCGCGGCGATCAGGACGTTGCTGCCGACCGCGCTGATCTGACCGGTGGCCGCGTCGCCCTTGAGCCAGCGGTACTGGGTACTGGTCGCATTCTTGTTCAGACCGAGACCGAAGTGTTCGCAGCCGCTCCCCGCATAGCCGGCTCCACCACCTGACCAGCAACTGTGACCGTCGGTCGGCGAGAAACTGCCCGGCACCGGCGTTGCGGCCAGGAACACGCCGCGGGCACTGTCATAGGCGCTGAGGTAGCGAACGAAGATGCCATCGGCGAAGCTGTCGATGCGCGGACTACCGTAGCGGTTGTAATCGCCGCCGAAGGTGTAGCTGACGTCTGCCGCCGACACGCCATGCAACTCGATCTCGAAGCCGTGCGTTTCAGAACCGGTGTCGTTATAGACGTCGAAATTGCTCAGGCTGCCGTACAAGGTCGGGCTGGCCAGTGTGGCGCTGGTGCCTCCGGCCAGCAGCGCGGCGACGATCCAGCGCGCGGTGTTCGATGATTTTCTGTGCATGGCGCTCTCCTCGTGCCGAAGTGTGGGGGCAGCGCTTTCCGCGGATGGCTCCTCTCCCGGGAATACGCTGCGCCTGCCGCGGAACGAGTCAGCAACGAGCGACGCGCACTGTCCGACCGAACAATGCGTGTCGTCGTCCCGTGACGCGACCACGATCTGCCGCCATCGTCCTGCACGGACAATAACCATGCATTAAGTAGGGGTTAACGCTCGGCCGGACCCCATTCGGCCGGCCGAGGCCGGGGCTCGCCGGATCGCCAGGCCTTCGGATCGGCAGCGGGCGCCGTGCGCCCGGGCGCTCAGGCGTACTCGACTGAACCATCCGATCGCGGGTCGGATGCACCTTCCACGCGACCATCCGGGTGTCGCACGATCAGCCCGGCGTGTCCGGCGCTGTCGTCGAAATCGCTGAGCGATTCGATCGCGTGGCCGCGCGCGGCCAACTGCTCGAACACCTCGGGGGCGAAGCGCGACTCGAGCTTCAGCGTTTCGCTGGCCGAACCCCAGGTGCGGCCGAGCAGCCAGCGCGGTGCCGACACGGCGTCCTGCACGCTGTCACCGAAGACGAGATGGCGAGTGAACACCGTGGCCTGAAACTGCGGCTGACCGTCGCCACCCATGCTGCCGTACACCACGGTGCGTCCGTCCTTCAGTTGCGCCATCGGTGGATTCAGCGTGTGGAAGGGCTTGCGGCAGGGGTCGAGGGCGTTCAGCGCGCCCGCCTGCAGCGAAAAGCTGATGCCGCGGTTCTGCCACAGCACGCCGGTATCGCCGGCCACCACGCCGCTGCCGAACTCGTGATAGATGCTCTGGATGAAGCTCACCGCACGGCCTTCGCCATCGACGACGCCGAGCCAGACGGTGTCGCCGGGCGCCGTGTTGACGCGGCCGCCGGCGCGCTCGGGATCGATGCTGTCGGCCAGGGTGTCGAGGCATTCCGGTGACAGCAGCGATTGCGCGTCGACACGCATGCGTGCCGGATCGGTCAGATAGCGGTCGCGGATGCGGAAAGCCTGACGCGTCGCCTCGACTACGCGGTGGATGTAGTCCACCGACTGCCCGTGCAGCCCCTTCAGACCGAGACGGTCGAGTTGCCCCAGTATCAGCAGCGACAGCAGACCCTGGGTCGGTGGCGGCATGTTGTAGATGCGACCCAGGCTGTGCTCGAGCTGCAGCGGCGTGCGCCATTGCGCGCGGTGGGCGGCGAAGTCGGACAGACGCAGCGGACTGCCGGCACGCTCCAGCGCCGACGCCATGCGCCGGGCCAGTTCGCCGGTATAGAAATCGGACAGACCCTCGCGCACGAGCTGCGATAGCGTGTCGGCCAGCCGCAGCTGGTAGAGCGTGCTGCCGGCCGCGGGCAACTCGCCGTCCGGCATGAAGTTCAGCGCGAAACCGGGCTGCGGGCCGACCTCGGGTTCCTTCACGCGCAGACTGCGTGCCAGGTTCTCGGTCACCGTGACGCCGTTGCGCGCATGATGTTCGGCGTCGCGCAGCAGGCGCGACAGCGGCAGTCGGCCACCGGCTTCGGCCGCTGCCTGCAACGCAAGCTGCCAGCCGGACACGGTGCCGGCCACGGTCAGTGCGGCCAGCGGGCCGCGGTTCGGGATGCGATCGCGCACGTCCTGGTCGGCGTACCAGGCGCGGCTCGCCAGTGCGGCAGAGGCGCCGCACGCGTCGATCGCGCGCGGTGCCTCGCCCGGTTCGGCGATCAGCCAGAAGCCGTCGCCGCCGAGCGCGTTCATGTGCGGGTAGACGACGGCGATGGTGGCCGCTGCAGCGATCATTGCCTCGATGGCGTTGCCACCTTCGCGCATGACGTCGCGCGCAGATTCTGCAGCGAGGTGGTGGGGGGCGACGGCGATGCCGCCCGTGCTTGAAGTCATGTTTGGCTCCTGTTTCGGGTGGGCGCGAAGTAACGCCGTGCGCCGCTATGGTGCATCAGTCGCGTCCGCCGTGCATCCTGGGCGCTGCAAATGGGTATAACGCCCTGAATCGGCGGGCAAACGCGCGGCATGTATCTTGCAGGTGTCGCTCGAAGTAGCTTGTCCACCTCCGACAACGACGTCCGACATGGCCGATCAGAAAACATTGCGTGCCCGGCTGACTGCCGCCTGGCTGCGCCTGAAGAATCCCATCCTGCGCCGGCGTCATTACGCCTATCTGAAGGTCTGGCTCGGGCGCCTCGTGCTGTGGGGCGGCGCGGTCGGCGTCGGTCTGCTGGCGGTCGGCTTTGCGCAGCTTTCGGACCACGCGGTGCACCTGTTCCGTGACACCGCGGCGAGCCACCCGTGGTGGCCCTTTCTGCTGACGCCGCTGGGCGGCGCGCTGTGCGTGTGGATCACGCGTCGCTGGTTTGCCGGTGCAGAGGGCAGCGGCATTCCGCAGACCATCGCGGAAATGTCCCGACCGGAAACGCCGGGCTGGCGACCGCTGCTGACGCTGCGCATCATCGTCGGCAAGGTGTTCATCGGCGTGGCCGCGGTCGGCAGCGGCTTCTCGCTTGGCCGCGAAGGCCCGACGGTGCAGGTCGGTGCTTCGCTGATGAATGTGCTGCATCGCTGGCTGCCGGGCGCGCTGCACATTCCGCGCACCCACATGCTGGTGGCCGGCGGCGCGGCCGGCATCGCCGCCGCCTTCAACACGCCGCTGGCCGGCATCGCCTTCGCCATCGAGGAACTGACGCGCAGCGTCGAGGCACGCATGAGCGGCCTCATCATTACCGCCATCGTGCTGGCCGGCATCGTGTCGCAGACCTTTCTCGGCAAGGCCAGCTATTTCGGGCAGATCGCCATCGCCGGCAGCGACCGCGACATGGCGCTGGCGGTCGCCGTGACCGCGCTGGTGTGCGGCGTGGCCGGCGGGCTGTTCTCGCGCATGCTCATCATCGGGTCGACCTCGTGGCGCGGGCCGCTCGCCGATCTGCGCGCCCGCCGTCCGGTGCTGTTCGCCGCGGCTTGCGGTCTGCTGGTGGCAGCGCTCGGCTTCGTCAGTGGCGGCGTCAGCTTCGGCAGCGGCTACGCCGAAACGCGCGCACTGCTCGAAGGCGACACGCAGCTCGCGTGGTACTACGGTCCGGTCAAGTTCATCGCCACGCTGATTGCCTATCTGAGCGGCCTGCCGGGCGGCATCTTCGCGCCCAGTCTCGCCATCGGTGCCGGCATCGGCCACGACCTCGCACCGCTGCTCGGCCAGCAGGAGGCGCAGGGCCTGCTGCTGGTGCTGTGCATGGCCGGCTTTCTCGCCGCGGTGACGCAGGCGCCGATCACCTCCTTCATCATCGTGATGGAAATGGTCGACGGCTATTCGGTCATCATCGGCCTGATGGCGGTGTCGCTGCTGTCCGCCGGTGTGTCGCGCTTCTTCAGCCAGCCGCTCTATCACACGGTGGCGCGGCACATGATTGCCCGCAATGCCGCGCCGCCCGGGTGATCAGCCGCGCGGGAAGGACATCCAGACGTGGCGGCGGTAGTCGTACATCTGGCAGTCATTGAGCACGGTCAGGAATTCCTTCAGCGTCAGCTTCACCTTCTTCACGTTGCCGCTGAAGGTCTGTTCCAGTGAAGCCTGGGTCTTGACCAGCCGGTAGAGCGGAATCTTCTTGTCGACGTGGTGGGCGGTGTGCTGGAACACGCGGGCGAAGGAGAAATCCAGCCAGGCCGGCACTTCGGTGTGGATGGAGCCTTCGACCTGGGCGCGGAAGTAGTTCCACTCGTCACGGTTGTCGTACCAGCGGATGGTCGGGTAGGTGTGGTTCTGGATGGTCACGAAGGTCATCACGTAGTTCCACACCAGGAAGGGCAGCCCGACGCACAGCACGAGGTTCCACGCGAACCCGGCCGCATCGGCGGCGAAGAGGTAGGCCATGAACACCTCGAAGGCGAGGAATCCGAACACCGCGACGAAGTCGGCCAGCGCGACGGCCGGCGGAATCTCCTTGCCGTTCTCCGAGCGGCGCAGGATGAGCACCTTCCACCAGATGTCGAACAGGTAGTAGCAGCCGAAGCCCCAAATGCTGCGGTAGAAGCGATGCACGCGCTTCTGCCACGGCGACAGCGCGGCGAACTCGTCCGGCGACATCGGCGGATACACCGGATCCATGCCCTTCAGATTGGTCCAGCCGTGGTGCATCTTGTTGTGCTCGATCTTCCAGGTGCACACCGGATGCAGAGAAGGCATGAAAGCCAGCGTGGCGAACAGACGGTCGAAGAAGGGGCGGTTGGTCAGCGAGCCGTGCGCGGCGTCGTGGCCGATCACGAACATGATGCCGATGGCCTGGCCGCTCATGACGCCGAACAGCGCCTTGAGCAGCAGGTTGTCCATCGACAGAGACAGTGTCCACAGCAGCGCGAACAGGCTGGCCACTGTCAGGAAGAGCAGACTGCCGAGCGGCAGGCTGTAGGCGTAGGCGATGTCGGGCAGCGTGGAACGGACATCGAGCGGGGTCGGATAACGTTCGGTCACGGGAGTGCTCCTGCAATGAGTGGAAGGCATCAGGCGGCGACCGCGCGGGCGTCGGCCGGTTGGGTCTGCATGTCGAGGTGCAGTGTGCTCAGGCCGCGGAAGCCGAAGTTCGCCAGCCACTCGGGCTGCGCGTCGACGGCGGCGATGTGCGGACAGCGCGCCAGCAGCGCGTCGAAGGCGATCTCCGCTTCCAGCAGCGCGAGGCGCGTGCCGATGCACACGTGCGGGCCGTGGCCGAAAGCGAGGTGCGCGGTGTCGGCGCGGCCGATGTCGAAGCGGTCGGCGTCGGCGTGGCGTGCGTCGTCGCGGTTGCCCGACGCGATCAGCGGCACCACCATCTGCCCGCGCCGGATCTGCGCACCGGCGTACTCGAAATCCTCGGCGGCAATCCGGGTGAGGTACTGCACCGGGCTGTCGTAGCGCAGCATTTCGCGCACCGCGTTCGGAATGCGCGAGCGGTCCTCGCGCAGCGCCTGCATCTGGTCGGGGTGGCGCAGCAGCGCGAGCATGCCGTTGCCGAGCAGGTTGCGCGTCGTTTCGTGGCCGCCGAACATGAGCATCGAGCACTGCGAAGCCACCTGTTCGCCGTTCAGCGCCTCCTCGTCCTCCTCGATGCGGATGAGCAGGCTGATCAGGTCCTCGCCTGGCGCGTGCCGCCGCTGCTCGACCACCGCCTCGAAATAGCGCGTCATCGCCAGCAGGCTGTCACGCCCGCGGTAAGCCACCTCCAGCGAACTGGCGGGGTTGCCGAAGAAGCGGGCGATGTCGTCCGACCACTCGATGAACTCCGCCTGATCGCGCGCATCGACGCCCATCAGTTCGCAGATGACCAGCGCCGGGAAAGGGTGGGCGAAGCTGCCCATGTAGTCGACGGTGCCGCCAGCGGGCAGGCGGTCTATCAGTGCGTGGGCGGTGCGCGTGATCGCATCGCGCCACAGGTCCATCACCTGCGGTGCGAAGCCCTTGTTCATCAGCTTGCGCAGCAGTGTGTGTTCCGGTGCGTCCTGGAACAGCAGCCACATGCCGAAGACGCGATTGAATTCGGCGAAGGCCGGCCGGACCGGCTCCGGCAGCAGCAGACTGTAGCAATGGCTGCGCTGCGCGCTCAGGCGGCTGTCGCGCAGTGCGGGCGCGATGTCGGCGTGCCGCGGCAGCAGCCACGCACCGCCGAGGAAGTCGCCATTCCAGTGCGCGGAGCCGGCTTCGCGCAGCGCACGGTAGGTCGGGTAAGGGTTCTCGATGAAGTTCTGGTCGAACATGGTCGGCGTCTCCGGCTGGACGATCGCGTTCCGCGGATGCGGAGCCGTATCGGATGTGAAAGGGCGGCAAAGTGAGGGGGCGCATCGCCGGCAGCGAGGCCGGGATGCGGGTGATTGCGCGGTACTGCGGCGTCAGGCCGCCTTTGCTGTCGCGACGCGTCGGCGGCGAAGCAGGAGCAGCAGGCCGCCCGCGGCCATCATTGCGGCGGCCGAAGGCTCGGGCACCGGCGCGGCGGCGACGCCGGCGAGTTCGCCGGCCAGCATCGAGTAGGCGGCGGTGGTGAGGTGGATCGAGTCCCAGAAGAAGTACTCGTCCGGCGCACCGCAGGCGGCGAAGGCGCTGCCGTTGAAGTCGAAACAGGCGGATGCGGCGTTGGTCAGTCCGCCCGGTGCATTGCCGGCGAGCACGGCGGCGATCGTGTCCTCGTACCAGTCCTGCGCGTCGAAGCGCATCAGGTTCACGGCGGGCTGCGTGCCATCCAGCGTGTCGAGCAGTGCATCGAGTCGGGTGTTCATCGTGTCGACGCCCTCGTGCAGCAGCGCGCGCAGTTGCGGATCGCTGGCGAAGGTCGCTGCCCAGAACGGCTCGTACTCAAGCGCGATGCTGTTGAGCACCAGGATGTTGCGGGCGCCTGCATCGATCAGCGCGTCCACGTTGCCGGCGATGTCCTGGGCGGCCAGCGTGCCTGCCTGCTGCAGCGCTGCGCGACGGGCGCCGTCATCGAGCGAGGCGGGCAGCGCCTGACCCAGGCCCCAGAAATCGTTGTGGCCGCCCCATACGAAGTACAGCGCGTCTGGATCGGCGCTGCCGGTGGCCGACAGATGGGCGTCGACCTGATCGCGCAGACCGGTCGCACCGAAGGCGGTGTTCACGAAGGGGAGCACGTTGCCGTGACCGCTCAGTGCGCCTGTCCAGGCGTAGTTGGTCAGACCGATTCCGAGCGTGCCGGCGAGGTGTTCCACGGCCGACGGTCCGTTGGTGGGGCGTCCCTGGAAGAAGCCATCCGCGTAGCCGGGGATCGCGAACGGCGGCCACCAGGCGAGCACGTCCTCGATCGGCCGTGTGGCCAGTGCGCCGACCAGATTGCCGGTATCCGAGAAGCTGTCGCCGAACGAGTACATCGTCGAATAGGGGGCCGCCCAGGCGGATGCCGCGCCGCCAGCGATGGCCGCGACCGCGGCCAGTCTGCACATGAACCTTCTCATCAGTGTTTCCTTCCAGAGCCAGGGATCGATCGTCCGCCGACAGCGCGCACGGCTGAATTTCTGTGTGCGCCGCACAAAAAAAGATGTCTGTCCGGCCGCGGCTGCAGCGTCAGCAATAGACATGCCAGGGACATTGGATGCGGTGCGGGGGATCGGCTCCGGCCAGGGCGCGGGTACCCATGCCGGCCGGGTCCGGACCGCGTCGTTCAGCGCCTCGTCATGGCAGATCGGAGCTGGATGGGGCTGTCCGTGGGGATCGAACGGGTGTCTTCATGCCCGATGATTCGTGACCGCGCTCGCGTGAATCATTGGTAGTCGAATGTCAATACGATATTAATCCGACATCTAAGAAACGATGGTCATAGGCTAGAAGTAGTACAGGTGTCGCAATGCTGGACAGATTGTGTCCAACTGCAAACTTTGATGCGCAGGTCATTCGTGACCGCGTCCCGATCGAAGCCAATGGCATGGAGGGTCGCGTCGGTCCGGTCATACCCAGGGTCTTATCGTTGCTGCATCGACGTTTGATGCCGGTGCACAGGGAGGCTGGGGGCGCTGCCCACGCGGCACTTTCGTGCGTCATTTCACATGTTGCAGTGAAGCAGAAATGCCCCTGGCACGGTAATGGCTATTGAGCGCTCCGGCGCCGTGCGTTCTGCACGGATGGATGTCATGAACCGGGGCGGTGATCGGCGTGGAACTGCAGAACGACAACTTGCTGGCGTGGCTCATCGATCGACTTGCCGATGTACTGGGGCATGACGCATCGCGCATTCATCCGCACGGCACGCTGGAGGAACTCGGACTCGAATCGATGTCCGTGGTGGCCATGGGGCGCGTGCTCGAAGCGCACTTTCCGATGCTGCCCAGGACCTTCCTGTACGACTGCAGGACGGTGGCCGATGTCCATGACTATCTGCGCACGCACTTTCCCGGCGAGGCCGCGCGGCTGTCGGCGTCGCTGACGCCGGTTGCCACGCACGTCGCCCCGGCGCCGCGCTTCAGCGACCAGTGGGAAACGCTGGACGAAGTACCGGCCGATGCCGGCGTCGCGGCGATGGATCAGGCGATCGCGATCGTCGGCGTGGCCGGGCGCTACCCCGGGGCCGCCGACCTGGAGTCGTTCGCCGCCGCACTGGCGGCCGGTACCGACGCAGTGGGCGAGGTGCCGTCCGAACGCTGGTCGGCCGACGGTCTGTTCAGCCGCGATCCGGTGGCCCGCACGCAGTGGGCCAGCATGTCGAAATGGGGCGGCTTCCTGCGCGACGTCGATGCTTTTGATTCGGCCTTCTTCGGGGTGTCGGCGGTCGATGCCGATGTGATGGACCCACAGGAGCGTCTGTTCATCGAGTGCGCGTGGCACGCGCTGGAACACGCTGCGCTTGGCCCGGAAAGGCTGCCGCGTGCGCAACCCGGTGGCGCCGCACGCGTCGGCGTGTTCGCCGGTATCACCACACTGTCCTATCCCTTGCTCGGCGAGGCGCACTGGCGCAGCGGCGGCGGTCAGGTGCCGACGGCGATGCCATGGTCGGTCGCCAACCGCCTGTCCTGGCTACTCGATTTCGACGGCCCGAGCATTGCGCTCGATACCGCCTGCTCGTCGTCGCTGACCGCGCTCCACCTCGCCTGCGAAAGCCTGCGCCGCGACGAGTGTGCGGTGGCGCTGGCCGGCGGCGTCAATCTTTACCTGCATCCGTCCAAGTATGTGCAGCTGAGCCAGCAGCGCATGCTGTCGCCGACCGGTCGCTGCCATGCCTTTGGTGATGCCGCGGACGGCTTCGTGCCGGGTGAGGGCGTGGGTGTCGTCGTGCTGCGAAGGCTGGCCGATGCACGCGCGGCCGGTGATCGCATCCTGGGCGTGATCCGCGCCACCGGCATCGCGCACGGCGGCCGCACGACCGGCTACACGGTGCCCAGTTCGCGCAGCCAGGGCGTGCTGATCCGTGACACGCTGGTGCGCGCCGGCATGAGCGCGTCGCGCATCGGCTATGTCGAGGCGCACGGCACCGGCACCGGGCTGGGTGATCCGGTCGAGGTCGAGGGCCTGCTTGCCGGTTGGGCGGGCGAGCGGCCGCAGCGCTGCGCGCTCGGTTCGGTCAAGGCGAACATCGGCCATCTCGAATCGGCCGCAGGCGTTGCCGGGCTGACCAAGCTGCTGCTGCAGTTCCGCGCGCGCACGTTGTTCGCCTCGCTGCATTCGGAGCGGATCAATCCGGCCATCGATCTGTCACGCACACCCTTCCGCATTCCGCAGCGCGCGGAACCCTGGCCCGACGAGACGCAGCCGCGCTGTGCCGCACTCAGCTCCTTCGGTGCCGGCGGCGCCAACGCGCACGTGATCGTCGAGGAGTGGGTCGATGCGCCGTCGGACGTCGCTGCCGGCGCGATGGCCACGGTGTTTCCGTTCTCGGCCAGCGACGACGAACAGCTCGATGTGGTGCTTGCGCGTTTCCGTGACTGGCTGGCGCCGCGTCTGGCAGAACTCGATACCCCGACCGGACGCGCCCGCGTCGCGGCGACGCTGCAACTCGGACGCACGCCGCTGCGCGCCCGGGCACTGGTCGTCGCCGCCTCGCTGGCCGATCTGCTGCAGGCGCTGTCGACCGGTGACCTGCAGCGCGGCGGTGTCGGCGACGCTCCCGTGACAGCGGATGCAGGCACCGGCGACCCGCTCGCGTTGGCCGCGCGCTGGCTGTCCGGCGCGCCGGTGCAGTGGTCGGCGCTGTGGCTGACGACGGGGCCGGTCATGCCGCAGCCGCTGGATCTGCCTGGCTATCCGTTCCGCCGCACCCGCCACTGGATCGGCGGCGCGCAGACACCATCCGCAGTGCGTTTCGACGCCGCGCCGGCCAGCGCAGCGCCCGCGGGTGCGCTGCACATTGCGCCGGACGACTGGCGCGCGCGCAATCACGTGGTCGATGGACACGCTGTCTTTCCTGCGGCCGGCTTCCTGCAGTTGCTGGCGGCGCGCCTGCCCGGCAGCGACGCGATCGAGTTCCGCGACCTGATGTGGGGACGCCCGCTGGTGCTCGATGCGCCGGCTGACGTGACGGTGGAGCTGGAAGCCGATGGGCGCTGCGCCGTGCGCAGCGGCGGCAGGGACAGCGGCGCGGCTCACCTGCGCGGATCGCTGCGTTCGGCGATGACCGAGGCGTCACCGGTCATCATCGGCCGCCCGCCCGGACCGTTCGACTGCGACGCCTTCTACGCGCGCTTCGAACGCATGGGACTGCGCTACGGGCCGGACTTCCAGCCGGTACGGGCGCTGATGTGCGAGGCGTCACACGCCGTCGCCGAACTGTTGGTCACTCCGCGCGACGACGTCGGCCGCATCGATCCGGCCCTGCTCGACGGCGTATTCCAGTGCGCCGTGGCGCTGGCGCCGGACGCCGTGCTGGCGGCCGGGCGCGCCTTCGTGCCGTTCTCGATGCGCCGCTTCGCACTGCATGCGCCGCTGCAGGGACGCGCGCGCGTGCGTATCGAGTATCGGGGCAGCCCGGCACCCGGCCTGCACGCCTTTGATTTCCGCGTATGCGCTGACGACGGCGCGCCGCTCGCGGATATCGAGGGCTTCTGCTTCCGCGCCTGGGAGGGTGCCCGCAGCGCACCGCTGCATCTGCTGCAGCGCCGCTGGTCCGTTGCCGACAGCCGCCCGCATGCGGCCGCGCCGGTGTCGCCGATGCTGCTTGCGGGGGCGGCGGGCGTCAGTCTCGACGGGCTTGCCGCCAGGCTGCGCCGCCTGCATCCGGCGCAGCCGCTGTGGCGCATCGAGACTTCGCAGCGCTTCCGCTTCCATGAAGGCCATTGCATCGACATGGATGCGGCCGAGCTCGCGCACCGGCGCACCTTGCTCGAACTGCTGCAGCACGGCGACGCCTTCCCGGCGACCGTCGTGTGGGTGGCCGGGAATTCGCATGACGCGGTCGAGGCCGACGTGCGGCGATTCGTCACGCTGGCGCAACTGCTGGTGGGCGCGCTGGGCGCACGTGCGCTGCGCCTGGTCTATGTCGGCACGCCGTCCGCCGACGACGGGCGCTGCTTCCACGGCGCCATGGGCGGACTGCTGAAGAGCCTGCACCTCGAAGCGCCCCGCGTGTTGGCCGCCGTGCTGGAGCTGGATGCAGCGACGCGCGACGACCCGGTCCGTCGCGCCGATGCGATTGCCGCCGCGCTGGCACGCCCGCTGTCGCCCGGTCAGGTGCCGCGTCTGCGCGTACGCGACGGGCGCATCGAGGAGGAACGCTTTGCCTGGCTGGACGCGCCGACGGCCGACTGGTTGCCGACGCGCGGTGCGACCTATCTGATCACCGGTGGCATGGGTGCGCTCGGACGCATCTTCGCGCGCTGGCTGGCCCGCTGCGGCGTGCATGTTGCGCTGGTGGGCCGCAGTCCGCTGGATGACGAGGGTGCGCGCGCGGTCGCCGCTCTCGGTGGTGACGGCGCTTCGGTGGTGTACGTGCAGGGCGACGTGACCGACGCCGCTTCGCTCAACGGCGCGCTGCAGCAGATACGTGCAACGCTGGGCCCGGTACGCGGCGTCATCCATGCGGCCGGTGTGCTGCGCGACGCCTTCTTCGTCAAGCACGGCGACGATGACTGGCAGGCGGTGCTCGCACCCAAGATCGCCGCCGCACGTCTGCTCGACGAGGCGACGCACGACGATCCGCTCGAAGCCTTCGTGCTGTTCTCGTCGCTGGCTGGCGCGCATGGCAATGTCGGCCAGAGCGTCTATGCCTATGCCAACGCCTGGCTGGACGACTACGCCGAACTGCGCGCGCAGGCGGTCGCAGAGGGGCGGCGGCGTGGTCGCACGCTGGCGCTGGCCTGGCCGCTGTGGCGCAGCGAAAGCGGCATGCAGGCGCCACCGCCGGTCATGCAGTGGATGGCCGAGCGCGGCCTTGAACTGCTCGACGCGGAGCAGGGCGTACAGGCGTTGCGCAGCGCGATGGCGAGCGGGGCGGCGGGTGTCGTCGTCTGCAGCGGCCGGCGCGAAGGCGTGGCCCGACTGCTGGAAGTCGGGCCGGCCGCGGTCGAGCGGCAGTCGCGGGCAGCAGCGCCCGTGCGCGCCGTCGCGACGGCTGTCGACACGGCAGGGGCACTGTGCAACCGGCTGGGCGACATGCTGGCCCGAGCCTGCGGCATCGCCCGCGCCCGTGTCACGCCGACCACGCCGCTGCAGTCGCTGGGCCTGGATTCCATCATGGTGATGGATCTGAATGGCGAACTGGACAAGCACTTCTCGTCGCTGCCGAAGACGCTGCTGTACGAAGCCGACACCGTGCAGGCGCTCGCCGCGCACATCGCGTCGGCCGAGCCGGAGGCGGCGGCACGCTTCGTCGGCGTCGCCGCTGCGCTGCCGGAGGAGGCTGCGCAGCCGGCTGTCGCGGCGGTGCCTGCCGTGCCAGCGCCCTGCATGCAGCCGGAAACCGGGGCCCGGGGGGCGGAGGCAGGACACGGCCTGGCCATAGCCATCGTCGGCATCGCCGGCCGCTATCCGCGCGCCGCCGACCTGGAAACCTTCTGGGACAACCTGCTGCAGGGCATGGACTGCGTCGGAGAGCTGTCGCAGCGCTGGCCGGACGATCCCGCCTTCATCCCGCGCGGGGGCGAGGGCGCCAAGAGCGGCGCCTACGCCCGCTGGGCGGCGCTGATCGACCAGCACGACTGTTTCGATCCGCTGTTCTTCGGCATCGCGCCGCGCGACGCCGAACGCATGGACCCGCAGGAGCGGCTGTTCCTCGAAGCGTCCTGGCTAGCCATCGAAGACGCCGGCTACACGCCGCAGACCCTGCAGTCGCCGCCGTCGCGCGACGGCGCGCGGGCGCGCGTCGGCGTGCTGGCCGGCGTCATGTACGGCGAGTACCAGTACTACGGCGCCGGCGGCTCGGCCACGCTGACCAATTCGTCCTATGCCTCGATCGCCAACCGCGTGTCCTACACGCTGGGTTTCAACGGTGCCTCATTCGCGCTGGACAGCATGTGCTCTTCGTCGCTGACCGCGCTGCACACTGCGTGCCTTCTGCTGCGCGCCGGCGAATGCGACGCGGTGCTGGCCGGTGGCGTCAATCTGTCCAGCCATCCGTACCGCTACCGCATGTTGAGCGAACTGCAGTTCGCCGCCAGCGACGGTCGCTGCCGCAGCTTCGGCGCTGGTGGCGATGGTTACGTGCCGGGCGAAGGTGTCGGTGTGGTGGTGCTCAAGCGGCTGGCCGACGCCCTGCGCGACGGCGACCACATCCACGGCGTGATCCGCGGTTCGGCCATCGGCCATGGCGGGCGCACGTCCGGTTTCACCGTGCCGACACCAGTCGGGCAGAGCGAGGTGATTGCGGATGCCTTCGCCGCGGCCGGCGTGCCGGCGTCGCGTCTGGGCTATATCGAGGCGCACGGCACCGGCACCGGCCTGGGCGACCCGATCGAACTGCGCGGCCTGGCGATGGCGCTCGAAGGCGCGCTGGATGACGCGATCGTGCCGATCGGTTCGGTGAAGTCGCAGATCGGCCATCTCGAATCCGCAGCCGGCATGGCCGCGCTGAGCAAGGTGCTGCTGCAGATGCGACACGGCCGGCTGGCGCCGTCGATACACAGCGAGCCGGCGAACCCCAATATCGATTTTTCGAAGCTGCCGTTCCGTGTGCAGGCCGAAGCGGCCGACTGGCCGGCGCTGCGCGATGCGACAGGCCACACACTGCCGCGGCTCGCCGCCATCAGTTCCTTCGGTGCTGGCGGTTCCAACGCGCACCTGGTGGTCGAGGAATGGCCGGGCATGCCGGCCACCGACTTGCCCGGTGCGCACATCGTCGTGCTGTCGGCGCGCACGCCGGACACGCTGCGCACGATGGCGCAGTCACTGGCACGCCATGTCGAACGTGCGCTGGAGCGCAGCAAGGCGCCGTCGCTGGCCGATCTCGCGGCGACGCTGCGTGTGGCGCGCGTCGCCCAGCCCAACCGGCTCGCCGTGATCGCCGACGACCTGAAGGGGCTGGTGACGCAACTGCGCGCCAGTCTGGAAGGCGAGTTCTGGCAGCTCGACGCGTCGGCGCTGCCGGTCGGTGTGTTCAAGGGCGTGGCCGACGCCGATGGCGCGGCCGCAGATGCGGGCAGCGAGCCCGCTGCGCTGGCGAGTGCCTGGGTCAGCGGCGCCTTCGATGACTGGAACACGCAGCCGGTGCCGCCGCTGCGTCGGCGCGTGCCGCTGCCCGGCACCGCCTTCCAGCGCCGGCGCTTCTGGGCGCAGCCGGTCGCCCCGGCCCCGCAGATCGCCGAGCCGGCGGCAACCTATGTCGCCACAGCGGCAGCACCGCCCGCGCCCGACATCGCTGCGCCGCTGTCGCCGCGCGACATCCTCGAACGCGTCAAGACCGGCCGCATGAGGCCTGACGAAGCGAAGCGTCTGCTCGCCGGCATGCGGGCCACCGCAGACCAGTAAGCACAGACCACCACCCGCAGACCAACAGGGACAGACATGACGGATTTTGATCGTACGGTGGGCATCATCGGCGGCGGCGCCTCGGGCATCGGTGTTGCCAAGGCGCTGACCGAGGCCGGCCTCGACTATGAAGTGCTGGAAGCCAGTGGCGGCCTCGGCGGCAACTGGCAGCCGGAAGGGCCGGCGTCGAAGATGTACGCGTCGGTGCACCTCATCAGTTCGCGTCGCAACACGCAGTTCTCCGATCTGCCGATGCCGGACAGCTACCCGCACTATCCGCGGCACAGCCAGATGTACGCCTACCTGATGTCAGTCGCCGAGCGCTTCCGGGTCGAGGCGCACACGCGCTTCCACACCCGGGTCGTCCGTGCGCGGCCCGAGGGCGGCGGCTGGCGCTGCGAACTGGCTGACGGCGGCGTGCGCCGCTACGCCCATCTGGTGGTCGCCAACGGCCTGCTGCGCATTCCGCTCGTTCCGAAGTTCGAAGGACATTTCGACGGCGAAAGCCTGCACTCCGGCGACTATCGCTCGGCCGACCAGTTCCGCGCCAAGCGCGTGCTGGTGGTCGGTGGCGGCAATTCCGGCTGCGACATTGCGGTCGATGCGGCGCTCAATGCCGATGCGGCTTTCCATTCGACCCGGCGCGGCTATCACTACATGCCGAAATTCGTCGATGGCAAGCCGACGCAGGAATGGCTGATGGACATCGCACCGAAGTTCACCGATGCCCAGGCCTACTGGGACCACGTCGGTGCAGTGTTCAAGCTGGCCGGATTCGATGGCACCGACTTCGGCCTGCCGGCACCCGACCACCGCATCGATGCGGCACATCCGATCATGAATTCGCAGGTGCTGTACCACATCGGTCACGGCGACCTTGCGCCCAAACCGGACATCCGTCGCATCGACGGCCGCACCGTCGAGTTCACCGACGGCAGCCGCGAGCAGATCGACCTCATCCTGTGGGCGACCGGCTTCCGCACCGATCTGTCCTTCTTCGAGGCGGCGGATTTCGATCCGCGCGTCGATCTGGATCGCCTGTTCCTGCGCATGGTGCCGCAGCGCCACGACAACCTGCTCTTCGTCGGCTACCTCAATACGCCGTCCGGCCTCGGCAACGTACTCAACATCACCGCGCGCTTCGTTGCCGCCTGCCTGCGCGCGCGCATCGCCGGCAGCGACAACTTCCGCCGGCTGCAGCAGATGAAGCAGCAGCCGGAGCGGCTCGACCTCGGTCAGGGCCGCTTCATGGATACCGATCGCCATCGCTACGAGGTCGACCTGTGGAAGTACATCCGCGCGGTCAATTTCGTCACCGGAAAGCTGCTCGACGGCGCCGCACAGACCGCGCCGGCCGAGGCGCTGACCGCATGAGCACCGACTTCACCACGCATACCGGGGGTTCCGCATGGACATGAGCATCGCCGACGAGCTGTCGCCGGAAGAGGCGCTGGCGCTGATCGAAGGACTGGAGATGGAGGAGACACCCATGGTCGCGCCGGCCATCGCTGCGGCTCCATCGACCGTTCCTGCAGCGCGCGTGGTGCCGGCTGCGCGGCCGGCACTGGAGGTCGCGCTGGAACACGATCTGGGCGCGCTGGTCATGGACGTGCTGAAGCTCGAAGCCACCGACTTCTCACCGACGCGCTCGCTGATGGACTACGGCATGGATTCGATCTCGTCCACCGAGATCGGCAACCGTTTCACCGCGCGCTTCGGCATCGTCATTCCGCCCACCGTGTTCTTCGAGTTCCAGGATCTGCGCGGTCTCACCCGCTATCTGCTGAAGAATCACGACGCCGACGTGAAGCGCGTGCTGGGTGAACTCGAAGGTTCGGTCGCGGTTGCGCCGGCCGCCGCCGCGGCCCGTGCCCCCGAACCTGTCCGGACAGCTCCGGCCCCGGCCCCGGTCCCGGCTCCCCGCCCGGCGCCCGTTGCCGCGGCGCCGTCGCCGGCCCCGCGGGCGGTGACCGTGGTGGCCGACGCGCCGCTGCCGATCGAGGCGCTGTGGGCGGAGCAGGGCGGTGCCGCTGCACCGGTATCCGTCCTTCCGCCTGCACCCGTTCCCGCACCCTTACGCGTACCCGTCGCCCGGCAGCAGGACACCACCGCCCCGGAAGTCGGCGTGCGCCAGCCCTCGCGCGAACATCTGGACGCACAGCAGGCCGTCGTCGATCAGGCCCTTTCGGTCAGCGTGCAGGGTCGTTCCGGCCGCACCATCGAGGCGGCGGTCTACGGACGGGGCCGGCCTGTGCTGCTGCTCGGCGGCCTGGTCATGCACACCTCGGTCATGTGGCGGCTGCAGCTGCGCGAACTGGGCGAGCATTACCGGCTGATCGCCTATCACATGCCGGGCTGCGGCCGTACCGACTTCTACAGCCCGCTGACGTTGTCGTCGATGGCGGACGACGTGGCCGAACTGCTGGATGGCCTGGGCATCAGCGAACCGCTGCCGGTGATCGGCTATTCCTTCGGCGGCGTGCTGGCGCAGCGCTTCTGCGTCGACCATCCGCAGCGCGTGTCCGCGCTGGTGGCGACGGTCACCTCGCCGTTCGCGCAGGGCGCCAACGATTTCGCCACGCTGATGCGCGAACTGCAGATGAGCGAGCGCTTCATGGAACTGAACCGCGGCTGGAACATTCCGTCGCTGCCGGCCTACCAGGCCGTCGTTGGTGCCTTCGACCACCGCGAGGCGCTGTCCGCGCTGCGTTGCCCGGCGCTGGTGATCAGCGGGCGCGATGACCGCTACATGCAGCCGGCCTATGGCCGCGCGCTGGCCGACGCGCTGCCCGGTGCGCGCTACGTCTGCTTCCCGGGCGCCGGACATCTGCTGGGCTTTACCCACTTCGAGGCCTACAACCGTCTGCTGCTGCGTTTCCTCGACGAAGTGGCGCCGGCGCGCGGCGAGGTGGCGGGTGTGCCCGCATTGGTGCCGGCCAGCGTTTTCGCGCCCGCCGACGCTGACGCGCTGCAGGTGCTGGAGGACTATGTGCGCCGCGGCGATCAGGGCCACTGCGCCATCCTGTCGCCGCAGTCGGCCCAGGTCGCGCTGCTGCTCAACCGCATCCAGGCGCAGAACAAGACCGGCGACGAGGACTACCGCTGCCTGTTCCTGACCTCGCAGCACGAGGCGCTCGACGCCGCGCTGCGCCTGGCCCGGCACCGCGCGCGCAACCGCGACACCGACAGCAGCGGCGAACTGCTGCTGATCGACGCCGGAGAAGGCTGGCGCCGCTACTTCGATCCGCTCGACGCAGGCCCGGACGACGCACTGGTCCCGGGTGTGGTGTTCGTGTCCACCGTGCTCGAAGCGATCGAGCGGCTGGAAGGCGGCGCCTCGCCGGTGGCGGCCGTGCTGGTGTGCGATGCCTTCACGCCGGCCGAGGACGCCGACCGCCTGATCGCCGCCTGCGCCGCGCGCGAGGTGCTCAGCGTGCTGGTCGACAACAACGATCCGGACACGGCGGCTGCGGAGTGGATCGCGCCGTCCTGCCGCGAGCGTGCCGACATGATCGTGCTGGGCGAATCGATGGCCGCGAGCCGGGTGCCGGTGGCCGCCTGCATGGTGCGCGCGCCGGTACACCAGACCTGGAGCATGACGCCCAGCGAAAGCTATGTGCGCAACGTGATGACCAGCTTCGGCTTCCCGCTGGCGGTGGCGCGCGAGGCACTGCTCCGGGCCTTCGGCGATCGCATCGACGCCGCTACGCACCGGCTGATGCGGCGCATCGACGCCGACGTCGACGCCTGCTACGACGCGCACCTGCGCTGGGGCAATTCGGGGTATGCGCGGGTGGCGCGACTGCACGGCTTCGACGCGCGCTTCGAGGCGGCACGCGGCATGAAGTCGCTGCTGCGCGACCGCGACGGCACCGCGCGCACGGTACTCGACTGCTTCGTGAACGTGGGCACCAGTCCGCGCGGCCTCAATCCGCTGGACGTGATCGACGGCGTGGTGCGCGCGCACGACGCGAACACCGACTACTGGGGCGAACTGGCTGCGCTGCTGAGCGAGCGTACCGGCCTGCCGCACGCCTTCCCGGCGTCGAGCAATGTGACCGCGGTCGAGGTGGCGCTGACGCTGGGCGCACTCGCCAGCCCGCAGAAGCGCCGCATGCTGTTCTTCTCCGGCGGTCTCGGCTTCTCGATGCTGAGCGCGGTCGCTTCGCACGACGCGGTGTTCGACATCTTCCGCAAGCCCTTCGAGCCGCTGTACCGGCACAGCGTATTCATCGACGCGCACGCGCCGGACGCGGCGCAGAAGCTCGAAGCCGAACTGCTGTCCGGCGACATCGGCTTGGTGTGGTTCGAAACCATACAGGTGGACGCCAACGCCACCCGCCCGCTGCCGCCGCATCTGGTCGAACTCATCGTCCGTCACCGCGAAGCCGGCGGCTATCTGGTCGGGGTGGATGAAACCCAGACCAATCTGATGACCGGCCGCCTGCTGCATAGCGCGCCGCAGGTGCCGTCGCCCGACCTGGTCGCGCTGGGCACCGCGCTGTGCGATTCGCTGGTGCCGGCCGGTGTCGTGCTGTGCAGCGACGCGCTACGGCAGCGCGCGCAGCAACGTTCGCCAGCGCGCGTGCAGGAACTGGCTGGCCGCCAGCGCTGCCCGCTGTCGGCACACATTTCGCTGCACGCGCTGCGCAAGGTGTTCGAGCAGGAACTCGATGAACGTGCGCGCATCACCGGCGCATCCTTCCGCGCCAAGCTGACGGCGCTGCAGCGCGAACTGCCGATGATCACCGCCGTGCGCGGCGAAGGCCTGCTGCTCACCATCGATCTCGACCTTGCGGGCGCCGATCCTTTTCTGCAGCGCAGCTTCGGCTACCTGCTGTGGGGCGCCATGCTGCGCGACCCGGTGCAGGGCGTGGCGGTCGCGGTCTGCCCCATCCACAACAACAGCCTGCGTTTCCTGCCGCCGCTGGACATCGCCGACGCCGAGATCGACCTCATCGTCGACAGCCTGCGCCGCCATCTGTCCGGCGGCATCGCGCCGGTGGTGCTCGACTGCGCGGCGCATTCGGCGCGCATCGGAGAAGCGCGCACCGCCGCATTCCTGAAGTCCCTCGTCCCCACCGAAAACAAGGAGGTCCGTCGCATGAGTGCTCCCCGTTCACTGTCCGCGCCGCCGGTCGCACGCGAATTCACCCGCGCCTTCGTCGAACGCATTCCGGGCGGCGCACGCATGCTCGAACGCCTGCGCGGCAAGGGCCGCTCGCCGCGGCAGCTGCCACGCGTGTGCGTGGTCGGCGCCGGCGTCGGCGGCATTTCGATCGGCAAGGCGCTGACCGAATACGGCATCCCCTTCGACTGCTTCGATGGACGCGACCGCATCGGCGGCATCTGGGCCTTCGATCCCGACCGGAAGTTCACCTCGGTGTGGCATGCGATGAACCAGAACACGCCGCGTGGCCTGTACCAGTACACCGACTTCCCGATGCCGGACGACTACCCGGATTTCCCGTCGCACCAGCAGGTGCATGCCTATCTGGAGCGCTATGTCGAGCACTTCGGCTTCCGCGAGCGTATTCAGCTGAACACCCAGGTCACGCGCGCCGAGCGCATCGGCGACAAGGGCTGGCGGGTCACGCTGGACAGCGGCGAGGTGCGCCACTACGACGCGCTGGTGGTGGCCAACGGTCACCACAACGAACCGAACTTCCCGGACTACTACTACCGCGACACGTTCGACGGCGAATCCATCCACTCGCAGCACTACCGCTATCGCGAGGACTACCGCGACAAGGACGTGCTGGTCGTCGGGGTCGGCAACAGCGGTTCGCAGGTGGCGGTCGACATCAGCCACGCGGCGAAGTCGACCTGCATTTCGCTGCGCCGAGGTGTGTACGTGCTGCCGCACTACCTGCTGGGGCTGCGTATGGACCGCGCGATGGCCTTCCTGAACGACTGGTGGTTCAAGAAGATCCTGCCCTATCCGCTGTTCAACCTGGTGCACACCGGGCTGTACAAGGCGCTGATTCAGCGCCACAGCAGCATGGGCATGCCCAAGCCCGATCACCTGATGATGTCCAGCCTGCCGACGCTGTCGGAGAACTTCGCCAACCGCATCGGCGACGGCAAGCTGAAAATCGTGCCGGAGGTGAAGCACATCAAGGGCCGCAAGGTGTTCTTCGCCGATGGCAGCGTGCGCGAGTTCGACGCCATCGTCTATTCGACCGGCTTCAAGACCACCTTCCCCTTCCTCGACAAGCAGTTCCTGAACGCCGACGACAACAAGGTGCCGATGTTCAAGCGCATTTTCGTGCCGGGCGTGGACAACCTTGCCTTCATCGGCCTGTTCCAGGCGGTGACCTGGGGCTTCCTCGACATGATGGAAGCGCAGTCGAAACTGGTGGCCGAGCACTTCGCCGGCTTCTATCGTCAGCCGGATGTCGCGGCGCAGAAGCGCGATATCGAGCGCGAGCAGAAGATCATCCGCCGCGAGTATCTGGCGACGCTGCGCAACAACTATGAGATGCACGGCCCGACCTATATGCACGAGCTGGCGAAGGAGCATGGCCGCGGTCGTGCGCGCGCCCGCAAGGCCGGCCTGCCGATGCCTTGCCCGGCCAGCGGCGTGCCGGTGACCGACGAGAGCACGCCGCAGGACGTGCCGGCGCTGGCCGGAGCAACGGTGTGATGCAGCCGTCCGCGGCCATCGCCATCGTCGGCATCGCGGCGCGTCTGCCGGGTGCGCCGGATGTCGCCGGCTTCTGGCAGACGCTGCTAGGCGATTCCTCGGCCATCGCCGAGGTGCCGCCGTCACGCTGGGACTGGCGCGCGCATTACGCGCCGCCGGGTGGCGCGGCGAATACCGCCTACTCGACGGTGGGCGGGTTCATCGACGACGTGGATGCCTTCGATCTGCGCCACTTCGGCATTGCGCCGCGCGAAGCCGAGGCGATGGACCCGATGCAGCGGCTGTTCCTGCAGTCTGCGTGGACCGCGCTGGAGGACGCCGGCATCGCGCCGCGCAGCCTGTCCGGTCGGCGTGTCGGCGTGTTCGCTGGCGTCGGCAATGCCGAGTACACGTCGCTGATGCGTGCCGCGCACTGCGACAACGACGCCTACCGTGCGACCGGCATGGCGCTGACGCTGGTCGCCAACCGGCTGTCCTATGTGCTGAACCTGCGCGGCCCGAGCCAGGTGGTCGATACCGCCTGCTCCGGTTCGCTGGTCGCGGTCCATCGCGCCATCGAGCAGCTGCGTCTCGGCCAGTGCGAACTGGCGCTGGCCGGTGGCATCAGCCTGATGCTGAGCCCGGAACTGCATGTCGCCTTCAGCCAGGCCGGCATGCTGAGCAGCGCCGGGCGCTGCCGGCCTTTCGACGCCGAAGCCGACGGCTATGTGCGCGGCGAAGGCGTCGGCGTGGTGGTGCTGAAACGGCTGGACGACGCGGTGCGCGACGGCGATTTCATCCACGCCTGCATTCTCGCCTCGGCCGAGAACCACGGCGGCCGCGCACACAGCCTGACCGCGCCCAGCTTCAAGGGGCAGGCCGAAGTCGTCGCCGCGGCCTGGCAGGCGGCCGGTCCGGCGGTGCGTCACCTCTCGCACATCGAGACGCATGGCACCGGTACGCCGCTGGGCGATCCGATCGAGATCGCCGGGCTGAACGAGGCGCTGCGCCAGTGTCGCGGCGTCGACCCCGAAAGCACGCCCGCTGGCGAGATCCGCCTTGGCGCGCTGAAGGCGCGCATCGGCCACCTCGAAGCGGCGGCCGGCATCGCCGGTCTGATCAAGACCGTGCTCGCGCTGCGGCACGGGCTGATTCCGGGCCATCCAGCTTTCGTCCGCGCCAATCCGCAGCTCGAACTGAGCGGCTCGCCGCTGCGCATCGTCGACCGTCCGCAGGCCTGGGGCGAAGGGCCGCGTGTGGCGGGGGTCAGTTCGTTCGGTTTCGGCGGCGTCAACGCGCACGTCGTGCTGCAGGCGCAGCCTGTGCCGGTGTGGCCGGCCGGTGCTGGCGAGGCCGAGGTCGTGCTGCTGTCGGCGCGCGACGCCGACACGCTGCGCGCCCGCGCGGTGCAGCTGTTCGACTACCTGTACCCACAGGTGCAGCCACACGCGCTGCTTGCGCTGCACCGGGCCGCCGGCGTGCACGACTTTGATGCGCAGTGGCAGGCGCTCGGTGTCGATGCGGACTCGATGGTGCGCGCTGCCGATGCGGCCGCGCAGGCGCTGGGCATCGATGCCGCGCGGCTCGATCTGCGCGACTGCCTGAACTGGGGTGAGGTCGCGGCCGCGCTGAGCGAAGCCTTGCCCGCAACGGATGCGCCGGCGCGGCTGTCCGCCGACGCCAGCCTGCCGCGGCAGGTGCTGGCGCCGACGCTGCATGCGCTTGCCGGCTCGCTGTTCCTCGGCCGCGATCTGCAATCGCATCGGCTTGCCATTGCGGCCGAGGATTTCGGCGAACTGGCGCTGCAGCTGGCCGGTTGGCTGTGCGATGCGCCTGCCCCTTTGGCCGTTGCCGCACAGAGCGCGAAGGACGGCGGTGGCGAACGGCCGTTGCCTGACTGGCAGAGCGCAAGCGGGCTGGCCGACTGGCTGCGTGTTGAACTTGCCTTTCCCGCGTTGAGCGAACAGCTGTCCGCGCGCTACGTCGCGGGTTGCCTGGCGCGTGTGCCACTGCCCACACTGCCGTTCCGTCGCGATCGTGTGTGGTTCAAGGCGGCGGCGCCGGTTGCCCCGACGCCTGCCGCCGAGGAGTCGCACGACATCGACGCATTGCTCGGCCCCTGGATCACCTTCCTCGGCCGCAGGCCTGCCTGCCTGCCTTCGCTGCTGCCTTGGCCGAGCCATGCCGGCACGAGTGGCGCCGTCAGTTTCATCGGTGTCGCCTGGGCCGCTGCATCGCCGCGTCACCTGCGAGTGATGCCGACCCGCGCGGACGGCGGTTTGCGCTATCGCGCACAGACGGATGATGGCGCGCAGACCCTGCTGCGCGTCGAGCGCGTCGTCACCGGTGGCGGAGCAGAGGCGGTGACCGGTAGTCCGCATGCCTTCACGATGGACATCGACGTGTCGCCGTCGCACGACGCGCGCGCGCTGTGGATGCACTGGACGGTGGCCGTCACTCGTGCGTTGCAGGCCATGTTCCGCGACGTCACTGCGGTGCCGCTGCTGCCCTACCGCGCGGCGCGGGTGAGCTGGGCCGAAGTGCCGAAGAGCGGTCCGCAGCGCCTGCTGCTGGCCGTTGACGCCGACAGCGGACGCGTCGGCGTGCGCGGCGAAATCGACGGACGCGCGGTGCTGCAGATCGATGGTCTGGAACTGCGCGAGGCGCGCTGGCTGGCGCAGCCATCGAAGACCGGCGCGGAGATGCTGTCATGAAGGCGGTCGTCTTCCCCGGTCAGGGCGCACAGCGCAAGGGCATGGGCGTCGAACTGTTCGAGCGCTATCCGCGGCTGGTCGAGCAGGCCGATGCGGTGCTCGGCTACAGCCTGCACGATCTGTGCACAGAAGGTGCCGACCGTCTGATCGACACCCGCTACACACAGCCGGCGCTGTTCGTCACCGGCTATCTCGGCTACCTGGATCACGCGCACCGGCATGGCGCGCCCGCCATGCTGGCCGGGCACAGCATCGGCGAGTTCGTTGCGCTGGCGGCGGCCGGCGCGCTCGACTTCATCGACGCACTGCGTCTGGTCGACCGGCGCGCCCGCATCATGGCCGCCATCCGCGACGGCGCGATGGCGGCGGTCATCGGCCCCGGGCGCGACGAGGTGGACGCGTTGATCGCGCGCCTGGGCGTCGATGGACTGGAGATCGCCAACGAGAACAGTCCCACGCAGACCATCGTCGCCGGGCTGTCGGGCGAGATCGATGCCTTCGTCGAGCGCTGCCGCGAGGCGGGCACGCGGGCGGTGCGCCTGCGCGTCAGCGGTGCCTTCCATTCGCGCCACATGCGGCCGGCAGCGGCCGAGTTCGCGCAGGCGCTGCGCGAAACGCCGTTCCAGCCCCCGCGCATTCCGGTCATCGCCAATGTGACCGCACAGCCGCACGACGCGCAGATCGCCGACGTGATGGCCGCTCATCTCTACAGCCCGGTGCGCTGGATGCAGTCGGTGCACGCCATGCTCGACGCCGGCGTGACCGAGTTCGTCGAGATCGGCCCGGCGCCGGTGCTCGGACCGATGATCGACGAGATCCGAGCCGGCTGGCGACCGCAGCGACGCGCAGCGGTGGCGGAGGTGCACTGGCCCGAGTTCGCACCGCCCCCGGTTGCAGGTGCTCACGCCGCACTGGCCGCCGCGCTGCACCGGCTGTACGTCGAGCCGGCTGCCAGTGCCGCCGACTGGGCCGCGCTGTGGCCGTGCGGACTCGATGTCGCCGGCTGGCCGCCGCTCGAACTGGCGGCCACGCCGCGCGCCGTGCGCCGGCAGGTCCGCCGCGCACTGGAAACCCTGATTCCGGCGGCCGCGTCCGCGCAGCACGCCGACCCGTCTTCAAACCTGCACGGACGACACCCATGAGCACCGAACACGACATCGCGGACTTCATCACCACCTTCATCGCCGACCGCACCGGCGTACCGGCGCACGACATCGAGCCGGAGGAGAACCTCGGCAGCTACGGACTGGGTTCGATGCAGGCGGTCGATCTCGTCGGCTCGCTGGAAGACCGCTACGGCGTGTCTTTGCCGCCGGCGCTGGTGTTCCAGTACCCGACCGTGCGCGAGCTGTCGCTTGCCGTTGCGCAGCGCGCCGCCGCGACGACGGGAGCCTGAGCATGGATGCGCGCATCGAAACCGACGATCTCGCTGCCGGCCTGTACGACGAAGTGTCCGCGCTGTCGGTCACCGACATCCTGCAGCGGCGTGCGGCGCGACACCCGCAGCGGGTGCTGTTCCGCTTCCTCGACGAGCACGGCCGCGAGGAGGACGTGCTCACCTACGGCGACGCCTGGCGGCGCAGCACGGCGATCGCGGCCGTGCTGGCGGCGCACGGCGGGCCGGGCGACCGCGTTGCGCTGTTCTATCCGGCCGGTCTGGATTTCATCGTCGCCTTCTTCGGCTGCCTGCTGGCCGGGCGCGTCGCGGTGCCGCTCAACCTGCCGAGCCGGCGGCGCGTCGATCGCTGCCTGCGCATCCTGCGCGACTGCGGTTGCCGCCGTGCGCTGACCGTGTCGTCGCTGGAGGCCGGGTTACGCGACATCCTGTCGGTCGACGCCGATCTGCCGCTGGCCTGGCTCGCCACGGACGCGCTGCGCGAAGAAGCCGAAGCGGCCGGCATCGTGCCGCCGCCGGCCGACGAGCGCATCGCCTTCCTGCAGTACACCTCCGGCTCGACTTCGCATCCGAAGGGCGTCATGGTGAGCCAGCTCAACATCACCACCAACCTGCGCATGATGCGCACCGCCTGGGAACTGGACCACACGTCGAACACGGTGTTCTGGCAGCCGCACCATCACGACATGGGCCTCATTCTCGGCCAGCTGCTGCCGGTCATGCTGGGCAACGAAACGGTGCTGATGGGCCCGAACACCTTCGTCCGCCAGCCGCTGATCTGGCTCGATGCGATCTCGCGCTATCGCGCGGTGCTGGCCGGTGGGCCGAACTTCGCCTACGAGCTCGCAGCGCAGCGCTGGCAGCCCGGCCGGCTCGACGGCTGCGACCTGTCCAGCTGGCGCATCGCGCTGAATGGCGCCGACGTCGTGCGCGCGGCGACGCTGGAGCGCTTCGCCGCCACCTTCGGCCCGCTCGGCTACCGGCCCACCACCATGCTGCCGTGCTATGGCCTGGCCGAGGCGACGCTATTCGTGTCCGGCGGTCCGGTCTGCGAAATGCCGCGCGTGCGCAGCATCGATGCACATGCCGCCGAGACAGAAGGCCGCGTGCGCGAGGATCTGGGTGCCAGCGGACGCACCGTGGTCGGCTGCGGCCTGCCGTCGGACGAGATCGAGGTCGCCATCGTCGATCCGGCGAACGGCGAGCGGCTCGGCTGCGATCGCCTGGGTGAGGTGTGGGTGTCGGGCGACACCAATGCGCTGGGCTACTGGCAGCTGCCGGAGCAGAGTGCGGCCACCTTCGGCGCCGAGATTTCCGGCGAGCCGGGTCGTCGCTACATGCGCACCGGCGACATCGGCTTCATCGGTGCAGACGACGGCCAGATCTATCTGTGCGGGCGGATGAAGGACCTGCTCATCGTCGATGGCCGCAACCTGCATCCGGAGGACGTTGAATACACCATCGTCGAGTCGCATCCGCTGATCAAGCCGCAGAGCTGCGCGGTGTTCGAGGACGACCGCGGCGAGCAGCGCCGGCTGGTGGCGGTGATCGAAGCCGACCGCGAACTGAAGCGGGCACTGCCGGAGATCGCCAGGGCGCTGCGCATGCAGGTGCGGCGCGCGGTGTCGGAAGAGCACGGCGTGGCCATCGCCGACATCGTGTTCATCGCGCCGGCGACCTTGCGCAAGACCACCAGCGGCAAGGTGCAGCGCAGCCTGATGAAACAGCTGCATCAGCAGGCCGCACTCGACGTGATCGACGTGGCGGTGGCGCTCGATGCCGCCTGAGGCCGCCGCGGGGCGGCTGGTGCGCATCTGCGACGCCGGTGCCGGCGCACCGGTGGTGCTGGCCGTGCCCTACGCCGGTGGCAGTGCGCAGTCCTTCTTCGCCTGGAAGCCGCTGCTCGACGGACAGCTCACGCTGCTGGCACTCGAACTGCCCGGGCGCGGTCGCTGCTACGGCCAGCCGATGCCGTCGTCGCTGCTCGCGCTGGCTGACGGGCTGGCGCAGACGCTGGCCACCGAAGGCGTGCAGCCGGACCTGCTGTTTGGCCACAGCCTCGGCGCGCTGATCGCTTTCGAACTGCTGCGCGCGCTGCGCCGTCGCGGCCGGTCGCTGCCGGCTGCGGCGCTGATGTCGGGCCGCATCGCGCCTTCGCATCCGCGCACCTTCGGGCTGCCGCGCTTCGGGCGTGAGGATCTGGTCGAGTATCTGCGCGACCTCGGTGGCACGCCGGACAGCGTGCTGAACAACGACGCGGTGATCGACATGATGCTGCCGGTGCTGCAGCAGGATCTCGAACTGATTGCCGGCTATGACTACGCGCGGGCGGCGCCGCTGGATATCGACCTGACCGTTGCCGGCGGTTTCGACGACGGGCGTGTGCCGCTGTCCGGCCTGCTCGGCTGGCACGAGGAATGCACCGGGCGCTTTGCGCTGCACATGCATCCGGGCGGTCACTTCTTCGTCGAGATCGAGCGCGCCGCGATGGCCACCCTGTTGTGCGAGCTGGCCGCGCGCGGTCCGCGCGCCAAGGCAGCCTGACGGTGCACAGGCTCCCCTCGGGCACCCTGCGGGTGTTCGTATCGCCGATGGCGGCCTACGATGCCGTCAGCCTGCGCCAGCTCGAACGCGCGGTGCTGGTGCCCGAGGAACAGCGCCGTTCGCGCGCCATCCTGCGCGCGCCCAGTCGCGACGCCTTCATCGCAGCGCACGCGCTGAAGCGTCTCGTGATGCGCGCGCTGCTCGGCCACGCCCCGAACTTTGCCTGTGAGGCGGGCGGCAAGCCGGTGCTTGCGGGCAATACGCTGCACTTCAACATCAGCCACTGCGACAGCCATGTCGCGCTGGCGCTGTGCGGCAGCGCACCGGTGGGCGTCGACGTCGAGTCGGTGCCCATGCGGGTGTCGATGCCGCAGGTCATGCAGGCCGCTCTGACGGCGAGCGAACGCTCGCGCGTGATGGCGGAGAGCGACCCCGAGCGCTCCTTCCTGATCCACTGGACGGCGAAGGAGGCCTACGTGAAGGCCACCGGCGAAGGTCTGGCGCGCGGTTTCGACACGCTCACGCTGGGTGCAGGTGCCGGGCCGCTTCATCTGCTCGGCGAGCGGGTCGCCGCGCACAGTCTGCACTGCCGCTCAGCCCGCGAGCACGTGCTGTCGGTCTGCGCCTTGGGCGAAAAGGAAGACGCTGTGCAGGAGGTGCGGATCGAGTCGGTCATCTGTTCGCTGCGCGGTGTCGAGGTCCTGCGCGCGCGGTAGCGCAGCCTCGCTGCCCCGGCCATCGATCAAAAGATGATAGGAATGATTCGCACTCCTGTTTGATCGGACTGTGGGATACTTTCGCGCATCCGAATCCGGCCGCTCCAATGACAGACCCTTCCAGCTCTGCCGTCCTGACGTCGACGCTGCGTGCCGTGCTGCGCCCGATGGTGCGCCTGATGCTGGCGCGCGGCGTCACCTTGCCGCTGGCGGTCGAATTGCTGAAGCGCGTCTACGTGCAGGTCGCAATCGAGGATGCGGGACGCGACGGACCGGTCACTGACAGCCGGGTGAGCCTGCAGACCGGCGTGCATCGCAAGGACGTCAAGCGGCTGCGCAGTCTGCCCAGCGCGCACGCAGATCTGCCGCGCAATGTGTCGCTTGGCGCGCAACTGATCAGCCGCTGGCTGGGGCAAGCGCCCTGGCGTGATGCGACCGGCGGGGCACGACCCTTGCCGCGGTTGGCGAGTGCCGGCGGCGGTGTATCTTTCGAGGCGCTGGTTGCGTCGGTGAGCAAGGACATTCGTGCGCGACCCGTGCTGGACGAATGGCTGCGACTGGGGATTGCCCACCTGAATACGCGCGACGAGGTCGTGCTGAACACCGGTGCTTTCGCGCCTCAGGACGGCGCCGACGAACAGCTCGCGCGTTTCGCGCTGCACGTCGGTGACCACGCGATGGCGGCCGTGGACAATCTGCTTGGTCAGGGCGATTCGTGGTTCGAGCGCGGCGCGCATTATCGCGGGCTGTCGGCGGCGGCGGCGTCGGCGCTGCATGCACGGGCTTCGGAACTGGGTGCAAAGGCCCTGCAATCGCTGGAGCGCGATGCAGGCGCGGGCACCCGATCAGCCGACGATGCAGGTCGGCGACTTACGGTCGGCGTCTATGTCTACGCGGAGCACGACAGGCAGCGCTGAGCCTGACGTTTCAGTACGCAGTCAGCACGCCCAGCTGTTCGACCTGTCCGGCCAATGCGGCACCGAGCAGTGCGTGCTGGTCGGCATCGAGGTGCACGCCGTCGTGCGGGCTGGCGCTGATCACGCGACCGGCGTCGAAGAAGGCGCAGCCCAGTTCTGCGCATACCGTCTGCAGCGCGTCGGCCAGGCCGACGCATTTCGTTTCCCCGCCGACGAATTTCTCTGCGATCGGGCCTTTGGGCGAACTGATCGGCGGCGGTGCGACGACCAGCACCGGCGGCACAGGCATGCCGGGTTCGATCGGCGCTTCGCGGATCGCGCGCACCAGTGTTGCCGTGCCCTGGGCCGAGTGCCAGGCGGTGTGCGGGTGCATGGACTGGAAGTCGTTGGTGCCCAGCATCAGCACCACCAGCGACAGCGGTGAATGGATTTCGATGCGCTGGGCCAGCCCCGTCAGGCCGTTGCGGCCCGGCTTGAACGGGTCCTCCCACACGGTGCGGCGCCCGTTCAGACAGTCCTCGATCACGCGCACGCGGCGCCGGCCGCCGTTCAGCGCGTTCTCCATCACGCCCGGCCAGCGCCGGTCGAAGTCCAGACGCTGGCGCGTGGTCGGCACGATGCCCCAGGACAGCGAATCGGCATAGACAAGTATCTGCTGCATCAATGCCTCCATCAGAAAATTAAATGAATGCCGCGGGCAGTTTGACACGTCGCCGATGGTGCGATGCGGAAATGCCGTGCGCGTGCGTGCGGTCCGCCGGCAGCGCAGCGTGATCGTCCGTGTGGAGGCGCAGCAGCCGCTGTTCAGCATGTCCATGGAATCGACTTCTCCGGCTGGGTGATCCATTTTGAAACGGCGTGCAGACGCCATCTGTCACGAATTCGGTGACAGTTCCGGGTGCTCAAGGCAGTGCGGAGGACGCCGTAAAGTCGGTCGTTGCCTGCACTGGAGGAGAACCGGCGGGCAGCGACTTCCGTCCATCACCGCTGGAGAGACATCCATGACCAAGCGCTCCACGACCTTGCCCGACAGCCTGACCGAGCAGGCGGCGCCCCCTGCGCAGCGCGTCGACCTGCGGCGGTCGAACCCCATGCGCATGGGCAGCTTCGCCTTCTGTGCGCTGTTCTTCGTCCTGTTCGGGCTGGCCGCCGCCTTCGACCTGGTGAATCCGCGCGCCGCTGCGCTGCTGGCCTGCGCCGCCGGCGCGATGATCGCCTTCGCCGACGCGCTCTACATCCGCCAGATGGACCACACGATCGCGCTGATGGCGGATGCGCTGGCCGACAGCGGGCGCGACGTGAACGATCTGTCGAGCGAGTTCGTGCTGCCGGAAAGTTCGCCGGTCAAGGCGATCAGCAAGCTCATCGCCGAGCGCGACGGGCGCGTGCGCGACATGGTGTTCCGCGTGCGCCGCGGCACGCTGGGCGCGGCCTGCCATACCGCCCACCTGACCCGCTCGCTGCGCGATACGGCGGGTCTCGCGCAATCGCAGCGGGCGCTGGCCGAGCAGGTGTTCGCCGCCAGCGAAACCTCGCGCAGTGCGGTCGACAGCGCACGTCAGCACGCCAATGATCTGGACGAGGCGACCACGCGCCATCTGCAGGCGGCGCGTGTGTCGCTGGAGGAACTGCAGTCGGCGGCCGCCCGCGTCGACGAATTCGAGGCGCGCGTGCAGGCCTTCAACCGCACGGTGCAGCAGCTGCAGAACCAGTCGACGGAAATCAGCCAGGTGGTGCAGATCATCAGCAGCATTTCCGACCAGACCAATCTGCTGGCGCTGAACGCATCGATCGAGGCGTCGCGCGCTGGCGAGAACGGTCGCAGCTTCGCCGTCGTGGCCGACGAGGTGCGTTCGCTCGCCGAGCAGGTCAAGGCGGCGACCGAAGGCGTAAGCCAGAACATCGACCGGATGAACCGGCTGGTCGCCGGCACGCGCAGCGAAACCGACGACATCCGCGACCACATCCTGGCGACCGGCGAGGCGGTGCGCCGCGCCTCCGGCCGCTTCGGCAGCATGGTGGGCGAGTACGAGGTGATGGGTGAGCGGATCGCGCGTACCGGCGACGCGATACGCAGCCTGAGCGACACCAACGACCGCATCTATACGCTGGTCAGCGACATCCATACCGGCTGCGACCAGGTGGCCAGCCTGATGCTGGACGGCGAACAGAACCTGACCAAGGTGAGCCGCTCGACCGAACGCATCCAGGATCTGGCGGCCTCGTTCCGCGTCGGCTCCGACCAACTCGAATCCATCGTCGGCGTGCTCGGGCGCTGTCGCGACGAGTGCAGTGCCGCGGTGGCCGGTGCGGCCACCGTGCTGATCGACGACGACGGCGAGGAGGTCGCGCCGCGCGCCGGTCGCGTCGCCACGCTGCCCGAACTCACGCGTGCGCTCAGCGCATTGCGCGGCGAGGTGAGCGCCCTGCGTTACGCGCTGGTGACCAATCCGGCGGGGCAGGTGCTGGGCAGTACCGGCAACTGTCCGGCGCCGGCCGACATCGCCCAGCGCGCTGCGAGGAGCGAGCGCGCGCTGCTGATGCAGCCCTTCGCGGCCGACGACGGCACGCTGTATTTCGACATCGCCCTGCCGATCCGTCGCGGCGAGCGCAACTGGGGCACGCTGCGCGCCGGCGTGCCGGCCGAACTGATGCTGGCGGCCTGAGCCGCCGCCGCGACAACCGAGCTCGGGAGAACAGCATGCTTTCGCACGAACAGATGCAGCAGGCCGCCCAGGGCGGCCGCACGCAGCACGCGGTCTACGTCTATGAAGCACCGGTGCGCCTGTGGCACTGGATCACCGTGCTGGCGATGACGGTGCTGATGGCGACCGGCTATTTCATCGGCACGCCTTTCCTGATGCTGCCGGGCGACGATGCCGGCATGTATCTGATGGGCTATGTGCGCTTCGCCCACTTCGCCGCCGGCTACATCCTCGCCGTCGGCTTCGCCGGACGCATCTACTGGGCGCTGGTCGGCAACGAGCACGCGCGGCAGATCTTCATGCCGCCGCTGTTCAAGCTGGCGTGGTGGAGCGAAGTCATGTTCGAACTGCGCTGGTATTTCTTTCTCGAGGACAGACCGAAGAAGTACGTCGGCCACAACCCGCTGGCTGCCGTGATGATGTTCTTCCTGTTCGTGCTCGGCACGCTGTTCATGATCTTCACCGGCTTCGCGCTGTACAGCGAAGGTGCCGGCCACGGTCACTGGAGCGGCGTCGTGTTCGGCTGGGTGCTGTGGCTGATCGGCGACAGCCAGACGGTGCACAGCCTGCACCGGCTCGGCCTGTGGCTGCTGCTCAGCTTCATCCTCGTCCATGTGTATGCCGCGCTGCGCGAGGACATCATGAGCCGGCAGAGCATCATTTCTACGATGATCAGCGGCTGGCGCTCGTTCCGCGATTGATCGGCGCTGCGCGTCGGCGGCGGTGCAGCGCGACGCAGGGCGCTGATTCAACTGAAAATTCCGTGCCGGATTTCGCTGCCGGGCGGGCGCTGTCAATTCCTTCGACCTGCGCCCGCCGGCTGCACGCAGAATCAGGCGCCGTCCGGCCGCACCTTCGGAACGCTGCCGTCGGATCGTCCCTTCAGGTAGGCGTACAGGTCGTCGAACTTGTCGGCCAGGTAGGGGTGGCCCGGCATGCCGCGCTCCAGCCGGCCATCGATGACCGCGTGCCGTACTTCGTCCTTCGACAGCTTCTTCAGCGACTCGATCAGCGACGGGCCGACCATGCCCTCCTGCGCCGGACCGTGGCAGCGCTCACAGGCCGCCGAGCGCCAGGTCTTCCAGCCCTTCACGATATCGCCGCCGGCGACCGCCGTGCCGTCCGCCGGCGCGGCGCTCGATGCCGGCGCAGGGGCGGGCTGACCGGACGGAATGGGACGTGCGTTCTCCGTGGTGTCGGGCGGGGTCTTGCCGTTCGGCGTGGTCGGTGCGTTCTGCATCGTATCGGCCGGGGAGGGCGGCGTGGCGCCCGGGCCGGGCGCATCGGGCAGCGGCGACGCGGCGGGAGCCGAGGGCAGTGCCGGGGCGGCGGTATCAGCCGCGGGTGCGGCGGCATCGGCCGACGGGGCGGTGACGGGTTTCGGCGGGTCCTGCGGCTTGTCGCAAGCGGCGAGCAGCAGGGCAAGACTTGCGACGGCGAGATGCGTGGTTTTCATGACGATCCTCCAGTCTGTTGTGGGCGGGAATCGGGTGCTGTAGACGATGGTAGGCCGGATGTGACCGGATGGTGTGCGTTGTAGTCCTGTGCCGACGGTGCGCACGCTTCGTGGCATGCTGCGCCTTCCACAAGAACAGCCGGAGGAGACGCATCCGTGAGCAGACTGTACGACCCGCAGCACCGCAGCTTCCAGGACGAGTTCGGTACCCGCGCGATGGCCGACCGCATCGAGGAGCTGGCCTGCCGCACCGAATTCGACGACGACAGCCGGGGCTTCATCGAGGCGATGGACATGTTCTTCCTGTCTACCGTCGACGCGCGTGGCCGACCGACCGTGTCATACAAGGGTGGCGACCCCGGCTTCGTGCGCGTGGTCGACGAGAAGACGCTGGTGTTCCCCAGCTACGACGGCAACGGCATGTTCTATTCGGTCGGCAACATCGCGCAGAACGCCGAAGTCGGCCTGCTCTTCATCTCCTTCGAGAAGCCGCACCGCATCCGCGTGCAGGGCAGGGCGACCGTGTCGCGCGACGACCCGATGATGGCCTTCTACAACGAAGCCGATTTCATCGTCCGCGTCGAGCTGTCCGAGCTCTGGCAGAACTGCCCGCGCTACATCCACCGCTATCAGCGCGTCGACCGTTCGCGTTACGTGCCGCGTGCCGACTGCGAAACGCCGCTTGCCGAATGGAAGCGCATCGACCTCGTGCAGGACGTGCTCCCGCCGGCTGACGCGGCGCGTGCTCAGGCGGCCGGCACGGTTGCGATCGAAGAATGGATGGAAAAAGTGAAGACCGGCCACCCCGAGGCCTGATCACGCACCGACACGCGCCTGCGTCCGCTCGCAGGCGCACTCAAGCGGCCGCAACCGTCTGACCCGAACACGTGGCAACTTGCGTGTCGCGGCGGGATTGCGGTCGTCCGGCGGTCCCGGCAGATGTGTCCTCCGGCCCGGGTGGCGACAGTCGCTGGCGAGCCGCGCACGCCGCGCGACCTGTCTCGCGGGTCCCGGGTACACCCTCAGGGCGCGTCGCCCTCTTTCCGTTCGAAGAATTCCCGGGTGTTTTGGGAGGGGTGCCTGAATCGACCGGGAGTTTCTCACCGCATTGCCGGGGAATCCAAACGACCTCAATTGTGCAATTGAGTGCCGATAGTCCTCGCTCACATACTCGCGCCACGTTTCCGGGGGGTATCCGGAATCGTTCATATATTTGTCATCCAATTATTCCCAAGGCATCGTGATTGCGGTTCTGGACGGCCGTATGTCGTGTCGTGGAAGAAGGGAGGGCAAACAAACAAAGAGCCGAGATTGAGGAGAGGAAATGATCAAGCCATGCGTTGGGGGCGTTTGCAGTCTGTCCGTTCTGTGCCTGATGGGAGCGGTCGGAAATGCATCGGCCGAGGTGATAACGCTACCGTCCGTCAAGGTGGAAGCCGAATCTCTTACCCACGAAACCTATCTGAAGAATGAGTCCACCACCGCCAGTCGTGCCGATCTGACGATCAAGGAGACGCCATTCTCGATCACGGTTTTTCCTAAACGGATCATTGAGGAACAAGGGGCCAGAGATCTTTCGGATGTGCTGAGGAATTCGGCCTCACTCAATCAGGAGAGCAATAACGCCGGCCGGCAACCCGCGTTCCGTTCGCGCGGTTTCCTGCTTAACGATTCATATGGCTATCTGTGGGACGGGCAGCCGCTGTTCGGCCTGCACTCGCCGTCGATCGAACTGATCGAACAGGTGGAATTCTTTCGCGGTCCCGCCTCGTTGCAGTACGGGCGTGCCGAGCCGGGTGGTCTGGTCAACCTGCTGCGCAAACGTCCGACCGACGAGCGGTTCGCGACGCTGCGCCTGAATACCGGGACACACGGCTACAGTCATCAGCATCTCGATGCAGGCGGACGCTTCGGCGAGGACCGCCGTTTCGGCTATCGCGTGAATGTCGCCAGCGAGAACAGCGACAATTATCGCGACGGCATCTACACCGATCGCCTCGTTGGCGGCGCATCATTCGACTGGAAGATTTCTGATTTCGCGAAGCTGACGCTGTTCGCGGATTACGCGAAAATCGATGTGCCCTACGATACCGGGCATGTCATCTACAACGGTCGCCCGGCCGATATTCCCTGGAAGCGCAATCTGGATCTGCGCAACGGTCACCATGATTCGGAGAATCAGACCTTTGGCTACGACCTGAATGTCATTCTGTCGCCGAACTGGAAAATCCGAAACCAGTACACCTATCAGGACTACTACATCGACCGTCTGGAGTCGTCAAAAGCCAACCTGAACCAGAACAATGGCAATTACACATTGCGTCAACGCCGTCAGACCACCGATGCCTACAGCCACAATTTCAGTTTCGACCTGATTGGCGATAACCGGCTGTTCGGCATGCGTCACCGCACGGTGCTCGGCGTGCAGCTGACCGAACTTGACCGCACCCTGTTCGCGAGCAACCAGATCAGTTACGCCAGCAACATTTTCAATCCGGCGACGATCAATATCCTGCCGGTCACGCTCAATACCGCTCCCACGCTCAACGATACGAGCTACGGCGGCATCTATGCCGAGGATTTCATCGGACTGACCGACCAGATCGACTTCATGGTCGGTGTGCGCGCCGACAAGTTCCGTGAGACGACGATCAATCTGTCGGCTGCGACGCCGGTTCGCGAAACGGTCACGGAAAGCGCCGTGACACCACGCTTCGGTCTGGTGTATCGACCGATCGAGCCGCTGTCGCTCTACGTGAGCAGGAGTCGCGGCTTCAAGCCCAACGGGCTGGCGTCGCAGGGGACCAACGCGGGCGAGATACTGGCTCCGGAGCGTTCCGATCAGATCGAAGGGGGCTTCAAGCTGTCGTCGCGCGACAACCGCTTGCAGTTCAATGCCGCGGCTTACGAGATCAAGCGGGAGAACGTGGCCTTCTACGATGCGGGCGACAACTTCACCCGGCTGATTCCGGGTCAGCGCCATCAGGGCCTGGAGTTCGAACTGATCGGCGAGCTGATGCCCCGCTGGCGCGTGTTCGCGTCGTATGCGGTGATCGATGCCGACGTGATCGGCGGCGCCAACGATGGGCGCAAGCCGCAGACGGTGCCGGCCAAGTCGGCACGGCTGTGGACCTCGTACGACTTTGCGGGCGCACTGTCCGGGGTGTCGGTATTCGGCGGTGTGTTCGCTCAGGAGAGCACCTTCGCCGACGCAGCCAACACGGCGGAGTTGCCCGGCTACGCACGCGTCGATGTGGGGGCCACGCTGCGACACCGCGTCGGCGAACGGTCAGTGCTGTGGCGCCTGAACGTCGACAATCTGTTCGACCGCCGCTACTACTTCGGCAACAACCTGCTGTCGATCACGCCTGCGCAGCCGCTGACCGCGCGCATCGGTCTGGAGATTCCGCTGTGATCGCGGGCGCCTTGCGTCCGCTGCTTGCCGCGTTGGGAATGCTTGCCGCAGCTTCGGCCGCCGCCGCCGGTCCGCTGCCGCTGATCGATATCGAACTGGTCGCCGACGGCAGCACGGTGTTTGCGGGAGAGGGCGGCGTATTCACCGAGTTTCCGTTTGCGCCATCGATGGACGGTGACGCCATCGTGTTCGTGGGTCGCCGTGCCGATGGACGCATCGGCATCCATCGCATTGTCCGCGGCCGGATGAGCACCGTGGTCGACAGCTCGACCGCGATTCCCGCGGGTCAGGGGCGATTTACCGGCTTTGGCGGCGCCCCGGTCGCCGTCAGCGGCGTGACCGCCTTCAGCGGGCTTGGGGCTGATGGCCAGCAGGGCATCTATCTGGCGGAAGCGGGGCAGGTCCGCCGCATCGCCGATCTGACGACAGTGATGCCAGGCTCTGACCTGCGTTTCGCCTATCTGAAGCGCCCGGCCTTCGACGGTCAGCAGCTTGTCTTCATGGGGCGTGCGTCGGACAAGGGGCGTGCCGATGCCGAAAGTCCCTATCAGGGCAGCTATCGCTACGATCTGCGGTCGCAGCGCCTGGATGCCGTCGCGAGCTGGTTGCAATCCGTTCCGGGCGGCGATCAACGCTTCGGCCGCATGGACGACACCTCGACCGCGGGAGGGCGATCGCTGATCACCGCCTACTCGACCGATGGCCGCCCCGGCATATGGAGCGGGGAGGGAGAGCGGCTGGTCGCGCTGCTGGATACCGGCAGTGCCGTACCCGGGCGGGCCGGCGAGACCTTTCTCGGCTTCAACGACGCAGCGTTCGAGCGCTCGTTCGAGACGGGGAACTTCGCCTTCCGTCTGGCAGTGGACGGCAAGGCGCAAAGCGGTGTCTACGCCCGGGTCGACGGTCAGCTGCAGAAGGTGATCGACATCGACGCCGAGTTCTCCGGCGGCGCCGAGAACTTCAGTGGTTTCCGTGCACCGGCCATGCACGGCGATCGTGTGTTCTTCATCGGCGAGAGCCCGAGCGGTCGCCAGGCCATCTACGCATGGCGCAAGGGCAAGCGCTTTCCGGTGATCTCGCGCGACATCGAACTCGGCGGCCGCAAACCCAAGGCGTTCAAACTCAACCAGGAAGCGGCTGGACCGGAAGGCGTCGCTTTTCATGTCACCTTCGAGGACGGCGCGACGGCAATCTACTATGCGCGCCTGCGCGAGAAGCCCGGCCGCGTCGTGCTGTTCGATGCGCTGCACGGCCGCAGCCGTGGTCAGGTGCAGGGCGGGCAGTTCGTGGAGGGCGGAGGGTGGACGGTGCTCAACGATCACGATCGCATCGTCTGGAAGCTGCCGCCAATGCCGCCCGACGGCATGCTGGAAGTCGATGTCCGCAACTTCGACCCACGCAGTCAGCTGACGGCGGACAAGAACATATTCCTTGGTCTGTGGGGCACGCTGTTCCAGAACCACGAAAGGATGGGCCTGCCCGATACGGACAACTGGGAGTTCCGCGTCGGGACCGCGCACCCGCAGTTCAAGGTCGAGTACCACGCACGCGGCTTCGGCAAGGCCGCTGAATGGGTGCCGTTCGATGGTCCGTTCGATCCTTCACACACCTACCGCATCCGTGTCGAGTGGCAGGATGGTCGCGTGCGGACCTCGGTTGACGAGCGGGTGCTGTACTTCGAGGGTTTCACGCATGAAGCGGTCGATCGCTTCAATTACCTGCACCTCGGCACCTCGTCCCATTTCGCCGGCAAGGCCACCCGGGGCCCGGTCTATTCGAACGTCAGATTGATCGCCTTCGACGACTGAGGTCCCGGCGGACGGCATTGCCGTCCGTGCGCGTCATGCCTACAGGCGGAAACGCCCGGTCAGCTCATTCAGACTGCCGGCCAGCGACTGCAGGTGGGTGACCGAACTGGCGAGCGTATTCACGGCCGACTGGTTCTGTCCGGACATGCTGGCAATGTGCTCGACGTTGCCAGCGATATCGCTGGCGGCGCGGCTCTGCTGTTCCAGCGCCTGGTTGATGGCGCGCACCTCGTCGGCGGCAACCGTAACGGCGCGGTGCGCGACGGTGATGACGCCGGCGGCCGAGTCGCTCGACGACTCGGCGACACCGACGGCGTTGCGCCCCTGCGTCAGCGCATCCGACAGGCCGGCGGCACGCTCCGACAGCGAGCGGGTGATGGTGTCGATCGCGGCGGCCGAGGTTCCTGATTTCTCGGCCAGCTTGCGCACCTCGTCGGCCACCACGGCGAAGCCACGACCCTGTTCGCCAGCGCGTGCCGCCTCGATCGCTGCGTTCAGCGCGAGCAGATTGGTCTGGTCGGCGATCTCGCGCACTTCGCGCGTCATTTCGGTGATCTGGCGGGCGTTCTCGACAAAGGCGTCGGCAGCGCCCGACACTTCGTTCATCACGCTTGCGGTGCGGCCGATCGAGCCGCGCAGTTCGGTCAGATGGGTCTGCGCCCGGGTCGACTGATCGAGCGACTCGTCGGCCTGCCGCGCGGCATTGCCGGCGTTGTCCGCCACCATTCGGATGGCGGCGGTCACGTCCTCGATCGACGACGCGGTCGAACTGGCCGCCTGGGTCTGCGCGCTCGACGCGGCGGCAACCCGCTGCGATTCGCTGCCGACCACACCTGACGCCTCGACCAGCGACTGTGCCGACTGCTTGAGCTGCAGCACCAGCGCGCCCAGATCCCTGCGGATGCGCTCGGCGCTCTGCGCGATCGCGCCCAGTTCGTCGCGTGTCGTGCAGGCGACCGGCTGATGGAAGTCGCCGCTGGCCAGCCGTTCGAGATCGGACGACAGCGTCTTCGCCGGGCCGATGATGGTGCGCTGCAGTGCCCACAGGAAGAGGCCGAAAGCGACGACGACGACGACCGCGAAGGCGGCGCCGGTCAGCATGAGCTTGTTCAGTGTGGCGGCGCGGATCGCCAGCGCCTCGGCGCGCGTGATGTCGCCGGTCAGCGTGTCGATGGCCGACCACTCGACGCCGAGGCCGACCACTGCGGCGACCAGCAGCGCCGCGGTGCCGCCGCCGCAGATGACCAGAAGCTTGTTGCGGATGCTGCGAGAGATGAAGTCCATGAGCGTTCCCGGCGGAAAATTGGTGTGCGGATCAACCCCCGGTTTAACGACCTGTTTCGCGCAAACTTGTGTCGATCGGACGGCGTTTCTGCGGACATTTGACCTATATCAGTCCGGCGTGCCGTGCCGTGCCGGCGCCGGCCGTCCGGGCGAACCGGCGGCTGTACATGCGGTCTGTCCCGCGTCGCGGCGCGTTCCAGTCGCCGCAGTCTGGGGAGTCATTCATGTATTGGCGCATCTTGCTCATGCTGGCCGCCGCCACAGCCACGCCCTTGAGGGCCGAGGACAGGCCGGCGCAGGCCGGAGATTTCATCGAGGTGTTTCAGGGCCTGTTCGGCGAGCACAGGGGCGAGCGCAAGGGCCACGCCAAGGGTGTCTGTGCGGTCGGCAGCTTCACCGGCAGCGCCGAAGCCGCCCGGATGTTCAGTGCGCCGCTGTTCTCGGGTACGCGCTGGCCGGCGCAGATCCGCTTCTCGATGGCCGGCGGCGACCCGGCGGTCGCCGACAACGCACGTTCGCCACGCGGGCTGGCCGCGCAGTTCGAGCTCGGCGACGGCCGCGTGCACAACATCGCCACGCTGAGCACACCGGTGTTCGGCGCGGCCACGCCGGAGAGTTTCCTCGGCCTGCTGCGTGCCTCGCTGCCCGGCCCGGACGGCCGGCCCGATCCCGACAGAGTGGCTGCTTACCGCGCGGCACATCCGGACACGCTGCCGCAGTTCCGCTGGCTGCAGCAGAACCCGCCTCCGTGGAGCTACGCCAGCGCGCAGTACTTCGGACTGCATACCTTCCATTTCGCGACGGCAGAGGGCGAGCGCGCGGTGCGCTGGCGTCTTCAGCCGCGCGACGGCGTGCGCGGCCTCACCGATGACGAGCGCGGCGGCGCCCCGCGCGACTTCCTCGCCGCCCGGCTGGGCGAGCGGGTGGCTCGCGGTCCGGTCCTGTTCGACTGGATCGTCACGCTCGGTCAATCGGGCGACAGCGAGTCCGACCCCTCACTTGCCTGGCCGGAGGGGCGCACCGAACTGGTGGCGGGCACGCTGTCGGTTACGGCTGTCGGGGGCGACGCGTGCACCGGTCTCAACTTCGACCCGAACGTGCTGAGCGAAGGCATTCGTCCCGGCGATGATCCGATCCTGAAAATGCGCTCGCCGGCTTACGCCATCTCCTTCGGCAAGCGTCTCGGCGGGCGCTGAACCGGCAGCTGCCGCACGTTCATTCAGTCAACAGGCGAGGTTCGCAGCGCACCTCGGTCAGCACCGAGTTGGCGATGAAGCACTGCTCGTGCGCCGCGTGGTGCAGCGCCGTCAGCTCGGCAGCCGTCGGTGCGCCCTCTCCGCCGAAGTGCACCGACGGCCGCAGCGTCACCCGCGCGATATACATCCTGCCGTCGGCGTTGCGCGCAAGTTCGCCCTCGGCCGCGTCCTCGTAACGATCCACGACCAGCCGTTTGAGCGCCGCCAGTTGCAGGAAGGTGAGCATGTGGCAGGCCGCCAGCGCGGCGACGAAAGCCTCTTCCGGATCGACCGCGTCCGCCGCGGAATAAGGCAGCGGCACCACATGCGGCGACGACGAACCGGCCACCTCGACGCCGCCGTCGAAGCGGATCAGGTGGCGGCGGCTGTAACGCTTGTCGATGAAGGGCTGGTCGTCGCGGGACCAGAGGATTTCGGCGGTGTGAAGTGACATGGCGGCGGTAGTCAGAAGCCGCAAAACTGTTCTTCGCAGGGAATGCCGTCGCCGTCGCCGTCCATCTTGGGATCAGGACAGTTCTGCAAGAAGTATCGCGCCTCCGCGCAGGACGTCATCTGGCTGCAGTGCTGACGGCCGTCACAGCGAAAGCTCTCGCTCGATAGACGAACGGGAGTTGCGTCGACCACCTTCGCATTACGCGAAGGAAATCGTTGCGCGTACTCGTGGTAGATCACCCAGCCGAAACCTGCGATGAATGCGATCGAAGTGAGCGTGCCGAGCAGCCCCGATCCGCTTCGTGTGGACTGTCGGGGGCTGTCGCGTCGTGTCGCCGTCACACGAACCGGGCGCTCGACCACCGTTGCCCGCTTGCGTCCGCGTTCGTCGGTCGCAATGTCGAACAGCAAGGTTTCACCGACAGCCGGTCGTCGTCCATCGCGCGGAAAAGCGGAAACATGCACGAAGACAGGGTCGCCGCCGGAACGCGGTTCAATGAAGCCGAAGCCCCGGTCGTCCTGCCACTTCGTCAGTCTGCCTTCGATGCGATTCATGGTGGCTCTCGGGAGGGGCGCTTGCAGATGAAAGCATCATTATGAGCGGGGCGCACAGCGCCGGGAAGTGACGTCCTGCCGGCTTGCGCGATGCCGGGTCGGCAAGATGGCCGCATGATTTCATCGCCAGCGGCAGCCGCGCTCGTAGATCAACGGCTCGTCGACCAGCTCACCCTTGGCAACTGGATGCTGCCGCGTCGTGTCGATCAGCAGCGGGCGCTGCGTCGCGTCATCCAGCCGGAGCAGGTAGCGGGCGCCGGCCGCGAGGTCGGCGCGCAGCACGTAGCACTTCAGGCGCTGCGGAAGGAAGGGGAAACCATAGGGTACGTCACTGAGCCACAGCACCCGCTCGCCGGGATGCAGCACATAGCTGAAGGCGCGGGCGCGGCTGGAGACCTGCACGCCCGGCAGCAGTTTGCCGCCGACCGCGCGCAGCAGCACGGGGTGGTCGGTATCGATGTCCAGGCGCACTGCGTCGGTGTCCGCCAGGTCGGCACCGTCGACCGGCACGATACCGCGGGTCAGTGCGACGCAACCGTGCAGTGCGAGGGTCAGTGTCAGCAGAACGAAGCGGTGGAATCGCATCGCCGGGTGTGCTCAGCCGCCGCGCTGACCAAGCAACCGCAGCGTCTCGCCGTCCGGCCGCCCATCGTAGAAAGCCGCCAGCGCAGCGCGGAAGCAGGGCTGGTCCGGCGCCACCTCGGCGAACAGGGTCAGGCAGGAGCGGAACTTCAGCGCGTCGACCTCGCCGAGGATGTCTTCCGGGCGCCGCCCGGCGTGGGCGAGGAGGGCGTCGACACACTCGACCAGCCGCGCCCCCAGCAGTGGATGCGCGATGTAGGCGACCGCTTCGCTGCGGTCGGCGATGCCGTACTCGCGCGCCATCTGGCTGCGTCCGAGGTCGCGCAGCTGCGGCAGCACGTACCAGATCCAGTGCGTGCGCTTGCGGCCGTCACGCAGTTCCTGCAACGCCTGCGTGTAGTCGCGCGCCTGGGCCTGGACGTAGCGGTCGAGTGGATCGGCTGCGGGCGGATTCATGTGCGCGATTGTGCGCCGACGAGGCCCTGGACAGTCGTTACCTTGCTGCGGCGCTCGCGCGGAAAACGGATGCTCTGGGGATCGAGGAAATCGAGCACGTCCACCAGCGCGTTCTGCAACGCGACCAGCCGTGGGCGGGCTGCGGCCGGATCGGCGCTCAGTGCGCGCACGTCCTTACGCAGATTCTCGACCAAGGGGTCGTGGCCGACAGCCAGCCGGTCGAGGAAAGTGGCGTAGCCGACGCACGATGGCCCGCGGGCGTCCTCGACAATCATGCGTTCGCCTATCGCCCGCTGCTCGCCAGCGAAGACGCGGAACAGGCGCGAATGGCGGTCGGTCTGGAAGGTGCCGGTAAGGTCGTCCTGGATCTTCGCCAGACGTCGGGTTGCTTCGTCCTGCCCGAGATCGATGTACTGGATGTCGCGGCGGACGATTTCGGTCCAGGCGAAGTACTGGGCGATCAGGAATGCGGTGTTGTCGATGACGTAGGCGCGCTCACGTTCGTCGCCGCGTTCAAGATGCACTGCCAGAAGGTTCTGCTGCAGGATGTTGTACAGCCTGCTTTGCAGATCGTAGGCCGCTCGCGCAAGCGGCTCGCGGTAGCGGGCGGTTGCACGTTCGGCATCGAAGCGGCGTTGTTCGGTGACACGCAGGCCTTCGAGATCTGCCGCCAGCCGGGTGGTCCTGACCTGGCCCCACAGTGCAATCGCGGCGGACGCCAGCGCGACCGCGGCCGAGATCAGGGCGAGGACCAGTTCGATCTGCATGCGTCCGCTTCCTCCGGTCGATACTTGCGAGTGCAGCGGGGCTCCGTTGCCGGCGCGCAGTGGGCCCCCTACCGCCTGATCGTCCGGCGACGCAGAGCGACAGCGATCAGGGACAAGCCGCCCGCGAGCAGCACGGCGGCAGAAGGCTCCGGTACGGCACTGACCCAGGCTATCGGTTGTGCAGAAGCGAGCGTGACGCCATCCGGCAAGGTCATGCGCAGGCTGACGGTCGAGGTCGCGTCGATCGTGGCGAGCGAGTCGTCGTCGACGGTGACCGATCCGGAGAACTCAAACTCGAAGTCCGCCCGGCCGCCGGGGGCGATGGTCAGCTCGCCGAAGGACATGCGGTAGTCGATGCCGCCGATCTCGTTGGCGCGTACGTCGAGCAGTGCATTGCCGGTCGTACTGGCGCCGGGCAGCAGGGTGCCGCCAGCACCCAAGGGCGATTCGAGGTAGGTCTGACTGAACAGGCTCTGTCCGCCGCTGCCGGTTGTTCCGCTGACCCGGAAGAAACCGCCCACCATGCGTTGCACACCGGAAATGCCGCTGCCCAACGAATGCGAAAGCAGCGCGTCGACATCGACCGCTATCGACCGCGCGGCGAAGGTGATCGGCACATCCCCCGGATTGGCGACGCTGAAGAAGAAGCCGACCGACGCCTGCCCTCCACGGACGCCGCTGCCCGCCGGTCCGGTCGTGTAGAGCTGGCCGACACCGCTGCCGAGGTCGAACTGCGCCGCCGATACGCCGACGTCCGCCTGCGCCGACCAGGCGTCGCGATCGTCGATGGCGGCCGCAGCGCCGAGGCTGGAATCGAAGGCGTAGGCGCCGGCCTCGGTGAACGACAGGTTCAGCAGCGGCGCCGCGGCCCGAACGGGTGTGGCGATCAGCAGGCTGGTGACAGCCAGTGCAGCGAGCCAGCGGGGGCGGACGGGCATGATCGGTCTCCTGTTGTGCGGGCCGGCATCGCATCGTCGATGGCGGGCGCAGCGCGATGACTGAAACCTAGTTATGTACCGCCGATCATGTCAAGGAAATGAACCGTTCGAGGCCCGATGTCGTTGCGCGGTCGTCAGCGCTTCGCCGCGCGCGCCTGCCGCTGTGTCCGTCGAGGTAGAGCCAGGGCACGCCCAGCCCGCCATTGCCGTGGTCGTCACCGGGTGCGAAGAAACCGACGCCGTACAGACCGTAGCCGTCGGCATAGAAGATTTCGCCGGACGGCGCCGTCCAGCCGCGGCGGGTGGCTTCGGCACGGGCCAGTCCGAGCACCGTTGCGAGGTCCAGCGTCGGCTCGATCGGCTGGTCGGGCGGCTGTGCGTCATGCTGTCGAAGGGATTGGGGCTCAGTGTCGGCAGCAGGCCGGTCGAGCCGTCGCCCGCGTGACTCCAGAAAATCCCTAGCGGGCGGAGGGTGATTTGCACTGGAGCGACCGTGCCCGGCGGCCCTACGCTGCAGGCCTGATCTTCCCGGATGTGCCCTCATGTTCCGTATCGCCCCTGTTGCGCTGGCATTCGCCGGCGCGTTGTTCAGTGCGGTCACGATCGCCGCCTCGCCCTGGGCTGGCAATCTGACCCCGATTGCCGCCGCCGACTGGAACCGCGCCCGCGCCGCGCATCTGCTCGAACGGGCGGGCTTCGGTGGTACGCCGGAAGAGATCGATGCGCTGGCCCGGATGACGCCGACCCAGGCGGTGCGCCGCATGGTCTATTTCGAGGGTGCTCCGGCGGCGGACTTGCCGCCGTTCGAACATTCGGGTGTGTTCGAGGCGGGACTGGACCCGTTTCCCGCCAGCCGTCCTGCCACCACCGACCTCGCGCGCGACAGCGGCGAGGCGCTTGGCGTAACGGTCAAGGCAGGCGGCAACCGGCGCATGCAGCCGGTGGTGAACAAGTTCTTCTACTGGCTGCGCGCCAGCAAGCTCGAAACCGATCGCGTCGCCTACTGGTGGGCGAACCGCATGCTCACGTCGCCACGCCCGCTGCAGGAAAAGATGGCGCTGTTCTGGCACGGCCACTTCGCCACCAACGAAGACAAGGTGCGCGACTACCGCAAGATGCTGAACCAGCTGGAACTGTTCCAGAACCAGGGCCTGGGCAAATTCCGCACGCTGATGATCGGCGTCGCGCAGGACCCGGCCATGCTCTCCTTCCTCGACGCCGCCGTGAACGTGAAGGGCGCGCCGAACGAGAACTTCGCGCGGGAGATCATGGAGCTGTTCACGATGGGCGTGGGTCACTACAGCGAACACGACATCCGTGAAGCGGCGCGTGCCTTCACCGGCTGGAACTACCAGGGCGTCGCCTTCCACGTCGACGCGGCGAAGCACGACGGCGGCGCCAAGGAGGTGCTGGGCCGGCGCGGCAACTACGACGGCGTGCAGGTGATCGACATCATCCTCGACCAGCCGGTCACGCCGCGCTACCTCGCCAGCAAGCTGTACCGCCACTTCGTGCGCGAGGACATCGACCCGGCGCTGGCCGAGGAACTGGGCCGGCGGCTGAAGGCGGTCGATTACGACCTCGCCGCCTTTCTCGAAATGCTGTTCATGTCGCGTGATTTCCACGCGCCCGAATCGGTGGCGACGCGCATCAAGGGGCCGGTCGAGCTGGTGGTGTCCACCTACCGCAAGCTGGGCCTCACCGAAGTGCCGGGCGTGCCCGATTTCAATCAGACCACTGCCGCGCTGGGCCAGCGTCTGATGCACCCGCCTACGGTGGCTGGCTGGGCCCAGGGCCGCAGCTGGATCACGCCGGGTCTGCTGCTGGAGCGCGGCAATTTCGCGCTCGACGTCGCGCTGCCCGACATCAACTACATCCCGGGCGACCGCTACCCCGGCGCACAGGCCGGCTACGAAATCCGCGACATCCACGAGCGCGTGCGCAGCGGCCTCGACCTGAGCACCGCGACCAAGCCCGGCGGCGCGGATGGCGGCGTCGACATGATGGCGATGTCGAGCATGAACGGTGATCGCAACGAGGACTTCAACACGCGTTACGGCAGCTACCGTGGCTGGCAGATGGCGGTCGAGCGCGTGAAGCCGATTCCGCGCACGGTGGCCCGGCTGGATCTCGCCGGCATGGTGCTGAAGGCCGGCTGTCGCACGCCGGAAGAGGTCGTCACCTACATGGAAGGTCGCTTCCTGTCGGTGCCGCTGGACGGCGCCACGCGCAACAAGCTTGCGGCCTTCCTCGAAAAGGAACTGGGTACGCGCGACCTGCCGGCTGCGGCCAGTTACGCCGAAGATCCGCTGCGCCTGCTGCTGCACGTGCTGCTGAGTCGTCCGGAATATCAACTGGGTTGAGGCGAGGGCAGGGCGGGCGCAGGGACTTCCCGGCGTCGACTTGCCGCTCCGCTGGAGAAAGTACATGAACATCGATCAGAAACGCCGCAGCATCCTGAAGGCCTCCGCCGGGCTCATGATTCCCGGCGTGTTCGGCACCATCGCGCGCGCGGCTGCTGCCGCCGAAGCGCAGGACCGCATCCTCGTCGTCTTCGAAATGTCCGGCGGCAACGACGGTCTGAACACCGTCGTGCCCTACGCCGACGACCGCTACTACCGGCTGCGGCCCAACATCGGCATCCGCCCGGACAAGCTGCGCAAGCTTGATGACCGCTTCGGCCTGAACCCGGGCATGGCCGGCTTCGAGCGGCTGTGGAAGGACGGCCAGCTGGCCATCGTGCACGGCTGTGGCTACGACAACCCGTCGTTCTCGCACTTCACGTCGATGGCCTACCTGCACACCGCCGCACCGAACAGCGGCGACGACTACGGCTGGGTCGGCCGGCTGGCCGACACCATGTCGCCCACGCCGCAACCGAACTACCTGCTCAACATCGACGCCACGCAGTCGCTCGCGGTGCGCAGCCGCATCCACACGCCGGTGGTGTTCGACGAGCCGGAGCGTTTCATGCGCAGCGCCCTGCACCCGACGCGCGCACTGCTCGACGACGTGAGCGTGGCGAGCACGGACAACCCGTCACGCCGCTTTCTCGAACAGGTGGCGGTCAGCGCGCGCGAATCGTCGCTGGCGGTGCGCGAAGCGTGGTCGAACTACAAGACCAACCAGGATTACGGCATCGCCCCGCTGGGTCTGCCCAAGGTGGCGGCCTGCATCGCCGCCGGTCTGCCGACGCGCCTGTATTACGTTGGCTACCGCAACAACGCCTTCGACACCCACGTGCAGCAGGCCGACCTGCACCAGCGCCTGCTCACCTACACCTCCGACGCGATCAGCGGCTTCCTGCGCGACATGGAACGCCTGGGCCAGGCCGACCGCGTGAGCCTGCTCGTCTTTTCCGAATTCGGCCGCCGGGTGCCGGAGAACACCAGCCTCGGTACCGATCACGGCACCGCCAACGTCATGTTCTTCGCCGGTAAACAGGTGAAAGGCGGCCACTACGGCACGCCGTCCGACCTCGGCGCGCTGGACGCCGGTGACAACCTCGTCCACACGACCGACTTCCGCTCGGTCTACGCCAGCGCCATCGACGGCTGGCTGAAGCTGGGCGCCGCGGACAAGGTGCTCAAGGGACGCTTCGCGCCGGTGCCGGCCTTCGGCTGAGCCGGCCCGGTCTTCCGTTGCGCTGCTTTCAGCGCTGCCGGTCGGCCGTGCTTCGCCGCCGGGTCGCCCACAGGCCGGCCACGCCGGCGCTTGCCAGCAACGCGGCGGTCGACGGTTCCGGCACCTCGTTGGTGGGCCGGAAGTCGAAAGTCGCCGAGAAGGCCAGATCCTGCCCGGCGGTGAATCTCCACTGACCGGAGAGCAGCTCGTCGAGATCGCTTTCGGCATCCCAAGGAATGTTGTAAGCGCCGCCGCCCAGATCCGTGTTCGCGGTCGCGAGGCGCAGGCGCGAATCGTCCGGGATGCGCAGTTCGAAGTTGGTCGCGAACAGGAACATCATGTAGGTGCTGCCGGCCGTCACCTCGGCGTCGATGTCGAAGGTATAGGTGTGGAAGTCCAGGCCTGCCGTCAGTGGCACCGTCACCGGCGCGCTCGAATAGAGCAGCGGGCCGACGATGAAGCGCGTGAACGGGTTGTACTGCACCAGATGTGCGGTGAATTCCACCGGGACGGCATTGGTGTTGCTGCCCTTCAGCGCGTCACTGAGCAGGAAGGTGAAGTCGAGCAGGCGGTTGCTGCCGGTCGGCGCCACCAGGAACTGCCCCCAGCTGGAGAAGCCGGACGAACCGAAGTCGCCGATGCTGCTGCTGCCGTCCCACGACGACAGCGTGCTCACGACGATGGGCGCAGCCAGCGCCGGCGTGCCGCCCGCGACACCGAGCAGCAATGACGCGATCAGAACGATTCTCTTCATGTGGTGATCTCCCGGTCAGAACGGTCCGCGACCGGCTGTTGCCCGCAGGCGCAGCGCAGTCTGGCCGGAGGCGGCGCCCACGATCACGCGGACGCGGCTTCCGGAGTGCGGCGCTCATTCTGTTCGGCTGGCTCGCCTCAACGCAATACGCATATGCGCGTAGTGCGTGCCGGAGGTGGCGGTGAGCTGGCTGGGCGTTCAGCGCGCGTCCGGTTCGCTCCGGTTCGACGTCATGTAGGCGATCAGCGCCATGCGCATCGCCTCTTCGACCGACATGTCCACCTTGGTCACCCAGGCGCGCGGCACGAACACGGTGTAGCCGCCGATCATATAGCCCATGGGCAGGTACACCGCGACCTGGTCCTCCAGTTCCGACAGCCCTGCAGGCAGTCCGTCCATCGACTGCCGCGTCACCAGGCCGACGATGCCCATCTCGTTGCCGGGCATGCGCAGCAGCACCACTTGCTGCGCCGATTCGCCGTTATGCGGCGCGAAGTAGTCGGCGAAGTTCTTCAGCGACGAATAGATGCTCTTGACCACCGGCAGATTGGTGAAAGGCAGTTCCACCAGCGACAGCAGGCGCCCGGTCTCCGGTCGCGACACCAGCATGCCCAGGCCCACGATGAGCACGGCGCTCAGCGCGATGCCCAGGCCGGGCAGATAGAAGTCACCGGTGATCGGCCGCACCATCATCATCGCCAGACTTTCGGTCCAGGTGACGAACAGCACCAGCACATAGATGGTCAGCGCCAGCGGCAGGAAGGTGATCAGGCCGCGGAAGAAGTACTGGTAGAGGCGATGCTTGGTCATGGTGGGCGGTCGGGATGGTGGCGTGCGGAGCATACCGTGTGACGCAGGCGCATGTCGGTCCGGCCGCGCCCCTCGTAGGAGCGGTCCTCTGACCGCGACAGGGCTGTTGATCCCGCGCCGTCTGATGCTCAACCGCCGCAGTCGGGGTCAGAAGACCCCTCCCACAGAACTCCGGCTCCAGCCGTGGATCGGGCGCCATCCCTGTAGGAGCGGCCTTGGCCGCGACAGGGCCGCCGCGGTCCGCGGGCTTCGATTCATGCCGCAGTCGGGGTCAGAAGACCCCTCCCACAGAACCCCGGCCCTGGCCGTGGATCGGGCGCCATCCCTGTAGGAGCGGCCTTGGCCGCGACAGGGCCGCTGCAGTCCGTGGGCTTCGATTCAGGCCGCAGTCGGGGTCAGAAGACCCCTCCCACAGAACCCCGGCCCTGGCCGTGGATCGGGCGCCATCCCTGTAGGAGCGGCCTTGGCCGCGACAGGGCGGCTGCATTCCGCCGGCTTCGGTACAGGCCGCGGTCGCGGTCGGAAGACCGCTCCTACACGATGCACCTCCGGTTGCGGCTCCGCCGTGCGCGTCTTCCATCCCGCCCCGTCATGCCCGGGTGATGACCACCTCCAGGTATTCGCTCGGCACCACCAGCGCATCCGGACCGCCGACGTTGAGTTCCTCCAGCAGGGCGAGGATGTCGCGCTCCAGTGCCGGGCGGACGTCCGGCGCCACGGCGCCGAAGGCCTTGTGGATCGGGCCGTAGAAGGCGCGGAACACCTCCAGCCAGTGGGCGGACGAGCGGTAGCGGAAGACGAAATGCCGGCGCTCGCAGCGCAGCTGTGCGGCACGGGGGCCGAACAGCTCGATGATGTGCGGCTCGGTGCCCCACAGTGAGGGCGACTTCACACCGTGCGGCGGCGGCACGTAGGCGCCGATGATCCTGAACAGGCGGCCGATGAAGCCCCCGGGCGTCCAGTTGGCGAGCGCAATGCGGCCGCCGGGCCGCACCACGCGCAGCATTTCGCTGGCGGCCGTCGCGTGGTCGGGCGTGAACATGACGCCGAAGGTCGACATCACCACGTCGAAGCTTGCGTCATCGAAGGGCAGCCGCTCCGCGTCCGCCACCTGAAACTGCGCCGTCAGACCGTCCGCCGCGGCACGCATGCGGGCCTTGTCGAGCAGCGCCTCGACATAGTCGGTGGAGGTGACGTCGGCAAACCGGCGCGCGGCGGCGAGGGTCGCGTTGCCGTTGCCGGCAGCGACATCGAGTACCTGTTCGCCGGCGCGCAGGTCCGCGGCCTCGGCGAGTGTTTCGCCGACGATTTGCAGCGTGGTGCCAATGACGGCATAGTCTCCGCTTGCCCAGGTGGCATGCTGCCGTTGCTTGATGGCGTTGAAATCCGGCGCGGTGACTTGGGTTTCGAGTACGGCTGACATGGTGATCTCCTCAGGATGTTGTGGGGTGCGCCGCACCTGCCACGACCCGATGGGCGTGTGCGTATTTCTATGCGTGTGGCGGTGTGCGACGACGGGGCCATTCTTCATGTCCGGGCCGGTGGGTGATTCACCGCATGTCGTTGAAACTTGCTCGCGGCTCCGCGATTGCGCGATCACTTGATCGTGTGTCCGCGCCGATTGATCGCGACGCCGCCGGGGAGGGGCCATGCAAGGCGATCCGCTGTCCGATGTGCTCACGAGCGTGCGTCTGCGCGGCGCGATCTTCTATTACGTGAGCTGCGACGATCACTGGGTGGCCGACACGCCGCCGTCGCCGGAACTGGCTGACGCGCTCAGCCCCGGCGCCGAGCACGTAATCGCCTATCACATGATCCTGCGGGGAAACGGCTGGGTCGGCATGGAGGGCGAGGCGCCGACCAGACTGCAGGCGGGCGACATCGTCATGTTCCCGCGCGGCGATGCCCACGTGCTGTCCAGTGCGCCCGGCATGCGCGCGGCCGGCGGCGATCAGTCCTGGCGCGCAACGACGCGCGACCACCCCCAACCGGTCCTGATTGCCCTGCATGACGGCGTGTGTGAGCTCGATGCCGAAGTACCCTCCAGCCGCGCCAGCATCACGATGGTCTGCGGCTTCATCAGTTGCGATCTGAAGCCCTTCAACCCCTTGATCCAGGCCCTGCCGCCGATGCTGCACCTGCCGTCGAGCGGGGTCGGCGCCTGGGTGGCGCCCATGCTCGAACAGGCAGTGGCCGAGTCACGCCACCGGCGTGCGGGCAGCGCGGCGGTGCTCGAGCGCGTCAGCGAAATGGTGTTCGTCGATGCGGCGCGCCGCTGTCTCGAAGCCCTGCCGGAAGAGGGCGGCAGCGGCTGGCTCGCCGCGCTGCGCGATCGCTACATCGGCAAGGCGATCGCGCTGATGCACGCGCGCCCGGCGGAGGACTGGACGGTGGATGAACTGGGCCGACAGGTCGGCCTCTCCCGCTCCGCCCTGCACGAGCGTTTCGTCGACTGCGTCGGCATGCCGCCGATGCAGTACCTCACCCACTGGCGCATGCAGCTCGGCGCCAATCTGATGCGCGAAGGCCAGGCATCGGTCGCCTCCATCGCGCAGGAGATCGGCTACGAATCCGAAGCGGCGTTCTCGCGGGCGTTCAAGCGACTGACCGGTCAGCCGCCGGCGACATGGCGGCGCGCGCAGCGCGGGGCGGGCTAGAAGAGAAGACCTCAGGGCCCGACCCTATGGTTATTGGTTCCGTCGCAGTCCGGACGCGGCGCGGCGGCATGCCTGACAGCGGTCGCTACGCTTCCTGGCTGGCGAAAAAATTCGCCAGATCATCCACCAGGTGGAAGATTTCCGACCTCTCTTCATCCGACAGGCCTTTCAGCCGCACCGTCCAGGCGCTGTCGCCATCGGCCTCGGAAAAGCCCGTTGAATCCATGAAGCCTTCGAGCTTGAAGATCCGCGACCGGATGGTTGAATCCAGCTTGGAACGGTTCATCCGGTGCAGGCCGACACGGCACTCGATGAGCGCCGTCTCCAGCGCCACATGCTGACCGTCCTGGTGCGGCTGCCTCAATGCATCGCGGGCGACGGAGAATTTTTCGGCCGGAAAACTGTAGCTCATCGACAACTCCTGTACAGAGGCGCCCGAACGTCGCGTTCGAGCCCCGATGTCTGGCATGAAGGGTGCGCAGCGAGCGCCGCCGTTCGGGCGTTCCGGCGATGGAAGATTCGTGCGTGTGCTTAACGACGCAGTGCTGATCCGGCAAAGGGGTCGCGCGGTCAGGTCCTGTAATCCCGCACGGCAGTCAGTGGCGCAGAGCGGGGCCGTGCGCTACGCCCGAAAACAGGATCCGTGGGACGGGCGGATCATATGTTGGAATGCGAGACGTGACAAAGGAGTGTTTTGGAGACTGGGTGGAAGCAGGGGCCGACGGAAAAGTGGGTCTGTCCTCTGTTGTTCCCAATCAAGCTTCGTTTCATGTCCCGCGCAACCACCTATACAACCGCCACCATGGCCGATTTGCGCTCCTCAATGCTTCGACAAACCTAGCTTCGGAGTCCGGATATTGTGCTTCGCAGCGACTGATTTCCTCCGCAAGAAACGTCGGGAATGTGGCCCATTTACCGATACGCTCACCACTCTTGAGCATTGAGACTATTGTCCCATCTGAATCGAAAAAGTATCCCACCCGTTCAGTGTAAGAGAAGTCGCTGCTGCCGAAGTAGAACCAATCTGGGGGAACCGGATATCCATTTTTCCAGTACAGGTTCGCGGTTGCCACGTCGAACGGCGCAGAACCGGATCTGTCCAGTTTGGGCACATCGTTTGCCATTGACGGCGGAATTCCAAAAAGCCCCATGCCGAAAAGGTGTGCTCCATTCAGCTTTTGGAGAATTGGTCGGTAACGCGGCGAGATCGAGAACTGATGCACCTGTTCATAACGTAAGGTCGTCGCTTCGGAGAGCGGTAAAAAAAGTGTTATGGCGTAGGCGCTAGGTCCGATAGCAGGACGATTACAGATTTCCACGGCATCACCCGTCGAGCGCGTGTCGGAACCTGAGAGGCGAATCGCGACCTGCTGTAACGGATCAAGATCTCCGTCTAAGCTGGAAATGAAAGCATGATGGTTCAAGATAATTGGCGCCTTGACGTGAGTTTAGGTTGTCGAAATTGCCCTGGTCAAGATAACAAGCGCATCAACTGGAGTGGGTCACGATTTCGGGGAGATCCGTCCTCTATTTTTTCATTGCTGCATCCCCTACTGTTGCACTATTTTCGACGCAGTCTATCAATGGAAATTGAATCTCCCATCTCCGCAGCAATTCGGTATAGTTCTATCGCTCTTCTTTCATCTTTCTTAACCCACCGTCCCTTTTCATACAAGATTGCCATCATTCGAATGGATGCGCGGTCCCCTAAACGAGCACCCTCCGTCCAGTACCTCACGGCTGCCCTTTCATCTTTCTTCAACAGATCTCCGGTGGCGTAGTACAAGCCGACGTAAGAGTAGGCTCTCGGATCCCCACTTCGAGCTGCGTCAATACACGTCTCTGCCGCTTTGGACCGGACGCTCACGTCAAGATCGGCATTGCCCGAATCCACGCATGCCACAAACAGTTGCTCTTGAGAGGGTGCACCGGCCGAAGCTTTCGATTCAACAAAATAAACCATGAGACACAGTGCTACGGAAAGACAGAGTCTGAGCGGTTTCATGCTTTTTCCTAGATGTCTCAATTTGTCTTTTTTGGAGAAAAACTCATTCATCCGAAAAGGACGGCCGCAAAATCAGCCCTTCACCTTGACGCTGAAAAGAATGGTGTGACCCAATTGTTGCCACTGGAAGTATGGTCGGCGAGTCTGAACGACGAGATGATCAGGTTGCAGAGGAGAGTCCGAATACAGCCCGTGGCGGGAAACTGTGGTCTGTCTCCTATTGCTTCTAATATTCTTTATCAGTCAGCAACTCGCACATCATGTATCCGTTCCCTAATCGCATTGCAACAATTGTTGATCCCAGCTAAGATCGTTTCCTGGTTCTTGATTGCACGTTCCCAGTAGCCATCGGAATGAGGTGTGCAGTGTTTGTAATCAATGGCTTCCTTATTTGTCAGCTTCCATATTTCCTCGATTGCTAAATACACCGATTCGGCATAGAAAGGACGGTTCTTGTTGACTTGCTCGCTGAATGCATTAACCACATTTGAAAATCTCTCAAGCCTGCGTTTTTTTCTACTCTCTTCGCTTTCCGTTGCGTCAACGTAATCAAGCATTGGTCGCAAGGATAGGGTGGCCGATTTGACGTCATCGAGCTTTTTCCAGATGAGTTCGTAGACGGCAAACTCTTTTTCAAACTGTATCTTGTGGACGTGAAGGCCTTTGTCCAATTCGATTTGAAGTGCGCGGTTTGTCGCTTCAAGTGACGCTGCGAGAGTTTTCAACTCCGATTCTGTTTTTTTGCGCTCTCGTTCAAGGATACGCCCCACCCAAATCTTTCCAAGTACCGCAGCGAAGCCAGATATGACTACAGCTACCCCACCTGCGGCCTTAAGTATTTCGCTGAAGATTGGAATGTCTGCCATTGAGTAACTAAAAGGGTGTTTGCTCCAAGATCTCCGTTGCTCATCTCAAGGGCTGTACTGGTCTCTTGGGTAATGCCGTGCCGAGGTGACAACGAGAAAGCCGCATGCCCTCTCGGGTCATGCGGCTTCAATATGACCAGCGCGTGCCGCGCCGGTCAAGCACTTCGCATCAGCAGCTTCAGTACGTCTTGTACGGCAGGAACTTCCCGCTCATCGTGATGCTGACGCGGTCGCCAGCGGGATTGGCTTCGCGGGCCAGATCCATCTTGAAATCGATCGCGCTCATGATGCCGTCGCCGAATTCTTCGTGGATGAGTGCCTTGAAGGTGGTGCCGTACACATTGATCAGTTCGTAGAAGCGGTAGATCAGCGGGTCGGTCGGTACCGAGGTGGGCAGCGAGCCCTTGTAGGGCACGACCTGCAGCTGGGTGACCGCCTCGGCCGGCAGGTCGAGCATTTCGCCTATGGTCTTGGCCTGTTCGGCGGTGAAGGTCATCTGGCCGAGCAGGCCGGCGGTGACCCATTCCTTGCTGAGGCCGATGGCCTTGGCGAGGTCGGCCCACTTGAGGCCCTTGGCAACCTTGCGTTCGACGATGAGATCGGTGACGTCTTCGCGTTTCATGTGAGTCTCCTTTGAGGTGGTGTTCAGGCGGGTTGGCTGGATTGGCCGGGGTGGACGAGAGGCGGGTTCTTCGCATCCCAGCCGGGGCCGGGCTGGAATTCGCGCGAGCGCTTCACGAGGAAATCGACCAGGTGATTGCGCAGCGTGTAGAAGGCGGGCTGCTGGTGCAGGGTTTCGCGCACGCGCGGCCGGGCCAGCGGGTTGACGACGATCTCGGCGATCTTGGCGCGCGGGCCGTTGGTCATCAGCACGATGCGGTCGGCCAGCAGGATGGCTTCGTCGACGTCGTGGGTGATCATGAACACGGTCTGCTGCGTGGCTTCGACGATGCCGATCAGTTCGTCCTGGATGCTGCCGCGGGTGAGCGCGTCGAGCGCGCCGAAGGGCTCGTCCAGCAGCAGCATCTTCGGTTCGATCGAGAAGGCGCGGGCGATGCCGACGCGCTGTTTCATGCCACCGGACAGCTCGGCCGGCTTCTTGTCCAGCGCGTGGCCGAGGTGCACCAGTTCGAGGTATTTCACCGCGTGTTCGCGCACCTGCTTGGCCGACCAGTCGGGGTGACGGCTGCGCACGGCGAACTCGACGTTCTTCAGCGCGCTGAGCCAGGGCATCAGCGCGTGGCCCTGAAACACGACCCCGCGGTCGAGCGAGGGACCGCGCACTTCGCGGCCGTCCATGATGACGTGGCCGGCGGTGGCTTCGTCGAGCCCGGCCAGGATGTTCAGGATGGTGGTCTTGCCGCAGCCGGAGTGGCCGAGTACGCACACGAACTGGCCGCGCTCGATGCCGAAATGCACGTCTTCGAATACCGGCGCGGGGTCGGGGTTGCCCGGCTGCGGAAACTGCCGCTTCAGGCCCTCGACCTTGAGGAAGGGTTGGGTGCTCATTGTGATGGGGCCTTTTTTGTCTGCGGACGACCCGGCCGAGGGTGGCGGCGCGGCCTCCACCGGGTCGCGGGTCTGCGTCTTCAGCGGTACGACGGGGGCGAGGGCTGCGCTCATGTTCATTCCCTCCATGAGATGGCGCGCGCCACCCAGGCCAGCAGGTGATCGAGCAGCATGCCCACCAGGCCGATCAGCAGGATGGCGGTGATGATGTTGGTGATCGAGAGGTTGTTCCACTCGTTCCAGACGAAGTAGCCGATGCCGGTGCCACCCACCAGCATTTCGGCGGCGACGATGACCAGCCAGGCGATGCCGATGGAAATGCGCATGCCGGTCAGGATGGTCGGCGCGGCGGCCGGCAGGATGACCAGGAAGGCCTTGCGCAGCGGACTCACTTCGAGCGTCCGCGCCACGTTCAGCCATTCGCGCCGCACCGACGCCACGCCGAAGGCGGTGTTCACCAGCATCGGCCACAGCGAACAGATGAAGATGACGAAGATGGCGGAAATGCCTGAGTCCTTGATCGTGTAGAGCGCGAGCGGCATCCAGGCCAGCGGCGAGATCGGCTTCAGGATCTGGATGAAGGGGTCGAGCGCCTTGTACACCAGCGGCGACATGCCGATCACGAAACCCAGCGGGATCGCCACCAGCGCCGCCAGCAGATAGCCGGCGAGCACGCGGGCGATCGAGTAGGCGATCTGTATGCCCAGCCCCTTGTCATTGGTGCCGCGGTCGTAGAAGGGGTCGCTGACGTGTTCCCAGATCTTGGCGGCCACCTCGCCCGGGCCGGGCATGGCCGACTGGCCGCCGGCCTGCGCCTGGGCACCCATCAGCGCGGCGTACTCCGGGTCCATCGCCGGCGCAGCGCCGCCGCCGCCCGACGAGGCCGTGGTCGCCAGATACCAGGCGCCGACGAAGAGCGCGAAGAACAGCGCCGACAGAAGCGGCGCCAGCCAGGGTTTCCTCGTCATGCCGTCACCTTCCGGATCTTGAAGCTGTTGAGGTATTCCTCCGGCTTGGCCGGGTCGAATTCCTTCTTCATGACCGAGAACTTCTTGGTCGTCGTGCTCGGCACCGGCAGGCCGACTTCCTTCATCAGCGCGGCGGCGTCGGTGGCGAGGAACACCTCCTTGGCGATCTTCTGGTAGTCGATGTCGCCCTTGATCTGGCCCCAGCGCTTCATCTGGGTCAGGATCCACACGGCGAAGGACTCCCACGGGAAGGGCTCGAAGCCGATGCGGCCCGGCACCTTCTGCACGCCGCCGAGACCGTCGGCGTAGGTGCCGGTGAGCACCTGTTCGACCACGGTGACCGGCTGGTTCAGGTAGTTGGCCGGCGCTATCGCCTCGGCGATCTGCTTGCGGTTGGCCGGGTTGCTGGCGGTGGCGGTGGCCGTGATGATGGCGCGCAGCAGGGCCTTGTAGGTGTTCGGCATCGTCGTGACGAACTCCTTGCTCGCGGCGAAGGCGCAGCAGGGGTGGCCTTCCCAGATGTCCTTCGTCAGCGTGTGGATGAAGCCCACGCCGTCATACACCGCACGCTGGTTCACCGGGTCCGGCGCGAGGAAGCCGTCGATGTTGCCGGCGCGCAGGTTGGCCACCATTTCCGGCGGCGGCACCGAGCGGATCTGCACGTCGGTATCGGGGTCGATGCCGTGCTCCGCGAGGTAGTAGCGCAGCAGGTAGTTGTGCATCGAGTAGTCGAAGGGCACCGCGAACTTGAAGCCCTTCCAGGTTTTCGGGTCGCGCTTGTCCTTGTGCTTCACCGACAGTGTGATGGCCTGGCCGTTGATGTTCTCGACCGCCGGCATGGTCCAGGGGATGGGGTTGGAGCCGGCACCGACCGAAATGGCCAGCGGCATCGGCGACAGCATGTGGGCGGCGTCGTATTCCTTGGCCAGCGACTTGTCGCGGATGACCGCCCAGCCGGCGGTCTTCACCACTTCCACGTCCAGACCCTGCTTCGAGTAGTAGCCCAGCGGGTGCGCCATGATGATGGGCGTGGCGCAGGTGATGGGGATGAAGCCCACCTTGAGCTTGGTCTTCTCCAGCGGGCCGGGCGAGGCGAAGGCGTCCTTCACGGTGCCCAGCGGCAGGAAGGTCGAGATGGCCGCCATGGCGGTGCTGGCACCGACCGCACGGATGAAGGTGCGGCGCGTTTCGTCATGCGGGAACAGCGCACGCATCACCGCGCCTTCGACCACGCGGTCCAACATCGCCTCTTCGGACAGCGCTTCGGCCTGGTCGTGTTCAGCCTGGCTGTGATGGCGGCCGCAGGAGCAGCCATTCAGTTTCACGTTGGGGTCGAAGGGATTGCGGAAGGTGCTCATAGCGGGGCTCTCCTTGTTCTGAAAACTTCAGTGGGCGAAGCAGGGGACCGGGTTTGGTGCGTACTCGATGTCGTGCGCGTAGGTGTCATAGGCGGCGCTGTATTCCATGCAGCGTGCGACCTCGCGGATGAAGCCTTCGTCGTAGCCGGCACGGCGCAGCAGGTGGAAACCCAGTTCCATGCCGGAGGCGATGCCACCAGCGGTGACGATGCGGCCGGCATCGACGACGCGGGCGTGCGAGATGCGGCAGGCGGGTGCGATTTCGGCGAGGCGGTCGATGGGCAGCTTGCCCAGGTGCGAGGCCTCGACGCGGTCCGGTTCCTTGCGATTCGTGGCCGGTATGCCGTCGAGCAAGCCCATGCGGCCGTAGATCCATGAGCCGGTGCACACGCTGGTGAGCAGGCAGCTCGTCGGCAGCGTGTCGATGAATTCGTGCAGGCGCGTATTCCAGGTTTCCTGCCGCGTACCCGCACCGCCGGGAATCAGGAAGGCATCCATCGCCGGGCGGTCGGCGAAGCTGTAGTTGGGCAGCACGGTGAAGCCGGCCTGCGCCTGCACCGGGCGCTGCGCGTCGGCGATCAGGAACACCTCCAGCTCCGGGTCGAAGCGGCGCGCCACCGAAAACACGCCATGCGGCGCCGTGAAGTCGACGATCTCGGCGTCCTTGAAGACGTAGATGCCGAGCCTGAAGCCGCGCTTGCGCTGCGATCCCACTGTGTAGATCTCCCGTGCGTTCATGGGACGAATGCTAGGGAGCAGGGTGGGGCGGCGGTATCACTACGGATGTGATTGTCGTGTAGTGCGGGCACTACAGAAGGCATCGCGGCACTGTCGCCCGGCTTTACAGCGCGCCTGTCGGGATGGGCTCGATTCCTTTGTGCTCAATCGTTTGCGACACGAGGGACGGATCTTGCTTTGTGCCCACCGACCAATTGCCTACAGAGGAACCTTCAATGGCCTTCACCCGGATATCGCCCCTTGTCGCCACCCTCGGCCTGAGTGCAGCCCTGCTGTCCGCACCGGCTGTCGCGACTGACGTGCTGCTCGATTTCTCCGGCAACATCTGCGGCGATGCCACGAATGCGGCTTGCACGAACGGCGCCGGCATCGGCCAGGGCTACGGCGACGTCGTCGGGCTGCTCGACGTGTCGCATCGCGCCTTCGTGACCGCCACCGGCACCACCGTCAACAGCAGCCTGTTCTACTGGTCGACGGCGTACTCCGACCTCGAAGGCGTGGCCTGGGGCGGCAGCAATCCGGACACCCACAGCGCCGAGTTCGTCTTCACGCCGGGGGCCGGTTATGCGGTCACGCTGAATTCGATGGATTTCGGCGATTACCTGAACCGCAACGACGGCTCGTCGGCCGTCGTGCTCGATCTGCTCACCGGCCAGACCCTGTGGAGCTCGGGCGCTTTCGACGCTGGCACCACGCGTCTGTCCTTCATGCCCGGCGTGTCGAGCGTCAACGGCCTGGTGCTGCGCTTCGGCCCGGACAGCTACAACACCGGCATCGACAATATTTCGCTGACCGTCACCGCGGTACCCGAGCCCGGCATCTGGGCCATGCTCGCTGCCGGCCTCGGCGTGATCGGTGCGCTGCGTCGTCGGCGGAAGGCGGACTGACCCGAAGTTTGCCCTCGAGGCATTCGCTGCGGAAACGGGCTTCCGACCGCGACTCCAGCCGGAATCGAGGCCCGACGCATACGACGTCCATATCGCGGTCAGAGCGCCTGCGGGGGTAAGCCTATCCCGCAGGCGCAGCCTGCCTCCGCTTTCTCAAGGCGGTAAAGAACCCATGACATTTTGCAGACTGGCACCTGGTGTCGTGCGGATCAGAATTCGAAAGGAGAGAGATTCATGAAGTGTATGTACCGTTTGGTGGCCCTGCTGGCGTTGAATGCAATGGCTGTACCGGCAGCCGTGTCGGCGCCGAGTTACTCGGTCACCTACCTGGGCACGCTCGGAGGGCAATCGAGTACCGCCAGTGACATCAACGATCTCGGTCAGATCGTTGGCTACTCGGCGACGACCTCGGGAGAGATGCACGCCTTTCTCTACTCGGGGGGCTCAATGATCGATCTGGGTACGCTTGGAGGCAATCTGAGCCAAGCCACCGGTATCAACAATTCGGGGCAGATCGTCGGCTTCTCGCGGATCGACGGGCTTGGCACGACCCGCGCATTCGTCTTCGCGGGCGGCAATATGGCTGAAGTGGGAACCTTGGGCGGCACGTTCAGTGTTGCCTATGACATCAATGACTCCGGCCAGATCGTCGGGTATTCGAGCTTTAGTGACGGAGACATTCAGGGTTTTCTCTATTCGGCCGGCAGCATGACTGCGCTGGGGACGCTGGGCGGCGGGGACAGCTTCGCTTATGGCGTCAACGGGTCGGGACAGGTCGTGGGCGCCGCGAGGACGGAAGAAGGGTTTCTGCGGGCATTCTCGTACGCCAATGGCGTGATGACCGATCTGGGCACGCTCGGCGGTGATGCGAGTTCTGGCATCGCGATCAACGACAGCGGGCTGATCGTTGGCGGAGCGGAGTACGCGGCGTTCAACTATTACACGCGTGCTTTCCTCCAGTCCGGTGACCAGATGGTCGATCTCAATCCCGATGCGCCCTGGAGCAATGCCGCAGATATCAACAGTGCGGGCGACATCGTCGGAACGATGGCCAGAGGGGACTTCTCGAATTTCGGTTACCTGTATCGCAACGGCGTTGTGTACGACTTGAACGAATTGATCGATCCGTCCCTGGGGCTTGTGATCGACAGCGCGACTGCGATCAACAGTGCCGGCGATATCGTGGCCACCGGGTGCTCATTGAGCGGATGCTCGGCTGTGTTGCTCAGTGCGGCTCCGGTGCCCGAACCGGAGGCTTGGGCGCTGTTCGCCGCTGGCCTCGGCGTGATCGGAGGCCTCAGCCGTCGCCGAAAGGTGGCGTGACGAGGTGTCGGTGACCGGCCCGACGGCGGAATAGCGCGGGCCCTGCCTCGGCCCTCATCAAGGTCGCGGTCAGATGACCGCTGCTACAGGAGGCGGGCGGCAAAGCTGGCAAAGTCGTTGTCAATTGCCGCGGGGTGGATATCCGGGTGGTGCTCGTCCGCTGCCGCGTACTTGCCGGTGCGCACCAGCACGCCGGCGATGCCGGCCGCTTGCGCGCCGCCGATGTCGTCGCGCAGGTCGTCGCCGATCATGATGGCCTCTTCTGCGCGCACGCCGGCGGTGTCGAGTGCGGCCTGGAAGAAGGGGGCGGCGGGCTTGCCGGCGATTTCGGCCTGTACGCCGGTGCTGTATTCCAGGCCGGCGACGAAGGCGCCCATGTCGAGCGACAGGCCGTCCTCTTCCTTGAAGTGACGGTTGCGCGCCATCGCGATGAAGGGCAGGCCGCGCATGATGAGGCGGAAGGCGGTGTTGAGCTGTGCGTAGTCGAAGCAGTGGCCGGCGTCACCGAGCACGACGGCGTCCGGCTCGGCTGCGTCGGGCCCGACTTCGTCGCGCAGGTCCGGATGCACGATCCAGTGCGGATGCAGGCTGCGGCTGCGCACGAGATTCATCGTCGCGCCGGGGGCCGTCAGCAGTTCCTGGTCGCGCACGTCCAGAGCCAGAGCCTGCATCTTCGCGACCAGCGTGCGCCGCGGCGTGCGGGTGGTGTTGGTCAGGAACACGAGCTTGAAGCCGGCGGCGCGCAGTCGCGCAAGCGCCTCGATCGAACCGGGAATCAGCTGGTCGCCAACGTGCAGCACTCCGGCCAGATCGATCAGCAGGGCTTTCGGGTTTGCGGGCAGAGACATGGCGTTCTCCTTCGTTCGATGCGGCGCGCCGTCCTTGCAGGAGCGGTCTTCTGACCGCGACCACAGCGGAGGTCAAGGAGCCTGCGCGTGATTACAGGCTCTGTCGCGGTCGGGAGACCGCGCCTACAGGGCCACCAGCTGATGCCGTGCGGCAAAGCTCACCAGTTCGACCGGGTTCTTGATGTCGAGTTTGTCGAACAGCCGCGCACGGTATGTGCTGATGGTATTCGCCGACAGCGACAGTTCCCGTGCGATATCACCGACCGTCTGACCGCTGGCGAGCAGCTTCAGCACCTGCATTTCCCGGTTCGACAGACTGTCGAGCGGACTGGCCGGCGTATCGGCGCGGACGCCGAAGGCGAGACGCTCGGCCAGTTCGGGCGTGACGAAAAGGTGGCCGTCGGCGACGCGGGCGATGGCCTCGAACAGCTGTTCGGGCGAGCAGCCCTTGTTCAGATAGCCGGCGGCGCCGCTCTTCAGTGCGCGCACGCCGAACTGCGATTCCGGGTAGGTGGACAGCATCAGCACCGCGACCTTCGGAAACTCGGCGCGCAATTGCTTCAGCACGTCGAAGCCGTCGCGGTCGTTCAGTGCGATGTCGAGCAGCACGACGTCGGCGCCGTCGCCGCGCAGCAGGCGCATCAGATCGGGTCCGCCCGCGGCTTCGCCGACCACGTCGATGGCGGGGTTCTCGCCAAGGATCTGCGCGATGCCCCGGCGCAGCATCAGGTGGTCGTCGACGATGATTACGCGCACCGGCTTCATCGCGTCGACTCCGGTACGCGCAGGTGCACGGCGGTGCCGGCGCCCGGCGTGCTTTCGATGCGCAGTTCGCCGCCGAGCGCGCGGGCGCGCTCGTGCATGCCGAGCAGTCCGAAGGAGGTCGGTTGCGCCGGCACCTGCATGCCGCGGCCGTTGTCGCGGATGCACAGTTCGATCGCGCTGGCCTGGCCGGTCACCTCGACATTCACCTCGCTCGCCTCGGCGTGGCGGGCGACGTTGGTGAGCACTTCCTGCACGATGCGATAGACGGCGATTTCGGCGCTGCGGCCAAGTCTCCGTTCGGGTTCCGCGTCGTTCAGTGTCAGCGTGCAGCGCAGCCCGCGGCGCGACTGCATCTCCTGCAGCTGCCATTCGATCGCCGCCCACAGGCCCAGGTGGTCGAGCACGCCCGGACGCAGGTCGGTCAGGATGCGACGCACCGCACCCAGCGCCTGCTGGGTGACCGACATCATGTCGTCGAGCTTGCGTTCCAGGGCCGGCTCCTGCGCCAGCCGCGGGCGCAGCCAGTTCAGGTCGAACTGCAGCGCGGTCAGCGAGGCGCCAAGTTCGTCATGCACCTCGCGCGCGATGTGGGTGCGTTCGTCCTCACGCACCTGCTGCAGGTGCGCCGACAGCCGCTGCAGGGCGCTGTGCGACTGCTGCAGCCGCGCGTTGGCGTCCTGCAGCGCGGCGGTGCGTTCGGACACGCGGCGCTCCAGTTCAACCTGGTTGGCGCGCAGCACCGCCTCGGCACGCTTGCGTTCGGTGATGTCGGCGAAGGTGACGACGGCGCCGACGATCTGGCCGGCGTCGCGGATCGGGTAGCTGGTGTATTCGGCGGGGAAGGCGCTGCCGTCGCGTCGCCACAGCACTTCGGACTCGATGCGCACGCCGTGGCCTTCCTGGAAGGCGCGGAAGATCGGGCACTCATGGACGTCGTAGTTGCGACCGTCGGAATGTGCGTGGTGGATCAGGTAGTGCATGTTTCGGCCGAGCACTTCGTCCGGCTCGAAACCGATCAGCTCGGCGCCGGCGCGGTTGATGAAGATGCAGCGGCCGTTCTGGTCCACGCCATAGATGCCTTCGCCAGCGGACTCGAGCAGCATTTCGAGCTGGTGGCGCCAGGCGGCGTGATGGGAAAGATGATGGAGATTGGCGAACACGTCGTTGCGTCGGCACAGGGGTGCCGCTGCCTTGCATCAAGCGTGCCACGCCGCCCGCCACGCCGATATCGCGGCGGGGCGCGGGTTTGCGCGGGGTGCGACCGACGGGCGCCGGTGCCGCGCCCCGTTCTGGTGCGCTCAGGCCGGTACGTCGCGCACGCGCAGTGCGCCATCAGCCTCGTCCGCTTCGATCAGGCCCTGTTCTTCGTAGCGGCGCAGCTTGCGCCACAGCGATACGCGGTCGATGCCGAGCAGGCGGGCGGCCAGCGCGCGGTTGCCGCCGACGCCGGCCAGCACTTCGAGGATGTGATTGCGCTCGACCGCCTCCAGCGTGCGCACCTCGTTGCTGCCGCGACCGGCGGCGTGGCCGGCCGGCGTGCCGAGGCCGGGCGGCAGATCCTCCTCGGCCAGCATGGTGCCGCCGGCCAGCGCCACGCCGCGCTCGATGATGTTCTCCAGCTCGCGCACATTCCCGGGGTAGTCGTAGGCGCACAGCTTCTGCATCGCTGGCGGTGCGATGGCGGTGACCTTCTTGCCCATGGCTTGCGCCGCGCGGCGCACGAACTGCTGGGCCAGCAGCGGGATGTCGTCGCGCCGGTCGCGCAGCGGCGGCAACTGCAGCGTCACCACGTTGAGGCGGAAGTAGATGTCCTGCCGGAACTGGCCGGCCTCGACCGCGGCGCGCGGCTCGCGGTTGGTGGCGGCGAGGAAGCGGACGTCGGCGCGGACCGGCTCGGTACCGCCGACGCGCAGGTACTCGCGCTCCTGCAGCAGGCGCAGCAGCTTCACCTGCATCGCGGCCGACATTTCCGTCACCTCGTCGAGAAACAGCGTGCCGCCCTGTGCCGCCTCGACCAGACCGCCGCGTGCCTGTTGGGCGCCGGTGTAGGCGCCTTTCTCGTGACCGAACAGTTCGTTGGCCAGCAGTTCCTCGTTCAGCGCGCCGCAGTTGATCGCGACGAAGGGGCCGCTGGCGCGCCGGCTGTGCGCATGCACGTGACGCGCGAGCAGTTCCTTGCCGGTACCGGTTTCGCCGACGATGAGCACGTTGCAGTCGGTGGGCGCCACGCCGCGCGCGATGTCGAGGATGGCGCGCATGCCTTCGTCGCGCGTGATGATGCGTTCGTCGGCGGCGTGCTCGACCAGCTGGCGCAGGCGCTGATTCTCGGCGCGCAGCTGCGCCTTGTCGGCGGCCTCGCGCACCAGCTTGCGCACTTCGCCCAGGCGGAAGGGCTTGGATACGTAATAGAAGGCGCCGGTGCGCATCGCCTCGACCGCCGATTCGGTGGTGGCGAAGCCGGTGACCACCAGCACCTCCATCGCCGGCCAGGCTTCGCGAGCGCGACGCAGCAGTTCCAGGCCGTCCATGCCGGGCATCTTGACGTCGGTCAGCAGCACCTCGTAATCGTTCTGGCGCAGCAGCGCCAGCGCGGCGTCGCCGTTGTCGGCGGTGGTGACGTCGAGGCCGTCGCGGCGCAGCGCGGTGGCCAGGCCCTCGCGCGCGACCGCTTCGTCATCGACCAGCAGGACATGTGCAGTGCTCATGCTTTCTCCTCCGCCGGTATCCAGAGCGTGACGCAGGTCCCGCCGTCCGGTTCGTTATGTACGCTTGCCTGACCGCCGTGTTCGGCAGCTATTTCATGCACCACGAAAAGCCCGAGCCCCGAGCCCTTGCCGACCGGTTTCGTGGTGAAGAAGGGGTCGAATACGCGTGGCAGGTTGCGCGGTTCGATGCCGGGGCCGTTGTCGCACACCGAAATTTCTGTGCCGCCATCGCGCGTCGCGCCACGTACGACGATGCGCGGTGCGATGCCCGCTTCGACACAGGCTTCGAGCGCGTTGCGGATCAGGTTCAGCAGCGCCTGCTGGATGCGCTGACCGTCGGCGTGGATGTGCAGCTCGGGCGCCATCTGCAGCGTCACGGCGTCGGCCGCATCGGGCCGCTCGGCGCGCAGCAGCGCGACGGTTTCCTCGACCAGCGGCTGCAGTGGCTGGCGCACCAGCGCGAAGCGGCTGTCGCGCGCGAAGTCGAGCAGGGTGCGCACGATGCGCTGTGCGCGCTGCACCTGGTCGTCGATCTGCTCGACGAAACCGTTGATTTGCGCCGGGTCGCACACGTCGCGCTCTTCCATCAGCAACTGCGCATTCAGCGAGATGTTGGAAAGCGGGTTGTTCAGTTCGTGGGCGACGCCGGACAGCATGGTGCCGAGGGAGGCCAGCCGCGCCGTGCGCAGCACCGCGAGCTGACGCTCCTCGAGATCGCCGAGTGCGCGGTTGAAGGCGGTGACCAGGGCGGCGATCTCGTCGTCGCGGTCGCGCGGCGTCAGGCGTGCGAGATTGCCGGTGCCGATGCGCGCAAGATCGCTCTCCACCTCGCGCAGCGGTGCCACCACGCGTCGCGTCACCAGTTGTCCGATCACCAGCACCAGCGCGACGGCGGCGATCATGATCGTGTACAGCTGCGATTCCTGGCCGGACAGCGCGCGCCGCATCGCCTCGCGCGCCTGATCGGACAGGCGCTCGCTTTCTTCGAACGCCTGCTTGCCGACCTCGGTCATGCGCTCTTCCAGTGGCGAGATCGGATCGGTCGGGCGGATGCGGCGCTGCAGCCGGTCGTCGAGCAGATCGCGCCAGTCGTGCAGCGACTGTTCGAGGTCCTCCAGCGAGAAGCCGGGCGCGGCGCGCTGCATCAGCGCGCGGTCGCGGGCGATCAGCGTGAGCGCCTCTTCCGCCTTGCCGACGGCCGATTTGAGCTCCGACGGCTTGCGGAACAGCAGGTAGTTCTTCTCCAGCCGCCGCGCCTCGCGCACCACGTCGTGCATGCGGGTGACGTGGTGTTCGTCGTCGACGCGCGACAGCAGCAGGCGCACCTGTTCGAGAGCGGCGAACACCAGCAGCACGAACAGCGCGCCGAGCACGATGTAGCCGAGCAGGATCTTGCCGTGCAGAGAACGGGGCAGCAGTTTCATGAATTGCATGCTGCAACGTCGCGTTGCGAATTTCAACAGCGACCACATGCGCGCAAGCGCCTGTTTCATGTGGACTTTCGGCGGACGGTCGCAGGGACGAGCGTACGCGCGCTGCAAGTTGCAACGAGCGCTGGCAGTCAATACGAGGGGTGGGTTGTAAAGCATAAATAAATCAATGCTTTGCGTTTTATGTCAGAGGTGGCACAGCGCCTGCTAGGAAATCCGTGCCAGTCTCGCAGTGACGATTTTGAAGGCTCCTCGGGTCGTTGCTGTGGCGAGGCTTGCAATGGGGAGGCCGGTCGACCTAGCGGACAGCACCGGTTCTTTTGGCGGCTCGCGAGCAATCGCGAGCCGTTTTTCTTTGCGCCACACGCCGTATGGTGGATTCAGGGATAATTCGCGGCCTTCCACCGCCCCGAATCGCGTTTTCCGCATGGCCGATCCCGCCGTTCCGCTGATTTCGACGCACGCGCTTGCCTGCACGCGCGGCACAGCACGCCTGTTTGCCGGTCTGGACCTGGCCGTGGGCGAGGGCGAGCTGCTGCACGTGGCAGGCGCCAACGGCAGCGGCAAGACCAGTCTGCTGCGCATCCTCTGCGGGCTGTCGGAGGCGGAATCGGGTGAGCTGCGCTGGCAGGGGCAGTTGGCGGGCAAGGTGAAGGACGACTGGCGCGCGGGCCTGCTCTATCTCGGTCACCGCAACGCGGTGAAGGACGATTTCACGCCGCTGGAGAACCTGCGTGCCAGTGCGGCCATCGCCGGTGAAGCCTTGGACGAGGACACCGCGCTGCGCGCGCTGGTCGACATCGGCCTCGGTGCACGCCTCGACGTGCCGGCGCGCAGCCTCTCACAGGGGCAGCGCCGTCGCGTCGCGCTGGCCCGTCTGCTGTGCGGCACGCGCGCCCGGCTGTGGATACTGGACGAGCCTTTCACCGCGCTCGACGTGCGCGCGGTGGCGCAGCTGGCCGAGGCGATGGCCGCCCACATCCGTCGCGGCGGCGCCGTCATCTACACCACGCACCAGCCGGTGGACATCGACGTGCCACGCCGCACGCTGCTCAATCTGGACGATTTCTCATGCTGAGCGTGTTCGCCGCAGTGCTGCGCCGCGACCTGCTGCTGGCCTGGCGCCGCCGTTCCGACGTGCTGACCGCGCTCGGCTTCTTCCTGCTGGTGACCAGCCTGTTTCCGCTCGGCGTCGGGCCTGAACCTGACCAGCTTTCGCACATTGCGGCCGGGGTCATGTGGGTCGCCGCACTGCTTGCCACGCTGCTGTCCGTGAGCCGGCTGTTCGAGGCGGACGAGGCGGACGGAACCCTTGAGCAGATGTTGCTGTCCGTGGAGCCGCTGGCAGTGATCGTGCTGGCCAAGGTGTGCGCCTACTGGTTGCTGACCGGACTGCCGCTGGTGCTGATCGCGCCGCTGATCGCGCTGCAGTTCAGCCTGACGCCGGACGAGACGCTCATCGTCTGCGCGACGCTCTTGATCGGTACGCCGACGCTGTCGCTGCTCGGCGCCGTCGGCGCGTCGCTGACGCTGGGGCTGCGCGGCGGCGGCGCGCTGATCGCGCTGCTGGTGCTGCCGCTGTACGTGCCGGTGCTGATCTTCGGAGCGGGGGCGATCGACGCCTGGCGCGCCGGACTGGGCATCGCCCCGCACCTGGCCTTGCTCGGTGCCTGCCTGCTGGTGGCGCTGGCGGTAGCGCCGCTGGCGAGCGCTGCTGCATTGCGCATCGCCCAAGATTGATAGGGGGCCAAACCGCACTCGGTTAAACTTGCGGTTTTGCCGTCGGCCCCCGCCGAGACACGCGCGTTGTATCTGCGCACACCGAGTAATCAGAACCTGGGCTAGCCGCTTCGTTGATGTCCGAATCACAGTCTTCCGCCGCGCGCGCGCCGTCGTCCGGCTTCAACTTCTTCCATTACGCCAGCCCGCAGACCTTCTTTCCGCTCGCCGGCAAGCTGCTGTGGCCGAGCTGGATCGCCGCCGTGGTGCTGACGCTGGCCGGCCTCTACATCGGCTTCTTCGTCGCGCCGACCGACGCGACACAGGGCGACAGCTACCGCATCATCTTCATTCACGTGCCGGCGGCCTGGATGTCCATGGTGGTCTATCTGGCGATGGCCTTCTGGTGCGCGGTCGGCCTGGTATTCAACACGCGTCTGTCCTTCATGATGTCGACCGCGCTCGCGCCGACCGGCGCGATGTGGGCTTTCGTTGCGCTGTGGACCGGTGCGCTGTGGGGCAAGCCGACCTGGGGCACCTACTGGGTGTGGGATGCGCGCCTGACGTCCGAACTGATCCTGTTCTTCCTCTACTGCGGCTACATGGCCCTGCAGGCAGCCATCGACGACCCGCGCCGGGCCGACCGCGCCGGCGCGCTGATCGCCATCGTCGGCGCGGTGAACGTGCCCATCATCTATTTTTCGGTGAAATGGTGGAACACGCTGCATCAGGGCGCGTCTGTAAGCCTGACGGCTGCGCCGACCATGGCCACCACCATGCTGACCGGCATGCTGGTGATGGCGCTGGCGGCCTGGGCCTACACGATAGGCGCGGCGCTTGTGCGCGTGCGCGCCATCATGATCGAACGCGAGCGGAACACCGACTGGGTGCGCCAGCTCGCCAGCAACGGAGACGGCAACACATGAACTGGGAAAGCGCCAGCCATTTCTGGGCGATGGGCGGTTACGGCTTCTTCGTCTGGGGTTCCTATGGCGTGACGGCTGCGGTCATTGCGGCCGAACTGTTCGCGCTGTCGCGCCGCATGAAGAATGCCCGTGCGCAGGCCCGGCGCGACGTTGCGCTGGAGCGTATCGACGCCGACAAGCGGGGCCGCGCATGAAACCTCGCCACAAACGTTTCGCGCTGGTCGCCGCCGGCATCGCGCTGCTGGTCGGCGCGGTCACGCTGGTGCTGAATACCTTCAGCGACAACATGGTGTTCTTCTTCAGCCCGACCCAGGTCGCCGCGAAGGAAGCGCCGCAGGGCCGCACCTTCCGCATCGGCGGCATGGTTCAGGACGGCAGCCTGGAGCGCGGCGCCGACGGCACGTCGGTCCGTTTCATCGTTACCGACACTGCAAACACCATCACCGTCACCTACAAGGGCGCGCTGCCGGACCTGTTCAAGGAAGGCAAGGGCGTGGTTGCCCAGGGCAAGCTCGGCGAGGACGGCGTGTTCGCCGCCAGCGAGGTGCTGGCCAAGCACGACGAGAACTACATGCCGCCTGAAGCCGCGCACGCGCTGGAACAGGCGAAGAAGGCGCAGAGCACGGTCGTTCAGTAAGCCGCATCCACTCCGCTCCGGCACCTCGGGCCGGAGCACCACGTTTCACGGGCAGGAGCCATCATGTTTCCCGAACTGGGCAATTTTTCGCTGTCGATCGCGCTGGCGCTTTCGGTGCTGCTGGGCGTCGTTCCGCTGGTCGGCGCGCAGCGCGGCGACGCGCGGCTGATGGCGGTCGCGCGACCGCTGACGCAGGGCGTGTTCGTGTTCGTCGCCTTCGCCTTGTTATGCCAGATCCAGTCCTTCGTGCTGAACGACTTTTCGGTGCTGAACGTCGCCACCAATTCGAATTCGACGCTGCCGCTCGAATACCGTGTCGCCGCGGCCTGGGGCAGTCACGAGGGCTCGCTGCTGTTGTGGACCTTCATGCTGGCGCTGTGGGCGCTGGCCGTCAGCGTGTTTTCGCGCCGTCTGCCGCCGGACATGGTGGCACGCGTGCTGGCCGTGCTGGGCTGGGTCGGCGTGGGCTTCCTCGCCTTCATGCTGGCCAGTTCCAACCCCTTCGACCGCCTGCTGCCGGCCGCCGCCGATGGCCGCGACCTGAATCCGCTGCTGCAGGACCCGGGCATGATCTTCCACCCGCCCATGCTCTACATGGGCTACGTCGGCTTCTCGGTCGCCTTCGCCTTCGCCATTGCGGCGCTGATCGGTGGCCGTCTCGACGCCGCCTGGGCGCGCTGGTCGCGCCCGTGGACCACGGTGGCCTGGATGTTCCTGACGCTGGGCATCGCGCTCGGCAGCTACTGGGCCTACTACGAACTGGGCTGGGGCGGCTGGTGGTTCTGGGACCCGGTCGAGAACGCGTCCTTCATGCCCTGGCTGGTCGGCACCGCGCTGATACATTCGCTGGCGGTGACCGAGAAGCGTGGCGCGTTCAAGAGCTGGACCGTGCTGCTGGCCATCGCCGCCTTCTCGCTGTCGCTGCTCGGCACCTTCCTCGTGCGTTCGGGCGTGCTGACCTCGGTACACGCCTTCGCGACTGATCCGGAGCGCGGTGTGTTCATCCTCGCGCTGCTGGTGTTCGTGATCGGCGGCTCGCTGCTGCTGTTCGCGATCCGCGCGCCGTCGGTCGGGCTCGGCGGCGGCTTCGCGCTGCTGTCGCGCGAAACCTCGCTGCTCGCCAACAACGTGCTGCTGGCGGTTGCCACGTCGGCGGTGCTGCTCGGCACGCTCTACCCGCTGTTCCTCGACGCGCTGGGCATGGGCAAGATTTCGGTCGGCGCGCCTTACTTCGATGCCGTCTTCGTGCCGCTGATGACGCCGGTGCTGTTCCTGATGGCCATCGGGCCCTTCGTGCGCTGGAAGAAGGACGAAGCGCCGGGGCTGGTGCTGCGCCTGCGCTGGGCGTTCGCGGTCAGCGTCGTCGCCACGCTGGTGATGATGGTGGCGACCGGGCACTACACGCCGATGCTGGGCCTGGGCGCCTTCACCGTCGTGTGGATCGCTGCCACCAGCGTGCAGCATCTGGTCGAACGTCTGCGCGGTCGCAACGGCGACGGTAGCTGGATGGCTCGCGCCCGCGCGCTGCCCGGTGGCTGGTGGGGCATGTGGCTGGCCCATCTGGGCGTGGCCGTGAGCATCGTCGGCATCACGCTGGTCAAGGGCTTCGAGCAGAACGCCGACCTCAAGATGGCGCCCGGCCAGACGGCGACGCTGGCCGGCTACACCTTCAAGTTCCACGGCGCCTTCGAGCACGCGGGTCCGAACTACGACGCCGCCCGCGGCCGCATCGAAGTGACGCGCGACGGCAGGCCGGTGGCGATGATGCACCCAGAGAAGCGCATGTACCGCGTATCGCAGATGCCGATGACCGAGGCGGCCATCGATTCCGGTTTCACCCGCGACGTCTATGTCTCGATGGGCGAGCCGCTGCCCGATGGCCAGGCCTGGATCGTCCGCATCTTCTACAAGCCCTTCGTGAACTGGATCTGGGTGGGTGCCCTCATCATGGCACTGGGCGGCATCATCGCCGCCGCCGATCGCCGTTACCGCAAGCTCGCCCAGCGCGACGCGAAACAGGGCGCGCGCGACGGTGTGGCGACGCCGGTCCGGGAGCAGCACGCATGAAACGCTATCTGTGGCCGCTGGGCCTTTTCCTGGTGCTGGCGGGCTTCCTGTTCGCCGGCCTCTACCTGAACCCGCGCGAGGTGCCGAGTCCGCTGATCGGCAAGGCTGTGCCGGCCTTCTCCATCCCCCAGTTGGCGGCGCCCGACAAGACCTTCTCGCCGGCCGACATGAAGGGCAAGGTGTGGCTGGTGAACGTGTGGGCGTCGTGGTGCGTGTCCTGTCGCCAGGAGCATCCGCTGCTGGTCGAGCTGGCGAAGACCGGGCTGGTGCCGATGGTCGGCCTGCACTACAAGGACGAGCGCGACGCCGGCATGAAGTGGCTGGCCGAGCACGGCGACCCCTACCTGCTGTCGGCGCACGACCGCGACGGCCGTGTGGCCATCGATTTCGGCGTCTACGGCACGCCGGAAACCTTCATCGTCGACAAGACCGGCGTCATTCGCTACAAGCACACCGGCCCGCTGACGCCGCAACTGCTGCGCGACGACATCCTGCCGCGCGTCAAGCAGCTCGAGGCATCCTGACATGCGACGTTTGATGGTGTTGCTGGCGGCATTGATGCTGCCGTTTTCCGTGCTGCACGCCGAAGAGGCAAAACCGCTGGCCGACGACCCGGCGGTTGAGGCGCGGGTGCAGAAGCTGGGCGAGGAACTGCGCTGCCTGGTCTGTCAGAACCAGAACATCGCCGACTCGCACGCGGATCTGGCGATGGATCTGAAGAAGCAGTTGCGCGAGCAGATCGCCGCCGGCCGCAGCGACGGCGAGATCAAGGACTTCATGGTCGAGCGCTACGGCGATTTCGTGCTCTACCGTCCGCCGCTGAAAGCCACCACCGTGCTGCTGTGGGGCGGCCCCTTTGCATTGCTGCTGATCGTCGTCGTGTTGCTGCTGCGCCGCCTGCGCAGCCGCGCCGAGCGGGCTGCAGTCGCCAACACACTGAGCGCCGATGAACACGAGCGCGCCCGCGCGCTGCTCGCCGGCGAGGAGAACAAGGTTTGACCACATTCATGATGGGCGCGGCGGCGATGCTTGCCGTCGCGCTGGCTTTTGTCGTCCTGCCGCTGCTGCGCGGCCGCAGCACTCAACCGGCGGACGCGCAGCGCGCGCTGACGCTTGCCATCCACCGCGATGCGCTGGCGGAACTGGACCGTGATCTGGCGGCCGGCCTGATCGACGACGCGCAGTACCGCATTTCCTGCGCCGAACTGGAGCGCCGGGTGCTCGACGAGGCCGGTGCGGCAAAGTCGCCTTCAGCGAAGGGCAGCGGCCGCTGGGTGGCCGTCGTGTCGGCGCTGATGGTGCCGGTGATCGCTGTTCCGGTGTATCTGGCGCTCGGTCACCCGCAGGCCATCGATGCACCGCGCAGCAGTCCGCCGCAGGCCGAGGGCGAGGTGACGCCAGAACAGATACAGGCCATGGTTGCGCGACTTGCCGAGCGGATGAAGGCGGAGCCGGACAACGCCGAAGGCTGGTCGATGCTGGCGCGTTCGTACTTTGCGATGGGGCGCTTCGACGAAGCTGCCGACGCCTACTCCAGACTGGTGAAGATCGTCGACGGCGACGCCCAGGTGTGGACCGATTACGCGGACGCGGTCGCCATGAAGCAGGGGCGCAATCTGGCCGGTGAACCCGAGCAGATGCTGAAGAGGGCGCTCGAACTGGATCCGGACAACGTGAAGGCGCTGGCGCTGGCCGGAAGTGCAGCGATGCAGCGGGGTGACGCTGCGGCCGCGCGCGTGCATTGGGAGCGTCTGCTGACATTGCTGCCGGCGGATTCGCCGTTGATCCAGCCCATCAAGGAAAGCATGGGAGAGGCTGCAGCGGGCTCTGCGGCGAAGTAGGTGCGCGGCTAGTGCTGGCCGCGGCGCCGAACGCTGCGGCGATGCGGAAAGGTCTTGCGATCAGGGAAGCACAAAAGAAAAAAGCCGGCTTGCGCCGGCTTTTTTCATGCTCGCGGAAGAAGGATTACTTCTTCTCTTCGGCCGGGGCAGCCGGAGCAGCAGCGTCAGCCGGAGCGGCCGGAGCAGCAGCGTCAGCCGGAGCAGCCGGGGCAGCGTCAGCCGGAGCGGCCGGAGCAGCATCAGCCGGAGCAGCCGGGGCGGCGTCAGCCGGAGCGGCCGGGGCAGCAGCCGGAGCGGGTTCGGCGGCCGGAGCCGGGGCTTCTTCCGGCTTCGAGCAAGCGGCCAGGGCAGCGGCGAGGATGGCGGCGAGGAGGAGGGACTTTTGCATTTTGATTTCCTTGGCTGTTGGCTACAACGTGAATTCGGTACGACACCTGATCGAGCTAGCGACCTCGATCAGCCCAAAATAGTAGCACGAGCGTTACGGATCAAGTTGCACTGCTGGAAACAAGGTTTTACAAGCCCAGCTTTGTTGTGCTGATGCAACATGAACAGCTGTCCCAGATCTCGGCGAATCGACCGCTGTAGCCGGCGATCTCGACGGCATCCGCGCGCACGTGTTTGCCCCGCCAGTGCGCATGATGAGTGCGGATCACTGCGTCAGCCGAGCCATTCAGCATGAAGGTTTCGCTCAGATGACGCAGCGTACGCGGCAACTGACGGATGCGCAGGCGGTGCGATTGTGCGGCGCACAGCGCCCACAGACGGGGCATGCGATGCTGCAGCGGTTCGGCGTCGTGCAGCACGATGCGCACCTCGGCCCGCGGCGACTGCGCGAGGGCCAGGGTGAGCGCCTCGACCGCGAGGCGCGAATCGAGCGCAGTGTCGCGCAGGTCGGTGTCGACGATGTCGAGCGAGCGGTCGATCTGCGCGATCAGTGCGCCGATCGCCGCCTGATAGCCGGCGCGATCGTCGAAACGGAAGACACCCGTTGCCTCAGTCAATGACCGCTCCGGTGTGCAGGAAGCCGTCGCAATACCAGTCGTAGAGCAGGTCAAGCGTGCCTTCGTGGTCGGCGATCCGGGTGACGCTGCGGGCGCTGGCCAGCTCGCGCAGGGTGTCGGTACTGCCGGGCGGCAGTTCCACCGGTTCGCTGTTGATCCAGAACTGGCGGCCACTGCGCAGCAGCAGCGTCCGGCCGTCCAGTCGCACGCCGTGCTTCGACACCTGCTGCGCAAAGCGCTTCGGCGTCAACGGATCGTCCGGCGGATCGAAGAACACGTGCGGCTTCGGTTCGCTCAGATAGCCGCCGAGGAAGGCTTCGACGTCCTTGCGCGACCACTTGATGGTGTTCAGAACCGCCTCGACCCTGTCTATCATCGCCGCGGGCAGTTGGGCCGGATCGGCCTGCAGCGCGAGATCCGGGTCGGCGTACATGCCGGGCATGCAGATTTCGTCGCGCAGGTAGTCGAGGAAGCCGGTCGCCAGTTCCTGCATCGACGGCGTGCGGAAGCCGATCGAGTAGGTGGTGCATTCGCCTTCGGCGATGCCGTTGTGCGCGCACTTGGGCGGCAGGTAGAGCATGTCGCCCGGCTCCAGTACCCACTCCTGTTCGGGCACGAAATTCTTCAGGATGCGCAGCGGTGCGTCCTCGATCAGCGTGAGGTCGGTCTGTTCGCTGATCTGCCAGCGGCGGCGGCCGGTGCCCTGCAGCAGGAACACGTCGTAGGAATCGAAGTGCGGGCCGACACCGCCGCCATCGGTGGCGTAGCTCACCATCACGTCGTCCAGCCGCGCGTAGGGCACGAAGCTGAAACGGCGCATCAGGGCGTCGGCGTCCGGCAGCAGCATGTTCAGGCCCTGCACCAGCACGGTCCACGGTTTCGTTCTCGGTCGCCGGATCAGCGATGCGGGCAGCGGGCCGCGCGCCATTTCCCAGTTGCGGCCGTCGTGCGCGATGAAACGCGATTCGACATCTTCGTCGCGCGCGAGATCGAGCAATTGTTCGCGCGGCAGCAGGCCGTTGAAGCCGGGGATGGCGCCGCGGATGAGCAGCGGCTTCTTCTGCCAGTAGTCGCGCAGGAAGGTACGCGGGCTGAGCCCGCCGAGCAGTGTCTTGTCCATGGGTGCGGATTATCCGCGATGGCGCGGCCGCGGCGCACGCAGCAGGTAAAATCGCGCCCTTTCGCTTCTGCAGGACACGTCATGCCGGTCGCCCGTATCGAATCGCTGGACCACGAAGGTCGCGGCGTCACTCACCACGAAGGCAAGGTCATCTTCGTCGATGGCGCCTTGCCGGGCGAAACCATCGATTTCTCTCCCTACCGCAAGAAGGCGTCCTACGAACTGGCGCAGATCAGCCGCATCGTGAAACCGAGTGCGCAGCGCGTGACGCCGCGCTGCCGTCATTTCGGCAATTGCGGCGGCTGCAGCATGCAGCATCTCGATGTCGCCGCGCAGGCGTCCGCCAAGCAGCGTGTGCTTGAAGACGCGCTGTGGCACGTCGGCCGGGTGAAGCCCGAAACCGTGTTTGCGCCGCTGGTCGGGCCGGGCTGGGGCTATCGCTACCGGGCGCGGCTGTCGGTGCGCTACGTGCCGCGCAAGGGCGGCGTGCTGGTGGGCTTCCGCGAGAAGAAATCCAGCTACGTGGCCGACATGGATTCCTGTGAGGTGCTGCCGCCGCATGTGTCGGCCTTGCTGCTGCCGCTGCGCGCGCTGATCGATGGTTTCTCGCTGCGCGACCGCCTGCCGCAGATCGAGATCGCCATCGGCGGCGAGCGCGAAGAACAGATGACGGTGCTGGTGTTCCGCATCCTCGAAAAGATGACGGCCGAGGACGAAGCGGCTCTGCGTGCCTTTGCCGAGACGCATGCGCTGCACATCTATGTTCAGCCGGGCGGCCCGGACACGGTGCTGCCGTTCTGGCCGATCCCGATGCCGGAACTGGCCTACTCGCTGCCGGATTTCGGCGTGAAGCTCGCGTTTGCGCCGACCGAATTCACCCAGGTGAATCACGGCATCAACCGCTCGCTGCTGCGTCGCGCGATGTCGCTGCTGGCGCCGCAAAAAGGCGAGCGCATCGCTGACATGTTCTGTGGCCTTGGCAATTTCTCGTTGCCGATCGCCGCGCTGGGCGCCGACGTGGTCGGTATCGAGGGAGCTGATGCGCTGGTGAAGCGCGCAGCGCGCAATGCGGCGGCGAATGGGCTGGCGGAACGGTCGAGCTTTGCCGTGGCCAACCTGTTCGAGATCACGCCGGAGTCGTACGCCGCGCTCGGCCGCTTCGACAAGATGCTGATCGATCCGCCACGCGAGGGCGCGATGGAACTCGTGAAGTCGCTGCCGCACTCGGCCGACGAGGCTGCACCGTCGCGCATCGTCTACGTGTCGTGCAACCCGGCCACGCTGGCGCGCGACCTCGAAGTGCTCATCGTGCAGAAGGGCTACCGTCTGCGCGGCGCCGGCATCGCCAACATGTTTCCGCAGACCTCGCACGTCGAGTCGATCGCGCTGATCGAGCGCGCCTGAGGTCTCGGCCGGACGGTGCGGGCGTCGGGCGCGATTCGCGTCCGCCGCAAAAGAAAAGGCCCCGGAGGCGTGAGCCCCCGGGGCCTTCGTTCAGGGCACGCGGCGATCAGTCGCGCTGACCGGTCAGTGCCATCAGCAGGTGCAGCAGGCTGATGAACATGTTGTACAGGTTCAGATACACCGACAGCGACGCCGACACGTAGTTGGTTTCGCCGCCGCGCACGATGCGCTGGATGTCATACAGCATCCAGGCGGCCGAGATCAGCACGATGGCGGCCGAGATCGCCAGTTGAAGGCCGGGCATCTGCAGGAAGATGTTGGCGACGATGGCCAGCAGGATGACGACCATGCCGATCATCAGGAAGCTGCCCATGTTCGAGAAATCGCGCTTGGTGGTCGCTGCGATCGACGACAGCACGAGGAAGGTGACTGCGGTACCGCCCGCGGCCATGGCGATGATGGACCCGCCATTCGAGAAGCCCAGCGCCACCTGCAGGATGCGGCTCAGCATCAGCCCCATGAAGAAGGTGAAGCCGAGCAGCAGGGCGACCCCGAGGCCGCTGTTCTTGTTCTTCTCGATCCCCCACATGAAGCCCCAGGCGATACCCAGGAAGAGCAGGAAGGAAATGAGCGGGCTGCCGGAGAAGAAGCTGAAGCGCATCTGTATGCCAACCAGGGCGCCAAGCAGCGTCGGCACCATCGACACCGCCAGCATCATGTAGGTGTTGCGCAGCACGCGGTTCTGGCCGGCGGACAGCGAACCGGTGGTCTGCATGCTCTGGAATTGCGGTTGCATCAAGGTCTCCCGAAGGATGATTAGTGTTCTAAAGACTATCGCACAGGGTGTGAAGTTTCAACGCTGCTCATCATGCTAGACTGCGCGCCTCATCCGTAACCCTTGTCTGGCGCCATTGTGCGCATGACAGGCGGCATCCAGGAAGCGTGGCAGAGTGGTTGAATGCACCGGTCTTGAAAACCGGCAACGTCGCAAGGCGTTCGTGAGTTCGAATCTCACCGCTTCCGCCAGTTAGTATGCACAGATACACAGCACATCGGCCCTGATCCTTGCAAAAATGACAGGAGGGTATCTGATAAGGACGACTGCCATCCCCATCTATACAAAATCGCGCAGTTTAACTTGTCGGGGGTGTTGTATCTCCTGCTTTTGTGTGCTGTTAATTTAATAAGAGCGCGTTATTGTGGAGTCTTTTTGCGCTGTTCTAGATTCAATCTTGCGGTGTGAAAATGTGTTTCTTTAATAAATTTTCTCTATTTGATTGCAATTTGTCCCGTGGGTTGGTTGATGATTAAGCGATGACCTACAAGTTTGTAGATCTTTTTTCGGGGTGTGGCGGCCTTTCTTTAGGGCTTGCTATGGCGGGGCTCGAGGGCCTGTTTGCTGTCGAGCGTGATGCGATGGCTTTCGAGACTTTTTCCGCAAATTTTCTTGACGATCGAGACCTGCCCATTGGTAAGTTTTCTTGGCCGAGCTGGCTAGAGAAGAGAGCTTGGCCAATTGATGAGTTGCTGGTCCAGAATTTGGAGCGCCTGAAGGGTCTAGAGGGCGGCGTTCAAGTGTTGGGCGGTGGACCTCCTTGTCAGGGCTTTAGCTTCGCTGGGCGACGAGATGAGGCTGACCCCAGAAATCTATTATTCGAGAAATATGTTGACGTTGTAAAGGCGATTAAGCCCTCGGTCTTGGTGCTTGAAAACGTCCCGGGTATGAGGGTTGCGCACTCGATAAAGGGCCCATCGAGGGGGGGGGCGGTGCCGGAGTCCTATTTTGAGAAGCTGAAAAGAAGCTTAGAAGACGTTGGCTATGAAGTGCATGGTGAGCTAATAGATGCATCACGGTTTGGGGTGCCGCAGAGACGAAATAGGTTGATTGTAATTGGCTTGCAGAGACACCTTTCAGCAGTGCTCGAGGGGGGGGTTAAGCAGTTTTTTGGGATGCTTGAAAATGTACGGAATGAACAACTGAAGGAGCTCGGTCTTCCGGAGAAGATTCCTGTTTGCGAGGCGCTGTCTGACTTGACGTCAGAACGAAAGTCCTTGAGGCCGTGCCTGGATCCTTATTCTCCAAAGGGGTTTCAGGAGATTGATTACCAGGGCCCTCTTTCGCTCTATGAGAGACTGATGCACTTGGGCTGTAGCGATGATGCGATGGATAGCATGAGGCTGGCACGGCATGGCGTAGACGTTCGTCAAAGGTTTGAAGCCATTCTCAGAGAGTGCCCGCGCGGCGTTAGAATGAATGATGCCAATCGAAAGCAGTATGGTACTAAAAAACATCGTGTTTACCCAATGGATCCATGGGAGCCTGCTCCAACTATTACGACATTGCCTGATGATGTTCTACATTATTCCGAACCAAGGATCCTAACTGTTCGGGAGAGTGCTAGGCTACAATCTTTTCCAGATTGGTTCCAGTTTCGAGGAAAGTTCACGACCGGTGGGGATCGGAGAATGAAAGAATGTCCTCGATATACACAGGTTGGCAATGCGGTTCCTCCGTTGCTGGCTAGGGCTATTGGACTTACCCTAAAATTAGTCCTAGATGCTGTTAGAGTTGACGTTGATTTGAATGGTTTTCCAGATTCTTTTTGTGAGAATGAGGTCGTTGCTTGAGCGATGAATTCCACTGGGTGAGAAGACCTAGATATGAATGACATGCTAGAGAAACAGCCCTCGTTCCCTCGCGCGCTGCTGGAATGGGCGGGGAGCAATGCCGGTGGTGTGAAGAGACTATTTGATAGCAACAGCGGCCGGCCTGCAAAGGCGCTACTTCAGACAAACTTGCTAGTCCGACTGGAAAGCTGGGCTAACGCCCTCGCAACTGGAGATTCGGCTTGTCCTAGGGTTGTCCTTTTAGTTGGTGGGCCAGGCAACGGCAAGACCGAAGCTATTGAGTCGACGATCCACTGGCTGGACACCTGCTTGCAGTGCGACGGTCGCTTGGTCGATGAGTTGGCTCGTTCGTTCCATTGTGTCGGTGGCATACCACGGGTAGTCAAGGCTAATGTCGGAAACCTGTCACGTACGCCGCTCGATCTCCGGTTAAGCATTGTTCAGGATGCGACTGCAATTGTTGGTAGGGAAGGCGTGTCCGCGGCAAAGCTTCTAATCGAAGAGCTCAGTAGTTTCGTGGGCATCGATAGTCCCGATGTCTACCTTTGCTGCGTCAATCGAGGCATTTTGGACGACGCGCTGATTTATGCGCTCGACAATGAGCTGGAAGGCCCTCGCAAGGTTTTAGAGGCAATCACCCGGGCAGTAAGCCTCGCGGCCAATGCGCCGTCATGCTGGCCGCTCGCTGGCTTTCCTGACGTCGCCGTCTGGCCAATGGATGCGGAGTCGTTACTCGTGCCGGCGGCTGACGAGTTGCATTCCCCCGCAGAAATGCTAATACATCAGGCTACCGAGCCAAGCGCGTGGGCTGCCCATGGAACCTGCGCGGCTGGAGAGAAATGCCCTTTCTGCTACAGCCAGTCGTTGCTATCGCGGGAGGCGCCTCGCGACGCATTGCTGCAAATCCTGAGGTGGAACGAGTTGGGAAGCGGCAAACGCTGGAGCTTCCGGGATCTTTTTTCGTTGATGTCTTATCTGCTGGCCGGACACCTGCCGGCCCGTGATGAGCGGCACGGAGACCCCTGTGCCTGGGCTGCAAAACAGATCGAACTGGATGCCAGCCTCAAGTCAGGGCGACGACCGACAAAGCTGGCCATGATGGCTGCATTCCGGCTTGCGACGACTAGCTATCAACACGCGCTCTTCCACCGCTGGGATCGAGACGTCTCCTTCGCTCTCCGTAGGGACGTCAAGGAACTGGGCTTGGACGATGACAGCACGCTGATGGGCCTGCAGCACTTCTTGCACGAGCGTCGAGCTCCGTACCTTCCGGCCACTATCGCGCCCTTACTTGAAGGCCTCGTGGATCTTCTCGATCCGGCGTTTGCCAGTCCCGACAGTCAAGTGCCGCTTAGCGCGAAATCCAAAGTCATGTTGCGGGACATCGACATTCGGTTCAGCAGGTCGATACAAGAAGGCATCGAATTCATTCGGAGGTATCAGGTACTTTCGCCAATGGAGCTTGATCTCTTGAAGAGGCTGGCTCAGTCAGACGAGCGGCTTTCGCTGCCGGAAGTTCGGCGCAGGCGACCGGCCGCAGCGAGCCGAGTGCAGCAAATCCTGCGCGACTTCGCGGGTCGCCTCGTGCGTCGAAGCATCTGTGCACGCTCCTCCGTCGTGCCGGATGCCAGCATCCTCGCTTCGTTTCAGGAGGTGGTAGAGGACGAGAAGCGGCACCGTCTCTACGAGGTTGCCGATCAGGTCGAGCAGCTGCTGAACAACGGGGCGGATTTCGAGGTGTCGCTAACGACTACTTTTGGCCAGCCGCTTCCGCCGTTGCAACGTCAGGCCACACTGGTTGTTCCCAGCCAACATGTGGGCGTGCCGTCCAGCACGAACCCCGGTCGGCCACGTTCGCCAATCTGTTTCCTCGAGGTCGGCAGTGGGGCGTCCGTGCAGTCGATTGCGCTTACGTACGACCTCTATAAGGCGGTAAAGGAACTAGAGCGAGGGTTGTCTCCGGCCTCCTTGCCAAGGACTGTAGTCGCTCTTTTGGACGCGACCCGTGCACGGTTGGCTGGTCCGATAGTCCGCGAGCCAGAGATTCTTCGGCGCGCGAAGATCCGGATCGGTGCGGACGGCACCGTGATTGCGAAATCCTGGGATGGTTTCGTGTCCCGAACTGAAACGGCCCGTCAATGACTCTCGCTGACTTCAAGAGCAACCCATGGAGGGCATCCCATCGCAGCTACGAAAAGTCTGCATTGGCCATCAGTCCAGCACCTGAGTACGCCAGTTCGGAGGTGCTCGTTTCTTCCTTGTACCGAACCGTCGGCTTTTCAACGCTAAAAGAAGGTGGGGTACCACAGGCGGGCAGGGATCATGACAAGCTGGTGAAGAAGCTGCGCGACAAGCGGAGGGCACCTGAGGGTGCGCTGGTGTCGGCAGACACATGGAACACCATGATCCATGGCGTACTCGAAAGCCCAAAGCTCCCGAACCAGTCGTCCAAGCGATTCCTTCAGGTGTCACCGCTGGTGCCCGGCATGGCTGTGTTTTCAGGGTCGGCTCGCCTAAGCAGCAATTCGTGGCCGGCGGGTAGCCTTGTGAGGCGAATGGTCTGGCTAGGGACCAAGGATGATGCCTCTGCGAAAGCACTCTGGATCGACTTGTTCGAGGCGATGAGTGTTGGCGACGGCGACGACGTGTTTGCTCGCTGGCTCCAACAGGAGGCAGACGCGTGGACGGCGCCTTCGCCGCCTTGGGGCATTGTTCCTCTCCCCACGGAGGAGGCCGAAATCCTGGCAAGGGCGGATTTCAAGGACCTTCATTTCCCAGCTAGGCACTTCACGAAAGACCTGAGGGCCATCATTGCGGCGAAGGGCGCGATGACGCGGCGTCAATGGACCACGCTTCTTGAGGCGATTATCCGGCTAGGCGCCGTGGCCCACGTCGCATGGCTGTGCGATGTCCAGGCGAGAATCTGGCGGAATGTGAGAGACGCAATCAGCGAGCAGCCGTTGGCCGACAAAGGCCTGACATGCTCGATCTACCCTGAGTCCCCGCAGTACATGTCGTATGGCGGCAAGGCTCTGATGGTTTTCAAGGATCTTGCGTCTGGCTACTTGCTGGCCCGGCTGGGTATCAACGCAGTCCTGTGGACCCTGTGCGAGATCGGACGGCCCTATTCCGCTTCTTTGTCGACCAGCGACGACATAGAGGACTTGTGTAGCCACTTGCGAAGCAATCGAGAGGCTCTTGCTCGCGCCGGCGTTGCGAGAAACATCTCCGATGTCCTGGAGAACGAGGCTCGAGCCCTATTGTGCAAGAAGGGCATTGGATCGAACTTGATGGAGTTCGCCCGCCATTGCCTAGGTCAGCGACAAACCTCGAGCCCGTTGCTGCGTGGCTACGATCAGGGCTACGTGTTGCGCAAGAAGGGTAGCAGTCCCTCCAGTCCTTGGGTCGTCTCGCTCGGTCCCGCTGCAGTTCTGGCTCTCACGCATTGTGCGCTGGCCGGCATGGGTGGGCCAAGGTCGATCCAGAGACTGGTCCAGCACCTCGCGTCCTATGGCGTTGCAGTGGACCGCAATGACATCTCTGGCAGCGATCTGGGTCATCAACTGCGGATGCTTGGCCTTGTGCTGGATAGCCCGGACGCTGAGAGCGGCATGCTGTTGTTACCGCCGTTCCAGGCAAGTAACGCAGCAAATTACGAAGCGAACCAAGAATGAAGAGCCTGTCCGAAACGCTTGCGGAATACATCCGCGGTAAGGTAGCCGATGCGACATCCGGGCGCCGAGGCGCGCGGCTGGAAACTAGGTTCATCTTCCATGGCCCGCCGCTGGCGCTACTTCGGCCGGTCTATGAGTCTCTCATCCCTGACGGCGGAATTCGCGTTCAGAACGCCGACGGCGTCTCCATGACCTTGCCGGTGCTTCTCCAAGCATCGTCGAACGTGGAGAGAGTCCAGAATCCAGAGGTTGGGCAGTCGGGGCTTTGCGACGAGAACCACCTGTTGCACTTGCGCAATGACCCGTACAACCCGAGTTTCCTTGCCTTGGTGCCGCCGGGCGAGCATCACAACAAGTCCGTGGCCTCAACGACGGACGAGTTTGGCGTCGGCATGCAAAACAACAGTGCCCATGCTCCGTTTGACGACTGGTGGGGCGACGAGTTTATCCAGTTCTTGGTAGACAAGGCCCTCGCCGGCATTGGATTCGACGAGGAGGCAACTAAGGAGGCTCTCGAAATCGCGAGGCAATCCACCGAGGCCGTCGACGATGTGGAGGGCAGCGATGGGGCCCGGAATGCGGCGTGGTTGTTGTTGTCTCGCCTGTTCTCGGTCCCAACGTCGGGCCTAGGATTGAGCCCATGGCAGGCGGTGGCATTGGCATGCGGCATGCCATCAAGCACTTCTATTCTCACTGCGAAAGGCCTGCACGATGTCCTCGGACAACTGGCGACAACGCTGGCCGACGGATTCGGGACGGCGATCGAGCAGCTCAAGCAAGAGGAGTCGCCTCAGATCGGCGAAGCCTTGGAGCAGTTCCTAGAGCACCTGCGTGAACGATGCAACGTGCCGACAGCATTCGAACGAGCGACACCGGCTTTCTACTTGCCTGGCAATAGGGCGCACATAGAGGCTCCGCCGGTCTGGTGGCTGACGCTGACCGCGGAAAAGTGGCTCGAGCTCATGGCGGAGGAGCCCCTTGAGATCGGTGATCTGCATGTCGAATGCATGAATCCCATATTGCCTAGTGGGCGAGGCATGCCGGCTATTGTCCGTAGCGAAGCCCTGCTGTCGGTCTCTGCGGGGTCCTCTGCTAGCCAGAGCCTTGCTGGTGTCGCGCTGGAGCGCAATTCGGGAAATGCACGCACCAAGCAAGTTTTCGAGCTTGTCGCTGGGCCTGACGGGACGTTCGGTCATTGTGACGAGGATCTGCCGGCCCACAAGGTTCCCATCGTCTATAAAGCCACGGCTCGGGATTTCAAGGCAGCCTCGATTAAGCTCATATCGCTTGAGCATTGGTCTCCCGGCATCCTCGTCTACTGTCGAGTGGCAAGCAAGCTGGCGCCGCCCAAGAAACCGGCGCGCAAGATGGCGGGGCGACCTGAATTCGAGACAACGATGTTGCTGCCTGGCTCCGGGCGATACGAGCTGGTCGTGTTTGTCTCGCCGGACATCACTGTCGTCCGCGTGACGGGCATCGCTGACGACTCCGCGGAGCTTGACGGAGGCTTTGCCGAGCTGCCTGTTGTTCGAGTCAACGACGGCGAGTACCAAGTCGAGATAGAGGCGGATGCCAAGTATCAGGTGGATATCAATTATCGCCGAGCGAGCCAAGGCGCTCTCGAGACCTGCCGGGTTTACGTTAATTGCGCTGAGACGGCGGAGGAAGGGTGCCGAAGTGAGTTCGAGCGGCTCATCAAGCTCAATCGAAAACACCTTGAGCGGTTCGACGCCAAGTCCGTTGTGCAGTTGGATCGGCATGCGCGCGTTGCCAGCCTTCAGGCTTGGCTGCTCGACGAGAACAAAATTGCCCACTCCTTTTTGCCGTTGGTCATCGCTGACGACTACGCTGATGCGTGGGCGCCACCGGATTGGGGGCGGGATGGCGGGACGATCCTGTCGAAGGGCAAGTTCCTCCATGATCCTCGCCCAGATTCGGCCATATTCGTCCCACCCCGTAACTTCATTGAATCGAGGCAAGAGATCGCAAGGCGCATTCGGGAGACTGACGATCAATCCGGCCTTATTGAATCGGCAAAGCTAGGGGCGTGGCTCGCACGCGATACAGATTTTAAGCAGGCGGTCGAGGCCTACCTCGACTCGTACGCATCATGGCTTTCTTCGGAGCCGGACGTGGCCTGTTGGGTCGACGTAGTAGCCGTCGCATCAATCGAACCTGACGGAAGGACCCTCGCCCGCATCCCGGACGCAATACTTCTATCGCCGCTTCATCCCCTGCGGCTGGCATGGCATTGCGTCGCTCAACGGGTCTTGCATGAGGCTGCGGAGGGCCGCGCGCCCATGCCCTGTCCTGCCGCCAGCGTCCTCGACCCTGATTGCGTTCCAGACCTTTTGACGCTGTCGATGCAAGCTCCAGGCGGGCTCGACAAAGAGGACTTTGTCTCGGTCGAGTGCAGCTCGGACTATTGGTCGGTGCTGTGGAACGGAACGCGATTGCGGCAACTTGCGGAGAGGTGCCGCAAGCCTCCATTCGACAATGTTTTCGGGATCACTGTCGGCGGCATTTCCAGCGGATTTAGTTCAGCTCAGGTGGCGCGCGCACTGGAGGATGTCTCAGAGCTTTTGGCCGCCAAGCCCGTCGTCAACCTGATCGTATCGAGCGCGGGAGGGGCAACGGACGCATGCAACGAAGGACTCATAGCTTGGTGTACCAGAAGGTTTGGGAATGGCGGCAACAACAAAGTCGGAGTGGGGCGGCGGATGCTGGAGGTCTTTGATGTGCGCCCGGCGAATTCCATGCCCGACGAAGCAACCATCTCGAACCTCGCGGAGGACACGAAGGGCTTGGTGCGCTGGTTCAACAAGCAGCCGGCCGACGCGAAGCCTGATCTGGGGATCATCGCGCAGCTCGATTCGGCAGAGCCGGCGACGACAAGTGTCGGGATGCGTTCGCCCCTAGGATCAGGAGGCCTTATCCGCCACCGCGTTCGACGCCAATTGCCAGGCTCGTTCCTGAGCGAATCTAGGCAGGGCAGAGCGATGCCTCCTAGCGGCGACGTGCTTGAAGACAAGGTTGCGGCCTGCATGCTGGCAATCGAGTGCCGCCGCGATGGACGTACCGGACTTCGATTTGCCCCCAATGTTCATGCCGTGAGAGGAATGCTTGAGGAGAAGGCGGCTGACTTCGTCGCCGTGTCATCTTCCGCCATCGATCCTGCCTGCTTCCTCGCGGGTTGGATCGACGGTGCCTACCTGTGGGACTACGACTTGCCCGCCTATTCGAGCCGAGCAGGGGATACGAGCGGTTACTACTTGCTTTCAAGGGTCAAGGAAGCCGACCGCGATGGGCTGGCGCGTGTCTTGGCGGCTCTCCCTGGCTGTGCTGAACTCAGCGATGACTCAGTTGAGCAAATCCTCCTTGAGGTCGCGCGCCGCGGCATACCTACGGTGCGGGGCCTTTCTGGGGACAACACCGGGGCGACTGGCGACCTCGGTCTGTTCGTGGCCGTGAGGTTGCTTCAGGACCAATTTCGATCCGCAGGCAACTTGTCGAGCATCCTGCACGTTGTCGCTGGCACACCGGACAATGCCTCGATTGCGATCATTGTCCCGGTAGACCCTTTCCGAGGGTACCTAGCCGACATGGCGAAATCATTCGGGAAGGACGCATCACTGTCGCGCCCAGATCTTCTCGTCGTTGGCGTTCGAATCCATGAAGGCAACGTAAGGATTCGATTGACGCCCGTGGAGGTCAAGTGCCGGCAGGGTGGTGAATTGAGCCGGGCAGACGCCGACGATGCCCTGAAACAGGCGGGAGCACTCTCCTCGCTCATCGAAGCCATCGCAAGGAGAGCAAAGCAGTCGGCCGCTTGGCGGATCGCCTACCAGCACCTGCTGCTCTCGATGATTGGTTTTGGTCTGCGCGTCTACAGCCAACACAGCATCATGGGCGATCAGGCAGGCCGATGGGCCGAGTATCACGAGACCATCGCATCGGCAATCTTGGGGCCTGAGCCAGCTATTGCCGTCGATGCCGTAGGACGCCTTATCGTCATAGACGGGTCCGGAACTAGTGACTCACATGACTGGGATGGCGATGGCCAGTATGAATCAATAGTGGTCGCAGCGAAGGATGCCGGGCGCATCGTCGCCGGAGATGCTCAGGCCTTCTACGATGCCGTACGGGCGAAGGTCGGCGAATGGCGGCTCTTGCCTGACCTCGACGAGCCACAACCTGTTGGTGCAACGGCGCTGGAATGGTCGGCCCAAGTGGTGCAGGAGGTCGGTACCGATGTTGCGCCGGACTGTCCTCCGGCTCCGGGTGCGGTTACCCCTGTTGGTCCCGGCATGGATCCTCCCGAGACGGCTATGCCCAAGGATGGCGAAGATCCGTCCCCGTCCACCGGCATTAAGCTGTCGATCGGGTGTTCAGTGGACGGATTCGAGCCAAGGGCGGTCGTCCTGAATGTCTCCGATACCCGTTTGAATCAGTTGAACCTTGGCGTCGTCGGCGATCTCGGGACCGGGAAGACCCAATTGCTTAAGTCGTTGATCTACCAGATCGCGACGGCAACTGAGCAGAACCGCGGAGTCAAGCCTAGATTCCTCATATTCGACTACAAGAGGGATTACAGCAGTCCGGACTTCGTCGCCGCGACTGGAGCGAGGGTGGTGAGCCCGACCCGACTTCCGCTGAATTTGTTCGACACGTCTGCGATGGGAGAGTCGGTGTCACCTTGGCTCGACCGGTTCCGATTTTTTGCCGACGTGCTTGACAAGGTGTATAGCGGCATCGGCCCGGTGCAGCGGGACAAGCTGAAGGGGGCCGTGCGTAGCGCCTACGAGTCAGCCGCCGCGCAGGGGCGGGCGCCGACCATCTACGACATCCATGCCAAATACAGGGAACTGCTCGGGGGCAAGTCCGACACGCCGATGGCTATCATTGACGATCTGGTGGACATGGAGGTCTTTGCTCGCAACTCAAGGGATACGCTGTCGTTCGACAAGTTCCTAGATGGCGTCGTGGTCGTGTCCCTTGACGCTCTGGGCCAAGACGACCGAAGCAAGAACATGCTGGTCGCGGTGATGCTGAATATGTTCTATGAAAACATGTTGAAAACGCCTAAGCGGCCGTTCCTTGGTACCGATCCACAGCTCAGGGTCATCGACTCGTACTTGCTAGTCGACGAAGCCGACAACATCATGCGCTACGAATTCGATGTTCTGCGGAAGCTCTTGCTGCAGGGACGCGAATTCGGCGTCGGGATCATCCTTGCGTCCCAATACCTCCGGCACTTCAAGGTGGGAGCAACCGACTATCGCGAGCCATTGTTGACCTGGTGCATTCACAAAGTCCCGAACACTACGGCTGCTGAGCTTGGCGCTCTGGGTCTTGTCACGGATCTTGGCGAGCTTTCGGAGCGGGTCAAGTCGCTGCCCAATCATCACTGCCTATACAAGTCGTTTGATGCACCCGGTGAAGTGATTCGTGGGTCACCGTTCTACGAGTTGATGCAGTCTGTAAATTTAAACGCGACTTGAAGCAGCATAGGTTTGAAAGAAATTCCTCGGTGTCTTTTTGCTGCGATTGCTGATTCCGGATAACCCCATCCCGTTCAGATCGCTAAGCCTTGATTGTTGTTCGGTTGTGTACCGGCCTTGCATACGCCCCGTCGAAGGCTCGCCGTCTGCAGGCATTTTTTGCGGTCGGGGGAGCGGAAGCGGGCGGTCGGCAGGGGATGCCGACCTGAGCGATCAGCGTTTCCCGCTGCCGCCGAGCAGTGCGGCGACCTGACGCTTGCCGCTGCGCTTGGCCGGCGTCGGCGCCGATGTGCCGTCGCCACCGTCAGCGGGGGCGTCAGGCGTCGACGATTCGTAGGGCTTGCTGAAGTCGAAGCCGTCGGCGGCGACCGTCGATGCGCTGGCGCGGGGCGCACGCGGGGCGCGGGGCGCGTCGCTGGCTGACGGGCGGCTGCGGCGTTCGCCGCGCTCACCGCGTTCGCTGCGCGCTGCACGCTCCGGACGCTCTGAACGCGTTTCGCGCGTTCGCGCACGCGCCGGGTCGAAACCTTCCGGTACGACGATTTCGATCGGCTTGCGGATCAGCTTTTCGATGTCCGCAACGCGCCCTTTCTCTTCCGGCGCGGCGAGCGAGATGGCTTCGCCCGAGCGGCCGGCACGGCCGGTACGGCCGATGCGGTGCACGTAGTCTTCGGCGTTGTGCGGCAGTTCGAAGTTGATCACGAAGGGCAGGTCTTCGATGTCGAGGCCGCGGGCGGCGACGTCGGTCGCCACCAGCACGCGCACGCTGCCGTTCTTGAACGCTTCCAGTGCTTCGGTGCGTTGCTGCTGGCTCTTGTCGCCGTGGATGGCATCCGCGGCCACGCCCTGGCGTACCAGGTGGTGAGCGAGCCGGCTGGCGCCGAACTTGGTGTTCACGAATACCAGCGCCTGACGGTCGGCGTAGCTGTCCTGCGTCAGCAGATGTGTCAGCAGCGCGCGCTTGTCGTCGGTGCCGCAGGCGTGCACACGGTGGGTGATCGTTTCCGCGGTGGCGTTGCGGCGTGCGACCTCGATCAGCTGCGGGTCGCGCAGCATGGCCTGGGCCAGCTTCTTGATTTCCTCGGAGAAGGTGGCCGAGAACAGCAGGCTCTGGCGTTGTGCCGGCAGCAGCGCGAGGATGCGCTTGATGTCCGGGATGAAGCCCATGTCCAGCATGCGGTCGGCTTCGTCCAGAACCAGCATCTGCACCTGGCTGAGGCTGATGGTCTTGCCTTCGACGTGGTCGAGCAGGCGGCCCGGCGTGGCGACGACGATTTCGCGGCCCTGGCGCAGTTCGGCGACTTGCGCCTTCATGTCCACGCCGCCGTAGATGCAGACCGAGCGCAGCGGCAGGTGCTTCGAATAGGTCTTGACGCTCTCGTGCACCTGCATCGCCAGTTCGCGCGTCGGGCAGACGATGAGCGCGCGCACCGGGTGGCGGGCGGGCGAGGGCGAGCTGCTGGCGTGCGGCGCGAGGCGCTGCAGCAGAGGCAGGGTGAAGCTGGCGGTCTTGCCAGTACCGGTCTGGGCGCCGCCCATCACGTCACGGCCGGCGAGCACGATGGGAATGGCCTGCGCCTGGATGGGGGTGGGCGTGGTGTAGCCGGTATCGGCCACGGCACGCAGCAGTTCGGGGATCAACCCGAGTTCTTCAAACGACATGGATGCGAAGCTCTCTTGTGCAGAAGCGCGCGCCGGGCACATTGCCGCGGTGCATGTTGCTTCTGTGGACTTCCGCCTGGCATGCCGGTTCAGGCTGGGGAAATCGGTTCCGGAAAACCCGGCGCGAGGCGCGCGGCGAGGGTGCCTGCGCGAATGTCGTGCCCGGGGGCGCAGGCGCCAGGGCGGGGGAAGTGGGGATCGGCCGTGGATTCATGGCCGGATCGGAAACTCCGGGCCGCGCCATAACCGGCGAGGCGACTGCACACGCATTATCGCACAGGCGGGGCGGGCGCTTGTGGCTGATCTTGGGGCCGGGCGGCCGCCCGGCCGCGCAGCGCCTCAGCGCTTGCGCTTGCGGCCACCGCCTGCCTTGCCCGGCACGCCGAGGTAGCAGGTCACTTCCTCGCGGTCGTGATAGAGCTGCCGGCAGCGCAGTTCGTGCTTCTTGTCGACCGAGGCCAGCGCTTCGCCGATCAGGTCGGTACAGAGCTGCAACTCGTCATAGCGCCGCTTCATCGGCAGCTTGAGGTTGAAAATGGCGTGCTGGCACAGGCCCTGGGCAATCCAGCGCGCCACCAGCGCGGCGACGCGACGCGGCTGTTCGACCATGTCGCACACCAGCCAGTCCACCGGCTTGCGCGGCACGAAGCGGAAGCCGTCCTCGCGCTTGTGGATCACCAGGCCGGTTTCCAGCAGTTCCGGGTTCATGCGGCCGTTGTCGACCGCGGTCACGTGGATGTGGCGCGACACCAGCTGCCAGGTCCAGCCGCCGGGGGCCGCACCGAGGTCGACGGCAGTCATGCCCGGCTTGAGCAGGCGCTCCTGTTCGTCCTCGCTGAGCAGGGTGTGGAAGGCTTCGGCCAGTTTCAGCGTCGAGCGCGACGGCGCTTCGCGCGGCATGCGCAGGCGCGGAATGCCGTTCAGCCATTCGCTGCGGCGGTTCGGCCAGCTCAGCGCCACCGTGGCCCGGTCGGCCGCGGTGAACAGCACGTGCAGGCGCGGCGCCGACGGATCGTCACTGAAGGCGCTCGCCTGTTCCAGCGCCTCGCCCATGTGCGGCTCCAGCTTCTTGGTCATCGACGACAGGGACTTCGCGCCGTCGGTGTCCGGCGTTTCGATCAGGAAGTCGCTGTAGCCGTCGCACAGCGCGCGCGCCGCGTCGACGACCGGCGTCACGCGGTCGCCCGGACTCATGCCCTCGACCGTGCGGCCGGACCACAGCAGCTGGCGGGAGAAGCACAGGTCCTGCCAGCGCAGCACGCGGGTCAGGGCCCACAGCGCGCCGCCTTCGGCACGGGCCTCGACCCAGCCACTGTTGGGTTCGGCCTGGACCTCGACCAGATGGCCGGCTTCGCCGCAGCGGTCGGCGACTTCCTGCGCGCATTCGCGCTCGAAGCCGGGGCGGCAATACATGAGCAGGCCGTGAAGATTAGTTTTCAAGGTATTTCCGATCAGCGGGAATCGACGTCGTGGGGCGTGGTCTGTGGTACATGTCAGGCCTTCGCCGGACGGCACCCCGTAACACGACCCACGACGCAATGAACAGCAAGGATATCGCGCGACGCCGGCTCGGGCGTTCGACGCTTGAAGTGCCGGCCATCGGCCTGGGCACCATGACCTTCGGCCAGCAGGTCGATGAACGCACGGCCCACGCGCTGATGGACGAAGCCTTCGAAGCGGGCATCGATCTGCTCGACGCGGCCGAAATGTACCCGGTCCCGGCGCGCGCCGAAACCTCCGGCGCCACCGAACGCATCGTCGGCAGCTGGCTGGCGAAGAAGCCGCGCGACAAGGTAATCGTCGCCACCAAGGTGGCCGGACCTGCGCGCGGCATGCCCTGGATACGCGGCGGTCCGCTGGCGCTGGATGCGGCGAACATCCGTGAGGCGGTCGAAGGTTCGCTGCGCAGGCTGGGCACCGACTACATCGACCTCTACCAGATTCACTGGCCGGCGCGGAACGTGCCGATGTTCGGCCAGTACGAGTACGACCCGTCGGCCGAGCGCGAGGCGGCGTCGTTGCGCAGCCAGCTGGAAGCGCTCGCGAAGCTGATCGAGGAGGGCAAGGTGCGCCACGTCGGCGTGTCGAACGAAACGCCGTGGGGCCTGATGAGCTGCCTCCGGCTGGCGGACGAAGGCCTGCCGCGCGTGGTCAGCATCCAGAACGCTTACCACCTGATGAACCGCACCTTCGACATGGGCCTGTCCGAGGTGTGCGAGCGCGAGCAGGTGTCGCTGCTGGCCTATTCGCCGCTCGGCTTCGGTCATCTCAGCGGCAAATACATCGACGACGCCGAAGCGGCAGGGCGCATCACCGCCTTTCCGCAGTTCGGTCAGCGCTACTTCAAGGAGAATGTCGCGCCGGCCTCGCGTGCCTACGCCGAACTTGCGCGCGCGCACGGTCTGACACCGGCGCAGCTCGCGCTGGCCTTCTGCTACCGCCGGCGCACCGTCGCCTGCACGTTGATCGGCGTGACGTCGGCGACGCAGTTGCGCGAAAATATAGGTGCGTGGACAGTGGCACTGACCGACGAGGTCACCGCCGCCATCGACGCCATTCATCTTCGCTACACCAACCCGGCACCCTGACCGGGCGCCGCAGCCATGTCGTACGGCTGCGAACAGGAGAACAACTGATGCTCAAGAAGTCGTTTGCCGCGCTGCTCGCGGCCAGCGTCGTGTCGTGGCCACTGGCGGCCGCGGCAGCTACCGAAGTGAAGAAACCGGCGGCCAAGTCGACCAAGTCGGCGACCAAGCCCGCCGCCAAGTCGACGGCAAAGTCGGCCGCAAAGCCCGCGGCGCCGCAGGAACCGGCGGAGATCGAACTGGCGCACGGGCTGGATGAAGCCGGCGCATCCGCGCTGCAGACGCTGGTCGATGAGTTCAACGCCAGTGGCAAGGCCAAGCAGAAGATCGTGCTGGCGCCGCTGGTCGGCGACGGCGCAAAGCTGCCGGCGATGCAGGTGCTCGACGACGAGGCGCGCCAGCACTTCCTCGAGGGCAAGCCGCGTTACACGCCGCTGCACGAGGTGATGACCAAGGCGAAAGAGAAGTTCGCTACCGTGCCGATCCCGGCACCGATGCCGCCTTACCTCGCTGGAACCAAGGGCCGTCTGAATGCGCTGCCGATCGGTCTCACCACGCCGGTCATGTTCTACAACAAGGATGCCTTCGCCCGCGTCGGCCTCGACCCGGCCGCGCCGCCGGACCACTGGTTCACGCTGCAGGCCGCACTCGGCCAGCTGCGCGACGGCGGCTATGCCTGCCCCTACACCAGCGCACGGCCGACGCAGATCCACGTGGACAACATCAGCGCCTGGCACAACGAGCCCTTCGCCCGCAAGAACGGCAAGAAGGGCGAAGCGCTGGCGATCAACGGACTGGTGCAGGTGAAGCACCTGGCGCTGATGTCGTCTTGGTACAAGAGCCGCTACCTGCACATCTTCGGCCGCGGCGACGAGGCGGTGCCGATGTTCTCCGGCGGTCAGTGCCAGGTGCTCACCGCACGTTCGTCGGCCTGGCCGCAGATCAAGCGCGACGCCAAGTTCGAAGTCGGTGTCGCCGCGCTGCCCTACCACGACGACATCCGCCAGGCGCCGCGTCACACGCTGGCCGACGGCGCCAGTCTGTGGGTGAGCGCCGGCCGCAGCGCGAGCGAAACGCAGACCATCGCGCGCTTCGTCACCTTCGTGCTCGACCCCGACCGTCAGGCCCAGTGGGCGCGTGCCACCGGTTTCATTCCGCTGAACCGTGCCGGCATGGTGGCGATCAGCCCGGTCGACGCGCCGACCATAGACGGCGTGGCGCGCGTCGCGCTGCGCCAGCTCGCCAGCAAGCCGGGCACCGCTGAGTCGCACCAGAGCCCGGTGGCCGACAATCCGAAGGTGCGCGCCGTGCTCGACGAGGAACTTGAAGAGCTGTGGGCCGACCGCAAGCCGGCCAAGGCCGTTCTCGATACCGCAGTGCAAAGGGTGGGGCCATGTGCGGCAGCGACCAGCTTGTCCTGCTGATCCGCGCGGCGCGCGAGGACGCGTCGGTGCGCGAGCCGCTGCTCAAGCTGCTCGCGCTGGATGACGCCGCCCGCGTGCGGGCGATCGAGAAGTGGGTGAAGGAGGGCGTGGCCGCAGGGCAGTCGATCGAACTGCTGTCGGCCATCGCCTGGCTGACCGACGACGACGTGGCGCGCGAGGCGCGCGACGTACTGGCGCAGTCGTGAGCGCCTGGCCCCGGCCGCTGTGGATTGCCCACCGCGGCGGCGGGGCCGCCGCACCCGAGAATACGCTGGCCGCCATTCGTACCGGCGCGGCGGCGGGCTTCCGCATGGTCGAGTTCGACGTGATGCTCAGTCGCGACGGCGTGCCGCTGCTGATTCACGACGAAACGCTGGCGCGCACGACCGACGGTGAAGGCCGCGTCTGCGAGCACGACTATGCAGCCCTGCAGCGACTCGATGCTGGCAGCTGGCATGGTCCTGCCTTCACCGGCGAACGCCTGCCCGCGCTCGAACAGGCACTCGACCTTCTGCTGGCGCTGGATCTGGACGCCAATATCGAAATCAAGCCTGCGCGCGGTTTCGAGCAGGCGACCGGCGAGACGGCGGCCCGTCTGATCGCGGCGCGCTGGCCCGCAGACCGCCGTCCCCCCTTGCTGTCCTCCTTCGACTTTCCGGCGCTCGACGCCGCCCGTCGCGTCGCGCCACAGTTGCCGCGCGGCCTGCTGTTCGAGGAGGTGCCCGCGGACTGGCGTGCGCAGATGCAGGCGCACGAAGCGGTGTCGCTGCATTGCGACCACAGCCGGCTGAGCGCCGACCGTATGCACGACATCGTGTCGGCCGGTGTGCCGCTGCTCTGCTACACGGTCAACGACGCCGCGCGTGCGGCGGCGCTGGTCGCGGCCGGCGTCAGCGGACTGTTCACCGACCGCCTCGAACTGCGGACCTGACGCTTACAGTGGCGGCATGCGGGTGACCGCGTGCTGCTTGAAGATGCGGTCCAGCGTGCCGTCGCGTTCCAGTTCGGCGAGTGCCGACTGCAGCGCCTGCGCGAGCGCCTCGTCGTCGGCGCCTACCGCTAGGCCGAGCGCCCATCCGGCCTGCGGCAGGCCGGGCAGCGGCGGCGGCATGCTCATCGTGAAGCGCTTGCCGGTGGCGGCCATCATCGGTTCGACCTGGCTGCGCATGCCGAAGAAGCCGGCAATCCGGCCCTCTTCCAGTGCGCGCTGAGCGTCGTCCATCGAATGGAAGTGCTGCACCTGACTGCGCAGCCGGCCCGCGTTCGAGGACAGCAGCGCCATCGACATGATGGATTCACTCTCCGCCCCCAGCGCCTGACCGTCGATGTCGGTCACCGCGTCGAGCTTGGGCAGCAGCTCGGTCGAGCGGATGGCGGCCAGGGTTTCGCGGTGGTAGGCGCCGAAGATCTTCACCTGCGGATTGCGTGCGCTCATCGTCGCGTCGACCGGCACGTGCATCATCACGTCGGACACGCCCGGACCGAGGACGGTGCCTTTCCAGACGATGTTGCGCAGGTCGTCGTTCATGTTCTCGTCGGCGTCGTAGCTGCGCACGTCGGCCTTCACGCCCAGCCGCTCGGCCAGCGCGCGGCCGAGGTCGACGTCGATGCCGCGGCCGGCGTCGGCATAGGGCGAAAAATCCTTGTAGACGCCGATGCGCAGGGTGCCGCTTGAGCGGACTTCAGCGAGGTCGCGCGCCTCGGCGCTTGCGCTGGTGAAGGCGCAGGCGGCGACGATCAGTGCGGTGGCGAGGGGCAGGGCAGACATCGGCAGACTCCAGTGGTGAGGTAGCGCGAGCTTATGGGCCCGCCCGCCCGCCGGCACCGGCGTTCTGCAGTGCGCCAGCCAGTCAATTTGCCCGCAGTGCGTTTGCGGCGTCCGGCCTATCATTGCCGCCGCTGCCGCCCTGTGCGTCGACAGCGTGTCCCGGTCACCCTCTCGATTGTCCCTGCCGATGAAACGCGTCGACCTCAAGCGCATCCTGCTGATGCGCATCACGCTGTTCGCGCTCGTGCTGCTGTTCTGCGCCATCGCGGTCACGCTGAAACAGACCCGCGATCGCCTGCATGCGGACATCCCGCGCACCGGCGGCACGATGAAGCAGCTGATCGAAACCGAGATCGCACGCGCAACGCCGCCCTTTGTGCGCGATCTGCACGGCATCGAACTGACCGGGCTGGAAGGCATAGGCCGGCTCGTGCACTTCTGCGCAGCGGTGACCGATATCTACAGCCGGCCGGTGGTGCAGCGGTGCTTCGGCGACGCCGAGGCACCGCGCTGGCTGCCGGCCTCGCTGATGCGCAGCGTAGTCGGCGAGGAGGCGCGCTATATCGGCCCGGTCGGCAAGTATCCGGGCATCAAGGTGGGCGAACTGACGGTGACGCCCAATTTCGCCAGCGTCGCCCAGTCCGTGTGGTCGGACATCCGCAACCTGCTCATCATCACCGCCGGCGTGCTGCTGCTCAATGTGCTGGTCTATCTGCCGGTGCGCCGCGTGCTGCGGCCGACCGACGACATCCTGCGCGGGCTCGGGCGGATGGAGGCGGGTGACCTGTCGGTGCGCTTGCCGTCCTTCGAGCTGATCGAACTGCAGCGCATCAGCGATGTGTTCAACCACCTTGCCGAGCGGCTGGAGAACACGATGGGCGAACAGCGCGAACTGGCGCGCCGGCTGCTCGAAGTGCGCGAGGAGGAGCGGCGCCGGCTGGCGCGCGAGCTGCACGACGAACTGGGGCAGTGCCTCACCTCGATACAGGCCGAAGCCGCCTATGCGCGCGAACTGGCGCACGACCAGCTGCCGGCGCTGACGCCCAGTGCCGAGGCGATTTCGCGCATTACCGCGCACATGATGGAGGTGCTGCAGCTCATCCTGCGCGAGCTGCGGCCGGTCGGGCTGGAAGCCTTCGGCCTGGCGGCCAGCCTGGAACAGCTGATCGACAGCCGCAACCGCAGCAGTCACGGCCGCTGCCTGCACACGCTGACGATTGATGGCGACGTCGGCGGTCTGGCCGACAATCTAAACGTGAGCCTCTACCGCATCGTTCAGGAAAGCCTGACCAATGCGCAGAAGCATGCCGACGCGCGCCACATCGCGGTGACGCTGCGCTGTGACGGCAACGAACTGCGGCTGTATGTCGACGACGACGGCCGCTCGGAGCCCGGTTCGACCTTCGACGGCGGGCTGGGCGTGCTCGGCATGCGCGAGCGCGTGCAGGCGCTCGGTGGCCGGCTGACACTGACGCTGCGCGATGAGGGCGGACTGCGCGTCGAAGTCGTGGTACCGGCCGATGCAGGGCGGCCGAGTCCGGCCGCGAACGTACAGGAGATGCACGCATGATCCGTCTGCTTCTGGTCGATGACCACGCCGTGGTGCGCGAGGGCTACCGGCGCCTTCTCGAACGTCGGGCCGACCTGCGCATCGAGGCCGAGGCGGCCAGTGCGAACGAGGCGCTGACCGCCTTTCGCGCGGTGCAGCCCGATGTCGTGGTTCTCGATCTGGGCCTGCCCGACATGGGCGGCGTCGAACTGGTGCGCCGACTCGTACAGCGCGACGCGCGTGCGCGCATCCTGGTGTTCAGCATGCACCGTGACCCGCTGTTCGCCTCGCAGGCGCTGCGCGCCGGTGCGCTCGGCTACGTCACCAAGAGCTGCGCGCCGGACGTGCTGATCGACGCGGTCTATCAGGTCGCGGCACGGCGCCGCGTGCTCAGCCCGGACATCGCGCCGGAACTGGCGCTGGCATTGCTGAACGACGCCGACAATCCGCTCGACGCGCTGTCGCCGCGCGAATTCGAGGTGCTGCGCATGCTGCTCGACGGCCGCTCGGCCGACGAGATCGGGCAGGCGTTGCACATCAGCCCGAAGACCGCGCAGAACACGCACTACCAGATCAAGGCCAAGCTCGGCACGCGCACCGACATCGATCTGGTGCGGCTGGCGATGAAGTGGGGCCTGGGCGCGAACGAAGGGCAGACCGACGCGTGACCGCGGTTCAGGCGGTGGCGCGCGCGTAGTCCAGCGTGGCTGCGATGGCTGCCCGCCAGCGCGGCGCGAGGCGGGCGTGAAGATCGTGCTGTTGTGCTTCGAAGGCGCGGCCATCGCCCTCTGGTAACGACATATCGACACCGCAGCCGCGCGCCGCCAGCAGCGCAGCGCCGAGCGCCGTCGTTTCCGGTGTCTGCGCCACGCGCACCGTGCAGCCCAGCAGGTCGGCCTGCATCTGCATCAGCAGCGCATTGGCGGTGCCGCCGCCATCGACCCGCAATTCGCGCAGTGCGGCGCCAGCGTCCGCTTCCATCGCCCGCATCACGTCCAGCGTCTGCAGCGCGATCGATTCGAGGGCGGCGCGTGCGATGTGTGCCCGCGTCGTGCCGCGGCTCAGGCCGAACATCGTGCCGCGTGCAGCCGGCGACCAGTACGGTGCGCCCAGCCCGGTGAAGGCCGGCACCACGGTGACGCCACCGCTGTCCGGCACGCTGGCCGCCAGCGCCTCGACGTCGCACGAGCGGGCGATCAGACCGAGCCCGTCGCGCAGCCACTGCACCAGCGCGCCGGTCACGAACACGCTGCCTTCGAGCGCGTACTCGATGCCGTCGGCGGTCTGCGCGGCGCAGGTGGTCAGCAGGCCGTGCCGCGACACGATGGCGTGGCGGCCGGTATGCATGAGCATGAAACAGCCGGTGCCGTAGGTGTTCTTGGCCAGACCGGGCGCGGTGCAGCCCTGGCCGTACAACGCCGCCTGCTGGTCGCCGGCGATGCCGCTCACCGGCAGCGCGTGGCCGAACAGCGTGGGCTCGGTTTCGGCCAGCATGCCGCGGGACGGCACGATTTCCGGCAGCAGCGCACGCGGCACGCGGAACAGCGTCAGCAGCTCGTCGTCCCAGTGGCCGCTGCGGATGTCCAGCAACTGCGTACGACTGGCGTTGGTGAGGTCGGTCAGGTGGCGGCGACCGGCAGTGAGCTGCCACACCAGCCAGCTGTCCATCGTGCCGCAGGCCAGTTCGCCGCGTTCGGCCCGTTCGCGCGCGCCGGGCACGCTATCCAGCAGCCAGGCGATCTTGGTGGCCGAGAAGTAGGGATCGAGCACCAGCCCGGTCCGTTGGCGTACGAAGTCCTCGTGGCCATCGGCGCGCAGCCGTTCGCAGGTGTCGGCGGTGCGGCGGTCCTGCCAGACGATGGCCGGGGCCAGCGGGGTGCCGGTCGCGCGCTCCCACAGCAGCACGGTTTCGCGCTGGTTGGTGATGCCGATGGCGGCGATTCGGTCCGCCTTCACTGCTGCGCGCAGCAGGACTTCGTGCGCGCAGGCCAGCGTGTCGGTCCAGATGCGCAGCGCGTCGTGCTCGACCCAGCCGGGCTGCGGATAGCTCTGCGGCAGTTCGCGTTGCGCCATTGCGACGACGCGGCCGGTGGCGTCGAACACCAGGGCGCGCGAACTGGTCGTACCCTGGTCGAGCGCAAGGATGAAGCGCTGTTCAGTGACAATGTCCGGAGAGGCGGTCACGGCAGAAATCCTCCATCCGCGGGTGGATGTGACGGGGGCGGGCGTGTGCGTGCTGACGACAGCCTCCGACGATACCGGGCCGGCCCGCGCTTGCAAACGTTCGCGTCGCCCCGATATGCGTGTTCTGCCCTCATGCCCCCGCGGCAGGTCGCTGCGCGCCGTGCCCCCATCCTGTCGCACCGTTTTCAAGCTGGAGTTCCGATGTCCGACTCATTCAACATTCCGCTGTCCATGCTCGATCTGGTGCCGGTGCGCCACGGCGGCAGCGTGGCCGATGCGTTGCAGGAGTCCGTCGCACTGGCGCGCCACGTCGAGCAACTCGGCTTCCGGCGCTACTGGCTGGCCGAGCACCACAATATGGACGGCATCGCCAGCGCGGCGACCGCGGTGCTGATCGGCCACGTGGCGGGCCAGACCTCGCGCATCCGCGTCGGCTCGGGCGGCGTCATGCTGCCCAATCACGCACCGCTGGTGGTGGCGGAAAACTTCGGCACGCTGGCGACGCTTTACCCGGGGCGCATCGACCTGGGGCTCGGCCGTGCGCCGGGCGCTGACCGCGCGACCATGCGCGCCCTGCGCCGCGATCTGGCGGGCAACGGCGACGACTTCCCGGAGCAGGTGGCGGAGCTGCGTGCCTTGCTGGCCCCGGCGCAGCCCGGTCAGGCAGTGCGCGCGATGCCGGGCGAGGGCACCGAAGTGCCGGTGTGGCTGCTGGGCTCCAGCCTGTTCAGTGCGCAGCTGGCGGCCCAGCTGGGCCTGCCCTATGCCTTCGCCGCCCATTTCGCGCCTCGCATGATGCTGGAAGCGGCACGCCTGTACCGCACGCTGTTCCGGCCGTCCGCCGTGCTCGACCGCCCGCACCTGATGCTGGGCGTGCCGGTGGTCGCCGCCGACAGCGACGACGAGGCACGCTGGCTCGCCACCTCGACGCAGCAGCGCGTGCTGGCGCTGATGCGTGGCGAGTCGCTGCGGCTGCGCCCGCCGGTGGCCGACATGACGCCGCTGTGGGCCGGGCACGAAAAGGCGTCGGTCGATGCCTTCCTCGCCGAAGCGGTGGTCGGCGGACCGGATACGGTGCGCCGAGGCCTCGAATCGCTGGTCGAGCGCACCAGGGCGGACGAGCTGATGGTGGTGACCGACATCCACGACTTCGCGCTGCGCCTGCGCTCCTGCCGCATCGTCGCCGAGGTGGCCGGCGTGAGCGCTGAGCCCGCTGTCGCATGAATGCTGCGGCGGGCCGGCGGCGGCGCGAATGCTAGAATCCGCGACTGTTTTCGCGCCGCAGCGCGCGCCCTGAAATCCTGATTGCCGACCATGAACAGCGCCGATATCCGCTCCGCCTTCCTGAATTTCTTCGCTTCCAAGGGCCACCAGATCGTGGCGTCCAGTTCGCTGGTGCCGCACGAGGACCCGACGCTGCTGTTCACCAATGCCGGCATGAACCAGTTCAAGGACGTGTTCCTCGGCTTCGACAAGCGCAGCTACAACCGCGCCACCACCTCGCAGAAATGCGTGCGTGCCGGCGGCAAGCACAACGACCTGGAAAACGTCGGCTACACCGCGCGCCACCACACCTTCTTCGAAATGCTGGGCAACTTCAGCTTCGGCGACTACTTCAAGCGCGACGCCATCGCGTTTGCGTGGGAACTGCTGACCGAAGTGTTCAAGCTGCCGAAAGACAAGCTCACGATCACCGTCTACGCGGAAGACGACGAAGCCTTCGACATCTGGACGAAGGAGATCGGCGTGCCGGCCGAGCGCGTCATCCGCATCGGCGACAACAAGGGTGCGCGCTACGCCTCCGACAACTTCTGGATGATGGGCGACACTGGCCCCTGCGGCCCGTGTACCGAAATCTTCTATGACCACGGCGCCGACATTCCGGGCGGCCCGCCGGGTTCGCCGGACGAGGACGGCGACCGTTTCATCGAAATCTGGAACAACGTGTTCATGCAGTACAACCGCGACGAAGCGGGCGTGCTGCATCCGCTGCCCAAGCCCAGCGTGGATACCGGCATGGGTCTGGAGCGCATCGCCGCCGTGCTGCAGGGCGTGCACAGCAATTACGAGATCGACCTGTTCGTCGCACTGATCGCCGCCGCCGCGCGTGAAACGAACACCACCGACCTCGACAACCCGTCGCTGAAGGTGCTGGCGGACCACATCCGCGCCTGTTCCTTTCTGATCGCCGACGGCGTCATCCCGGGCAACGAAGGCCGCGGTTACGTGCTCCGCCGCATCATCCGCCGCGCCATCCGCCACGGCTACAAGCTGGGCGCGCGCGCCGCCTTCTTCCATCGCATGGTGCCGGACCTGGTGGCGCAGATGGGCGCCGCCTACCCGGATCTGGGGGCGGCGCAGCAGAAGGTGATGGACGTGCTGCGGCAGGAAGAAGAGCGCTTCTTCGCCACCATCGCCAACGGCATGGACATCCTCGAATCGGCGCTGGCCGCGCTGGCGCAGGGCGCCGCGCTCGACGGCGAAACCGCGTTCAAGCTGCACGACACCTACGGCTTCCCGCTCGACCTGACCGCCGACATCTGCCGCGAGCGCGGCGTGACGGTGGATACCGAAGGCTTCGACGCCGCGATGGCGCGCCAGAAGGAGCAGGCGCGCGCGGCCGGCAAGTTCAAGATGGCCACCGCGCTGGAGTACGACGGCGTGCAGACCACCTTCCGTGGCTACGACACGCTGGAAGCGGCGGGCAAGGTGGTCGCGCTGTACCGCGACGGCGCGCCGGTGAATGAGCTGCACGAAGGCGAACTGGGCGTTGTAGTGCTCGACGAAACGCCGTTCTACGCCGAATCCGGCGGCCAGGTCGGCGACCGCGGCGAACTGCGCGCGGCGCAGGGCATCTTCAAGGTCGAGGACACGCTGAAGATACAGGCGGCCGTGTTCGGCCACCACGGCGTGGTGGGCACCGGCCGCATCGCGGTCGGCGACAGCGTCAGCGCGCGCGTCGATGTGCGCGCCCGCGCAGCGACCGCACGCAATCACTCGGTCACCCACCTGATGCACAAGGCGCTGCGCGACGTGCTCGGCGATCACGTGCAGCAGAAGGGCTCGCTGGTCGATGCCGACAAGACCCGCTTCGACTTCGTGCATAACGCGCCGATGAGCGACGACGAGATCAGCCGCGTCGAACGCATCGTCAATGCCGAAATCCTCGCCAACGCGGCCACCCAGGCGCGCGTGATGGGCATTGAGGACGCGCAGAAGTCGGGCGCCATGATGCTGTTCGGCGAGAAGTACGGCGACGAGGTGCGCGTGCTCGACATCGGTTCGTCGCGCGAACTGTGCGGCGGCACCCACGTCGCGCGCACCGGCGACATCGGCCTGTTCAAGATCACGGTCGAAGCCGGCGTGGCCGCCGGCATCCGTCGCGTCGAGGCGATCACCGGCGAGAACGCGGTGGCTTTCGTGCAGCGTCAGGACAGACTGGTGTCGGAAGCCGCTGCCGCGTTCAAGGCGCCGGCCAACGAGCTGCCGGCCAAGATCGCCCAGGTGATCGACAACGTGCGTGCGCTGGAAAAGGAGATCGCCCGCCTGAAGAGCAAGCTCGCCGCCAGTCAGGGCGACGAACTGGCGGCCCAGGCGGTCGCGGTCGGCGGCGCGAAGGTGCTGGCCGCGGTGATGGAAGGTGCCGACGTGCCGGCGCTGCGCGAAACGCTGGACAAGCTGCGCGACAAGCTCGGCTCGGCCGCCATCGTGCTGGCCGCGGTAAACGAAGGCAAGGTGAGCCTGATCGCCGGCGTCACGCCGGATCTGACGGCGAAGGTGAAGGCCGGCGAACTGGTCAACTTTGTCGCCGGTCAGGTGGGCGGCAAGGGCGGCGGCAAGCCGGACATGGCGCAGGCCGGCGGCACCCAGCCGGAAAACCTGCCGGCGGCGCTGGCCGGTGTCGGCAAATGGGTGGAAGGAAAACTCGGATGAAGATCTGTGCGGCGTTGCTGATGGCGCTGGCGTCGGCCGGCGCGCTGGCCGGCGAGGGCGTGGTGATCGAGGCGACCACGGCCGGTGGCGACAAGGTCGAACTGATGCCGGACGGCCGCTGGCGCTTCGTCGACGCGGCGAAGCAGGCCGAGGCGAAGAAGGTGGCCGACACCTACCCGCAGAATCACCTGCGGCCGGAAGGGGCGCAGGGCGGCTGGTTCGGCACCCGCACCATCCTGCCTGGCGACAAGGACTACAACCGCGGCACGCTGAACCCGAAGATGCGCTGAACGCCGTAACGAAAATGCCGCCCGAGGGCGGCATTTTTCATCGCGGGGCGGGCGGGGTGTCCTCAGTCCGCCTGGTGGTCACCGGCCGCACGCTCGGCGCAGCTGCGGATGTCCTGCAGGATGCCGGCGGGGTCGAGTCCGCACATGTCGGTCACCGTGTTGTCGAGCCGCTGCACGATGTCCTCGGGCGCGGTCTGCTGCTCGAGTTCGAAGGCGCACTGCGCGGCCACGTGGGCCAGACGGGCGAGCAGACTGGCGTCCGGATTGCGCGGCTGGCAGTAGTACTCGAGCGCGGCTGCAATATCGTCCGGGAAGTTCCAGCGCATCGCCAGTTCGGCACCGACCTCGCAGTGATGGGTGTTCAGCTTGTGCTGTTCCACCGTCGCGCGCTCGCTCATGCCCAGTCCCTGGCATTCGCGCAGGATTTCGTCGGCGACGCGCGGGAAGGCGATGTGGATCATCAGCTGGCCGACGCGCAGCATCAGGCCGGCGCTGTAGGCGCGCTCGGCGTTCTCGCCGGCGCGTCGCGCCAGCTGCGATGTGATCGATGCGGTCAGCAGCGCGTGGCGCCAGAACGACTGCAGGTCGACGCCCGGCACCTTGGGAAAACTGCTGCTGACGCCGGCAGAGATCACCAGCGTGCGCATTGCGCGCGTGCCGATCAGCGACACCGCCTCGTCGATCGACCCTACTGCACGGCGGCTGCCGTAATAGCCCGAGTTGGCAAGTTTCAGCACACGCGCGGAAATGGTCGGGTCGGTGCGGATCTCGCCGATCAGTGGCAGCAGATCGGCGTCTTCGTCGCGCAGTGTCTCGATCATCTTCTGCACGACGCGCGGAATGCTCGGCAACTGGCCAGCCGCGGCGAACAGGCGTTCGATGGCATGTGTTCGGGAAATCATTGCTGCGTCTTTCCGGCAGTCATTGTCCGAGGCCGGCGGCCCACCCCATGGCTTCGGACACGGCAACGGTGAAATCTTCGCCGCTCAGCGGCGGCAGAGCGGCCAGCGTGGCGGCGAAGTCGGTCGTGGCGTCTTCCTCCCAGCAGCGCAGCAGCCGGAGCAGTGCGCCCAGCGTGCCCGAGCCGTCGGTCAACGCGCTGTGGATGCAGCGATCGACAGTCAGCGTCTTCAGCACTTCGTCCATCGACACGCCGAGCAGCGCCGGCAGCAGTGACAGGATGCCGGTCAGGAAAGCGCTGTCGGGGTCGCCGTCACGCATGTCGCAGCGCTCGGCCAGCAGTTCCATCGTGCGTGCGCGGGTCGCCACCATGTTGAGCAGCGGCGTGTGCGCCTTGCCGCTGCCCTGCGTACAGAACAGCAGCAGCTGCAGCCAGCGCTGCAGCTGACGGCGACCGAGCAGCGTGATCGCCTCGCGTGCGGTAGATATCTGGCGCTTGCTGCCGCTGCCGACCGAATTGGTGATGCGCATCAGGTTTACCAGCAGCGCCGGCTCCTGCTTGATCAGCGGTTCCATTGCCGACGTGTCGGCGTCGCCGATCACCATGCCGAGCAGACGCAGCAGGGTCGTTTCGCCTGCGCTCAGCGTGCGGGTGCTCAGCACGCTCGGGCGGGCGAAGAAATAGCCCTGGAAATAGGCGAAGCCGAGCTCGTGGCAGCGCCGGGCCTGTTCGGCGCTGTCGACCTTCTCGGCCAGCAGCTTGGCCGAATAGGGCCGGAAGCGTTCGACCAGATCGGGCAGCGCGTCGGGGGCGACGCCCAGCAGGTCGATCTTGATGAAGGACGCGATCTCGATCAGCGGCTTGTAGTCCTCTTCCAGATCGAGCACGTCGTCGAGCGCCAGCCGGAAGCCTTTGCGCACCAGTTCGCGTGCCCGCGCGATGACTGCAGGCTTTGGCGGAACGGTTTCAAGCAGTTCGATGACGATCTTGTCCGCCGGCAGCAGTTCGAGCGCCTCGGACATCAGCATGTCCTCGCTGACGTTGATGAAGCCGAAAGCGTCGCCCAGCGCCTGTTCGAGACCGAGTTCGTTGAACACCGAGGTGATCACCCGCGCGGTGGCGCTGACGTCGCAGTGAAATTCGGCTTGTTCGACGTTCCCGGAGCGGAACAGCAGCTCGTAGGCGTAGAGTGCCTGGCTCCGGTCCAGTATGGGCTGGCGGCCTACGTAGATGTTGTTTGTGGCGGCAGTGAGCATGCTTCTGTTGTCGGCATGCCGGCCGCCACATTTAGGGTGCGAGCGGGCTTTATTTCACGGCGATGACGGCGTCGGCCGAGCGCCGGAAACCGGCACCCGACCGGGCGCCGGGGAAGGGGGGCGCTCAGAAGGGCAGGGCGAGGTCCGGGCGGGCGCTGCCGAGCACGCGGCGGAAATCCGCCTGGATGCGTTCGAGCGCCGTGGCGTCGTCCGCCTCGAAGCGCAGCACGACCACCGGCGTCGTGTTCGACGCCCGCATCAGCCCGAAACCGTCGGCGTATTCGACGCGCAGGCCGTCGATCTTGATGATGTCACGGGCGCCATCGAAAACCGCCGATTTCTGCATTTCGGCGATCAGCGCGTGCGGTTCGCCCTCGTTCATCTTCAGATTCAGTTCGGGCGTCGAGGTGGCGGTCGGCAGCGCCTTCAGCACCGCGTTGCCGTCCGGCGCGGCGGACAGGATTTCCAGCAGACGGGCACCGGCGTACAGGCCGTCGTCGAAACCGAACCAGCGCTCCTTGAAGAACATGTGGCCGCTCATCTCGCCAGCCAGCGCAGCGCCGCTCTGCTTCAGCTTGGCCTTGATCAGTGCGTGGCCGGTGTTCCACATGACCGGCTCGCCGCCGTGTTCGCGGATCCACGGTGCCAGCAGGCGGGTGCATTTGACGTCGTAGACGATCTGCGCGCCGGGCTGGCGCGACAGCACGTCGGCGGCGAACAGCATGAGCTGGCGGTCCGGGTAGATGATTTCGCCGTCGCGGGTGACCACGCCCAGGCGGTCGCCGTCGCCGTCGAAAGCGAGGCCGATTTCGGCGTCGCCAGCGGCCAGCACGCGGATCACGTCTTCCAGATTTTCCGGCTTGGACGGGTCCGGGTGGTGGTTGGGGAAATTGCCGTCCACTTCGCAGAACAGCGGCACGACCTCGCAGCCCAGCGCTTCGAACAGGCGCGGCGCGATGTCACCGGCGACGCCGTTGCCGCAGTCGATCACCACCTTCATCCGGCGCTTGAGCTTCACGTCGCTGGTGACGCGGGTGATGTAGGTGTCGCGCACGTCGGCGTGGCGGGTGGTGCCCTGGCCGTGCACCAGATCGTTGTCGACGATGCGGCGGCGCAGGTCCTGGATCATGTCGCCATACAGCGTCTGACCGCCCAGCACCATCTTGAGGCCGTTGTAGTCGGGCGGGTTGTGGCTGCCGGTCACGCTGACTGCGCTGTCGGTACCGAGGTCGAAGGCGGCGAAGTAGGATAGCGGCGTCGGCACGCAGCCGATATCCAGCACATCGACGCCTGCGGCATTGATGCCTTCGGCCAGCGCACCGGCCAGTTCAGGGCCGGACAGGCGGCCGTCGCGGCCGACGGCGATGGTGCGCTGACCGCGCTTCACCGCCTCGGAGCCCAGTGCGTGACCGATGGCGCGCACCGCGTCGGCGGTCAGCGTCTTGTCCACGATGCCGCGGATGTCGTAGGCCTTGAAGATTTCGGGTGCCGGGAAGGACATCGGTTTTCCTTTCTGCGTTCTGTTCTGTTGTAGGCCCGCACGGATGCGGCATTGCATCAATTATCCCGTGCGAACGATGACGGCCGCGCGGCATTGTTTTGCAAAATATCAACGACCCGTGATCAGGTTGGCGATGAACTGGCGTGCCGCCGCCGGTCGCGCCGTGTCTCGCGGGACATCCATCATGCCCAGGCCGAACACATAGGCATACAACAGCAGGCTGCGATTGGTCGCTTCGTCGGCGCCGCAGCCGGCGGCGCGGAACAGCGCGGCCGCGCATTCCAGCCGCACGCTGTCCACCTCGTCGACGGCGGCGCGCGCCGCTTCGTCGTGGCGCGCCCAGTCACGTAGCGCCAGTTCGACCTGCATGCCGCGGCGGTTGCGCGCCAGACTGTAGGTGTCGATCACATGCTGCAGTTGCGCGATCTCGTCGCCGGGCGCAGATTGCGTGCGGTTGCGGATGTCGTCGATGCGGCCGTCGCGCCAGTGCTCCAGCACCGCGTCGAGCAGGGCGCGGCGGTCCTTGAAGTGCCAGTAGAAGCTGCCCTTGGTCAGGCCGAGACCGCGCGCCAGCGTCTCCACCCGTATGCCGTCCACACCGCTGTCGGCCAGGGTCTGGGTGGCCGCTCGCACCCAGGTGTCGCGGTCGGTCTGCGGGCGGGCGGCGGTGTCGGGCATGGCGGTATTCCTGCGGCGTTGTTGACCTTGAAGTGAAGCATACGCTAGCGTATGGACTGAACATACGCATCCGTATGGGTGCGTGGAACCGTGAGCGGCAACAGGAGGCACAGGCATGAAGATTGTGGTCCCGGTCAAACGGGTGATCGATTACAACGTGAAGATCCGCGTTGCCGCCGATGGCAGCGGCGTTGAAACGGCGAACGTGAAGATGTCGATGAATCCGTTCGACGAGATCGCGGTGGAAGAGGCGGTGCGGTTGAAGGAGGCGGGCGTGGCAACCGAGGTGGTCGCGGTGTCCTGCGGCGTCGCCGGCTGCGTCGATACGCTGCGCACTGCACTGGCACTGGGTGCCGACCGCGCGATCCATGTGAATACCGATGTCGAACTGCAACCGCTGGCGGTGGCCAAGCTGCTCAAGGCGGTGGCCGGTCGCGAACAGCCGCAGCTGGTGATCTGCGGCAAGCAGGCGATCGACGATGACGCCAACCAGACCGGCCAGATGCTGGCCGCGCTGCTCGGCTGGGGGCAGGCCACCTTCGCGTCCAAGGTCGGCGTCGCCGACGGCCGTGCGACCGTGACGCGCGAAATCGACGGCGGCCTGGAAACGGTCAGCGTGGCGCTGCCGGCGGTGGTCACCACCGACCTGCGGCTGAACGAACCACGCTTCGCCAGCCTGCCCAACATCATGAAGGCGAAGAAGAAGCCGCTCGACACGGTGACGCCGGACGAACTGGGCGTCGATGTCGCGCCGCGCCTGAGAACGCTGAAGGTGGCCGAGCCGCCGAAGCGTCAGGCCGGTATCAAGGTGGCCTCGGTGGCCGAACTGGTCGCGAAGCTGCGCGACGAAGCCAAAGTGCTGCGCTGAGGAGCCCGTCATGAGCATTCTGGTCATTGCAGAACACGACAACGCCGGCCTGCGCCCGGCCACGCTGAATACCCTGGCCGCCGCGGCGAAGATCGGCGGCGACATCACCGTGCTGGTCGCCGGCAGCGACTGCGCCGGCGCTGCCGCTGCGGCGGCTGCGGTGCCGGGTGTTGCGAAGGTGCTGAGCGCCGATGCCGCTCATCTGGCTCACCCCACCGCGGAAGACCTTACAGCGGCGGTGCTGGCGGTCGCCGCCGGCCACAGCCACGTACTGGCACCGGCCGGCAGCTTCGGCAAGAACTTCATGCCCCGCGTCGCGGCCACACTCGACGTGGCGCAGATTTCCGACATCGTCGAGGTGGTGTCGGCGGACACCTTCGTGCGCCCGATCTACGCCGGCAATGCGCTGGCCACGGTGCAGAGCGGCGATACGGTCAAGGTGATCACGGTGCGCGCGACCGCCTTCGACCCGCTGTCGGCGAGCGGCGGTGCCGCAGCGGTCGAGGCGGTGACGCCGCCGGCAGCCAGCGGCCTGTCCGCCCATGTGTCGCAGGAACTGTCGCAGTCGGCCCGCCCGGAACTGGGTGCCGCGCGCGTCGTCGTGTCCGGTGGACGCGGACTGGGCAGTGCCGAGTCCTATCACCGCGTGCTCGAACCGCTGGCCGACCGGCTCGGCGCCGCACTCGGCGCCAGCCGCGCCGCCGTCGATTCCGGTTACGCACCGAACGATTACCAGGTCGGCCAGACCGGCAAGATCGTTGCGCCGGATCTCTACATCGCAGTCGGGCTGTCGGGTGCCATCCAGCACTTGGCCGGCATGAAGGATTCGAAGGTGATCGTCGCCATCAACAAGGATGCGGACGCACCCATCTTCCAGGTGGCCGACTACGGTCTGGTCGGCGACCTGTTCGAACTGGTGCCGCAGCTGGTGCAGGCACTGGACTGATCTACCGCGGGCGGCATCCGCCCGCGACCGTCATTGATCAATTTCGAGGGCCGCCAGAGCCCGATGGAGGAGAGGCTCATGAGCGAATACGTCGCGCCGCTGCAGGACATGCGTTTTGCGCTGGAACTGGCTGGCCTGAACGAAGTGGTGACCTTGCCCGGCTACGAGGACGCCAGTCCGGACGTCGTTGACGCCGTGCTGGAGGAGGCGGCCCGCTTCACCGGCGAGGTGCTGTCGCCGCTGAACCGCACCGGTGACCGCGTCGGCGCGAAGCTGGGCGACGACGGTCGCGTCGCCATGCCCGACGGATTCGCCGAGGCCTATCGCGCCTATGCCGACAACGGCTGGAACGGCATGGGCTGTGACCCGGCGCACGGCGGCGCCGGCATGCCGCACCTTGTGGTGGCTCAGATCCAGGAGATGGTGATGGGCGCCAATATGGCGTTCTCGCTGTGTCCGCTGCTGACCGCCGGCGCCATCGAGGCGCTGGCGCTGTGCGGGTCCGACGAGCAGAAGGCGCTGTACCTCGAACGCATGGTGAGCGGCGAATGGACCGGCACCATGAATCTGACCGAGCCACAGGCCGGTTCCGATCTGGCCGCCGTGCGCAGCCGCGCCGAACCGCAGCCTGACGGCAGTTACCGCGTCTTCGGGCAGAAGATATTCATCACCTTCGGCGAGCACGAACTGGCGTCCAACATCGTGCATCTGGTGCTGGCGCGCACGCCCGGTGCGCCTGACGGGGTCAAGGGCATTTCGCTGTTCATCGTGCCCAAGTTCATTCCCGATGCCGACGGTAATCCGGGCGCGCGTAACGACGTGCGTTGCGTGTCGCTCGAACACAAGCTGGGCATACACGCCAGCCCGACCTGCGTGATGGCCTTCGGCGATGCCGGCGGCGCGACCGGCTGGCTGTGCGGCGAAGAGAACCGCGGCATCGAGTACATGTTCATCATGATGAACGCCGCGCGCTACGCGGTTGGCCTGCAGGGCATCGCGGTGGCCGAGCGTGCTTTCCAGCAGGCGCGCGAGTACGCCAACGAGCGGCGTCAGGGCGGCGAGGCGGGCGTGAAGGGCGGCGGCAGCGTGGCCATCGTGCGCCACCCGGACGTGCGCCGCATGCTGCTGCGCATGAAGTCGCAGGTCGAGGCGATGCGCGCGCTGGCCGCGGTCACCGCGGCGGCTCGCGATCGCGCAGCGCGCCACGCGGACGAGGCCGAACGCACGCGCGCCCAGGCCTTCGTCGAACTGATGATTCCGCTGGTCAAGGGCTGGAGCACCGAAACCGCGAACGAGATTGCCTCGCTCGGCGTGCAGGTGCACGGCGGCATGGGCTATGTCGAGGAAACCGGCGCCGCGCAGTACCTGCGCGACGCGCGCATCACCAATATCTACGAGGGCACGACCGGCATACAGGCCAATGATCTGGTCGGCCGCAAGATCGCGCGCGATGGGGGCGCCGCCGCGCGGGCGGTGATCGCCGACATGCGCGATGTCGTCGCGGCGCTCGACGCGGCGCGGCTGCAGGCGCTGTCAGCGCCGCTGGGCGAGGCGGCGTCGGCGCTCGAACGCAGCGTCGATTTCGTCGTCGCGCACTGGCGCAGCGATGTGCGCGCCGTGCTGGCTGGCGCGGTGCCTCTGCTGATGCTGTTCGGCCGCGTGGCGGGCGGCTGGCAACTTGCGCGTGGCGCCCTGCTGGCGCAGCAGCGTCTGACCGCCGGCGAGGGCGACGCCGACTTCCTGCGCGCCAAGATCGTCACCGCGCGCTTCTATGCCGATCACGTGCTCAGCGAGTGCGGCGGTCTGGCGCACATGGTGTGCAGTGGTGCCGCTGCCACGCTGGACGACGCGGCAGGTCTGTAGTCCGGTCGCCATCCCGGAACCCGGGTTTCCGTGGGGGCTGCTGACCCCGACGGCACTCTGCATCGAAGCCGGCGGGTCGCAGCGGCCCTGTCGCGGCCAAGGCCGCTCCCACAGGGGTTGCGCCCGCCCCACCGCCGGAGCCTGGACCGGAACTCTGTGGGAGGGGTCTTCTGACCCCGACGACGGCGGTGAACGTGCGCGGTGCTACTTCCTCGCCGCCAGTACCTGCGCCAGTTCCACCGCCGACCGCACGCCCATCTTCTCGAAGATGCGGGCGCGATGGACTTCCACGGTGCGCATGGTGACGCCGAGGTCGCTGGCGATCACCTTGTTCATCTGGCCGGCCAGCACGCGCTCCATCACTTCGATCTCGCGCTGCGTGAGCTGGGCGACGCGCTCATCGATGGCCTGTGCGGCGGCGCGTTTCGACAATTGCTGCTGATGCATGGCCAGCGCGGCCAGCGCACGGTCCACCAGTTCGTTGTCGTTGAACGGCTTCTCGACGAAATCGAAGGCGCCCTGCTTGATCGCGCCCACCGCCATCGGCACGTCGCCGTGGCCGGTCAGGAAGATGACCGGCATGTCGTGGCCGTGCTCGTGCAGCCAGCCGAACAGTTCGAGCCCGCTCATGCCGTCCATGCGGATGTCCAGCAGCAGACAGCCGCAGTGCGCGATCTCGTTGCTGGCGATCAGCGCCTCGGCCGAGGGCCAGGTACGCACCGCGTGGCCGCGCGAACGGAACAGCCAGCCCAGCGCGTCGCGGATGGCTTCGTCGTCGTCGACGATGAAGATCTGGCTCATCGGCTTTACTCCCCGGCCGGCAGCTTCAGGATGAACACGGTACCGCCGCCGTCGGCGGATTCGAACCACAGCCTGCCGCGGTGCAGTTCGACGATGGAGCGGCAGATGTTGAGACCCATGCCCATGCCGTCCGGCTTGGTGGTGAAGAAGGGGGCGAACAGCTTGTCCGCCACTTCCGGCGGGATGCCGCTGCCGCTGTCGCGCACCGACACCTGCACGCCTTCGGCGTCGGCGCTGGTCTGTATCAGCAGTCGGCGTCGTTCCGGCGGGCAGGCGGCCATTGCGTCCATGCCGTTGCGGATCAGGTTCAGCAAGACCTGTTCGATCATGACGCGATCGGCGCTGACCGCGGGCAGGGCGCCGGCCAGCGAGCTGGAGATGCGGATGTCGCGCTTGCGTGCATCCGCCTCGATCAGGCCCAGCGCTTCCTCGACCACGTCGTTCAGCGAACAGGCGACGCGCTTCGGCTCAGAGCGGCGGACGAATTCGTGCACGCGGCGGATGATGGTGCCGGCACGGCGTGCCTGCGCGTTCATCTTCGCCAGCGGCTCCTTCAGGTCGGCCAGCGAGCCGCTGCCGTTATCGACCATGTTCAGGCAGGCCGTGCTGTAGCTGGCGATGGCCGACAGCGGCTGGTTCAGTTCGTGCGCCAGCGTCGAGGCCATTTCGCCCATGGTGATCAGACGGCCGGTGAACTGCAGCTTTTCCTGCTGCTGCCGGTACAGCTCCTCGGCCTGCTTGCGTTCGGTGATGTCGAGCACCGAACTCATCCAGCCGACGTGACGGCCGTCGGCGTCGACCAGCGGCGCCTCCGAAATGAGTACGTCGAAGCGCTCCCCATTGCGGCGGATGAACTTCAGTTCCAGCGCTTCGTGCGAAGTCGCGCCGCCGGCCAGGATGCCGTCGTGCAGCGCGCGGATGTGTTCGGCCTCTTCCGGAGCCCAGTAGGGCATGGGTGGGCGCATCGCCATCAGTTCCTCGGCGCTCCAGCCGACCATGCGACAGAAGGCCGGGTTCACGTGGGTGATGCGGCCGCTCAGGTCGCGCGCGCGCAGACCGATGCTGAGCGAATTTTCCATTGCCGAACGGAAGGTGTGTTCCTCGCGCAGCGCCTGTTCGGCTTCGAGCCTGCGCACCAGGTGGCGACGCAGCGCCCACAGACTCCACAGCATCGTGAACGCCAGACCGACGATGGTGACCACGAGCAGCGCCGGCAACAGACGGGTTTCGCTGCGGTAGGCGGTGACACGCAGCCGCAGGCCGTGGCCGGGTGGGTCGAACACCAGCGCGTAATTCATTTCGTCGTGTTCGGCCGCCACTTTGGACTTGCTGGCCAGCACGGCTTCGGTGTTGTCGATCACGTCCAGCTTGTAGCGCTCGGCGAACCACCAGGGCACCGATTGCGACAGCATCTGCTCGATCGAATAGGTGCCGCGCATCCAGCCCTGACCGCCGCCAAGCGGCACCAGCACGTCGAAATGCACGTCGCCGTCGGCGGTCGCGTAGGGCGGCAGGTAGGCGGCGCGGCCGAGCTGCTCCGCCAGCCGCGCCGGGCCGGACAGATCCGGGTCTTCGCCGTCGATGTGCGCGAGGGTATCGACGCGCAGCAGGCCGTGGCCGTTGGCGATCATGTTGCGCTGGCGTGCCTCGATCACCCGCGCATCGAGCCGGCCGTCGGCCGCCTCGCGCCCGATCTGCGCCATCTGCTCGGCATTGCGGTCGAGATGGAAGCGCAGGTCCTGCTCCATCCACAGCACGTCGTTGATCATCGTCGCGCGCTGCTCGTCCAGATCGTTGCGGTGCAGCCACCACACCAGCGTGCCGATGGCCAGCAGGAAGAGCGCGATGGCGACGCGCGGCACCATCCAGTACCAGCCGGGGGCTGCGACCGGGGTTGCGCGAGGACGGAATGTGGACACGAACGAAGGACTGTTCATCTGGGACTGGGGCCCTGGTGGTGCAAACGCCGCCGACGAGTATCAGCAGCAATCATACGTTCATGGCTGCGGCCGCCGATGTCGGATATCCACAGTGCGCGGCCGCCGGATGAGGCGGGAGAAATTCCCGCCGCCCCGCGGTTCCTCACGGTATGTGAACAATTAAAAAAAGGCGTCCGGGCGACCTAAAGTCCATGGGCGTTCAGACCGTTAGCCTGAACGTGGCCACAGTGTCAATTACATATGTAACAAGGCCCGGCCCGTCAATGTCTGCCATGCGAAACGGGAGAGTGAGTTGAACAGAACGATAGTCAGCGTGACCCACACGGTGGTCGCAACGCTGGTCGGAGCCTGGGCGGTTGCGCCGATCGAAATGCCTCTCTGGGTGCGTCTGACGGTCGGCATCGCCGCGGGCTGCGGTCTCCTGTGGTCAATGATCGTGCTCGGTCGCCGCGATGTGGTCGCACCCGCTGCGGTCGCCCAGCGAGCACCGGAACCCGATCCGCTTGCGCAAGCCCTGCACGGCAGTCTGGTACTGGTGTCGTCCGAGGCGGCGCCGATCTGGAAGCGACAGATCAACGGCGTGCGCAAGCAGGCCGAGGTGGCCATCGGCGAGCTGATCCAGCGCTTCTCCGGTCTCGTATCCAAGCTCGACGCGGCCGTTGCAGCCTCGTCCGGAGCGGGATCGTCGGCTGCGCAAGGCGGTGTGGATACCGTACTCAAGACTTCCCAGACGCAGCTTACCCAGGTGCTGGACAGCATGTCCGGCGCGCTCACAGACAAGAATCTCGTGCTCGCGCAGATACGCGAACTGGCCAGTTACGCAGACGATCTGCGCGGCATGGCAACCTCGGTGCAGCAGGTTGCCGACCAGACCAATCTGCTTGCCCTCAACGCCGCCATCGAAGCCGCCCGCGCCGGCGAGGCCGGTCGCGGCTTTGCCGTCGTGGCCGACGAGGTGCGCAAGCTGTCGACGGCGTCGGGCGATACCGGCAAGAAGATCGCCGAGAAGGCCAAGCTGGTCAGCGATGCCATCCTCGCGTCGGCTCGCCTGGTCGAGAGCTCGACCAGTCGCGACATCGAATCCTTCAAGGTTTCCGAAGCCAGCATCCAGGGGGTGCTCGGCGATTTCTCCGGGCTGCTCGACGTGCTGGCCGCGTCCAACGCCGAACTGCGCCGCCAGGCAGAAGGCATCCAGCACGAGATCGCTGAAACCCTGCCGCACCTGCAGTTCCAGGATCGCATCGACCAGGTACTCGCCCACGTCTGCGAAAGCCTGGACGAACTGGAGCAGCAGGTGGCCGCCATCCCCGCCGATCAGGCGCCCGACTTGCGGCCGCTGGTCGCCAACCTCGAACGCAGCTACACCACGCCCGAAGAGCGCGGCAATCACGGCGGCTCGGGTGGTGCGTCCAGCACGGCCAGCGACGATCTCGTTTTCTTTTGAGGAGTAGTGACACATGGCAAAGACAATCATGGTCGTGGATGACTCGTCGTCATTGCGCCAGGTGGTCAGCATCGCGCTGAAGGGCGCGGGCTATGACGTATTCGAGGCCTGCGACGGCAAGGACGCGCTGTCCAAGCTCACCGGCCAGAAGGTGCACCTCGTGGTAAGCGACGTGAATATGCCGAACATGGACGGCATCACCTTCGTCAAGGAAATGCGCAAGCTGCCGGCCTACAAGTTCACGCCGGTCATCATGCTGACCACCGAGAACCAGGAGTCGAAGAAGGCCGAAGGCCAGGCGGCCGGCGCCAAGGCGTGGATGGTGAAGCCGTTCAAGCCGGACCAGATGCTGATGGCCGTGTCCAAGCTCTGCCTGCCCTGAAGCGAAGCGGAGCCGACGACATGGAAATCGAACGCACCGACGACGGTGACGTGACCGAACTTAAGGTGGTCGGCGAACTGACCATATACGGTGCTGCAGAAGCCTACGGCTTCCTGACGCGTGCGCTGTCGGAACGGCGCGATCTGCGCGTCAATCTTGCGCAGGTCAGCGAGGTGGACAGCAGCGGCGTGCAGTTGCTGCTGGCAGCCAAACGGGCGGCCGAGAAGCAGGGGCACAGTTTCGAACTGGTGGCGCACAGCGAGGCCATGCTCGAAGTGATGGAACTGCTGCAGTTGAGCCACGTGTTCGGCGACCCGCTGGTGATGCCGGCGCAGGCTGCCTGAACAGGACGAGGAATTCACCGATGAATCTCGAACCTGCCCTCGAGGCCTTCTTCGCCGAAGCGGACGAACTGCTGACGCGGATGGAGGAATCCCTGCTGCAGCTTGAAAGCGAGCCGGACAACGACGAACTGATCAACGATATCTTCCGCGCGGCGCACACCATCAAGGGTACGGCGGGCGTGTTCGGATTCGACGATGTCGTTCATTTCACGCACGAGGTCGAAAGCGTGCTCGACCGCGTCCGCGACGGCCAGATGCAGGTCAGCAATGACGTGATCGGCCTGCTTCTGCGCAACAAGGACCATATCGGCGCGCTGGTGCGCGCGGTGGCCGAAAAGCGCGAACTCGACGCCGCCCAGCGCGCAGAGGGTGAAGCGCAGATGGCGGCCCTGCTTGCCTTGCTTGGCAAGCAGCCGGACAAGCCCGCCGCGACAGCCGTGGTCGCTGCTTCGGCGGATGTCAGCCGCAGCGAGTCGGCTGTTTCCGACAGTTGCGCGAACGAGAACTGGCATCTGTCGATCCGCTTTGGGGCCGACGTGCTGCGCGGCGGCATGGATCCGCTGTCGTTCATAAGGTATCTGTGCACGCTGGGTGAAATCGTTCACCTCGACACCCTGTTCGACGCGCTGCCTCAGTGGCTGCAGCTTGACCCGGAGTCCTGCTACCTCGGCTTCGAGATCGACTTCCGCAGCGAGGCATCGAAGGCGGAAATCGAGGGCGTGTTCGAGTTCGTTCGCGACGAATGCGTGCTTCACATCATTCCGCCGCGCTCGCAGATTTCCGAGTACATCAGCGTTCTGCGTGCGCTGCCCGAGGACGAGCTGAAGCTGGGCGAGATGCTCGTGCTCAGCGGCGCGCTGACCCGCGCCGAACTCGATCGCGGCCTGTCGCTGCAGTCGGAAGCGGCGTCCGCTGTCAGCGCTGAAGGTGATGGCGGACCGTCGGCAGCACCGCCGCAGCTGGGCGAGATACTGATCGAGAGCGGAGCGGTGGGCGCCGGCGTGGTCGACGCTGCGCTCGTCAAGCAGAAGCAGGTCAAGGACACCAAGGCGCAGGAAGCCCGTTCGCTGCGCATCGACGCGGACAAGCTCGACCAGCTGATCGAACTGGTCGGCGAACTGGTGGTGGCCAGCGCCGGCGTGCAGAACGTTGCGCAGATGCTTGCCCAGGCCCAACTGACAGAAGCGAGCGAAGTGCTCACGCGTCTGGTAGAGGAGGTGCGCGACCAGGCGCTGTCGCTGCGCATGGTGCAGATCGGCGCCACCTTCCAGCGCTTCCAGCGCGTCGTGCGCGACGTCAGTCGCGAGCTGGGCAAGGACATCGAGCTGCAGATCAGCGGTGGCGAGACCGATCTGGACAAGACCGTGGTGGAGCGCATCGGCGATCCGCTGATGCATCTGGTCCGCAACTCGATGGACCACGGCATCGAAGCCACCGAGGTCCGTCTTGCCGCCGGCAAGCCGGCGCGCGCCAAGGTCATGCTGAACGCCTATCACGAGGCAGGCAGCATCGTGATCGACGTGGCCGACGACGGCGGCGGCCTGAACCGTCAGAAGATCCTGCGCAAGGCGATCGAGCGCGGGCTGGTGGCCGAGGACGCCCAGCTCAGCGAGCGCGAGATCGACCGTCTGATCTTTGCCCCCGGTTTTTCAACTGCCGACCAGGTGAGCAATCTTTCGGGCCGCGGCGTCGGCATGGACGTGGTCCGCCGTGACATCGAAGCGCTGCGCGGCACGGTCGATATCGATACCGAGCCGGGTAAGGGCACGCGCATCCGGATCCGGCTGCCGCTCACGCTGGCCATCATCGATGGCTTCCGCGTCGGCATCGACAAGGCGAGCTTCGTGCTGCCGGTCGACATGATTGTCGAGTGCGTCGAACTGGCCGGCTCGATCCGCGATGCCGCCCGTAGCCGAGGCTATCTGGACATGCGTGGCGAAGTGCTGCCGCTGCTCTGGCTGCGCGAGGTTTTCGATATCGACAGTCCGGCCCCCGAGCGACGGGAGAACGTGGTGGTCGTCCACTTCGGGCAAACCAAGGCCGGCATCGTCGTCGATCAACTGATGGGCGAACACCAGACCGTCATCCGCCCGCTCGGCAAGCTGTTCAGCGCACTGCGCGGAGTCAGCGGCTCGACCATTCTCGGCAGCGGTGAGATTGCGCTCATCCTCGACGTGGCGGGGCTGATGAAGATGGCCGGCAGTACCGGCATGACCGCGGCGGGCATCACTGAAATGCAGGGGCAGAACTCGCGGGAGATGAGCGCGCCGAGCTGACGGCGCCAGACCGCAGGTGTAATGCATACGTGGTGGAGCCTTGCAGGTCGGGGGTGAAGCCGAAATGGATTTTTTCGGACCTGGCTTTGCCGGACTCTTGGAGCTCCAGGCCGATTCTGAATGCTGTCGAAGGAAGGAGTAGTAGCCATGTTGTCCAACATGAAGATCGGGATCCGACTGATTCTCGCGTTTGTCGTTCTGGTGATCATCACCGCTGTTGTGGGTTGGGTCGGAATCTCGAACTCCGGAAAGATCAACGCGCTGGCGGATGATCTTTACTACAAGGAGTTGCTTGGCCTCTCGTACATCAAGGAGGCAAACATCAACCTCATCTACATCGGCCGCGCCCGGGGCAATGCCCTGCTCGCCGATACGAAGGAGGAGCGTGAGCGGCATCTGGCCGCCATCGACAAGTACTCCGCGGCGATTCAGGACTATGTGCAGAAGTCGAAGGACCTGTTCGTTACCGACGAGGCCAAGCGGCTCTTCTCCGTGTTCGATTCGACGTGGACGGCCTATCAGCAGGAGATGCAGCGCGCTACGACGCTGATCCGCACGCAGGACCTTGCGCACAAGGATGCGGTGCTGACGGAGACCCTCGACAACGTCCGGAAGAATGCGAACGTTCTCGATGACACGCTGACCGCGCTCACCAAGTCGAAGGAGGCGCGCGCCCTGCAGGCGTCGAATGAGACGACCCAGATCTACGAGAGCGGTCGCACGACCATGATCATATTGATCATCGGCGGCATGATCGTTGGCATTGCCCTGGGCCTTCTGATCAGCCGCAGCGTGACCAAGCCGCTGGGCGTCGCGGTCGATGTCGCCAACCGTCTTTCAGAAGGCGATCTGACCATGTCCATCGACGCGACGTCGAAAGATGAAACCGGTCAGTTGCTGCAGGCGATGAAGAATATGGTGGTCAAGCTTGAATCCGTCGTGTCCGAGGTGAACGGCGGAGCCAACGGTCTTGCGAGCGCGTCGGAAGAGGTGTCGGCGACGGCACAGTCGCTGAGCCAGGGGGCGAGCGAGCAGTCGGCGGGTGTCGAGGAGACGTCGGCGTCGATCGAACAGATGTCGGCATCGGTGAACCAGAACAGCGAGAACGCACGGGTGACCGACGGCATTGCGACGCAGGCCTCGCGCGAAGCGGCCGAGGGCGGTGAAGCGGTGAAGCAGACGGTGGAAGCGATGCGCAAGATTGCCGAGCGCATTTCGATCATCGACGACATTGCCTACCAGACGAATCTGCTG